>Ga0315912_10005107_pt1 | contig 12162 bp, 11 predicted proteins | sample VfabasoilMG_FD_204469 | JGI IMG/M metagenome (GOLD analysis project Ga0315912, IMG submission 204469) | Garden soil microbial communities collected in Santa Monica, California, United States - V. faba soil | ecosystem: Environmental > Terrestrial > Soil > Garden | place: USA: California... | reverse complement strand
CCCGTACTCGGCCAGCCATTTGGCCGCCGTCTTGGGTCCCACTTTGGGCACGCCGGGAATGTTGTCCGAGGTATCACCGACCAGCGCCAGGTAGTCGATGATCTGCTCCGGAAACACATCGAACTTGAGCTTGACCCCGGCCCGATCGAGGCGGCTGTCGGACATGGTGTTCACGATGCTGATGCGCTCGTCGACCAACTGGGCCATGTCCTTGTCGATGGTCGAGATCACCACGTCCATGTCGGCCTGCGCCGCTTGTCGCGCGAGCGTCGCGATCACATCGTCCGCCTCGACGCCGGGGACGCGCAGCAGCGGCAGTCCCAGTGCCTGCACGCACTCCAGGAGCGGTTGCACCTGTGAGCGCAAGTCATCGGGCATCGGCGTGCGCTGGGCTTTGTACTGCTCGAACAGTTGATCGCGGAATGTCTTGCCGGGCGCATCGAACACCACGGCAATGAACTGCGGCTTCTCCTCCCTGAGCAGCTTGATCAGCATGTTGAGCACACCCAGCACCGCCCCGGTCGGCTCGCCGGCGGCAGTCGACAGCGGTGGCAGCGCGTGGAACGCGCGATACAGGTAGGAGGAGCCGTCGACGAGGACGAGCTTGCTGCGCTCGCTCATCCAGTGGCTACCGTGGTGCCGGCGTCGGTGCGGGCGGTGTGCTGCCGCTGGACTGCTTGCTGGAGTCGCTCGAACGTTCTTTCTTTTCCGAGCTCGGCGTGGGCACGCCGGGCGGTAGTTTGACCTCGACCATGTCGGGTTTCTGGTCGGGCATGTACAGCGGGCCCTTGAGCCCGCAGGCCGCGGTGCTGCACAGCACGGCGAGCATGCAAGCCCACAGGCGGACCCTGGATGAATGGGGTACGGCGTTCATCGGCGCAGTATAGATGAGATCGCCTAAGTGCGATCCAGAACGGCGACCGTGAAGCGCGAAATACACACCAGGCGCTCCTGTTCATCGACGATGCGGATTTCCCACACATGGCTGCGCTTGCCCAGGTGCAGCGGACGCGCGATGCCGATGACGTAGCCGTCGGGTTTGGGGCGCACATGGTTGGCGTTGATCTCCTGACCAACGCAGCGGTACTTGTTGCGATCGGCGACCAGGTTGGCCGCAATGCTGCCGAGCGTCTCTGCCAGCGCCACGGAAGCGCCGCCGTGGAGGATCCCGAAGGGCTGCCGCGTGCGCTCGTTGACCGGCATGCGCCCCTTGAGGAAATCCTCTCCCAGCTCGATCAGCTCGATGCCCAGGTGATCGGGCATGCATGGCGGTCCGACGCGTGCGTCTTCCAACGTGTAGGGTGCGGCCCAGATGGACATGCGGATTCTCTCGTGGACTAGTTTAGTTGTCGCGCTTCAATGACTGACCGATGCGCTGATAGGCTTCGCGAAAGGAGATACCTTCCTTGACGACCAGCTCGTTGGCCTGCGCGGCGGCGTGAATGCTCGGATCGAGCCGAATGCGCTCGCGCCGGAAGCGGATGTTGGGCAGCGCACTGCCGAGGATCGCGAGCGTTTCGGCACACAGATCGATGCCGCGAAACAGCGGTACTTTGATCAACTGCAGATCGCGCTGGTAGCCCGAGGGGAGCTTGCCCACGATGCCGAGCACCTCGTAGAGACAGGCCTGCGCGCTGGCCGAACGGCCGCGGATCAGCTCGAACACATCCGGGTTGCGCTTCTGCGGCATGATGGAAGAGCCGGTGGTGAAGGCATCCGGCAGCTCGACGTAGGAGAACTCCTGCGTATAGAACAGCAGCAGATCACAGGCCAGGCGTCCCACGTCCTGCATCACCAGCGTGATCTCGAACAACAGCTGCGCCTCAGCCTTGCCGCGCGACAACTGCACCGCCGTGACCGGTTCGTGCACTTGTGCAAAGCCGAGGCCATTGGCGGTGTGCTGGCGATCCAGCGGCAGATTGGCAGCGCCGTAGCCGGCCGCGGACCCGAGCGGCGATTTGCTCACGCGACGCTGCACCAGCCGCAGCGCGGCCGCATCGTCGCGCAGCTCTGCGGCAAAACCCTGGGCCCACAGCTCCACCGAGCTCGGCATGGCCTGCTGCATGTGCGTGTAGCCCGGCAACGCCACGTCGTGCTCGCGCTGGCCGAGCTCGAGCAGCGCATCTGCGACGTCGTTGACGCGAGTGCCGAGGTCCTCGATGGCATCGCGCAGGTACAAGCGCAGCGCGGTCAGCACCTGGTCATTGCGCGAGCGTCCCAGGTGGACGCGCTTGCCGGCCTCGCCGATGCGTGCGGTGAGCAGGTTCTCCAGCGCCGTCTGCCCATCCTCGTGCTCGAGTTGCACGCGCCATTCACCCCGCGCATGTGCGGCGGCGAGCTCGGTGAGCCCAGTGCGGATGGCGTGCAGGTCAGCGGCGGTCAACAGACCTTGCGCCTGCAGCATCTCGGCATGCGCGATCGAGGCACGCACATCGTAGGCCACCAGGCGATTGTCCAGCGCGTGATCTTCCTGCGCCGTATAGCGCAGCACGCGCTGATCGAGCTCGCCGCCTTTGTCCCAGAGTCGCGGCATCGTCAGCCAGCCTGCTGTTCGGCGGGACTGAGCGCGCTGATGTTCTCGACCACCAGCGTGCCGGTGCCTTCGTTGGTGAAGACTTCGGCGAGAATCCCATCCACGGACTTGTACGAGATCACGTGGACGCGGCGCACGCCACCGCGAATCGCATCCTCGATGGCCTTGGCCTTCGGCAACATGCCGTCTTTCAACGCGCCTTGCTCCTTGAGCTGCGCGAGACCCCGCAAGTCGGTGAACGAGATGACGGAGCGCGGGTCTTCCACCGATTCCAGGATGCCGGGCGCGCCGGTGCAGAGCATCAGCTTCTCGGCCTTGAGCGCCGCGCCGATGGCGGCAGCCACCGTATCGGCATTGATATTCAGTATCTGTCCGGAGTCATCGGCTGACACCGGGCTCACCACCGGCATCAAGCCGTCATCCAGCAGTTGCTGTAGCACGCGCGCATCGATGAGATCGATGTCACCGACCAGGCCATAGTCGACCATGCGGCCTTCGACTTGCACCGGTGGGCGTTTGTGAGCCCGCACCAGCCCGGCATCGACGCCGCTCACACCGACCGCAGCGATGGCCAGCTCGCGGCAGATGCCGAGGATCTGGGTGTTGACCAGGCCGTTGAGCACCATGCTGGTGACTTCGATGGACTTCTCGTCCGTCACGCGCCGCCCGGCGACCACTTGCGGTGCGATCCCCAAGCGTTCCTGGATCTGGGTGAGCTGCGGGCCACCGCCGTGCACCAGCACCACGCGGATGCCCACCTGGTGCAGGATGGCGACTTGCTCGATCAGTGCGCGCGTCGCTTCCGAATCGCCAAACACTCCACCGCTGGCCTTGATCACGAAGACCTTGCCCTTGTACATGCGAATGTACGGGGCGGCACTGCGCAAGGCACGCACGGCAACGGAAGGATCGGTACGAAGCATGACCATGTTGGAGATGACCAGATGATTGTGAAAGGGGTAGTCGTGGCAGGTATTCGTGACAGGGACGGGGGCTGCTGATGCGGATCAGCCTTTCAGCAGGCGATACAGCACCGCCATCTGCACGACCATGCGATTGAAGGCCTCGCGCACCACGATGCTGCGCGGACCATCCAGCACTTCATCGGCGACGGCGACATTGCGCCGTACCGGCAAGCAATGCATGAAATGACAATTGGGATCGGCGTTCTTGAACCAGTTGTCCTTCACGCACCAGTCGCCGAGGTACTCGCGCAGGCGGCTCTCGGCCTCGGCGTCGCCATAGTGGAGCGGTGAGCCCCACTCCTTTGCATAGACGACGTGCGCGCCCTGCAATGCTTCGGTGCGGTTGGTGGTTTCGTGCACCGAGCCGCCTGCAGCGCGCGCCGCTTGACGCGCCTTTTCCATGATCGGTTCGGGCAGCGCGAACCCCTCGGGCCGCAACACGACCACCTCCATGCCGCGCATGGCTGCCATGTGCACGGTGGAGGCGGGGACGGCGAGCGGCAGCGCCCGCGGGTGATTGGCCCACGCCAGCACGAACTTGCCGCGCTCGGGCACTCGCATCTCATCCAGCGTGTGCCAGTCGGCCAGCGCCTGACACGGATGGCTCACGGCGGATTCCATATTGACCAGCGGCTTGTTGCACAGATCGGCCATCATGCGAAAGCCGGTTTCGGCGAGATCGGCCGCCAGATTGCGATTCTCTGCGAACATGCGCACGCCGATGGCATCGCAATAGGAGGCCAGCACCGGCACCGCTTCGCGTACGTGCTCGGCAGCCTGCCCGTTCATGATGGCTCCCGAGCGCGTCTCCATCTGCCAGGTGCCCTGGCCGGGCGTGATCACGACCGACGTTCCGCCCAGGCGCATCATCGCGCTCTGAAAGGATGCGAGTGTCCGCAGCGAGGGATTCAGGAACAGCAGCCCGAGCACTTTGCCCGCCAGTGCCTGCGGCTGTGGTGTCTGTTGCAGACGCGCGGCGAGTCCCAGCATGTCTTTTATCTGGGCGCGCTCGAAATCGGCGAGGTCGAGAAAACGGTTCATGGCGGCACGTCGTGACTTTGTTCTAAGAGGGGCGTTCCAAGGCGGATGTGCTACGAGTCATACGCTGCGTTCATTCAACGCGGCAGCCGCGCGAGCGCCTGCTGCAATTGTTCGACGTGCTCGCTGGCGAGCGTGAACGGCGCGAGGACGCGGATCACGTTCGGATCGGCGCTGGTGCCGATCAGCACATCGTGCTGCAGCAGCTCGTTCTGAATGTCTTTGGCGGGGCGTGAAGTGCGCAGGCCCAGCAACAGCCCGGCGCCTTGCATCGCTACCACCGGCCCGACCATGCAGGTGTCGCGAATCTGTTGCGAGCGCACGCGCACGTTCTCGAGCAGATTCTCCGACTCGATGATATCGAGCACGGCCTCGACGATGGCACACGCCATCGGTCCGCCGCCGAACGTGGTGCCGAGCACGTCGGTCTTCACGTAGGCAGCCACGGTCTCGGACATCAGCACCGCGGAAATTGGAAAGCCGGCGCCCAGCGCCTTGGCTGTGGTGATGATGTCGGGCGTGATGCCGTACATGTTGGCGGCGAAGGGATGGCCGGTGCGGCCGACGCCGCACTGTACTTCGTCGAAGATCAGGATGGTGCCGTTCTCAGTGCAGCGCGTGCGCAGCGCCGCCAGGAATTCCGCTGGCAAATCCACGGCGCCCGCCAGGCCCTGCACCGGTTCCACGATCACTGCAGCAGTGTTGTCGTTGATGAACGCGTCCAGGCGCGCCGCATCGCTGGGCTTGATGAAGCGCACCTGGAAGGGTGTCTGCGGAAAGCCATACCACTTGGCCTGCGCACCCCACGTGACCGCGCCGGCCGCGGCCGTGCGACCGTGAAAGCCGCCCTCCACCGCGATGACTTCCTTGCCGCCGGTCATCTTGCAGGCGAGCTTGAGCGCATTCTCGTTGGCTTCGGCGCCGGAGTTGACGAAGAACACCGTGTCGAGCCCGAGCCCACAGAATCCCGACAAGCGCGTGGCGGCGCGCCGGCGCACATCGAGCGCGATGGCATTGGTCTGGAAGCACAGCTGCTGCGCTTGTCTGGTGAGCGCCTCGACCCAGCGCGGGTGGCCATAGCCGAGCGCCGCGACCGCATGGCCGCCATAGAGATCGAGAATCCTGCGACCCCCGGGCGTATGCAGGAACACGCCCTGCGCGCCGCTCACTTCCAACGGAAAATGCGTGAACACCGGCGCCAGATGATCGGGAAGCGCCCGCGTGATCGAGACTACGTTGTCTGCGTGATGTTGTTGCATGCTCGTTTACCGAAGCCTCGAGTCCAGCCAATGTTCAAGTGCAACCGGGTCCAAGTCGAACCGGGGTTCAAGTGCCAGCGGGGATTCAAGTCCAACCGGCCGCCGGTGCGGTCAGCCCCGTGGTTTCCGCGAAGCCGAAGCAGCGATTGAGCCACTGCATGGCACCACCGGCTGCGCCCTTCACCAGATTGTCGATGGCGCACACCACGGCCACGCTGTTGCCCTTGGCCACGGCGCTCAGATATGCGTAGTTGCTGCCGGCCACGTCCTTGACGTGCGGCAGCTCGGCGCTGACACGCACGAAGGGCCGATCGCGATAGAACTCCGTCAGCGCGGCGAGCAGCTCGGCGGTTTCGAGCGGCCGCTGCGCCAGCGCCTGCACGGTCACGTGGATGCCGCGCGCGAAGGGCCCCGAGTGCGGTACGAAGTTGAAGTGCGCCGCCACGCCGCCCGCCGCCTGTGCCAGCGCAGTGATCTCCGGTGTGTGGCGGTGCGAGAGCGGGTTGTACGCGTACAGATCGCTGTGGCGCTGCGGATGATGAGTGCCCGCGCCAGGTGTGCGCCCCGAGCCGGTACTACCGGTCACGCCGCATACGAACAGCTGCGGTTGCACCAGCTGCCGCTTCAACAACGGCACGCTGGCGAGCAGCACTGCGGTGGCGAAGCAACCCGGATGTGCGACGTGCGGTGTGGTGAGCTCGCTCGAGTGCTCGGGCACCGCGCAGCTGAACTGTGCGATGCGCTGCGGCGCGCCGTGAGCATGCTTGTACACGGCCTCGTACGCGGCCGCACTGGAGTAACGATAGTCCGCCGAGATATCGATGACCGTCGGTTGTGTGCCGGCCGCCGTTGCCGCCGCGAGCAGCTCGTCGATGAGCTTGGCAGCGACCCCGTGCGGCGCTGCGCTGAGGATCGCGCAGCGCGGCAGCGTTTTCACCCGTTCGTGCACCTCGGCAAGGCTCGCGAAGTGCAGCTGCGGGAATACCGGCGCCAAATGCGCGAAGCTCTTGGCGACGCGCTCACCCGGCTGACTGTCGGACAGCACCGCTTGCAATTGCAGCTGTGGATGCGCGGCGACCAGCCGCAGCAGCTCGCCGGCGACATAGCCCGTCCCGCCGAGCACGATGACCGGTAGCGGTGAGCTCATGACGCCTCCGGTTCGGCTTGCGTCGGCAACGCCGGCTTCAGGCCCAGCGCTTGAATGACGCAGTCGCCCAATGCAGCACCGCTGGTCATGGCATTGAAGGCCGCGACGCCGAACTGATCGCGAATGATGTCGACCCCAACGGCATTGTCGGTCGCAGGTCCGGTGACGACCGCGGGCTCGATGCCGAACCGCTCGCGCAGCAGCTTGACCCCGCCCCACGCGGCGACTGGATCGTTGGCCGAGAGCACCACGGCGGTGAGCACGCTGCGAATGTCGGGCGCCGAAAGAATTGCCTCGACCCCGTAGGCGCCCAGAATGCCGTCACCCAGCTCGAACACGATGACGTCCGGTTCGCCTTGCGACATCTCGGTGAGCAACGAGCGCGTGATGGCCGGGCCGGTCTTGGCCGTGGTGGTCACCACGCCCAGATCGGTGAAGATCATGCTGCGGTGGGCGCCCGCATCTTCCATCGCGAGGATGTCACGGCGCAGTGACACACCCGTGGCCTTGAAGGCATGGACGTTCAAGCCGCGATGACGCATGCGTGCCACGATGGCGCAGGCCGCCGCCGTCTTACCCGCTTCCATGCACGTACCCGCCAATGCGACCACCGGCACATTGCGCGTGTTGAGGGTCGCGTTGTAGTCGAGCCGCCGATAGCCGACGCGCGCCGGCACGCCGATGCGCTCACCCAGATACGGGAATTGCAGCACCACACCGATCACGCGCGCTTCGAAGGGCCGGCCCTTCTCGGGGTTCACCGAGTCGACGATGCCGAGCACGCCGCCGATGTTGAGCACCTGGATCACGTCGCCTTCCTTGACCGACTCGGGCAGGTGGCCCGAGTAGCCGAACAGCGCCTGGCGATGACCCAGCGCACCGACGATCACATCGCCCTTGGCGACCTTGGCCATGCGGCCGCTGGTCAGCTCCAGCGTGTTGTACGTCGACTTGTTGTTCAGTATCTCCACCACCAGCACCACGCCTTCCTCGCACGGTATGTCGCGAGTTTCCACGCGCAGCTCGCGGCCGAGATTCAAAGCCTGGGTGATCGAGGCGACTTTATCGACGACGACGGTCTTCATGGGTGCAGACTATCTCCTACGTTAATTGCAAGCGTGTAATGGCAAGGATGGCGCAGTAGTGCAATCGACATCACTTGCCGGCGCGCGTCCAGAACATTCCCGGCAAGCCCACCATCTTGGAAAAGCCGAGCGCATCCGCAGCCGTCCATTCGCCGGCCGACTCACCATAGACGCCCTTGGAGGCGGCCATGATGGAATAGGGCGAGTCGACGCCTTCGATGAAGGCCGTGCCCGGGCGATACAGCACGCGTACGGTCCCGGTGACCCGCGCCTGCGAGTTGACCAGCAACGCCTCGATGTCGCGGCACACCGGATCCAGATGTTGGCCTTCGTGGATCAGATCGCCGTACGGGCCGGACACCAGCTCTTTGATGCGCTGCTGGCGACCCGTCATCACCAGCTTCTCCAGTTCGCGATGCGCGCTGAGCAACACTTCGGCAGCCGGTGCTTCGAACGCCACTCGGCCCTTGGTGCCGATGATGGTGTCGCCCAGGTGGATGCCGCGGCCAATGCCGAACTTGGCGCCGATGCTCTCCAGTTTTTCGATCACGCCCACCGGGCCCAGGCTCGCACCATCCAGGCTCACGGGCACGCCGCGCTCGAAGCCGATGACATGCTGCTCGGCCGGTTGCGGGTGGCTGAATGCATCCTTCGACAGCACCCAGGCGTGGTCGGGAATACTGCCTTGCGAGGTCAGGGTCTCCTTGCCGCCGATGGTGACGCCCCACAGGCCGCGGTTCACCGAATAGGCCGCACCGTAGGGTGGCACGGGCAAGCGGCGCTCTTCGAGATATTGGAGCTGCTCGGGGCGCTTGAATGCCTGATCGCGCACCGGCGCCAGAATGGTGAGCTCCGGTGCGAGCGTGCGCAGTGCGACCTCGAAGCGTACCTGGTCGTTGCCGGCGGCCGTGCAGCCGTGCGCCACCACCTTGGTGCCGAGCTTGCGCGCGTACTCGGCGATGGTCTGGGCCTGCATGACGCGCTCCGCGCCGACGCACAGCGGGTACATCTGGCCGCGCTTCACATTGCCCATGATCAGGTACTTGATCACCTGATCGAAATAGTCCTGGCGTGCCTCGACCAGCACATGATCCTTGGCGCCCAGGGCTTGCGCGCGCTCGCCGAGCACCTTGGCAGCCTCGGCATCGATGCCGCCGGTGTCGACAGTGACGGTGATCACCGGACGGGCGTAAGTGGCGCCGAGCCACGGCACCAGGAACGAGGTGTCCAGGCCGCCCGAGAAGGCGAGCAGAATCGGTTCGGAACCGGCCGGCAGCCCATTGTTGGACATGAGCGCCGTGTTGGACGCGAGTGATTGGTTGGACATGAGTGCGACTACGGCAATGGATGAAACGTGGTCAGGCGCGGCTCAGCCGCGCGTGTTGAAAATTTCGCGCAGGCGGCTGATCAGCTTGCGCTGCGCCTTGCCGTCTTCGGTGGCGATGAAAATGGTGTCGTCCCCGGAGATCGTGCCGACCACTTCGGGCCAGCGCGATTTATCGATGGCCACCGTGACGCTCTGCGCGGTCCCGATCGTGGTCTTCACCACGGTCAGGCACGGCCCGGCCGCGCGTACTTCGCTCACGAAGCTGCTCACCGACGCGAAATGGTCCGCCGTCAGGCTCTCCGCGACGGGCGCGACGATGTAGTGGTCGCCCGCCTTGGCCACGCCGAGCTCGCGCAAGTCGCGGCTGACGCTCGACTGCGTGGCGTCGAAGCCGTGCTTGCGCAGCACCTTCACCAGCTCGTCCTGGTTGTGCACCGTCGACTCGCGGATGATCCGCAGGATCGCAGTGCGCCGTGCAGCGGCTGGATGAATTTCGGCGGCCATGTATTACGTATTAGTTACTACGCTGCGATGACAGTGGTCAGTGCGGATGCGCTCGAGGGTGGCGTGGCGGTGTGGCGTGAATGCTCGGGCAAATTACGTGATTGCATAAAAACGCGCGCATCATGCATAAATATGCAATCCCTGTCAACGGTCCAGTCGGGTCGCCGCGGCCCAGCGCAGCGTGCTGGTTCTGCCGGCTTGAAATTCGCGCCTCGCGCCCCCACGTGCCGCGCATCGATGGTTGCCAGACGCCGCCGACTGTAGCCATCGGCCTCCCCTGATCCCTGAGGTTTGCTCAATGAAACGCGTCATGCTCTTCCTGGCCACCAACCTGGCCATCGTGCTGGTGTTGAACGTCACCTTGCGCCTGCTGGGTGTAGATCGAATGCTCTATCAGAGCGGCAGCAGCCTGAACCTGGGCGCGCTGTTGATCTTCGCGGCGGTGTGCGGTTTCACCGGGTCCTTGATTTCGCTGGCCATCTCCAAGTGGTCGGCCAAGCGCATGATGGGTGTGCAGGTCATCGAGCAGCCGCGCAGTCAGGGTGAGCAGTGGCTGGTGGAGACAGTGAGGCGTCAGGCCGCCGCGGCCGGTATCGGCATGCCCGAAGTGGGCGTCTTCGACTCACCCGTCATGAACGCTTTTGCGACCGGTGCCCGGCGCAACAGCGCGCTCGTGGCGGTGAGCACCGGGCTGCTCAACGGCATGTCGCGCGAGGAGGCCGAGGCGGTGTTGGGTCACGAGGTGAGTCACGTGGCCAACGGCGACATGGTTACCTTGGCGCTGATCCAGGGTGTGGTGAACACCTTCGTGATCTTCTTCTCGCGCATCATCGGCCACACCGTGGACAAAGTGGTGTTCAAGAACGAGCGCGGCAACGGGCCGGCCTATTGGATCACGACCATCGTCGCCGAACTGGTGCTCGGCATCCTCGCGAGCATCATCGTCATGTGGTTCTCGCGGCAGCGCGAATTTCGTGCCGATGCGGGTGGCGCACGCCTCGCGGGTCGGCAGGCCATGATCGGCGCGTTGGAGCGATTGCAGCATGGCAGCGCCGCCCCGCTGCCGGATCGCATGGCGGCGTTCGGCATCAATGGTGGCATCGCGGCGGGCCTGAAGCGGCTGTTCATGACGCATCCGCCGCTGGAGGAGCGCATCGCGGCGCTGCGCAGCGCTGATCAGCCGTAAACAAGATCGGTGTGCCGTGTCTCGATGTGACGTGTCGCCACCGTTCTCGAGCAGATGCCCAGGCTCATTGGCGCTGGCCTGCAGCCTCGGCCTCGATGAAGGCATCGATACTGCGGGCGAGCACTACGAGCGGCAGAGAGCCGGTGGCGACGACCAGGTCGTTGAATCTGCGCAGGTCGAAGCAGCTACCGAGTGCGCTGCGCGCCTGTTCGCGTAAACGATTGATCTCCGCGTGTCCCAGCTTGTAACTGCAGGCTTGACCGGGCCACACGCAATAGCGATCGACCTCGTTGGTGAGTCTGGCGCGGCTCAGGCCGCTGAAACCGACCAGCCAGTCGACCGCCTGCTCGCGGCTCCAGCGCTTGGCGTGCAAGCCGGTATCCACCACCAGTCGGCAGGCGCGAAACGCCATGGACTGCAGATAGCCCAGGCGTCCAAACGGATCGTCCGCGTAGACGCCGAGTTCGTCGGCCAATTGCTCTGCATATAGAGCCCAGCCTTCCGAGTACGCGTTGAATGTGAGCAGCGAACGAAACAAAGGCAGTGCCAGCGCGTATTCGCCCTGCCAGATGTGACCGGGGATGGACTCGTGATACGTGAGGGTCGGCAAGTTGAACGTGGTACGTCCTTGCATGGTCTGCAGATTGATCCAGAACGTCCCTTGCGCACTGCCCGCCGTGGTTCCCACCACCGCGTAGGCGCCGGGTGCCCCGGGTTCGATTTCGGGGGGCATGCGTTTGACCTCGACGTTGCCGAGCGCAGGCGTTGTAAAGATCCGCGCGAGCCGCGGACGCATGTCCGCGATGCGCTCATTTATGTAGTCGAGTGCACGCCGCCGTCCGTCATCGTCGTCGCTGAACTCGAAGCGCCGCTGTCGAGCGAGCTCGAGCATCCGTTCGGCAGTGGTCCCGCGAGTCAATCCCTGTGCCTGCAGCAGCGTATCCATCTGGGCATGCAGTGCACGGACCTCATCGCGGCCGGCTGCATGGATCTCCTCGGCCGTCAGGTTGGTGGTGGTGGCCGCTTGCAAGGCCCACGCGTAATAGTCTTCGCCCGCCGGCAGCTTCCACACCCCCGCATCCTGACTGGCGGCTCGCTGCTGTCGTTCCAGCTCGGCG
>Ga0315912_10005106_pt1 | contig 12164 bp, 6 predicted proteins | sample VfabasoilMG_FD_204469 | JGI IMG/M metagenome (GOLD analysis project Ga0315912, IMG submission 204469) | Garden soil microbial communities collected in Santa Monica, California, United States - V. faba soil | ecosystem: Environmental > Terrestrial > Soil > Garden | place: USA: California... | reverse complement strand
CCCATGCCGCAAGGTTCACGCCCCGTTCCAGCATTACTTGTCCAACCCCTGGTGTAGGGATCAACGTCATTGCCAACCAATACAGGATCAGCGTTATGGCCCCTAACCAGGCTTGTACTTTATAGGAAGTATTTAAGAAAATAAATGAGCAAAAAAGAAAAACAATCGAAATCCGCTGTAACACGCCTGTAATCCTGATATTGAAAATATCAAAGGAAGGCAACAAGCTGAGGAACACACCAACAGCAAATATTTTCAACGCGCGAAAGATTATCTTCTTATACAAGTCACTTTTTTGAGTACCCTTCTCCAAAAGTTTTGAATAGGATAACGCGATGGAAACGCCGACGATGAAAAGAAAAAAAGGAAAAATCAGATCGGTCGGCGTAAGTCCGTTCCATTTTGCATGTTCGAGGGGTAGATAAATAAAGTCCCAGCTTCCCGGATAGTTCACCAGTATCATAGCGGCAATGGTAAAACCACGCATGGCGTCCAAAGAAGTAAGTCTGTTGGTCGGATTCCCGGATAATTTATCGGTCATGAAAATGAATTTAAAAGATGCATGCGCTTTAAACCAGGGTTCAAGGTTGCCTTTATAACTTTATAAAAATTTTGCGCTTATATAAAACATAAGCAGGAATGAAATTTATACAAACAAACAAAGCGGCATATGCCATACTGGCCGGTTTAGGTGAGAGCCCTAAACTTTCAAACAAACCGACGCCATGACCGTTTATAGTGTCGGCGCCAATTGTCAGTCGATAAAAGATCAAGGCCAACACATCCGCCAGTACGTAGACTGCGATCGCATTTGCACCAAAGATGATTCCCGGCTTAGTACCTTGCGTGAAGCCCCTTACATCAATAACATAGTATGCTGCTCCAAGTACCAGGGAAGCCATACCGGAAGATACCAGGACAAAGGAACTCGTCCATAAATTTTCATTTACGGGAAAAGTCAGGCCCCACACATAGCCAACAGCGGTGGCGATAAGTCCAAAGACCATCAAGTAGATAACTTTGTCTGAAGGTGTCCTTTTACTGATCAATAAATGTCCGGCGAGAAGTCCGGAGATGCCCGAAACAATCGACGGGAAGGTGCTGAGTATTCCTTCAGGGTCCCACGTTCCCTGCCACATTTTTCCCGGTAAAAATTTTGAATCGAACCAGGCCGCCAGGTTTACACCGGGCTCCAACATTACTTCGCCCACGCCGGGAGTAGGAATCAAAGTCATCGCCAGCCAATAGACCACGAGGATGGAAATTCCGATCCATACTTGCTGCTTGAATCCTGTATTCAGAAAAATAAATGCACAAGCCAGAAATACCAACGCAATACGAGGCAGTGTACCGGTATAACGCAAGTCGCCAAAATTGAAATCAGGAAGCAGGTTAAGAAAAATTCCAACTGCAAAAATTTTGACAAAACGAACAAATGTCTTTTTGTATAACCCCTGCGTGGAACCTTGCTCCATTCTTTTCGAATAAGCCAGTACGATAGAAATACCGACAATAAAAAGAAAAAAGGGGGCAATCAGATCCGTCGGTGTCAGTCCATTCCAGACCGTATGTTTTAGCGGCGCAAACACCTGATCTCCATTTCCCGGAAAGTTCACCAGGATCATCGCTGCAATGGTGAAGCCACGCATGGCATCCAGGGATGTAAGTCGGGTTACCATGGGCTGTGACTGCTCACTCATAGATGGATTTTTACTCGCCGTTTCCTTATCCTGTTAAAACACCCTATTATTTTACTTCGCTCTCCTGCGGAGCGCTGATAACATTGAGATATCTTCCCATCCAGTATGGCAAGAGCCATATGTCGCCCGCACTGTATTCTGATGATCCGTTGTCGCCGCCATCGAGATCAAAACGATTGGCATTGTGACGGCTGATCGGGAGTTCACTGGCCGGAAGCACTTCCTTAATAGTTTGTTTCCGGAAGTTAGGCTCCATCATTTCAATATCCTTCCGATGGCTGTTCGTCACTTTCCAGTGAATCAGGTCGAGCGGATACTCCTGCAAGTACCAGATCGCTTCATTGAGGTCAAACTCGCTGGTGCCGGTCAATGCCGTGAAAATATTCCAGGCTCCTTCTTTCTCCGGCCGTTCAATTTGCCAATGGTCGAGAATCGATTCCTTGAATTTTGTTTTTAAGGTATCGTTAAACGCATAACGGTAGAGACCCCAGTATCCTACAAAGTACATTTCGTCATCAGAGTGGTTCCAGGATTCCGACAACATCTTACTCCAGTCATCTGCACTTTCATCGGCCTGTCTCACCTGACTCATCGGGTACATCAGGTTCTCGTAGTATCCAAACTTCGTCATGAGTTCAAAAGCCTTCTCTTTATATACTTCTTTTTTAGTAAAATGATAGGCCGTCTGAAGCATCGCGATATAGTTAGAAGAGTTGATCTTGCGATCACCCACACCAACGGGACGTGCATTTACGTAATCAGGATTCCATTTCCCCCATAAGGTAGGTTTGCCGTTCCAGTCTACCATATAGTAATCATTATCGATGGTGTGTTGCATTAAGGAATCAATCAATGTTATAGCTCTTGTCTGAAGATCCTTCTGATCATCCAGTAATTCTGCCATCGCACCAAAGGCAAAGATGTGACCGATAGCCTCATCGCTGCTAGTGGTTGATTTCCAATCCCATTCCGGATCATTCGCTCTTCTCCACGGTTCATCTTCATACTTGTAACCTCTTCTTTCAAATGAGCGGGAAGGAAATCCTTTTACTCCGTTTATGGTATACAATCGCTCCATCGCTTCCATACATTCATTAATATTCTGAAGCGCTTCATCCGATTTTGTAACGGCATACCGGAATACTTCTGCTCCCAGGTACATAGAAGTCCACAAGCCATCATTATCTGAGTCTTCGAGTGAACCTGTAGCCAGGCTTCCGTCTTTCATATATCCCAATGTGCCGTTAAAGCCATGACGAATGTGTCGTGCCCTGACCTGCTGCTCGTAATACATAGCCTTATCGTGCAGTGTCATTTCATTGAAGATGATTTTTCCCAAACCTTTGTCTGTAAGAATCAGGACTGAATTTTTAGGACCCTTTTCAATATCTACTACCAGATCAGAGGGCAACCAACGTTTAGACGCGTAATAGTTGAACTTTCCGTCTGCATCTGTTGTGAAGGCTCCCTTTGTTGTTCCGAACCAAAGTTTACCATCAATTTCCTGAACCGTTGTGATTTCTGTCCATGGAAGTTTTTTAATGGCATCGCCTTTTTGTGCTTTGGAATCCGCGTCCACAACCAGATATCCTTCGTTGGTACCAATGATGATGTCTTTGTTATTGTTGGCAAGTGTAAAGCAACTGAAATTATCTCCCTGGAAAACCGACGTCAACGTCTGATCCTTCACTGAAAAGACAGAAACAGATTGTTTACCCAATAACCAAAAAGAATTTCTGCCAGCATCGAAACGTATGTCAATAATCTTTTCACCATTCTTTCCAGACCACAGTGTTTTCGAGTCCTTCAGGTATTGTACCGATACACCGTCCGAAATCAAAAAAGCAAAATCCTCACCACCCTCAAACAGTGAAGCATTCGGCATCGTATAACGGGAATAGAGATTGCCTGCCCAGGCATTGCTCAATACTGCTTTATCGTCCAGATAAACAAACTGATCCTTATACAAATCAAGGTTAAGGATTTTCTTGTCGGCCATCGGACGGTATGTTTTATCCGGAACCAGTGTACCAGGATAGAGAAATTCACCTGCATAGGTTTTAAGTAATCCTGCTGATGAATAGATCTGGACAACTCCGTTACGATCGCTGTACACGTTTTGCAGGGTTACTCCTTCCAGAAGGAGATCAAATTTCTCACTTAAATCCTGTTGATAGGAAACATCCTGATAAACCGGCTGATTGGTGGTTCCTCCTTTGTCTGAGCCTTTCTCCGAACACGAAGCCCCGAACAACAAGACACAAGCTACTCCGCCCCACTGTATTGATCTTTTCATTGAAATATTGTTTTATTGAATAGTAACCAAAATCTTACGGGCAAGGATATTAAAAAGCCCTCGTTTGCCACGTGGATTTTACGTTTATAAAGGGTGGCTTTGCGAAATGCTCTCACTTATACGGGTCTGTTGGGCCCTCCGCACCACTTGAAGCTCGCGGCTTGCAACTTTTAGAAAAAAGATTACTTCAGTTTTACTGACCTGGCACCAATAAACTACCTGATCATGTCCATATACCTTCCCATCCAGTACGGCAATAACCAAAATACAGGTTCCCGTTCCATATGGTGATTACCTGGGCTGATTCCCCAGGGGTTTTTGTCCCAGCGTATCGTGGCACGAATGGTGGCGGGTGGCAATTCACTTACCTGGAAATCGCCCAGCACCGGAACGCGCTCAACGGTAATATCTTCGCGTTTACGATGGTCTATGGTCCAATCAACAAGATCCAATGGCGTATTTTTTAGAAGGTCGGCCGAAGCGGGAAGTTCAACGCTTTTATTCCGCGAGAAACAATAAATAAAATTCACCAATGGATTTTTGTCATTCCTGCGTTGTTCCATCCACGTATCGATGTGCTTTTCGTAAAACGCCAGAAGCGTTGGATCCTTTTCGCATTTCAGAAGTATAGGATATTGATAGGCAGCGAGGATCACATCAAAATAGACAAACCATGCAACGTTCTGATTTGGAATATTAGCCATATTGTCCAGGTACTTTTCCTGCTCGATAAGACGAAGATATTCGCGCTGATACTTTTCGTCACTCGTAACGTAATAGGCTAATTTAATAAACGACAGAAGTTCCATGGAATTTAAACTTCGGTCGGGTGACCATTCCGGATCGCGATTTAACTTGTCGGGAGACCATACCCCCCACCGTGTGGGTTTCCCATCCCTATCCGTCAACGTGTAGTCATGTGCCATCAGGTGATCAACAATTTTGGCCACATGTTCCCTTATGATTTCCTTCTCGGGCTCATCGGCTGCCAGTTCATAATACATAAAGTACGCGAACATGTGTCCACAGATCTCATCGCTACTGGTATCCCCTTTCCACAACCATTTACCATCCTTTGATTTATGCCACCTCACGGTAACCTGCTTAAATCGAGGCTCCTTTACCAGTTCATCCGCGAGTTCCTGTTCTGTGTACGTCCGGTTACCATCATGTACAGCAGTCCAGTCAGAAGGCACAATCGTTCTCGCGAAAAATCCGTCGGTCTCCGTTACTTCCTGCAGCAATTTTAAAAACCGGAAAGCTTTTTTTGCTTTTATCCTGGCATCCTCACTTTTCGTTGCAGCATAGCGAAAACTTTCCATCGCCAGATAGTTACCCGTATACTCCCCATCATTATCATCATCTTCGGGTTCCCATTGCGTTGTGTCGCCGGCTATTGGCAAGCGGCATTGGCCCGCAATCCAGGGATCGCGAATATGCCGTCTCATGAGTACATCGTAGAAATACGTCTGCTTACTGGCCAGCGTCATCCTCCTCTTCTTTATAACACTGACACCCCTGGCTGTTGCGATCCAGGCATTGCCTTGTTGATCGAATGCGATATCATTCACTTTATCATCCAGCAACCAACGTCTGCTAAACAAAAGCGAGTGACTGCCATCTTGTTTGTACCGCACCACACCAACATCGGTACCCACCCACATTTCCCCTTCGGGAGAACGTTTAATACAGTTCACGTCTACCGTTGGAATACCATCTTTTGGGAGCAGCACTTTCTTTTTTCTGCCACCTTCCAGAATCGTTACTCCTCCTAATCCGGCAGCCCACAATTTTTCACCATCCATCGCAACGCCACGGATATAGGCGCTCATAACATCATCCGGTTTTACAAAGTGTTGCGTCTCCGCCGAGGTACTATGGTACAGACCCACATCGCTGCCGATCCACAAACCGCCGTTGTTGTCCGATGTAACATCCCGGATAGACCGCGCAATTTTGTATAACTTCTGCTCACAACCTTTTGCCGTATAAAGCCAAACGCCATGAGGCCCGAGCGCATAAACACCTTCACGGGCAACACACAATGATGAAACAGGTGATTTTGAACCGGGCATACGTTCGAGGCTGTTTTCTTTAAATCGGTAAATGCTGTTCCAGGTGCTCATCCAAACAGCGGATTCATTATCTACCTCCACGGCAAATGAAGGTCCTTGATCGGCTTCCGGAATGGCATCAATCCAATTTCTCTCACCGGCCTTTTTTTTGAATACACCAAGAGAAGTTGCAATCCAGACATTCCCCTGTTTATCCACCGCGATACTTCTCACTGCACCAGCATTCGGATCACTACTTACCGGATAGGCCTCATGATATTCCTGCGAGAATGCCGTATCTGAAATGTATTCAACTGGAGACTGGTCGTTACCGGAAACTATTGTTTTTTGTTTACACGAAACAAAAACAAAGTATAGCAGGAACAACGCGCAGAATTTTTTCCTGCCAACGGAACGAGACAGTACAATCATGAAACTATACAGGTTAGATTAGTTGATGCTATAAAACGGACACCCGGCTCATTTTGACCGTAAAGCCGTAGTAACACTTTCGCCTACTTTCTTATCATTGGTATATTCGATACCCAGGAAAGCGGCCGCCGTTTTAGCCACCTGATTTTGATATAGTTGTACTTTTGATTTCTGTTCTCCGGTTGGCGGAGTATCAGGTCCGATAACAGCAAGCCAGATCTGATCAGCACCCTGAATTTCATCGCCATGGCTACGCCACGTGTCTACCGGTATGGTACCACGACCATGGTCCGTGGTAATTAAAAAAGTAGTTTTGTCTTTGTAAGCAGGCTGCGACTGTGCCCACTGCCAAAGCTGCTGAATAAATTCATCGGTACGTTGAGCGGATTTCAAGTACTCGTCATAACGGCCTCCGTGGGCAAAGTCATCGGTTTCTCCATAGGAAATAAAAACGACCTTAGGTTGATGTTTCTTCAGATACTCCATGGCATAATAATGGGTAAAAGCATCCTGACGAACACTTCCCCAATGGCCGGGGATTCTCGGCTGTAATTCATTTAAGAATATTTCGCGTTCGGTAAGTTTCTTCTCAGTTGCCACTTCGTAACCACCATTAAACGGTATTCCACTTCTCGTTTCATTCACGATAAAGGGAGTAACATCCCACGAAGAAAAGCCGGCAACTTTGCCTTTATAGGTTTTTGTTTTATTCAGAAACTCCAGCACCGTAACATTTGGGTTGTCTATTTTCTTGTTGCTGCTAATCCGCTCATCATCGGCAAATCCGCACAAAATTTCACTGTATCCCGGATAGGAAAACCACATTGTATTCGAACAATTGACATTGTTGTCGTATAAACGATTGCCATACAATTGTCCTTGCGATGTTAATGTACTCCAAAAGAACGGCATAAGTTTTTTCCTCCTTGCCTCGGGTGTGTTATCCCAAAAAAGCGATTTCATTTTTTCCGGGTCCTTTGTGTACGTCTTATTTTCTATAAGGGCAGAATCAGCTCCTGAGAAGAGTTCCTGCCAGCGATAACCATCCAGCGTGATGATAAAGACGTTTTCCGTTTTTCGTTGAGACTGTCCCTTCGCTACTAAAGAGACAGCAAGCATAAATAGGATTGCTACGTATTTCATGTGTTATTGTGATTTAACTGTTTTTAATTTAGTCAATCGATTGGGTTTTCCCGAACCGCGCTGCGATGTTCCTTCTGTGCATTCACCGTCATTTATTGCTTACGGGGAACTTAAGATCCCGTTGTGCTATTTCCGGCTTGATATATTGCTTGTGTTCTGTTGGATATCCAAGCTCCCACGGTGATGGACCTACCCATTCGGACTTCTTGCCAGACATTCGTATGTGGCCATCGGTGGAAATTTCCACAACGGTAAAGAGTGCGTCTTTATATGGAGCTGTGAATTTTATCCACTTGAAATTTTTATCGACCTCTTCACTATAGCGGATGTGTTCATACTTTTCGCCTAGCCACTCATATGCCATAGAATTGATGGTAATATACCATATGCCTTGAATTTCTTCGGCGATGTCTGCGTGGGTATGTCCGTTAAAACAAGCAATGACCTTGGCTTTCTCCGTTGAAGCATTGTGCTCCTCCAGAATAGAACGCAGCACCTTTTGATTCACAATACCATTTATGGTTCCCAGTCCCTGGTGCGAGAAAATGACTACTGGGTCCTTTGCTTTTTTTAGTTCCCCTTTGAGCCATTTAATCTGAGCCGGGCCGATGTACTCCCGATACCCCTTCTCATCCGGATATTGTTTGTCATTTCCATCCAGCACGAGAAACAGGAAACCCTGGTTGCTAAATGAATAATACGAGGAGGTCATGTTACGGTATTCCAGAGCTTGCTGAAGTGAATAGCCTGCATCCATTTCATGATTTCCTATAACATGGTACTTTTTTCCCGGATACGCCTTCCAAAGTTCATAGGAGGATGCATAAGCTGGCGCCGGTGTTACAAAATCACCCAGCTCGATGATAAAATCCGGCCTGGCAACTTTCATACTATCCAGAAAAGTAGTCAGGCGTTGTGCTCCATCGTGCATGGTCGGGAGATGAACATCCGAACACATACCGATCTTTACCGTCTTCACCTTCTGACTCAAAGAAGGAAGCGACAGGACAAGAAAGGCGAAACACAAAACAACCGGATTTCTCATAGGTCAACTACTTTCTGATAACGAACTCATCCTTTACAACGCCATCGCTGTCTACCGTGGTGTACTTCATTACATTTCCATCAATTGCCATACGCTGATAAAAGTATCCCTCATCGTATTGTTTCACGGCATAGGGTTCTGCCGCCATGCTGCTGTGCCGGTTCGGAATGCTGATAGAGATAGCATACACGGTACCTTTTTTAAAGGAATCAACTACTTTTCCATCGAACATCGGACGAGAACGCATATAATAATGAATATGACCGCCCATCACCATGTCCACATGATACTTGTCAAAGAGTGGAACCCAGGACCGTTGAATATCCAGATAAGGTTCTTCAAAATTATAGGGTGGAAAATGAAACATCACAAATTTCCACGTGGCTTTTGTGTTCGAAAGTTTTGTTTCTATCCATGCGGTATGGGAATCGACATCTGAAGTTGCATCAATCATGAGGAACATAACATTCCCGTATTCAAAAGAATAAGAGGCTTCAGCATCAACTTTTTCAGGACCATTTTCCGGAAGGCTAAACAAATCATAATATAATTGTGCACCCAGCCCATCCTGCCGGTCGTGGTTACCCAAAACAGGCATCAAAGGTTTTCGTGCAAAAACACTTCCAGAATTCCCGAATAATTTGTCCCAATCATCCCGATAAAGACCAGTACTCACCATGTCACCCGCTATAGAGTAGAAGGCTGCATCTTTATTTTGCTTATCTGCCAGAAACACCAGCTTACCAGAATCCGGGAAAGTATGCGTATCTCCGAACCAAACGAATGAAAACTTGTCTGTATTAGCCGCTTCCGTTTGAAATGTCAAAACTTCGGACCAGATCTGGTTTTCTTGCGATCCAACCTGATACGAATACTTCATTCCGGAAATCAAATTTTTAATCTGAGCAGTATACCGGTGGATATACCGGTCATTAAAAAGCATACGGTCCTGAACCACTAGTTGAGATGCTAAATGTGTTATCGTATCGCTACTTCCGTCTATCCAATACCGTACCTGTCCGTCGGGTATTGTTGTGTTGGTCCGCCATTGAATGTTGATGGATGTCTTCGGAGAGTCATTCCAGGTGAGCATAATTTGATCCGGTTTTGCTGACGACGGAAAAGGAGTTTCGCGAAAACCACCAATAACATGCGCTTCTCTCGCGCGGCCTCTTACGGTTGTGAAAAGTACTTGACCAACAAGTTTCTCAGGAACATCGGTGAGTAATAACCCGGACCAATCGTGATACGTAAAGGCACCAACCTTCATCGTGTCCATTGTAAATTCTGAGGGATAGACGTCAGTGATGTTCAACTTATCCATTGATTCCTGCGGCGCAACTGAAACAAAATAAACCGGTCGGTGCTTATCGAAACCGTTTATTCCCAACTCAACCAATCCGGCATCGTATTTCCTTTCCCAAACCTCATACACGTATCCTTCCGCATTTTTTACAACCAGATCTGTTTTTACAAACTTTGCCTCTGTAAGCCAAAACGGAATAACCGGCTGGTCCTTGTGGCGCATCAGGGATACCGTTACGGGAACGTCGACCTTAAAGTACAAAAAACGGGTGGCGAGGATTTTCTTTTCATCATCGGTGAGAAAACTCAGCATAAAAGGATCATCGATACGATCATATTGCGTAGCGGGAACATTTTCATAAAGCCTCGTGATCACTCCATCCATCACCTGTCCGATGGTTTGTTGCTGTTTTGAATCGTCCGTTCGCTGGCAGGAGAACGATAAAAAAAGCAGGATGAACGTACCGAATCTTGTATACATACAATAATTAGAAAGAAAAATCAGAGCCCTCCTAAAAGTAAAGAGCCGGGGTGTTTTTTGAACACTGACCGACCCTTACTATTCTACCCAAACACTATTCTACTTCAAACTATGATACCACTCTATTTGAAAGTACTATGAAACAAATTTATCAGCTGGAGACATGAATGATGTTAGTTTTTGCGTTTACAATACGTCAAAATACGCAAATGTATTTTTCATGACCTGAGCGACTTTCTTAACCAAGTTCCAACACAGGAACAGGTTTCACGGGCAGATTCCGATTGGCCGGTGCACGCGTTCAGAAGCTTCGCAAGAAGTGTTGCGGAACTAAAACAGTCAGGCTTGCGCCTTATCGCAATTCCGGAATTGAATGATTTTGGCCCTTTTTTGGCGCTTCGAATTTTGAATACTCCAAATTGAGGAATTAATGGGTTTTTGATACGTATCTCAGATTCTCGATTTCCACGTACTCCCGGTTGTCTGATTTCCTTTTTTTAGTGTACTTACCCGAAAATTTTGAACATGAATCGATTTTCGTTATTTCTTATCCTTTTCCTTGTTTCCGGGGTGAATGCGGTGGCGCAAACTGCCGATCTGCCGGAAGATTTTCTCAGTAAAGACTGGCATAAAGAACGCAGACAAAAACTTCGCGAAAAACTGCCCCCCAACTCCGTAGCCGTCTTTTTTGCAAATGCCATCCGCAACCGCGCCAACGACGTGGATTACATGTACCACCAGGATCCCGATTTTTACTACCTCACCGGATATAAAGAGCCTGACGCTGTTCTTTTTATTTTTAAGGAGAATCAAACCGCCAATAACGGAACACGGTATGATGAAATCATTTTTGTCCTCCCCCGAAACGTTCAGGCTGAAATGTGGAATGGCAGAAGGTTGGGTGACACAGGGGTAAAAGAACGTCTAGGATTTGAACAAGCCTTCAACAACACTGAATTCAAAAAATACAACGTGGATTTTTCGAAATTCAGTGAGGTCCTTTTTTATGATTTCAAAAATGATGTCCGGGATGATCCAACCGATTCTTCGGATCTTTACAGCCTCATTGAACAGTTTAAAGTTAAAGTAAACTATCCATCAAAATCCACAGCATTGAGTCTTGATCCGGAACCCACTAAGAATAACCTGAATACAAGGGGGCTCTCCTTGTTGATGGCCGAATTACGCGGAACGAAGACTAAAGAAGAATTGGATATGATCCGCAGAGCCGTAAGCATTTCATGTATGGGACAACGTGAGGTGATGAAAGCCATGAAGCCGGGAATGAGCGAACGCGAAATTCAAGGTATTCATGAATTTGTTTTCAAGAAATACCAGGCAGAAGACCTGGGCTATCCATCCATTGTTGGCGCCGGGCACAATGGATGTATTCTTCATTACATTGAGAATTACAAACCTAATATTACCAACAGGGAAATGATCCTTATGGATCTCGGAGCCGAGTACCGCGGATATACAGCCGATATTACCCGAACTATTCCTGTTAGCGGAAAATTTTCGCCAGAGCAGAAGCAAATTTATGAATTGGTACTATTGGCACAGGAGGAGGCTATGAAAGCGTGCAAACCCGGAACTACCCCGGGGAAACTCAGTGAGATCACCAGAACCGTTGTGAATAAAGGGCTTAAAGAGTTGGGGATAATTAAATCAGAAAATGAAAAACATCTTTACTATCCACACGGGTGTT
>Ga0315912_10005105_pt1 | contig 12164 bp, 12 predicted proteins | sample VfabasoilMG_FD_204469 | JGI IMG/M metagenome (GOLD analysis project Ga0315912, IMG submission 204469) | Garden soil microbial communities collected in Santa Monica, California, United States - V. faba soil | ecosystem: Environmental > Terrestrial > Soil > Garden | place: USA: California... | reverse complement strand
CCGCGCGCGCCTCGGCGCCGCGCTTCAGGCCGCGCAGCGCGAGCGCGCGGCGGTAGAGACTCTCGGGCGTGTCGCCCTGGCAGCGCTGATGCCGGTCGAGTGCTTCGAGCGCGCGCGCGGGCTGATTCGCGGCCTGCTCGGCCTCCGAAAGGCGCAGCAGCATCTCGCCGTAGGCGTACTCCTCGTCGCGCGCGGCGACCTGCGCGAGCTCGCGCGCCGCCTCGCTCGGCCGTCCCGAGCGCAGCAGCGCGAGACCGTAGCGGTAGCGCCACTCCAGCGAGTCGGGCTCACCCGCGACGGCGCGCGCGAGGCACTCGGCGGCCGGGCGCGCGCGGCCCTGGGCGAGCAGCAGGCTTCCGAGCTTGCCCTGGTTGTGCGGGGTCTCGACTGCGCCGAGCTGGCTCGCGGCGCTGCGCATGCGGCGGCGGTCGACGGCCGCAGAGCCCAGCCGGGCGAAGACGGCGCTGACCAGGATCGCTGCCAGAAAGAAGCCCAGCAGCGGGATCTGGAACAACTCGCCCAGGCCCGGGATGAGACGCAGTACCGCGAGGACGGCGAACGTCAGGAGGAAGAAACCGACGAGCTGCAGCACGGGCCAATTGTGCCGCGCTAAGCTGCGCGTCGCACGCGATCGCTTCGCTGATGGGCGCCCCCCCCTCCCCCGAACTCCTGGTCCTGCGCGAGAGCGCGCGCGCCGTGGGCCAAGGCCTGTTGCTGCCCCTGCGCGCGGCGGGCTATCTCGCACGGCGCGAGCGACTGACACGCGAGCTGCGGGCCGATCTCGCCGCTCCGCGCGTGGCGGCCGAGCCTCCGCCGCTCCCCGACTTGCGCGGTCAGCGCCCGGTGCTGTTCCTGTCGGCGGCCGAGACGAGCGGCGAGACGCACGCCGCCAATCTCGCGCGCGCGCTGCGCGCGGCCTGCGCCACTGCGGGCGCGGAGGAGCCGCGCTTCGTCGGCCTCGGCGGCGCGCGTCTGGCCGCGCTGGGCGTCGAGCTCGTCGGCCGGCCGGTCGAACGCGCGCAGATGGGCCTCTCGGGCATCGGCGGAAACCTCGGCTACTGGCTCGGCCTGGTGAAGGACTGTGCGCGTGCGTTCGGCCGCCAACGGCCCTGGGTCTTCGTACCGGTCGACTCGCCTGCCTTGCACGTTCCGCTGGCGCGCATCGCGCATAGCCACGCGATCCCGGTGGTGCACTTCGTCACGCCGCAGTACTGGGGCTGGGCGCCCTGGCGCGCGCGGAGCTACGCGCGCGCCGTGGATCGCGCGCTCTCGATCCTGCCCTTCGAGCCGGCCTGGTTCGAGCGTTCCGGCGTGCACGTCGCGCACGTCGGCCACCCGCTGCAGGACGCACTCGCGGGCGTACCTGCGAGCCGGCCGGCGCAGGATGCGCGCGCGCTCGTCGTCCTGCCAGGCAGCCGCGCCGGCGTTGTCGAGCAGAACCTGCCCTGGATGCTGAGCGTGCTGGCCGACGTCCGCGGAGCGCTCTCTGGCGTCGAAGTGATCGTCGCGCACGAGGACGCCGCGTTCGAAGCGCGCCTGTCCGGGATCGTCGCGCGCTCGGGTCTCGCCGGCGTGCGGCTCGCGCTGGGCGATCTGCACGGCACGCTGGCGCGCGCGCGCGCCGCCTTCTCGGTCTCGGGCACGGTGCTGCTCGATCTCCTGCACCATCGTCTGCCCGCGGTCGTGCTCTACCGTCTCGGCAGTGCGCGCGAGGCGTGGCTCGGCCGCCACTTCCTCAGCGTTCCCTGGTTCAGCTCGGTCAACCTGCTGGCGGACGCGGAGGCCTACCCCGAGTTCAGCTTCCATGGCGCGGGTCCGCGCGCGGAAGTTGGCGCCGCGCTCGTGCGCTGCTACAACGACGAGCCCTGGAGAGCGCTCTGCGCCACGCGGCTGGAGCTCGCGGCCGGGCGCCTGGGCGGCCCGGGCGCCTGCGCGCGGGCGGCCCGGCACGTCCTGGCCCAGCTGCGCCCCGCCCCCCCGCTTGCCCCCCGCTGAAGAAAATATTCGTCCAGGCTCGAAGGCCGGGCCGCCGGAGGGGTACGAGGAGTCCGCGATGTCCTGCGAGGCGACGCGGCTGATGCTCGCCACCAAACGCGGCGAGCGCGAGGCCTACGACCAGCTCGTCCAACAGCTGCGCTCGAAGGCCTACGCACTGGCGCATTCGCTCGTCGGCTCACGCGAAGACGCCATGGAACTCTGCCAGGAGACCTTCCTCAAGATCTACCGCGCGCGAGAGAGCTTTCGCGACGAGGATCCCTTCCTGCCCTGGTTCCACCGCATCCTGCGCAACACCTGCTATTCGTTCCTGCGCGAGCGCGGCCGCGCCAGCGAGCGCTCGGTCTCGGCTCTTCCGCCGGGTGCCGATCCCGACGAGGGCGACTGGCAGATCCACGACGTCGAGGCGCCGCGGCCCTCGCAGGATCTCGAGCAGGACGAGCGCGCGCAGCTGTTCCAGAAGGCCTTGCAGCGTCTCTCCGCGCACGACCGCGAGATCCTCGTCCTGCGCCACTACCAGGAGCTCTCGTACAAGGAGATCGCGAGCACGCTGCGCGTCCCCGAAGGCACGGTGATGTCGCGCCTGTTCCACGCCCGGCGGCGGCTGCGCGAGAGCTTGCCCAGCAGCCTGCTCGCGGACCTCGAACCGGGTTCCGGGGGGGAGGCCCGATGAGCGAGCGCGAACCCACGCAGGACGAGCTGCTGGCGATGGCCTATGCCGACGGTGAACTCGCGCCGGATGAGCGCGCGCGCTTCGAGGAGCGCCTGCGCAGCGAGCCCGCGCTGGCGCGCGAGGTGGCCGAGTTGCGGCGCCTCGAGCTCCTGGCGCGCCATGCCGCGCCGGCCGAGCCGATGGATCACGAGTGGGAGCGCCTGGCGCGTTCGACAGGGCAGCGCGGATTGTGGCGCGCGGGCTGGTTGTCCTTCGGCGCGGGCCTGCTGGGTCTCGGGGCCTGGGGCCTCACCTGCCTGGAAAGCTCGCAGGCATCCTGGGTGCCCAAGCTGCTCGTTCCGCTCGCGATCCTCGGCGCGCTGCTGCTCGTCGGTGCTGCCGTGCGCGCGCGAGCCCGCACGCTGCGCTACGATCCCTACCGCGACGTGAAGCGATGATCCTCACCACGACCGAGAGCGTGCCGGGCCGAACGATCCGCGAGACGATCGGTCTCGTGCGCGGCAGCACGGTGCGCGCGGCGCACGCCGGCACGGACGCGCAGGCCTGGCTCAAGAACCTCGTCGGCGGCGAGATCGAGGAGTACACCAAGCTGCTGGCCGAGGCGCGCGAACAGGCGCTCGACCGGCTCGAGGCCGAAGCGCGCGCGCGCGGCGCCGACGCGGTCGTGGGCCTGCACTTCTCGAGCTGCGAGATCGCGACCGGCGCGGCCGAGTTCCTGGTCTACGGAACCGCGGTCAAGCTGGCGCCGCGCTCCTCGTAGCGCGCGAACCAGCGCCGCACCTCGCTCAACTCGCGGCCGCTCGCCGCGCGCGCGCGCAGGCGCAGGCGCTCGAGGTCGGCGGGCGTGTCGACGTCGTCGCTCGGGACGAGTTCGGCCACGATCAGCCGCCGGTCGCGCGCCAGCTCGAGCGTGCGCTCGTACATGCCCGGCTCGCTCATCGCCAACTCGGTGAAGAGCACGCCGCAAGGCTTGCGCAGGCCGACGAGGTAGTAGCCGCCGCCGCGGTCCGGCCCGAGGACCAAGTCCGCGCCGTCGCTCAAGCGCTGGTGCGCCTCGAGCACGCGCGCGAGCGGCACTTCGGGCGCGTCCGAGCCGAGCACGACCGCGCTCGCGAGCCGCTCGCGCGCGAAGGCCTGCTCGAAATGCGCGGCGAGGCGCTGTCCGAGATCGTCGCCGTGCTGGACGACGACCTCGGAGAGATCGGGGAAGCGCGCGCGGAACCAGGGCTCCGAACCCGGCGGATGCACCGCGAGCTGGGTTCGAAATGTGTCCGCGCAGAGGCAGCGCGCGAGCCCGTCGGCGAGCATCGCCTCAGCGAGCCCCGCGGCCTCGAGGCCCGTCAGCGGCGGGCACAAGCGCGTCTTGACCTCGCCGGCGCGCGGGAGCTTGGCGAAGAGCGTGGTCAGACGGGCGCGACGCAATCGCAGGGCATCCTAGCGCGGAGCGCGGAAGGGTCGCGGTTCGACAGCGGAATCGCCCACAATCCTTCCGCCCGCCCGGTGTGGTTGCCGCGGTTGGTTGACGCGCTAGGGAGCACTACCATGGTCGACCTCATGAACATCTTCGCCCTGCTGCTGCTCTCCCTCGCTCCCCTGCAGGCGCCGCCCGCCGCGGCACCCGCCGCACAGCAGCGGCCGCCGGATCTCGACGCGCCGGTGGACGAGATCGTCGCCTGGCTGCGCAATTCGCAGGACCGCGTCAGCGGCTGCTACGCCGGCGGCGTCGAGGGCACCTCGTGGGTGCTGCGCGCGCTGGCGGAATGCCGCCGCAAGTACCGCCGCATCGACGGACCTTTCGTCGCCAAGGCGCTCGATGCGCTCGCCGCGCGCCAGGACAAGGACGGCTCGATCCACGATCCGGGCGCCTCGCCCGAGGCGGTGCACGCGCAGACCGCGCTGGCGATCATGGCACTCAACCGGCACGCCGACGAGGCCAGCAAGTCGCTGCTCGCCAAGGCGCTGGCCTATGCGGCGACGAACAAGATCGAGCCGGCCGGCCTCGACATCGGGCCGCCCGCCTCGCGCGAGGAAGGGCTCAAGCTCGCCGTCACGCTGATGGGCAAGCGCAACCAGGACGGCGTCTGGGACGGCCCGCGCGGACCGGTGATCGAGACCGCACGCGCCCTGTGCGCGATCAGCGCGACCGCCCCGGTCATCGCCACGAAGTCCGAACCCAAGCCGGCCTCGAGCCTGCCGAAGCTCGAGGAGGCCGACCGGGCCAAGGCGCTCGCTGCGCTGCAGCGCGGCGCGGAGTACCTCGCCGGGCAGTGCGTGCCGGACCGCCCGGGCATCTTCGGCTTCGCCGGCCGGCCCGACGCCGGCCTGACGAGCATGGCCGTGGGCGGCCTCCTGTGCATGCCCGAACCGCGCCCCGAGAAGGTCCAGAAGGCGATCGACGGTGCGCTGGCCTGGCTGGTCTCGCTGCAGAAGCCCGACGGATCGATCCACGACGGCATGCTGTCGAACTACGTCACCTCGGCCGCGATCATGTCGCTCGCCCGCGCGAAGAATCCCGGGTTCGAGCCCGTGATCGCCAAGGCGCGCGACTTCCTGGTGCGCCTGCAGAACGACGAGACCGAGGGCTTCTCGCCCGACCACCCCTTCTACGGCGGCAACAGCTACGGCAACGAGCAGCGGCCGGACCTGTCGAACGTGCAGATGGCGCTCGAGGCACTCGCCGCCTCCGGCCTGGAGAAGAACCACGAGGCCTACCAGCGCGCGCTCAAGTTCCTGCAGCGCTGCCAGAACCGCTCGGAGTCGAACGACATCCAGATCGAGGACGGCGGCAAGGTCGTGGTCTCCGGCGACGACGGCGGCGCGTCCTACTACCCCGGCAACTCCAAGGCCGGTTTCGTCGACCTGCCCGACGGCCGCAAAGTGGCACGCTCGTACGGTTCGATGAGCTACGCGCTGCTCAAGAGCTACATCTTCTGCGGCGTGCCCAAGGACGACCCGCGCATGCAGGCGCTGATGGGCTGGCTGAAGAAGAACTACACGCTCGACGTCAATCCGGGCTTCACCGGCACCAAGGAGGCCAGCGAGCCCTACCAGGGACTCTTCTACTACCTGCACACGATGGCCAAGGCGCTCGACCTCTACGGCGAGGAGCTGATCGAGGACACGAGCGGCCAGAAGAACCCCTGGCGCAAGCAGCTCTGCGGGCGCATCGTCTCGATGCAGTCGAAGACCGACGGCTCCTGGACCAACCAGAATGCCGCGCGCTGGTACGAGGGCAACCCCGTTCTGGCGACGAGCTACGCGCTGCTCGCGCTCGACTACGCCTTGCCGCACTGAGCCGGGCCGATGACCGCCGTCCGCAGCTTGCGCGTCTTCACGCTCTCTTCGGGCACGCGCAGCTACGTGATCGAGGTCGACGGCAGCTGGCTGGACCTCTCGGCGCACCTGGCCTCGCGCGGAATGCCGATCGACATCGCGACACTGATCGAGTCGCACTACTTCGCGCGCGAGAACATCGAACGCGACCTGGGCCAGGGCACCTGGCCCGAGGCGCAGCCGGTCTTCGGCGAATTCGGACTCGACCTGCCGCTGCCGCGCGAGCGCGTGGGCAAGATCCTCGCGCTGGGCAAGAACTTCCGCGAGCACGCGGCCGAGTTCAAGGAGGGCGTGCCGGAGGAGCCGATGTTCTTCAACAAGCTGCCCGAGACGCTCGTGGAGAGCGGCGCCTCCGTGCGCGTGCAGCCCTGGTACGACGGCCGCGTCGACCACGAGGCGGAGCTGTGCGTCGTGATCGGCCGCGCCGGCGCATGCATCGAGGCCGAGCGCGCGCTCGAGCACGTCGCCGGCTACACGGTGGCGAACGACCTCACCGCGCGCACGCTGCAGGGCAAGGACCGCGAGCTGAAGTACCCCTGGTTCCGCGGCAAGAACATGGACGGCTTCTGCCCGCTCGGGCCGTGCTTCGTGCCGCGCGACTTCCTCGACACGCGCGACCTGCGCGTCACGTGCAAGGTCAACGGCAAGCTGAAGCAGGACGCGACCACGAAGGACCTCGTCGTAGGCATCCCGCAGGCGATCGAATGGTTGTCGAAGCACCTCACGCTGCGGCCGCTGGACCTGATCCTGATGGGCACGCCGGCTGGAGTCAGCGCACTCTCGGATGGCGATCAGGTCGAGTGCAGCATCACGGAGATCGGCACGCTCACGACGCGCATCCTGCGGCCTAGGGAGTGAGCTCGCGCACCGCGCGCTCGACCGCGGCAAACGTGGCCGAGTTGTCCTGCCGCGGATAACTCTCCAGCGCCGCCTCGTACTCCGGCAGTCGGAAGAGGAAGTCCCCCAGCGTCTCGCGCGTCGCTTCGCGGCCGTCGCGGCCCCAGCCCGAGCGTCCGAGCAGGTACGAGTTCAGCTCCTGCTCGTACTGACCCTTCATCGGCAACGCGAGCAGCGGCTTGCCGAGGTGCAGCGTCTCCCCAAGCAGCGTGAAGCCCGCGGTGGCGATCACCGCGCGCGCGCCGGCGAGGTCCGCGAGGAAGCCCTCGGCGGAGAACTTCTTGAACTCGAGGTTCTGCTCCTTGCCCGCGCGCTCGAAGCCGTAGAGCCGGAAGGGAACGCGTGCGAGCGAGCGCAGGTCGTCGAGCAGGCTCTCGTAGACCTGCGTGCAGTACACCAGCACGTGCTCGCCGCGCGACGGCCGCGCCGCGAGGATCTCGGGGCGCAGGATCGGCGGCACGACGATCGTGCGCTCGTTCCTGGGCTTGCCCGCCAGGAAGCTCGTCACGATCGAGCGCTGCGAACGCGGAACGATCGCGCGCACGATGGTCAGCGTGGTGCGCGCCTCGCGCGCCAGGCCGGGCACGCGCTCGTGCTCGACGTAGCGCTGGAAGTGCTGGTTGTCGAGGCTGACGAGCGGCACACGCTCGCGCAGCGCGAGGTGCGCGGTCAGCGGCTCGAAGTCGCAGATCACGAGCTGCGGCTGGAACTGCTCGAAGAGCTTGTCCCGGATCTCCTTCGCCGAGCGCGCGCCGCGCGGGAGCTTCTTGACGTTTTCGGCCAGCGTGCGCAGCACCGAAACGCGGTTGTCGCGCGCGGCGATCGAGAGCCCTTCGACAGGCGTCACGTCGAACTCTTTGGCCAGCGCGAGGCCGCGGTCGAAGGTCGCGACCTTGACCTCGTGGCCCGCGCGCACGAGCTGCCCGAGCACGACGCGCGCGCGCATCGCATGACCCGAACCCTCGCCCGCGAGGCCGTAGACGATGCGCGCCATCTCCGCCTACTTCAGCTTCTCCCAGAACTCGTCCGGCATCTCCTGCGCCAGCTTGAGCGCTCCGGTCGCGCCGGCGTAGAGCGGTTCCTCGACCAGCAGCACGCGCCCGGAGCCGAGGCGCTCGCGCATCTGGATCTCGATCGCGAGGTTCAGCCCCTTGATCTGGCTCCCGCCGCCCGCGAGCAGCACGCGCTCTTTCAGGCGCGCCTGGAACTCGGGATCGAAGGTCGCGATCAGCTTCGCGAGGCCGTCGACGATCGGCTCGACGATGCCCAGGCAGGCCTTGCGAATGGGATCGGTCAGGTCGAAGGGCTGCGGCTTGCCCTCGACCGGCAGCTCGACCAGCGCCACGGGAGCCTTGGGCGAGACGTTGGAGTGGCGCTCTTTGAGCGCCTTGACCATCTCCTTGGTGAACTGCGCCTTGGGCGCGACCTTGCGGATCTCCTCGGAGAGCCGCTCGTCGATCCAGTCGCCGGCGAAGGTGTTGGTGATCTGGTCCGACTCCTCGGGCATCGTGCCGCGCATGCGGCACAGGTCGGTCGTGCCGGCGCCGATGTCGATCACCAGCACGTCGTCGAGCATGTCGACGCCGTAGGCGACCGCGAAGGGCTCGGAGCAGAGCATGACCGAATCGACGCAGGTGCGCGCCGCCTCCATGATGTCGTGCTTGTTCTTGAGCGTCGCTTGCGCCGGCGCGCCGATCACGGCGTAGACGAGCTCGTCGGCCTTCGGCCGCGCGCGGCGCACGGTCTCCGCCAGGAGGTCGCGCGCGGCGCGCAGGTTCTGTTCGGCGCTCGGCCCCTCGGAGCGGATCACGCCGTGTGCGAGCGGGCGGTAGAGCTCGAGCGCCAGGCGATTCTCGACTGCTTCCAGGCCGAAGAGCACCTCGCGCTGCAGGAGCTTGCGGCTGACGACGTCTTTGGGATAGCCGACGTAGGAGAGGATCGTCGCGCGCTGGCCGTTGGAGGCCGCGATCGAGGTGCGCGAGGTGCCCAGGTCCAGCCCGACGTGCAGGATGCCCTGCGGATCCGAGGCGGACATCGGCCTAGTCCCCCGGGCCGGCGCGCTGTTCGATCTCGCGCTTCATGTGGAAGTTGGCCGTGAAGATCTCCTTCATCATCTCGCGCTTGCGCTGCAGCTGCGGCTCGTGGCCGAGCCCCTGGACATCGCGGTAGACCGAGGCGACCCCGAGCTCGATGTTCTTCATCTGCGCGATGCGCTTGAGCTCCTCCTCCGTGATCCCGAGCTGCGCGACGAGCTTGGTGATGCGGCGCTCGAGGATGTCGTTCTTGCGGCGCTCCTCGGCCAGATCGCCGCTCGGCTGCGGCGCGCGCGCGTCCTGCAGCCGGAAGAGCAGCCGTCGCAGCGAGTCGCGGTCGAGCGTTTCGGGTGCGTCCACGCGCACGCCCATCGTCGCCAGCACGTCGAGCAGCGTGTCACCGAGCTGCGGCGCGCGTGCGGCAGGGGCCGGTTCCGCGGCGGGCGCGGCATGGCGCAGCGCCTTCTGCTCGCGCGCCCTGCGCTGCTGCTCGACGAGCTGATAGAGCTCGGTCTCGACGAAGCGGTCGCCGCCGGCCGCGTCGGCCACCGCCAGGCCCTCTTCGGCGACCGCGAGCAGCGTGTCGAAGGAGATCGCGTCCTTGTGGCGGTTGTGCGCCACGCCGATCGCGAAGGTGATGCGCAGACTGCGGCCCTCGCGCTCGAAGCGCATCTCGCGCGCGGTCTCGAGCAGCTTGCGCGCGAGCACGGCGCCGAGCTCGGGCTTGGCCTGCGGGAAGAGCGCCACGATGCGGTCGTCCTGCAGCGCGCAGAGCAGGTCGTGCTCGCGCGTGACGCGCCGCAAGGCCGCGAGCGAAGCGCCCAGGATCTCCTCGCGCGCCTCGCGGCCGTAGAGGTCCTGCAGCGCCCCCAGTCGATCGATGCCGATCAGCAGGCAGACGAGCGGGAATCCGTGGCGCTGGCTGCGCTCGAACTCGACGCGCATCAGCTGCTCGCTCTCGCGCGGCGAGAACAAGCCCCGGCCCTGATCGCGACTGCGCGTGTCCTGGAAGGGAGACATGGATGCGAGGCTGCCTGCTAGCCCATCAGGGGAACCCCCGGAACCCCTGCGCGTCAACGACCTGGGCCGCGTTCATCCGAGCCACCCGCCGGCAACCTCGAGATCCGTGCCGGTCACATAGGAAGCCTCGGAGGAGAGCAGCCAGGCCGCGGCACGCGCGACCTCGGCCGGCAGGCCCGCGCGACCCATGGGCACGCGCGCGGCGAGCTCGGGGTCGAGCGTCTCGGGTGCGGCCTCCGCGTGCGGGATCAGGCCGGGCGAGAGCATGTTGACGCGCAGGCCGTGCGGCGCCTCCTCGAGCGCCCAGGAGCGGACCAGGACGAGCAGCGCGCTCTTCATCGCGACGTAGGCCGCGGCCGTCCGCCGCCCGCGCCCGGCGGCGAGGCCGGCCGTGCCGAAGAACAGCGCCGCGCCCCGGCTCGCGCGCAACGCGGCGCGCGCGGCGCCGAAGAGCGCCACCGAGCTCGCGACGTTGTTCTCGAACAGCGCGCGCAGGTCCGCCGCTTCGAACTCCTCGAGGCGCCCGGCGCGAAACTCCCCCACCGCGTGCACCAGCTGGTCGAGCCGACCGTCCTGCTCGAGCACGGTCGCGACCAGCGCGCGCGCCCCGTCCTCGCGCTCGAGGTCGGCGCGGTGCACGCGCCCCGGGAATTCGCGTTCGAGCCCACGCGCGGCTGACTCCGAGCTGCGCCAGCCGATGTGCACGCGCAGGCCGCGGCCGGCGAGCTCGCGCGCAGTGGCGAGCCCTAGGCCGCGCACGCCCCCGGAGACGAGGGCCACGGGAGCGAAAGGGGCGGTCACGCGCAGGGAGACTACGCTCTCGCCGCGCGCGCGAACAGGGCGCTAGTCGATCACGTGCACCCGGGTCGGCGGCCAGATGCACAGGTCGACCTTGCCGACGAGGTTCTCGCGCGGGACCTGGCCGAATTCGCGGCTATCTGAGGAGTGCGGGCGGTTGTCGCCCATCACGTAGTAGTGCTCGGGTTCCACTCGCACGAGCACCTCGCTGCGCGGATCGGGTTGCGAGATGTAGGGCTCCTCGAGCACCTCGCCGTTGACCGAGACAGAGCCCGCGTGGATGCGCACGACGTCGCCCGGCAATCCGATCACGCGCTTGATGTAGTCCAGGCGCGGATCGAGCGGGTAGCGCAGCACGACGATGTCGCCGCGCTGCACCGACTGCAGCAGGTAGGTCAGGTGATTGACGAGGATGCGGTCGCCGTCGTGGATCCCGGGCGACATCGAGCTCCCGCGCACGACCGAGAAGTTGAACACCAGGCCGTAGAGCACCAGCAGCACCGCGCCGACCTTGAGCGCGCCGAGCAGCCGGCGCAGGGCGCACTCGGAGTGCTCCGGGGCCGGGGAAGGGGCGCGCTCGACCTCGGGGGCGAGCTCGGTCTCTACAGGGGACATTCCGCCCCCAGCTATCGGGTCGGAAGGGATCGAGGGTTGAGGCCGGGCGTGCGCTCCGGATAGGGTTCGGGCGGTGGAACGACCTCAGTACCCCCTCTCCCGTCGCTCCCTGATAGCCGCCGGCACTCTCGGCGCCCTGGGTTGTGCCAGCCGGCGACACGTGGAGCCGGTTTCCGGCGAGGCGGAAGACTTCCTTTCTGCGCTGACGGATCAGCGCAGCAGCGTCGATCCTATCAACAGCATAGAGCGCCTCCTCTGGCGCAAGCGCTGCGGCGAGCTGCTCGCCGAGCTCGGCCTCGATGCGCTGCTGATGGAGAGTGGCCCGACACTGGAGTGGCTCACTGGTGTGCACTGGGGCCGTTCCGAGCGCCTGTTTGCCCTGGTCGTCTTGGCCGATGGCCGCTGCTTCTGGGTCGTACCCGCATTCGAGGCCAGCCGCGCGGTGCTCTCGATCGAGAAGCAGGGCAGACAAGGCGACGCGATCGTGACCTGGGACGAGGACGAGTACCCGTACCACCCGCTCTCTGCGGCGCTCGTGAAGCGCAACGTGAAGCGCGTCGCGATCGAGCCCTCGCTCCGCTGGGGCTTCGTCGATCGGTTCGCAGCCGTCTTCGGGCGCGACGCTCTCGTCAGCGGCCAGGAGCTGCTCGTGCGCCTGCGCGGTGCGAAATCCTCGCCCGAGCTCGAGATCCTGCGCCGCGCGAGCGAGCTGACGCAGCTCGCCGTGCGCACGGTCGCGCGCTGCGTGAAGCCCGGCATGAAGGGCGGCGACATCGGTGCGCTCTTGGACCGCGCACACC
>Ga0315912_10005104_pt1 | contig 12165 bp, 12 predicted proteins | sample VfabasoilMG_FD_204469 | JGI IMG/M metagenome (GOLD analysis project Ga0315912, IMG submission 204469) | Garden soil microbial communities collected in Santa Monica, California, United States - V. faba soil | ecosystem: Environmental > Terrestrial > Soil > Garden | place: USA: California... | reverse complement strand
TGGATGGCGGCGGTCGCGTTGAAGATGCCGAACAGGCTGTCGGAGTTCTGGTAGGCGTAGATCTCCCACATGGCGAGCTTCAGCTCGGGCTGGCTACCGTGCCACGAAGGCCGCCTGCTGGCCCAGCATGTCCAGCACATGCTGCGGCATGCTCGAACGCAACTGCCGTTCGAGCTGCTCCAGATGGCTGGCCACGGCGCGGAACGAGCCGACCCTCTGGTACAGCAGGTTCTTCTCCTGCGACAACTGCAGCAGCATCGCCTGGGCACGCTGCCGCACGTGGTTGGCCAGCTCGCGCTGAGCCTGCTGCAGCGTGTAGTCCTTGTCCAATGCCGCCATGCCGACGCGCAGGTTGCGTTCGAGGAAGACGTAGGCGTAGTCGGCGGCGATGACGTCGCGGTATTGGCCGATCAGGCTGTCGGACAGGCCCGAGCCCGGGATCGTGGCGCCGATGGACAGCATCTTGTAGACCGGCTCGGTGGTCTGGTTGACGAAGCCGACCTCGGGGGAATTGTTCGGGATGGCCGTGCGCGTGGCGATCTTGTCGGCGATCGAGCGCATCATGGTTTCGACGCGGGCCGTGAACGGCCTGTGGTTGTAGGCCGTGTTCAGCGTCACCACGTTGCAGTTCGTGTAGTCGTTGCAGCGCAGCAGGTGCTGCGTCACGTTGTTGCCGGCGCCGGCAGCCTGGCCGTAGAGCAGGTGGCTGATCGACGTGATGGTCGGTGCGATCGGTTCGGGGTCGCGTGCGGCATCCTCGGGGTGGAAGATCACCGTGCCGACGATGCTCATGATCAGTTCACGCTCGGGGTCGTCGAGATAGGCGCCGGTGCGCTGCAGCGCCTTCCAGGTCAGGTTGCCGACGAAGGGGGCCTTGTTGCGCAGGTTGGCGTCGGCGGAAGTTCGGGCCGAGTTCAGGATGTTGCTTCGATCCGTTGCGCAGCGCCGGCGTGCGGCGTCGCGGTCGGTCTCCAGACCCATCTCGACCGCCAGATCGGCGCAGGCCTCCTGCGAGCCGTAACCCAGCGCCTCAGCTCCGGTGCTGACGATGGCCTTGGCGGTCTCGCACGAGTTGATGCGCGCGTTGTTGATCCAGGTCTCCAGCCCCTTGGCCCACTTGGTCAAGCCGCCCAGCAGCGGCGAGACCGATTCGAGCGCGAGTTGGAACGCGATGCCCGGCAGCGCTGCGGTGATGTTGCGCAGCATGTTCTTGAACTCGGTTGCCGAGATGTGCGAGAACGAGCCGCCGAATACGTCGATGCCGCCGCATCCGGCCTTTGCGTTCGGGAACTGCACGGCCGCCAGCTGGTAGACCTTGTTCGGCGCGCGCATGAACAGGTTGCCGCCGGCGTAGGTATTGAAGGTCTGGCCCCTGAAGGCACCCGGCTGCGTGTAGTTGCCGATCGCGCCGAGGTTGTCGAACATGCTGTTCACCTCGGTGTTCAGGTCGCCGGCCTGCAGGGGGATCGGCGAAAGGGCGAATGCGACTGCTGCCAGCGTCACAACGGTGCGCTCAGCCAAGGGTCGCGGACTATGCAGCTTCACGATGATCCTCCTGTGCGGGTTCAAGGCGCGCTGGCTCTTCCGACGAGCGGTGTCGCCGCGATCGCGGGTGTCGACCCGACCATGGCGATGCGTTCCAGCAATTGCGCTTCCGACAGGACGCCGAAACCGATCGGCGTGATCACCCCGGTGAAGGGCTGGGCGAGGTAGACGGCCGGCACCTGGCTCACCTGCAGCGTGCGGGAGATGCCGTTGTCGCGGCGCGCATCCGCGAAGCCGGGCATCGCCCCGCCGTCCAGGCTGACGGCCACGACGCGGATGCCGTACCGGGCCTGGAACGCCTTCAAGGTCGGCGCGAAGGCATGGCAATAGGGGCAGTCACCGCGAAAGAAGAAGAACAGCACGTGCTCGCGCCCGATAGCGCCGATCGACTCGCTGCGCTGCGCAAACTGCAGTTGGTCGAAAACTTCCAGCGCCTTGGCGTTGATAGGGCGCCCATGCAGCGTCGGATCGAGCTCAGGGGTCGCCCAGGCGATGCGCTGCGCCATGTCGGCGAAGTTCGACGCGCGCGACACCACCTGGGCCTCGATCCCCATGTAGCGCCGCACGTTGGCTTCGGTCGGACGCATGATGGCAACGTGGCGGGTCTCCTCCAGGGCCTTCTGCAGCCGCTCGAATTCGAGGATCTCGACCGGCCTGGCCGGAGCGGGCTTCGCAGGCGCGTGCATGGACTTCGGTGAAGGCGCAGGTCGGTCCGCGGGCGCTGGCTCTATCTCCTCGTAGAAGTGCCAGCCGCGCCAGGCGTCGGACCAGTAGCGGGCCGCTGCGCCTTCTGTCTCGGCCGCGGGAGCCGCCGTGATCATCGTCAGCAGCGTCCAGGAGGCAATCAACCTTTTCACGGCGCGAGCCCATCACAACAGCGACTTTGGCGGCTGCCCATCGCGGCAGTAGTCGATCTCGAAGTCGATGGTCTGCCGGCGCGGTGCCGGCATGCCGGGCAGCTGCACGCCGTCCTGCCAGAAGTTCAGCTTCAGGCGGCTGCAGCCCGCCTGGGCATAGCGCCGCCCGGTGCTCACGTCGATGTAGATCGGGGTCGTGCCCTTGAAACGCTGCGTGATCGCATCGGCGACATCGCCCACCAGCACGCCGTGCGCGCGGCCGCTCGGCGATTCGAGGGCTGCGATCAGCAGCCGCTTGGCGTCGCGTACCGCCACGCGCTCTTGCGCCTGCGCGGCCCATACCGCTCCGAGAATCGTGGCCGTGGCGAGCAAGGTCTGCAGCTTCATTGGCACCTGCCCTGACCGTAGTAGCAACTCGGGACTCGGCTGCTGCCCTGGGCCTGCAAGGCCTCGACATTGGGCAGGTTCGGCACGAGCGAGGCGTAGAACTCCGACAGGTCCATCGCCCCAAAGTCCAGCGTCTGCAATTGCGTCACGCTGAAACCGGAGCAGTCGGGGTTCTGGGCCGTTCCCCAGCCCTTGCCGACCTGGACGCGGCCCTGTTGATTGACGATGCGGGCGAGCACCGAGTTGAAGCAGCACTTCGAGGTCGTGTGCTCGATGCACGAGACGCAGCGTCCGAGGATGCGAATGCACGACGAACACCACGTGCCGATGGTGCGGCACAGCCGGGCGCCTTCCTTCATCGCCAGCTTGCCCTCGTTTTCGTTGCACGACAGCATCGACATGGCGACGTAGAGCAGCACGGCGATGGCCAGCGACCAGGGGTCGAAGGCCAGCACTACGCTCTCGCCGGCATAGAGCACCGAGGAGCCGGCGGGTAGCGCGGTGCCATTGACCGCGACCGTCACGCCGTAGGTCGTGAAACTCCCATTGAAGCCCGCGCCGCTGAGCATGGCCGACATGCCCTGGACCAGGAACTCGCGGTTGCCGGCGTTCATCAGCACGTCGTAGACCAGCCTGGAGCCGGTGCCGAGCAGGCTTTGGTTGGTCATGCCGGCGCCTGCCGAATCGGCGTAGCAGCAGTTCTTCAGCAACCGGTCTCGGCAGCGGTTGTCCTCGCCCTTGAAGACCTGCATGCGATCCGTGTCGAGGTAGACGCCGGCCTCGCGGCCGGCTTCGAGCAGCGACATGCTGCGCGCGAAGTCCGGGTCCTTCGGCGCACGAATGTCGAAGCAGTTGCCGTTCAGGCAGAAGACATCGGTCGGGCAGTTGCTGGCGGCGGTGAGGGTCTGAGCGGACACGGGACAGCTGTAGCCGTCCTCATAGATCTCGCAGGCGCCCGTCAAGGCATTCGTCTGCTTGCATGTGGAACTGCGCGGCGTGCAATCGGCGTCGGCGAGCGGCGCGCATTGGTCGAGCGGCATGGCGCTGGCGCAGCTCATCGTGCTCGTGTATTCCCAGCAGTCCCGGGTCAGAGGAACCCCCTCGATCTCCTTGGTCGCCGGGCCATCGGTGCACACTGGGGCAGTGCTGGTCGTGCAGCGGCCACCCGCGGTCAACGACGGGCACTGGTCCACCCACTGGTCGGTGGTGGTGACCGTCGTGGCGGGCCGCGCGTAGGCCAGCCGCATCGTCGGGATCGCGCCGAAAGCAGGGTTGGTCGTCCATCCGGACACCGCGCGCTCGGCGTCGAGGGCCCAATTTGTCCCTGGAACCGTGCGCGTGACGTCGATGCCGAAGTAGGAGCCGCTGCCGCTGGCCGGCGCATAGCAGCGCGTGCCGTCCAGCGTCGTCGTCGTGCAGCCGATGTCCCAGTGACAGACGGTGTCCTGGATGCGGTCTCCGCTCTGCGTGCCGGGCCGGCACGCGGCATAGGTCGCAAGGAAGGGCCGTAGGCTGGTGCAGGTGTAGCCCGCATCGGCGCTGCCGCTGCATTCGTCGCGGGACTCTGCCGCGATCATGGCCGTCAGGCCGCACCCGTTGCCACTGCAGCGCTTGTCCGCAACCCAAACCCCGGTCCCCGACCCGAAAGTCGCCACCCGTTCGGGAAACAGCACCGGAGCGCTCATGTTCACGTCGAAGAAGGCCAGCGGCCTGCCGTCCTGGGTGACGCGCAGGTGCTGGGCCGTGGCCGGACGGTCGGGCAGGCATTGCACGTCGATGCCGGCGCGGCCGGCGCCGGCATGCGCAAACCAGTCGCCGGGTGTGCAGTTGCTGCTGCGTTCGGTGGTCACCGTCAGCGAACGCGAACAGCGGTAGTTGCCGACCCCCTCGTGGCGCAGGCAGGTGCGTGTCTCGGTGCCGGCGGGCCGGCTGCCGACGGTCGTCGTGCAGCCGCTGTAGTAGCCGGCCAGGCTGCCGAGCACGCTCGACGGACTGCGGCCGATGACGCGCGCGGCGGCCACTGCCGGATCGTCGGCGGTGACGGCGGGCCGCGGCGTGTTCGCGGACACATGCGCGCCGCGTTGTGCCTCGCAGAGCGGATCGCCTGGCATGGTGGCGCACAGGGCCAGTCGTGCGCTGCCCTGGGACGCCAGATCGGACTGCCGGTAGTGGGAGCGTTCGGGCGCCGTGGTCGTGTAGCCGGGGATCACGGTGCTGGCGCTGGGTGCGGTGACGCCGACCCTGGCCACTGGGTTCGCCGCCCGTCCAGCGGCCAGTCCTTCGTCATGAGGGTCGGCCAGGCTCGCGGTCTGCGTCGTCACGAAGCAGGCCAGCGTGAACCAGGCGATGCCCTTGCGCAAGCTCATCGTGCGGCTCCATTCATGCGCTGCAGGTAGGACGAGGCGTCGCGGGACATGGCCGGTGCCGAGCGCTCGAAGAACCGGAGCGCGTAGTCCAGGCTGACGTCGCCCGCTGCCAGCACGAATGGGTCAACCGCGAGGCAGGTGCCGGTGGCGCAGGGCTGTGCCGCCGCGCCGCCACGCACCAGCACGAAGGACGTGGTGCGCACGATCGAGAAGCGATCGAAGGCCTGCGGGTCGATCTGCACCGCGACTTGGCGGCTGCCGATGAGGCGCTGCATGCGCTCCACGGTGTCGCGCATCGAGCCGTTCACCAGGCCGCGCAGCACCAGCGTGGCGCGTGCGCGCGCCGCCTGGTCCAGAAGCCGGGTCAACGTGGCTTCGGGCATGGCGAAGCTGATGAAGACGAGCAGGCTGGGCTCTCGAGGTGTGGCTAGGACCGGTTGGCCGGTGGCTGCATCGAAGCCCTTGGCGATCGCCTCGAGGTCGACGGGAGCCGTGGCGGCGGGTTGGGGCAGGGCGTCGATCCGCGGCGTCGCCGGCACGGGCACGCGGGCCAACTCGGTTTCGGTGGGCATGCGATGCTGCCGGCGCGCCCGCTCGATGTCGGCGTCCGTGACCAGGGGCAGGCCCTGGCCGAACGTGACGCTTGAAGGCAGCAGCACGGCGGCGGCCAGCACCATCGCAGCGAACGCGCGGCCTCGCGCCCGGAAGAGATCAGAAGCCCACACAGCAGTTCCTCTTGCGGAACAACATGAAGGCGAAGTCCTCGCCGCGCACCGGGTACTCCTTGCCGGCGCCCCAGACGATGGTGCTGCGGCCGAAGGGCTGGCAGCAGCGTCCGCCGTCCTTGGCGGTGTTGGGCACCGGATAGGTCAGCTGGGTCTTGTAGGCCGTCTTGTCCATCGCCGGCAGGAAGTACGGACCGCACAGCCCTGCATTGCCGTGCCAGCCCCAGGCCAGCAGTTCGCGGTGCATCTTGGCGGTCAGCCGCTGCGCGATCAGCGCCGCGGTGCGCACGCCGCCCATGTGGTACGGGACGTGGCCATCCAGCGGGTAGACGCCGCCCTGGCAGCCGGCGCACCAGAACATCTCGGCAATGCCGAAGCCGGCGGTGGCGGCCACGCAATCGGCGGCACAGGCGGCGACCGCGGTCGGGTTGGCGAACAGCACCGCTTCCGGGTTGAGGATCAGCGTCAGCTCGTCGTCGTTCCACAGCGGATCGACCTCGGTCAGGTAGGCCAGGTCGAAGGAGCCGCGTTCCAGGCAGGGGAAGTCGGTCACTACCTGCAGCCAGTACAGGACAGGATTCACGTAGAAATGCGCCTGGTAGAAGCTGCCACCGTCGCCGTCGCCCTCGGAGCGCGTGAAGCGCGCGGCCGCTGGCGCCGAAATCCCCGGGTCCAGATCGATGCCGCCCAGCGATGCCAGGCAGAAGGGCTTGCGCACGGCCTCGACATGGCGTGCCGGTTCCCAGAAGCCGATCGCCAGGCCGATGGTCGGATTGACGCCGCAGCTGCAGACCGGGTTCGACGGGTTGGGGATATCCTCCTGGCCGTCGAAGTTGGCGATGGTCGCGCTGCCGATGCTGATCGGCAGGATGCAGCTCCAGCAGATGTCGGTGATCGGGTTCGGAAAACGTCCGGTGCAGGTCAGGCTGTCGGCGGCAAGGGAAGGCGGCGCCGTCAGGCTTGCAAGCAGCCACAGCGCGAGCCCGCAGAGGCGATGCAGTCGCTTCATGGCAGGGCCACCTCATCGATGCGCAGCCGCAGGCCTTCCTGCGATACCAGCGCCGGCACCTGTCGGATCCCGAAACGCCGGACCAGCGTGCCCTGCTGGTCGAAGTAGACCGGCACCTGCCAGGCCTTCATCAGCTCGAGGTACGAGCCGCCGGTAAGGATCGGCTTGAGCTTGCCTTCGTCGCGCGTCATCAGCTCGCGCGCACGCGCCACCTGCCGGCTGTCCCGGGCGTCGAAGAACAGCAGTTGCTTCGACAACGACACCACGTCGAGCGGGTTCTTGCGCGTCCCGGCCGGGAACAGCAGCCGGCCCTGGGCATCGGCGATGTGGCGGTCCAGCGTGAAGCTCGGGTCGATGTAGAAGCTGCGGGCGCTCTCGGTCGCGCGCAGGCCCGGCACCGGTGAAGGGTGCTTCACCGCGTCGATGCCGCGAGCCTGGGCCTCGCGCATCAAGCGTTGGAACTCACCGCTGCGTTCCTGGTCGCGCAAGCGTTGTTGGATGAAGTCCAGCAGATGCGGTTCGGCAATGCCGTAGGTCGGGCCCAACACGCCCAGATCGGCGGCGCACGCGCTGGCCACGGCCAGCAACAAGCCGAGCGGCAAGACCCGCAGTGCGAGGCGGCTCATCGTTCGCTCCGCGGGTCGCAGCTGATGCGCTGGCCCAACGGACCCAGCGCCGAGGTGTCGCGCAGGAGGCTCGCCCGGATCATGGCCATCAGGACCGGGTCACCATCCCCGTCTGCCATGGCCTGCCGCAGTTGCGCCGTCCGCAAGGGCCGGCCACAGCGTCGCTCGAAGGCCAGCAGGTAGGCCTGCGCACCGCGCTGCGCGGCCGGCGAGATCTGAGCCAGTAGACCGAGGTAGTCGGGCATCGGCATGTCGTCGGTGATGGCTTCCACGCCGGCCGTCGCCATGCCCGCCCCAGCGCCCACCGCAACCGCGACCAGCGCAAGGCGAATGAACCGCGGCGCCATCACACCTCCTCAGAACAACGGCCGCACGGTGCCGAGCACCTGCTCGGCGCGCACCAGGCCGCTGGCGCGGTAGCGCGAGTCGAAGGAGTCGGTGCTGGTGCCCTGCACGTAGTACTGCCCCGGAGGGATCACGACCGGTGCGATCGGGTCCAGCGGCCGGCGGTCGAAGGCATGGGTCTTCGCGGTGCCGACGACCTCGCCGTTGACCGCCACGACCCGTCCGGAGACCGTGACCACATCGCCGGGCAGACCACGCACGATCTTGAAGAACGGCTGGCCGTTCAGGCCAGGGTAGGTGTTGCGTGCCTCACCGGCGAACGCGAAGACGACGAAGTCGCCGCGCTTCAGCTCGTGCGGGCCCCAGCGCACCAGCGCGACGCAATACGGCAGGCTGGGTGTCCAGTTGAACAGGACTGGCATGAGCGGTGTCGGATCGACGAACAGCCGGAGGTAGGCGAAGCCCCAGATCGCGAAGACCGGGAGGTACAGGATCCAGCGCTCGCGCAGGTGGCGTGCGAAGTCGGCGAAGTGCCGCGCGAGACGCCCGGCGATCCTGGTCATGGCGCCTCCACCTTGCGCCGCAGTTGTGCCGTCAGGTCCAGCGTGCGCGGGGTCGGCCCGGCGACGGCGCTCTTCAGCACCACCAGGCAGCCGCAATCGCGCGGAAGTTCCTCGAGGGCCAACGGCAGCCGTTGCGAGAAGCTGCGTGCCATCGCGAAGGCCTTGTCGCGTTCAGCGTCGGACCCGGACCGGGTCAGCAGCAGCGTGAACTCGGCTTCCTTCTGGCGGTAGATTTCCCCGACGTCCACCAGTCCGACCACCTGGCCCGGACGCACCACCCAACGGTCGTAGGCGGCCAGCGCGCCGGCGACGATCAGCAGCGCCAGTGCCGCGTTCGGCAGCAGTGCCTTCAGCCCGTGGCTCATGGCGCATACCCCCTGCGTCGCAGCAGCTCGGCAATCGCCTCGTCGATGCTGAGCCCCTGGGCGCGCAGTTCGTCGATCGGCGCGTTGTCCTCCAGCTTGTTGGAGAACAGCAGGTGCGTCGCCGGGTCGAGGATGTTGCGCGCCACGCCTTCGCCCACCGGCGAGGAGATGTAGACCTCGGAGAACACGCCGGGCTCGGTGCGCAGCGAGTTCAGCAGCCGCTTCTTCGGCTCGTCCATCGACAAGCGCCCCTTGCGGTCGAGCATCTCGATGGATTCGGGCTTCTGCCGCAGCAGGAAGACCCAGTCCGAGCAGTTGAAGGCGGCCTCCATCTGGGCCGAGCCGTAGTAGTCGTCGGCGCTCTGCGTCGCGGTGCCGAGCGAGCCGCCGTACTTGCGCGCGCGCCGGGCCGCTTCCTCCACCACCGCGGCCTTGACCGGGTCGTCGGCGCCGATGTCGCCGAGCTGCTGCTTCAACTCGTCGATGAACAGCAGCTTGCGCCGGTTGCGCGTCAGGTACATCTCGCCGGTGATCTGGTGCAGCAGCAGGATGTTGACGACGGCGTGCAGGTCGGGCCGGCGCTTCAGCTCCTCGTTCTCGATGACCACGAAGTCGTTCCCGAAATCGATGTTGTTGCGGCCCTCGAAGAAGCGCTCGTACTGGCCACCCCGCGCGTAAGGGTTCAGCATGATCGCCAGGTCCTTGATGCGCGGGTCGTTGACCGCGCCCAGTTCCTCGATGGTCCCGGCCTTGAAGGCATCGCGCAGCGCGGTCACCGTCAGCTCGTTGCCATGGGCCTTGAACAGCTTCAGCACCATCGCCGAGATGGCCTTGTACTGGACCTCGTCCAGCGGCCGCGACATCGAGGCCATCTTCGAGATGGCCGGCACCAGCATGTCGATGTCCTCGTTGATGTCGGCGATGTGGCTGAAGGGGTTCAGGCACAGGTCCACGTCGGGCCTGAACTCGATGTAGCTGCCCTTGGCCTTGCGGCACAGCTTCTCGAAGGAACGGCCCAGGTCCAGCATCCAGACCTTCGCGTCGATGGCGCGGTAGGACCAGGCCATCTCGTTCATCAGCACCGACTTGCCCGAGCCGGGCGCGCCGATGATGGCGAAGTTGTAGTTGCCCAGGTCGTTGTCGAAGATGTCCAGCGTCATCAACTGGCCGCGCCGGCCGCCGAAGACCAGCGCCGGCGTGCGCGTGCCGCGCCACTCGGCGATCAGCGGGGCCATGTGGATGGCATTGGCCACGGTCTTGCGCGAGACGCGGCGCATCTTCGCGAGATCCCTGTGGAACCTCTCCGACAGCGTCATCGGCAAGCTGGCCAGCAGCGCCTGGCGGTGCATGTAGACGTCGGCGTTGAGCTGGAAGCCCCGGCCGCGCCATATGGCGTTGGCGGTCTCCTGCGCGGCCACGGCCCGGCCCGGCGCCGAGAAGATGGCGAGCTGGTGGTACAGGCTGACCAGGCTGCTGCCGATGTCGATGGCGTTGGCCGCTGCGGTCCAGTCCTGCAGCTTCTTGCCCACGTCGGGCATCACCTCGGCCATCTTGCTGCGCGCGTTCTGCGTGGCGCGCACGTGGTTGGCCGTGACCACCGATTTCATGACGTTGGGGTCGAGCACGTGCACGCCCATCGTCAGCAGGAACGGAGCGCCGTACTGCAGCGCCGGCTGCATCAGGTCGCCGATCAGCGAGCCCATCTGCCACAGCGCGAAGCGCTCGGGGAAGGACTTGATCGAGTAGAAGCGCGCCTCAAGCGCCTCGTCGCTGCCTTCCTTCCACAGCCTCAGTCCGCTCGGCTGCGGGTCCTGGATGGTGTCGAAGTCGACGATCTGGTCGCGGATCTCCCGGCCGTCGTCGTAGTGCAGGTCCGGTGCATCGGTCTGCGAGATGCGGTCGGGATTGGTGAACAGCGCGCACCAGTTGATCAGGTCGGCGGCATCGCAGGCGCGGTTGGGCAGGGAGGCCGATCGCAGCGTGGAGGCCATCGATTCGCGCAGCGCCATCAGCTCGTCGCGCCGGTTCAGGTCCTCCGCTGCCGCGGCACTTCCGGGCAGCGACACGCTCATCATCAGCCGGAAGTCGCGGATCGTGTAGTGGAAACCCGAGGTCAGCGACTGCTGGGCGCCTTGCAGCAGATGGCCGACGCGCTGGCGCGCCAGGCGGTGGAACAGGTTGTCGTTGCGCGCCGGGCGGCCCCAGTGCTTGGCCTTGTCGGCCTGGTCCGGATCCTCGACGCGCAGGTTGGCGTAGCGGCGCAGCTGCTCGCGCACGTGGGGCGATGCAAACAGGTGGAACTGGATGCCGGTGCCCGGCGGGCAGGTGGAGTACAGCGAGACCAGCACCTCGGCCATGCGCTCGTCGGCACCGGACTGCGGCATCACTTCGAGCATGAAGCCCAGGCTGTCGCGGTTGACGAACAGCTTCTCGTCGGCGAGGTAGGCCGAATAGGGCAGCCAGGCGGCGAACTGTTCGGCCGGCGTGTCCCGTTCGGCGCTGAACCCCAGCCACGGCGCGCGTGAACGTGGCGCGGCCCGGGGTGATGTGGGGCTGGAAGGCATGGCGGTTTCGTCAGTCGTTGCTGTCCGGGCGACCCGGTGACGGCACCAGGCCCTGCAGCGGGTTGTCGGCGATCGGGGGCCGGGAGGGGCTCCTGGGCGCTGGCGTCGACGCAGACGCTTCCTTGCCGTCGCTGGCCGACGCGCCGCGCGGCGGCGGGCGCAGCGGTGCATGGGCCTCGCGGATCTGGCGCTGTACATGCTCGATCAGCCATCGGCCGCTGTCGATCTGCACGTAGACATAGCCCTGGTCGTAGAGATCCCGGTCGGCGTCTTCCCAGGGCTTGAACCACAGCCGCAGGACGCGGGCCGCCGATCGCGGCGGCATCGGCTTCGCCGAGGCGGCTGCCGGGGACACAGGGCGTGAAGGCAAGGGCACGGCCCCGGTCCCCGCAGCAGCGGCGCTCGCCTTTCCATCCTGGGCTGCAGGCGCGCCGGCACGGGCCTTCTGGCTCGGCAGGTTGTTCTGCACGGCGTTGGCGTAGGTGCCGGACACCGAGTCGCAGATCACGCCGTCGGGCGCCTTGCAAGAAAGGCTCGAGCTGCCGTTCAGACCCGAGATGTTCGTGCAACCCGCCAAGGCGATGGCGCTTGCAATCGCGCCTGCCCGTCGGCCCGCGGAGCAGGACGCGTTCATGGCCTGGCCCTCGCCATCTGCGTCAGCCGTGCCTCTAGCACGCTGCGGTCGACGTAGCCGACGGTGCGCGATCCGTCTTCCCACAGCAGTGTGGGCGTGCCCTGCACGCCCAGGCGCTGGGCCAGGGCCTTGTTGCGCTCCAGCGGGTGATCGCAGGTGGCCGCCGGATTCAGCAGCGA
>Ga0315912_10005103_pt1 | contig 12165 bp, 7 predicted proteins | sample VfabasoilMG_FD_204469 | JGI IMG/M metagenome (GOLD analysis project Ga0315912, IMG submission 204469) | Garden soil microbial communities collected in Santa Monica, California, United States - V. faba soil | ecosystem: Environmental > Terrestrial > Soil > Garden | place: USA: California... | reverse complement strand
TTGGAACAAAGTGCCACTATAACAACAATAAGGGAACTTGGCGCGTTGAAGACATACAAACGCACGAGTTAGTATCCGATTTTGAAAAATATGTTCACGACTTAAGACCCAAATATATTTTTACACACTGGAACAGAGATTTGCATTATGACCATAAACTCGTCTCGCAAGGAGTATTAGCCGCTAGCCGAAGGCAACAAATGAATTTGTATATGTGTAGCCCTGTTAACTTTCATAGCCCGCTTGAAGCCTCCTTTGGGGCAAATTCATTTTCTGATATTACTGATTATTATGAAGCAGGCATAGAAGCGGTTAGAGTGTTTCGTTCCCAAATCCAAAAAGCAAATTATGAACAACAAATTGATGCAAGAACGGCATTCTATGGCTTGCAAGCAGGTTGCAAGAGAGCAGATGGCTTTAAATGCGTAAAACAATTAATGAATCTTTAGCCCCTAAAGCGGTTTCCGCTCTGATTTATACTTTGTCATTGCAAGGCGCGTTGTTCACACTGAAGCAACCCCCTTACCCGAACTGGAGACTGCTTCGCCGCTTAAAGGCGCGGCTCGCGGTGACATTGATAAGTGATCATAAACCAACCTGGAATTTGCTCTAACACGGGCATCCAGCCGACGCGCTCCGCACGGCTGATGCATATCTTAAATTTGTGCAGTTTAGTCCGCTTTAGACGAACAGCATGGAGCTTACCAATTTGCTTAATCGGATTGGCATCATCTTAGAGTATCTGGCGTTTTGGTTCGCCGCGCCTGAGATATTGGGCGAAGAGCGCCTGTCAAAACTAGAACAGTTGGCGGCACGGCTCTTGACCAAACTCCTACAATACGAATCACCGCGCCGGCAAATCGGGTTGTGGCTCGCCGTGTTGGTCATCGCTAGCCTCGCCCTCTATTTAGGTTTCATCTTGCCCGCCTCGGCGGATAAGATCATCGTCAACTCGGCGGGGGCCATCGCCATTACGTGGACGTTATTCATTCTGGTGTTGATCGTTAAACCTGAACGCGAGCTGACCGACGTAAACTTCCACGGTGAACGCAACATCACGGTGGCGATCTATTTGCTTTTTTCTATCTTAGCTTTTATCTTAGTCGCTGTGCTGTTGTGGCTGGAGAAACGCCCCGCCTCGATCGGCGACTTTTTTGACCTCCTACGGATCGTCTTCCAACCGAGCCTAATCGCGACGGCGGTGTTGTTGCCCTTCTCACGCTTTATTTCGCCTACCCTGTGGTTGATCGAAAAGTTCAATGGGCGACGGGTGCGCCAACACTCGCTCTACATTGGGATCGTCATTTTTCATTTAGGGATGGGGTTACAGTTTTTAGCTACTTTCTATTAGCCTACAGCAATTTGTTGATCAAGTGATGGGTGCGTCCTGAGCGGAGCGCGGCGCAATTCCGCGCGCAGTCGAAGGATGTGCCCATCAATCCAGTCGCAATTTGCTCTAATTCCCACTAACCGGTATGCCTCTTCCTCTGTCCGCTCATCACTACATAGACACGCACTTTGACGAACATCTTAAACGCACCCAAGAGTTTTTGCGCCAGCCCAGCATCTCGGCGCAAAATGTCGGCGTGCGCCAATGCGCCGATTTATTGCGCGGCTGGTTGACCGAACGCGGCGCGACGGTCGCCTATCACGGGCGCGACGACTACCCGATCCTCCTCGCCGAATGGCAGGTGGGCGCGCCGCGCACGTTGCTCGTGTATGGGATGTACGATGTACAGCCTGTGGACAACCAGCCGTGGACTGCGCCCCCCTTCTCGGCTGAGATCCGCGACAACCACGAAGGGCCGAGCATCTTTGCGCGTGGCGCGTGTAATTCCAAAGGCCCGTTGATGACCTGGCTCCATGCCATCGAAGCCTTGCGCGCGACGGACGGCCTCCCGGTAAACATCAAATGGACTATTGAGGGTGAAGAAGAAATTGGCAGTCCGACCTTGCCGGATTTCTACCAACACAACATCGAGCGCCTTAAGGCGGATGCGGCGTTTGAGCCGTTTTGGGGGCAATGGGGGCGCAGTGGTCGCCCAGAGTTAACCCTCGGCACCAAGGGCGTCGTTGGCTTGGACATCATTTGTCGAGCGGGTGCCTGGGGCGGCCCGCGCGAGGTGGTCCATTCCAGCCTCGGCGCGTGGGTAGCCTCCCCTGCGTGGCGGCTCGTTCGTGCTTTAAGCACGCTCACCGACGAACAAGAAAATCTGTGCGTAGATGGCCTGCCGCGCTTGGGCACGCTCTTGCCCGACGACGAGCCCTTGCTCCAAGCCTTAGTAAGCAGTTTTAACCCTGAACAAGTCCGGGACGACTTGCACACGGCGCGTTTTAAACACGATCTCCCACCCTATGAAATGTATAAGGAGTTGCAGTTCAGCGCCCTGCTCAACATCAACGGCCTCAGCGCTGGTTATGCGGGGGAAGGCAGTCACACCATCATCCCCAACATCGCGCAAGCCAAACTCGATATCCGCCTCCCACCGGGGCTAGATGTGGAACAAGTAAAAACCGCGTTACGCGCGCACTTAGATCGGCGGGGGTATCACGATCTGGAATTGATTTTTGATGCGGGCTATCCGGCCGCGCGCTCACCGTTTAACACGCCCGTTGTGCAAGCACTACTCGCCGCGTATCGGGCCCATGGGCAAGACCCATTGGTGCGCCCCATCGAGGCCAGCGCCACACCCTACTATCTCTTCACCGATGTGCTGGGCTTGCCGTTTGCGTGGGGCGGCTTGGGGAGCGCCGCTGGCAGTCATGGCCCCGACGAGTGGTGCTCGGTGGCCGGCCTGAAGAGCATGGAAAAATCGTTAGCGACCTTTTTGACGCTGTATGCGGAGCAACCGGAATAGTCTCGTCAGCCTAACTGCCCAAATTCCCTACTTTCCACAAACCTCAGGCGGTGCTAGACTATTTGTAAGAAGGGTTCTTACGGAGGTTGCCATGCGCGCTGTCATCCACTCTTTCCTCGCCTGTGTTCTCGCCTTTTCTCTCCTCCTCACGGGGGTCATACCCGTCGCCGCTGACGCCCAAGTCCACACCGTTCAGCGCGGCGAGACGCTCTCGATCATCGCGCAAAAATATAACCTCTCGGTGTCGGCGATCATGTCCGCCAATGCGTTGCGGACCGACCGCATTTACGCGGGGCAAAAACTGGTCATCCCCGACCCGAATGCGATTCAAGTCGCACCGGGAGGCGAGCATATCGTTCAGGCGGGCGACACGCTCTTTCGGATTGGTCTGAAATATGGCGTCTCATGGGTGGTGATCAAGGAGGCGAATAACCTTGCCTCGACGGTTGTCTATCCCGGTCAACGCTTGATCATCCCCGGTGTGGCGGGTTCACCCGAAGTCGCACCACCCCCTGAGGCCACGTCCCCGCCACCCGCCGAGGCCACCCCCGCCCCGACACCCGCGCCGAGCGGTGAGGCGGTAGTACACATCGTTCAAGCCGGTGAGACGCTCCACAAAATCGGCCTGAAATATGGGGTGACGTGGCCCGAAATTCAGACGGCCAACCAGCTCGCTAGCGAAAAAATTTATGTGGGGCAACGGCTCATCATCCCCGTGCCGGGGAGTGCCGTGCCACCGCCACCCGGGCCGGCCCCCGAACCGGGCGCGCCGCCCGCCGGAGATGGTAAACGCTTCTTAGTAGATTTATCTGACCAGCGCTATTACGCCTACGAAGGCGATACGCTGGTGCGGAGTTCGCTCATCTCCAGTGGCACTTGGCGCTATCCGACTGTCGTGGGCACGTTTTATATTTACATGAAGTTTGTGTCGAGCCGGATGAAGGGCCCGGACTACGACCTCCCCAACGTGCCCTACTCAATGTACTTCTACAAAGGTTACGCCTTGCACGGCACTTATTGGCACAGCAACTTCGGCACGCCGATGAGTCATGGCTGTGTCAACATGCCCACCGCCGAAGCCGAATGGGCGTACAACTGGTCGGAGATCGGCACGCCGGTCATCGTCCAACCCTAGGAGCAGGGATGTCCTCTCTCGCCAATGTCCTGCGGCAAACGGATATTTTTTTTGAACTGGCGGCCAGCGAACTTGAACTCATCGCCGTCTTGTGTTCGGAGAGTCGCTTCAACGCGGGGGAGGTCGTCTTTGAAGAACATTCAACGGGTGATGAGTTGTACATCATCTTGCAGGGCGAGGTCGAAATTCAAGTAGACCCAACCGTGGTAGGGGCCGAAAGTTCGCAACCGATGAATGTCGTCACCATCACCACCTTACGCCGGGGGCAATCTTTTGGTGAGATCGCCTTGGTAGACCAGGGCTTGCGTTCGGCCACCGCGCGCTGTTCAGTCAATAACACGGTGATGGTCACCATCCCGCGCAATAAACTCATCACCCTCTGCGAGACTTACCCACAACTCGGCTTCCGGCTCATGCGGAACCTCGCCACCGATCTGGCGCTCAAGATTCGCAACTCTGATCTCCGCTTCCGCGAAGAACTGCTCTACGGGCATCGGCAACGCGTCTAACCCCCCTTATGCACGCTGAACTCATTGCGATTGGCGCGGAGCTCTTGCTCGGCGAGATCACCGACACCAACTCCACGCACATCGCGCGCGCGTTCCGCGATTTGGGCGTGGAACTCCGCTGGATTTCGGTGGTGGGTGACGATGAACAATTGGTGGCCGAACTGGTCGCGCAGGCCGCTAAACGCTCGCCCATCGTTATCACCACCGGCGGCCTCGGCCCAACCGTAGACGACCCCACCCGCGCCGCGATTGCCCGCGCGTTTAATACCGCGCTCGAATATCGGCCAGAACTGTGGGAGCAGATCGAAGCGCGCTTCCGCCGTTTCCGCCGCACACCAACCGAAAACAACAAACAACAAGCCTATATCCCAGCGGGCGCGCTGGCCTTGGAAAACCCCGTCGGGACGGCGCCCTGTTTTATTGTGGAACACCCGCAGGGCGCGGTCATCGCCCTGCCGGGCGTCCCGCGCGAGATGGAACACATGTTGGCGCACGCCGTCACGCCTTATCTGCGCCAAAAGTTTAATCTCACCGGCGTCATCCGCGCCAAAGTGTTACGCGCCATTGGCATCGGCGAGAGCATGGTGGACGAGCAAGTCGCCGAGTTTGAGCGCATGAGCAACCCGATCGTCGGGTTGGCGGCGCACGCCGCGCAAGTGGATATTCGCATCACTGCTAAAGCCGAGAGCGAAGCCGAGGCCGAAGCGCTGATCGCGCCAATTGAAACCGAGATCCGCCGCCGTTTGGATGAGTATATTTATGGCGAAGGAAAAGTGACGATAGAAGAAGTGTTGAGCAATTTGCTCTCGGAGCGAAAACACACATTGGCGGTGAGTGAGGTGGGGACTCAAGGTGCGTTGACGGCGCGTCTCGCGACGGTGCCCAACGCGGCACAGGTGTTTCGAGGGGGCGAGATGCCCCCGGCGGAGGCCTCCACCACGCCACAGGCGCTCGCCGAAAAACTCCGCGCCGAACGCGCGACCGATTGGGCGGTTGGTGTCGTTGTCACCCCCAAACCAGATGGCGGTCAGCACATTGACATCGCCATCGTTGGCCCACAACGAGTTGTGACGCGTTCCTTTGGTTTTGGGAGCGCACCGGCCCTAGTCGGAGTGTGGGCGGCGACTTCAGCCTTTAATGTGGCGCGGCTGGAAATAGCGGGGAAATTGACTTAACGCAACAGTGACGGAAAACGCACCTTTCGACAGGCTCAAGGTGCGTTTTCCGCCGCGTTTGGCAGGCGTTCGACAGGCTTCGATATGGTGAGCGTGCCGAACCATCAGCCTGCGCGTTTGCGTAAGTCCAGTTAGGCCTTATTGAGCCAACAGCGCCGTCTGCATAAACGCTACAATGCGTTGGGCATAGCCCTCCCCTCCGACTTCAAACAGATCAGCATGATGCGCGCCGGGGATGAGATATAACGCCTTCGGGTCGTGGGCCGCCGCATATAGGTCGCGCGAGTTTTGCACGGGGAGGGTATCATCTTGTTCACCATGCACTAACAACACGGGCCGCGGGCTAAGAGTGGCGATAGATTCAATCGGGCGCACCTGCCGAATGTCCACCCCTGTTTCTTGTTGCCCCCAAAAGATCACCAACGGCGCGAAGGGAAAGGCAGGCAACCCCGCCAATTTCTCCACCCCATTGCGGATATTGTCTTCTAAACTGGTGAAGGCGCTCTCCGCGATCACCGCGTCAATCTCTGGGATCTGCGCGGTGGCGAGCAGGGCCGTGCCGCCGCCCATCGAATGCCCCACCACGCCGATCCGCGCCGCGTCTACGCCGGGTTGCGTCAGCACAAAGTTGACCGCGCCTTGCACATCGCGCACTTCATTTAGGCCGAGCGTCGTCACCGTACCTTCACTCCAGCCATGGTTGCGCGCATCATATAGCAACACCCCATAGCCCTGCCTGGCGAACAATCCCGCTTCGTCCAACAATCCAGTGCGATTGTTCGCGTGACCGTGCAGAAAAATGATCACCGCACCATTATGGGTCGGGGCATACCAGCCCTGCAACTTCAGCCCATCGGAGGCGGGGAAGGTGATCGTTGCGTACTCGGTGATCCCGACACTTTCCGGCAAGACTCGGGCCACACTCCGCCCCGGTTTCACGATCCCCAGCGCGCGTTGGCGCGTCAGCCACAGGCTACTGCTGATGAGGGTCAGTGATAACACAGTCACGCCAAAAAGACTCAAGTTGCGCCACGCGTTACGGGGTAAAGAAGTAGGAGAGGCTTGGCTCCAAAACCGCACCATGCTACCTACCGCTAATACGCCCAGCACAAGAGTGGGCAGTTGTAAGATCAAAAGCCGATAAGCGAGTAAGCCCCATACGCTCAATCCGGCGAGAGCCACGAATAGAAAGGGCCACCAAAGCGATTTAAATTTCATGTGAATATCCAACGGGAAAGGAAGACTCACCGCAGAGTAGCGCAGGCCACGTGCGCGGGCAAGCACCCCGATTGACCCGAAACGTAGCACAAAAGAGCCGCTATCAATATACGGCCGATGTTTTGTTTTTTAGCGAAAACTAGAGAACAGGCATTTCGACCGAGGTGCGCTTAGCGGCCCTCTGGATTAAAAAAATTATAAATCCCTCGCGACACGGCGATGATCATCCGATTGGCGTCTTCAAAGTTAAACGTATCGGCGTTGTGGGCGTAAACGGTGAGCGCGTAATCACCGCCAGGGGTGAAGGCGATGGCGGCATCGGCGAGGTTCGTGAGGGGGTCGCGGTCCCATCCGTGTTTGTGTGCCACCACCCCACCCGGTGTGCCGCCCGTCACCAAGATCGGCCCGACTTCGTTCTTGGTCAACAACTCGATCATCAGGCGGCATTCATCCGGGGTGAACTTGCCGGGGAAGGCCGCCATGAGCGCCCCACCCCCTTTGGAACATTGATAGATCATCACCATCACATTCCCCAAATCGTCGGCGGTCGTCTGATTGAACGGGTCGGGTTGGGTGGTGAGGTCGGTGCGCGAGTTGGCGGGCGTGATGAGCGGCGTCAGCACCGCGCCCAACACATCCAGCAAGCCGCTAATATAAGTGTTAGGTAGCCCCAACACCTGCATGTCGGCGGTGACGAGGCGCGCGCCATCCAAGCCATCGCCCCGCCCAATCGTCCGCAACACAAAATCGGTGGAGGTGTTCTGCGACTCGTCAATCATGCGGCGCAAGAGCAGGTCTTGTTCTTCGCTCAGCGGCAAGTCAAAGCGCGCGAAGAATGACACCATGATCGGGATCTTGATCGTACTCATCCCCGAGAACGCGACCGGGCCGGTGATGCGCTCCCCTTGCGCGAGGTCGAAGGCCAGCTCTTGCCCGTTGTTTAAATCGTATAAATACAAACTCAAGACACCTTTAAACTCGAATTGGCCCACGCTGGCTTGGATCAGATCGGCGAGGGTGGTCATGGTAGGGCGCAAGGAGGTCTGCTCGGCAATGGTCAGGCTAACCACCCGGTCAGCGGGCGAGCGCAGGCGCACTTCAATGGCGCGGGCGGCACTTTCAACATCTAAGGTGTGGCCGAGTGCGCCGGGCGTGAAGCCCAACGACCCGAGGTCGGGTTGAGCGGCACTCCCCGGATGGTCATAGCGCGCCGCAATCTCTTCTAAAAAAGCTCGCAAACGATCCGGGGAATACGTGGCTTTGAGCGGCACATCATACGTCTCGCCACTCTTGAGCCACAGGAAACTCCAAAAGCCCTGCCAGAACCCCTCGCGCGTGCGGAACTGACTGGCTTCGGGGAGCATCACCGCCGTATTCACCTGAAAGCCCACCACGGCTGGGTCGAGCAAGATCACGTTATCCAGATAACGCAACTCAAGCGGGGTGCTGTAGACCGTGAGCAGTTCTTCGCGCGCCGCCGCTTCGGTCAGGCCGCCCACTGGCACGCCGCCCAATGTCAACCCGGTGGGCAACACGGCAAAGGCTTGGCTGTACAAGGCCAGCTCTAAGGTAAAGGTGGCGACCGCGCCCAGCAAGCACAGCCCAGAGAAAATGACGAGACCAAAATTGTTTTGGCGGTTCATGAAGTCGAACTCCTACGTAGGTGATAGCACATTCCAATTTAAATTTTCTCGCGCTTTGGCGCCGCTCGCCCTTCGAGGGGGTGAGCAACTTCCTGAGCCTGTTTTGATTTTCCCACTTATGGCGAAATGCTAGCTCTTAATTCTTTCACCATTTTCGCATCCCACTTCGCTCCCAACCGTTCAAAAATTGCTAACGCCTTTTGCAAACATTCGTTGCGTTCAACACCCACGCTGCTGTGCCGACCCAGATCATAGAGCGCTAGGGCTTCATCATACGGCATCTGGTGGTGGCGCGCGACGGCAATCGCGCGCCGCCAGGCAAAGTAAGCCAACCAAGTGCGCCCCGTAAGCCAGGCCCGCCGACCCTCCAACCGCCACGCGGCCGAGCGGGCAATGGCGTATTGAAACGAAAATTCCCACAACCAGCCCAAGGCTTCGCGCGCTTGAGCGCGGAGATGGGCCCGCTCACTGCGCGAAGTTGAAGGCGAATTCAAAGACCGCTCCCACAACGTCAACCGAGCTTCCGCCAGTGGCGGGTAAACATCTACCGCCACATAAAAGACGATCACCGGCGTGGCAAATTCGGTTAACTGATCGGCTAAAGCCTGCGCCTGCGACAGTTGATTGAGGCGCAAATGGGCGCTGACCAAGGTCGCATAGGTGAGGGCGCGCGTGACCCGCGAGGCCGTGAGTTGTTGATAAAGCGCCAACACTTGTTCCCCTATGGTGAGCGCCCGAGTCAGGTCGCCCCAACGCACGGCGAGCATGATCTGCTCGTTGAGGGCAAAGGCCTGATGTTCAATGTTCGCGCTATCGAGGCCGAGGCGGTAAACCTGTTCGGCGAGGGCCGGCACCGCCGCGAGATCGCCCTGATAAAAACAGATCAACCCGATATTCGTCAAGCCATCCCCCTGATTGCGTCGGTCGCCAAGGCGCAGGGCCGCTTCCACGCCGCGGTCAAGGTGACGGCGCACCTCGACCCAGGGGCGCACACCGATCAGCCACAAGCCGCTCGCACTGTGTAGCCAGCCTAAGCCCGTGGCGTCATTCAGGCGGCGGGCGAGGTCTTCAGCACGGCGCGCACATAGGTCGGCCAGCCCATACAAACGAAACAAGATAAATGTCCCGAACAGGGAGGCATAGGCGCGCACCGTTTCGGGCGAATCGCCCACCTGAACGGCCAAGTTAAAACCGCGCAGATTGGACGACAAGGTCGGCCATAATTGACCATCGAGAAAATAGTTGATAGTCAAGAAGCGATAGCATCGCGCCGCTTCGATCAATGTGTCCCGTTGGCTGGCTGGCAACGGTGCGCGGCTGTTGGGGGACATCAAATAGAATGGTATCCGCACTGCTTCTAGGGCCGTGCGCCATACAGCTCCCAAGGTGGTCCTCGGCGCGGGCTGATCAAAGAGGCGCAAGGCCCGACACAAATGCTGGCGTTCTTCCGCCTTAAGGCCGAGATTGTTATACGCTTCGCCCAACAAACGCTCCCAATGCGCCACTTGGGCGGCAGATATCCCTTGCGTTTCGGCCAACTCAATGGCATGGCGTAGGTGTTCGGCCGCCTCCGCATAAACGCCGTTACTCAGCGCGAACTCGCCCGCCGCTCCGGCATAGCGCAAGGTTTTAGCCGGGTCGTCCGCTTTCTCCCAATGGTAAGCCAACAACGAATAATACGGCTCTAAGTTTTCCGCGTAGGTTTGCTCATGCCATTCCGCGATAGCGCGATGCAACGCGCGCCGCTGAGCAAAGGCCATGAGATTGTAGGCCACCTCTTGGGTGATGACATGTCGAAACACATCCGCCCGGTCGGGGGCGGGTGTTTCGAGTTGGGTCAGTTCCAAGCGCGCTAACGCATCCAGTTGCGTCTCTAAATACGGGCGGTCTTGCGCGATAGGATGAATGACGCTCAACACCCGGAGAGGAAACGCGCGCCCGATGACGCTAGCGGTCTTAAGCGTGAGTTGTTGTTGCGGGGTCAAGCGGTCTATGCGGCTGGTGATAACGCCTTCGACCGTGTCGGGGAGGACGAGGGTGTTGAGATCGGCATTGGGGGTGAGCCGGCACTCGCGCCCCTCAACTTGCAACACACCCGAATCACGGAGCGCATACGCTAATTCTTCGGCGAAGAACGGATGACCTTCAGTCTTATCGCGGATGAGTTGCAAGATGGGTTTGGGCAGGGTATCCACCGCCAAACGCTGGCAGACTAAAGCAATGGCCTCGGCCGGGGTCAGGGCGGTGAGATGGAGGGCCGTGGCGCGCTCGCCCGCCGCGAGATGACGATATTCATCCGGGATGGCCTCGCCCAATGGGCGGGTGACGATCACCAGGAGCATCGGCCACACGCGTTGAGCGGCTTGCCGGGCTAACGCCCAGGAGGCCGAGTCCATCCAGTGTGCGTCATCCAACACGATCACTTTGGGCGACCGTGCGGCGGCTTCTTGCAACAAGCGGATCAACAGATCGCGCGTGTTATCAGCGCGCACTTGACCTTCCATCGTCACGGTTTGTTCACTTTGGGGCAAGTCGAGGAGCAAGATGTTGTTGAGCAACGGCGCGAGGGCGGCGACTTCGGGCGTATCTTCGAGTAAATCGAGAATGTGCCGCCCACGTGTGGCGGGGTCGCTCAGTAACCCTAAATCATACAGTTGATCAAAAATAGCGCGCCAGGCGAAATAGGCGGTGTTGGCTTCCATCGGCGTCGCCGCGCCTAGGAACATCGTCAGGTTGAGCGCAGTGGCTTGTTCGCGGAGGTCAGCCACCAAACGCGATTTGCCGATCCCGGCTTCACCTTCGATCAGAATAACACTACTCAGGCCACGCTCGAGGGCGGTCAGTTGGGTGGCGATAAGCTTGCGTTCATGCCCCCGCCCCACCATTTCGGTGCTAGGGGTTGGCGCGACGGGGCCGGAGGCAAGGCGCGTTTCGACCAGTGGGCGATAGACCGCCACCGGCTCGGCCTTGCCTTTGACCTTGATCGGCGGGAGTGGTTCAAAGCGGAGACGACTCTGCGCCGCTTGATACGTCGCGGCGTCACAGAGGAGGCCATCTTCCCCGGCGGGAGTACGGGCCGCGTTTTGCATCAGCCGCGCGCTCAGGTTCACCACATCGCCGAGGATGGCGTATTCGCGACGGGTGTCGTTGCCGCGCGAACCGCAAAAGGCACGTCCCGTCGCTACGCCGGCGGTGCTGGTCAGGTTGAGTTTACGTAGCTCGGCTTGCAATTCTAAGGCGGCTTGCGCGCCGCGTGCGGCATCGTCCTCATGCGCGAGGGGCGGCAGGCCAAAGGCCGCTAACAAACTGGTACCTTTGTCATCTGAGATGAATTGATTGACGCTACCTTCATAGCGATACAACACATTTTGCAAAGCGCGCATGACGATGTGGAGTTGCTCTACCGCATCGGGTGCGGTGAAGTCTAATCCGCGCACATTAAGGAAGACGACCGTGAGCCGCCGCAGTTCCGCAATCCAACCTGCCTGCCCGGCTTGCAACCGCAAGAGCGCCGCGCCGGGGATGAAACCGCGCAACGCCGCCTCAGCCTCGAGGGGCAAGGCCGGGCGGAAGAGCGCCACCGGCGTAATAGCGCTATGCACGGAGCGCAATTGTGCGCCGCGTGGC
>Ga0315912_10005102_pt1 | contig 12167 bp, 12 predicted proteins | sample VfabasoilMG_FD_204469 | JGI IMG/M metagenome (GOLD analysis project Ga0315912, IMG submission 204469) | Garden soil microbial communities collected in Santa Monica, California, United States - V. faba soil | ecosystem: Environmental > Terrestrial > Soil > Garden | place: USA: California... | reverse complement strand
CATGTCTACCTCTTCCCTGGGTGATGTGCATACCCTGCAACATTATGTGCTGAATTAAGACCTTCAAAACCTTATCTTGTTTCCGGTTATCATAATTAAACCGGTGTATGAAAATCACTTCCAATTTTGACAGCGGCAATATTGAAGTAGTCCGCATCGATGAAAAAAAGAACGATATAAAACTCAGGATCCGCAAAGACACGAATTCTGATTTTTTTCAATGGTTCCACTTTCGTTTGACAGGCGCTGCAGGAATTCCATGCAAACTATCCATTGTTAATGCGGGAAAATCCTCCTATCCATTAGGCTGGGAAAATTATAATGTGTGTGTCTCCTATGATCGCGAAGAATGGTTTCGCATTCCCGCTACTTTTCGATCCGGATCGCTCAATTTTCAATTCAAGTCTGTTCACGACTCTGTATACTTCGCCTATTTCGCACCCTATTCTTTTGAACGACATCTTGACTTAGTCCACCAGGCACAGATGGCAGAAGATGTACGAATGGAAATTGTGGGCAAAACTTTTCTCGGTCGCGACATGGAAATGCTGATCATTGGAAAACCCAGGAAAAACAAGAAAGTCATTTGGGTGATCGCGCGTCAACATCCGGGAGAACCCATGGCCGAATGGTTTATTGAAGGTTTCCTTGAAAGACTTTTAGATAAAAGCGATTCCGTTTCCCGCATGGTCCTGGAAAAAGCATATTTCTATGTCGTGCCGAATATGAATGTGGACGGATCCATTGCAGGCAACCTGCGCGCAAGTGCCTCTGGTGCTAACCTTAATCGCGAATGGAAAAAACCAACTCTAAAACATAGTCCTGAAGTGTACCATGTATTAAAGAAAATGGATGAGACAGGAGTTAATTTATTGTTGGATGTACACGGCGATGAAGAGCTGCCATATAATTTCATTGCCGCATCAGAAGGTATTCCTTCCTATAACGAATGGCTGGCATCGATGGAAAATAAATTCATTAACCATTGGATGGATACTTGTCCTGATTTTCAAAACCTACACAAATATCCTTTAGATAAATTTGGTGAAGCGAACATGACATTAGCCAGTAATGCTATCGCAGAACGTTTCGGCTGCCTTTCCCTGACGATTGAAATGCCTTTCAAAGACAATGCAGATATGCCAGATAAACGATACGGCTGGTCGGATCAGCGCTCAAAAATTTTGGGTGCATCGGTGCTGAACCCGGTGCTGCACGTACTTGATGATTTAAAATAAAAAGGGCTAAAGTTCATCAGCCCTTTTAAATATTTTATTTATTCCTCAGCTTCCGTCTCTGACGGCAGTCGATTAGCTTCTTTCTACTTCTCTGTTGACAACACCATCTTCAAATTCAACTTCGCCGCTATCGACATGACATCGACCAAATCCTGCACAGATAATGTTTTAGCAATGCGCAGGACTACTGTTTTGTCCTCGTTGCGTTCAACGGCTGAAGCTAATGCTGCTTCAAGTTGATCCGCCGGCACTTCGTTAGCATTGACATAGTATTTCAATTCATCCGTGACCGTTAAGGTCAACGGCTGTTTAGCCATTTGGCTTGTAGTGTCCGATTTCGGCAACAATATCTTGATGATATTGGCATTGGACATGGTCGCGATGATCAGGAAGAACAGGAGCAGGAAGAACATGATGTCATTCATCGCCGACATCGCGTCTTCATCATGAAAAGCCCTGCGTTTGCGGATCTCCATCATGTTATCTTACCGGTTTTTGAAGTCCCTTGATAAATTCCAAAACTTCTTTTTGCAAATGGAGAGAGAAATTGTCAATCTTGGTCAACAGGTAATTGTAACCCATGAATGCAACCACGCCGACCACAAGACCTGTAGCGGAAGAAATCATTTTCTGATACAAACCTGCTGAAATAGTACCTATCGATATATCCTGGGTTTGGGAGATGTTATAAAAGATCATGATTACCCCAAGAATAGTACCAATGAATCCTAATCGCGGAGCAATACCGGATACCATGCTGATGTAACCCATCTTACTTTCCATCTCACTCATTTCAATGTTGGACTGAACAGTGAGTGCTTTTTCTATGTACTCGATAGGTTTTCCGATCTGGGATACACCTGCTTTGATCACATTGCCCAGTGAAGAACCTGCCTGGTCACACATCAGGTTGGCCGAGTCAAATTGCCCGAGAGATACTTTATCCAGGACACTGTTGACCAGGTTGCCGTCAATCTTTGATCGCTCGCGAATAAACAGGTATTTGCTGATGATGAAAGCAATGGATATCAATGACAAAATGATCAAAGGGATCATTACCGGCCCTCCCTTGAAGAGGATGTCAATCAGGCGGATGCTCTCTTCCGTAGCTGCAGCAGCGGGATCAACAATATCCGTAGTTGCTGCCTGCAAAAAAAATCCTATCATATGTTTTCGTTTGTGATTTATCTCCGGACCCCAAGCCCGGTCATACAAAGGAAAGAAAATTAATATGAATAAAAAAATTTATGTCTTATATTCTGAATTTCAATATATTATAAGACAATTGAGGGTGATGGAGGGGGAGCCGGCCTTTCCTTTGTTGCTCATTTAACGCTCCGAAAAATACTTCTCGTATAAGTCGAATTATATTTTTTATTAATCCTTTCTATGGCTTCCTTCATTGAAGCGTTTGCAAGCCAATTGCACAATGCATGCACCGTCGCTGATCACAATAATTCTTTTTGAGGTGAAGCAAGCCTTGTGTTTGTCCTGCATCATGGGTTAACCATCCGCATTTTTTCCATTGAGTCATGATGCCATTTTCTTCCGGAGGTAACTGTTGTAACAACTCAACAGCAAACTCTTTCAATGTGGGTTGCCCTTGTAGTTTACCGTACAAAAACATAAAAGGTGTGACAACATTGATCACCAGGATACTGGCCGTATTGCGTCCAACTTGTTTGACTGATTCAGGACTTTTCGAAGTGAAATGATAATGCGTATTCCAATATTCATGAGCCGGCTTTACCATAAATCGTTGAATCCATGCTTCACTATTTTCTTTTTCTTCCAGCAACGTAACAAAGTGACTGAACGCATGAATTATCATGGCCAATTGTGCAATTCGAATCGTTGGAAAGTGCACAGGACGCATTCTCATAAACTTCCATCGCAAGCCTGGCATGGAAGACAGGTTGTATTTCTTTTTTAGAAAATCAAATTCATGTTTAAGAGAAAGGACATAAGGATCATGGATTTCCTTATCTAACATACCTGCTGTCCCAAACAAAATTGACTCTATCTGATCAATGCGATCTCCATGTTTTCGAATGATGTTCCAGGGTATCTTGAGACAGAGCTCTTCCATTGCATCGCTATTGACCGGTGCTCCAAATTGCCGTGCCAGCATAACAAAAAAGGTCTGCTCCCAATGTTGACCGCAACGTTCAAGGATGGACCGGATATACGTAGTCTTGTATTCCAATCGCTCCGCCATCATGCGATCCAGCCAGGATAAACGCACTACTTCATTCACATCCATTAAAGATGATGCGCAGGGAATCCATTGTTGGTTGTTCATGAGATGATGATATCGTTCCAGCAATCCACTTTCAACCCTTTTCTCCAATTCAAGGCAAGGAATGCGAAAACCATTCGCCGTATAAACCGGTTGATCTTCTGCCCACACGACATGAAGGATAACATTATTGTAATGGGGATCGGACTCATGGGAATGGAGATACCATGCTGAGCTTCGAATATGGACCTCTACATGCCCGGCCCAAAGCTGATCACCAATCCTGACCCGGGCTTGCAGAAAGTCCGGGCCCTGGTCTGAATTGGGAAAACCAGGATGAAGAATCTCAAGCGTTTCCTGTTCCGTGGTAGTCAAAGACCCAGGGTCAAATAATCGTCGGTGCCAAATAAAATGCAATAATTGTTCTTCCATTACTCCTTTCGGAGCAGGACGTCGAAGCGCATCGGGAATTCATTCCTGGCATCGGGCTCCACGTATTCGGAGGAGACCACCTCCCATTCGCGCATGTCAAGCTCCGGAAAGTAAGTGTCTCCAGGGAGCTCAGTTATTACCTCTGTGAGGTAAATTTTTTCAGTTAAATGCAAGGCCTGGGTATAAATCTCGCCTCCCCCAATGATAAAAGCTTCCTCTTCCCCGGCTTCATAGGCAAAATTGATAGCTTCTTCAATCGAATGCAGGACGATCGCAGTTGAAGTGATAAAATAAGGATCCCGGGTTAGAACAATATTCACCCGGTTTTTCAGCGGGATGTAATTCATGGAGGCAAAATTGTTCCTCCCCATGATCACATGATGCCCCTTCGTCGTATTCATGAAAAATTTCATGTCCCTGGGCAGATGCCACGGCAGGTCTCCGTCACGCCCTATGACCCGGTTACTACTCATCGCCGCTATCGCACTTATTATCATTAAGCCACTGACTTTTAACTTCTTAATTCCTTATTCTTCCTTCCCCTTCCAACTTCCCTATTCTTAATTCCTTATTCTTCCTTCCCTTTAGGGCTTCGTTTTGTGTATCAAATCCGCATTCAGCATTCTCTCCTCCAGAGCTTTCCGGCTTTCTATGATTTCACCTTTAAGATATTTCTCCATCATTAGCCCTGCAACAGGAGTTGCATACGCTCCTCCCCATCCCGCATTTTCAATATAAACAGCAATAGCAATTTTGGGATTATCCCTTGGAGCGAATCCAAAAAAAACACTGTGATCTTCTCCGTGAGGATTCTGTGATGTTCCTGTTTTACCACAAACTTCAAATTGAGGATTATAGGCAAGTGTTGCTGTACCTGCACGCACCGCACCACTCATTCCTTCAATGACAGGTTCAAAATGTCGGTAATCAATAGATACTCTTCTTCTTGGATAATATTCAACAACTGGCTTTTGACCCGGAGGAACTCTTGCCTTCAAAATATGAGGATCCGTATATGTTCCTTCATTGGCGATGATAGCCGCTGCATGTGCCATCTGCAGTGTCGTTAATTGCAATTCACCCTGCCCGATCCCCATAGATAAGATGTAAGGAGATCTCCATTTTCCATTATACTCCTTATCAAAATAATCCGGTCCCGGAAGATTACCTGATTTTTCACTTGGCAAATCCACACTGATCTTTCTGCCTAATCCAAATTCACTTAAAAATCCATTTAGTTTTCTTAAACCAATTTCCGGCAAAGTATATCCTGCTTCATCAATCACTTCTTTATACACGGTGAAAAAATAGGTGTTGCACGAATATTGGATAGCCTGTGATACATTTTGTGAAGAAGGATGATTATGACAACCTCTTCGCAGCGTTCCTGAATAATATGCGCCCCCACAAAATATACCCCGGTCTTTGTCCAACAATCCTTCCTGCATCGCAATGAGTGAAAGCAAAGGTTTGAATATAGAACCTGGTGGATACATCGCCTGGACTGAACGGTCAAAAAGTGGGTTCAGTGTATCCTGTTGAAGCTGCATAAAAGATTGGCCGCGTGTTCTTGAGATAGACAAGTCATTTGGATCATAGCCAGGAGAGCTCAGCATGCAAAGAATCTCACCGGATGATGGTTCGATGGCTACAATACTTCCGCGCTTGTTTTGCAAAAGTCGTTGTCCATACTCCTGCAACACATGGTCCAGGGTGAGCATAAGATTTTCTCCGGAAATAGCAAGTGAATCATGACGTCCTTCATCCAGGCTTTCAATTTCCCGCCCAAGGTTGTCTTTTAAGATGTAAGACGATCCCTTTGTTCCGCGCAGTTTATCTTCATAATAAGATTCCACGCCGGTAGATCCACAATAATCACCCAGCGCATACAGGCCATCCGATCCATCAATTTTCTGTTGATCGACTTCCGACATATAACCCAGGATATGTGCGCTATTACTTTCAAAATATCCTCGTGCACTACGCAACTCACCATAAAATCCCGGGAACTGATGCATATATTCCTGCACATATTGGAATTTAGCTGCCGGAATGTGTTCCATGAAAATGAAGGGAACTGATTTTGAAAACCGAAGGGATCTCCAGTCCTTTTCCATTCTTTCCTTGTATTCGGATTTCGGTATTTCAAGCAACCTGCAAAGTAGGGCTGTATCAATGTTTTTTGGAACCTGGTTATAGGTAACCTTTAAATCATATACAGGAATGTTGTGCACCATGAGATGTCCTGTACGATCTACAATCAATCCCCTGCTAGGATAAAGTACACGCCTCACTAATGTTGTCTTGGCTGCCTTTTGTCCATAGGTGGGATCTATTAGTTGTAACCAGCCCGTTTGGATTACAAGCAATAATGCAGCCGCGGCGATCACTCGCTGTACCCAAATCATCCGGTTCGGTTGGCGATCGCTGGTCATCATCTTTTCGGGTTAAACAGAAAATGAAATCCCATTATTACCATCATGGACATGAAAAACGTAATCAGGGTCTTCAATAATATTTGCCCGAGGTAAACAAAAGTGAAGACCTCTCCAATGAAATATAGGAAACAGAAAATAAATATCGAAACCGAAGTATAAATCATGAGCCAGTTGATCCCCATAGTACGGTTGGTAGGGCTCATGGTGATTTGGTATCCCCCGCGAGGCTCCAGCCAGGTCGCCACTATTCCCCTCGCGTAGGCCATTCCTGTCAATGCAAAGGCATGCACTCCTGCAGTATCATAAAACATATCAATTAACAATCCCAGGGCGAACCCCAGAATGATGACATAATGCCGTGTCATCCGGAATGGAAGCAATAAGATAATGATCGGGTATAAAAATATTTGCCCGTGCTGCCACCACCAATGACTGCTCAACCCGATGCGCTTTAGCACAAGGATCTGGATCAATAATATGATCACCGCTCGGATGATATGGAATAACGAATCCCTACTGTTCATTTTTCAGGAGATTCTCATCCAGGTATTTCACCACATACACCCGGTTCATGCGGGCGATATCTTCATGCAACCTGACTTTAATGGTGTAATAATTGCTTCCTCCTTCAGTCCAGAATTGTTCCACTTTGCCGATAAATATTCCTTTTGGAAAAATGAAGGAATATCCACTCGTGATGATCGTATCTCCAATTCGGATATCAGCCTGGCCCGGAATCGCTTCGAGGATCATGTGTGCCGGATCTGTTTCTTTCCAAACCAACGATCCAAAATATCCATTGCGTTGAATGGAAGCACTGATTTGAACTGCACTGTGAAGAATGGAAACCGCCGTAGCATATTCATTTCCTGTTTCATCTATGATGCCGACAATTCCCTGTTCACTGATCACACCCATTCCATTCACGATGCCATCTTTCTTCCCTTTATCAATAGTGAAATGATTGTTCCGTTGATTGATGGAATTATTGATGATCTGTGCGGGAATCAGGTGATAAGATTCAAGGATGCAACTATCCATGGGTTTGTCAGCAGGAAGCAAACGCTGAACACTTCGTTCAAGGTTGAATACTTTTTGTTTTAACTGTGCATTTTCACTGGCAAGACTATCGGCGAAAGTTTGCAGGTGATTGTATTGATACACATCATCGGCCATCTGGTAAAGTTTTCCAGAAATAACCGATGAGGAATGTTCAAAAATTCCTTTTTGGTTTTTGTTGTACTTCACAACCAGGGTCAAAGCAATAGCCTCCAGCAACAGGAAGAGAATGAAAGCGGAGTACCTGATGACAAACTGAAGGAGGTTGTTCATGTATCAGGACGAAGATAGGTCTAAGAGCAGATTATTCCGCGATGGCTCAGACGCGTTTGCGGTCGATCAGGAAAGAAAACCGATCGGTGTTCTTTAAAGCAATTCCTGTTCCTCTGACCACCGCCCTTAAAGGCTCTTCTGCAACGTGCACTGGTAATTTTGTGATCCGTGATATCCGCTTATCCAATCCGCGCAACAGTGCTCCTCCCCCTGTCAGGTATAGCCCCGTGCGAAAGATATCAGAAGCTAATTCGGGGGGTGTACTTTCCAGTGCTTTCAAAATAGCCTCTTCGATAGCGGTCACTGATTCATCGAGAGCTTCTGCTACTTCTGCATAATTGATGGTGATTTGCCTTGGAATCCCGGTGATCAGGTCTCGTCCACTCACTGCAAAATCCGGTGGCGGATTATCCAATTGCTTTAACGCAGATCCAACATTAATCTTGATTTGCTCTGCAGTCCTTTCTCCAATGAGGATGTTTTGATTGCGCTTGAGATAATCGACAATGTTTTCAGTAAATTCATCACCAGCTGTTCGAATGCTTTGATCAGTAACAATACCTGATAAAGCAATAACTGCAATCTCGGTAGTACCACCACCAATGTCAATGATCATATTGCCCACTGGTTCCTCGACGTCCAGGCCAATGCCTAACGCCGCAGCCATCGGTTCAAATATGAGGAAGGTTTCTTTCGAGTCAACGTGATCCGCAGAATCAAATACTGCGCGTTTTTCAACTTCAGTGATCCCGCTTGGAATACATACAACCATCTTGAGGTGCGTGAAAAAACGACGCTTGGTACCGATCATGTTGATCATGCCCTCGATCATGTTTTCAGCAGCCTGGAAATCAGCAATTACTCCGTCCTTCAATGGACGAATGGTTTTGATAAACTGGTGAGTCTTCTCGTGCATCTGCATGGCGCGGTTACCCACTGCAATGGTTTGACCGGTGCGTGTATCTATGGCAACAATAGATGGCTCATCGACAACAATATTTCCGTCCTGGATAATCAGCGTATTCGCTGTACCCAAATCGATAGCTATTTCCTGTACAAAGAGACTGAATAATTTCATGACCCTATTTGAGTTGGCCTTGCCGGCATACCATGCTTTGATGCAAAAAATAAATTGAGTTTTCCTCCTTGATGCCGGATATTTCGCATGGGTCGATTCCGCGCTTTTTCTAAAAGGGCTACAAAGAAACCGCTTTTTCTAAAGAAATGAAAATTTAAAGGGTTTTGACTCCGGGAACGCTTACCGAACTACAATGGTGGCCCATTGGTCCAGATCCAGGTATTTGGCAGCCAGATCCCTCAGCTCAGAGGCGGTGATTTGCTGAATAGTATCCACCAGCCGGGCAAATGATTCATCTTGCAGGCGCTCGATCTTGAGTGACTTTATCTGGTCAAGGGTTGAAAAAGGCCCGTCAAGCTGGGTCATCAGGTGCCCCATGAGGTAGTTTTTTGCCATCTGAAGCTCATTTTGGGGAACCAATGTTTCCTGGAGCCGGGTGGTTTCATTCTTCACAGCCTGGATAAGAGTCTTGATATTCTCTGTCGTTGTTTCCGTACTGATATAAAAGCATCCGTCCTCAGCGAAAGAGTCTATGCCCGAATAAATGCCATAAGTAAGACCGAGATTTTCCCGTATCTCAGTCATCAGGCGACTACCGAAGTATCCTCCTAGTATTGTATTCAGGACATACAACCCATTCCAGTCAGGATGGCCTTGAGTGAATAATTTCCTGCCAATGCGTATGGCCGCCTGGTGAGATTGCGGTCCGTCTATTTCCCGGTAAGCCTGGTGGGTAGAAGTATGAAGGATTTTTGTCTGATCCGCACCATTTTCACCACTGGGAATCCAATTACCTAAGACCTGGTAAATGGTGTGCAAAACACGCTCATCATATGATCCGGACAGGAATATCATTCCATTTTGAGGAAGGATAAAATGCTTGTGGTGTTCCTGCAGATCTGTGGTTGAAATAGCTAAATAATCCTGTGGCCTGGCATTCCGGCCATAAGGATGTTTTTTACCAAAAATGGCTTCCGTTAGGTAGCGGTAGGCTATTACCTCATTCTTTTTGAGTTCTATTTGAAGACGCTCAATCTTATTGCTGGTATAAACTTTAAGCTCTTGCTGATCAAAAGCAGGATACTCCAGGATGTCTCTCACTAATTCAATCAACTGCGGGAAAAAACGAGTCAGTGTAAACAGTTTAATCCTCACGGTATCGACACCCCCTCGGGTTTGTAGCGTGGCTCCCAGGAATTCAATTTTTTCAGCAAAATCCGCAGAGGGTAGTTTTTGAGTTCCTTCGGACAATAAGCCGGCCATGACTTCCGCTACTGAAGTTTTCCTTTCCCACACCGCTCCGGCACGAAAAACGATCTCTAATTTCATTACCGGTTCGCTTCCCCCGGGCAAGGAGAATAATTCCATTCCATTGGGAAGCCTGTCCGTCTGGTAGGACGGCAAGATTAGAGAGGTGACAGGATTGATCCCGGGCTGGATTGAATTCATACCCGCAAAAGTAACCAAGAATAAACCAGCCAAAATTTGAATCAAGCTACCGGTATCTTTAAGCGCTCACGTTTTACCTTTGCCCTCTCCTTTCAGGACTGAAGGGTGTACCTTTAGCTTTATCAAAGAATACGATCCATGGAATTTACAGTCTCATCCGGTGAATTACTAAAACATCTCAATGTCGTGGCCGGTGCCATCCATACCAATCCGGTGCTCGCCATTACAGAAGATTTCCTGCTGGAAATCCGAAAAGGGAATATGACCCTGACCGCGACCAACCTGGAAACCAGTATTTCCACCCGAATGAAAGTGGATAGTAAAGAAGATGGTGCTTTAGCAATTCCGGCTAAAATTTTACTGGAGACTTTAAAAGCACTTCCTAATCAACAAGTGAGTTTTGAGGCCGACCTGGATCAACGATCACTCGTGTTGACCACTGAAACCGGGATGTATAAAATGGCAGTAGATCCGCCCGATGATTTTCCTGCATTACCTGCTTCCGATGATAAAGAAATTCAATTCCCGGTGACCCGATTACTCAGCGGAATTAATTATACCATATTCGCTACTACTTCAGATGAAATGCGACCAGCCATGACGGGTGTTAATGTGGTAGTGGATTTCAACAAGCTTACATTTGTTGCAAGCGATGGTCATAAACTTGTACGTTATCATGCATTAGGTACTTCAACAGAACAAACCGGTTCTTTTGTCATTCCGAAAAAAGCAATGGCCCTTTTAAAGAGTGCTTCGCCAACAGAAGGAAATGTTTACCTGAAGTATAACAAATCACATGCTTTCTTCCGCTTCGAAGACACCCAGGTGATTTGTCGTTTGATCAACCAGGCTTATCCTGATTTCAATGCAGTCATTCCGGTCAATAACAAAAATGTACTGTACATCAGTCGCACACATTTATTGGGAGCATTGAGACGGATCAATATTTTTGCCAATCGTACAACGAACCAGGTATTTTTCCGGCTTGCCGATAACAGCCTGACTATTACAACCAAGGACCTTGATTTTTCCAATGAAGCGAGTGAACAATTAAGTTGTGAATACGAAGGGGACCCTATGGATGTCGCTTTCAATGCACGCTTTTTTATTGAATTGTTAAGCGCGCTGAGCCAGGAAGAGATACATCTCACCTTATCTGTTCCAAGCAAACCTGTATTGATCTACCCGGACGAACAAATGGAACAGGAAGAAGTCATGATGTTGATCATGCCTGTGATTATTTATTGAGCTAAGGAGGGCAGATGATTTCAAAAAAAATGAAATACGCCATTAAGGCGCTTACTTATCTCGCCCGCTATTCCTCGAAAGAAAATTGTGTACGCACGATGGACATCGCGCAGGAAGAAGGTATTCCAAAAAAATTTTTAGAACAAATCCTCCTGGAACTGAAAAAAGCCGAACTGGTCAATAGCATCCAGGGGAACGCCGGAGGATATTATTTGGTTAAACCAGCTCACCTGATCAACCTGGCTGAAATCTACCGGCTATTTGAAGGACCTATTGCGCTGATCTCCTGCGCTTCTGAAAATTTTTATACGCGGTGCGAAGATTGTAAAGACGAGCAAAAATGTAAGATCCGGCGCAGCATCCGGAAAATCCGCAACCAGAACCTCGCTGCGATGGAACAGGTGACTATTCAGTCTCTCTCCTAAGCATTTTCTAATTCTACTAAACTTGTAGAATTAAACATAACTTTGGATTTCTAAATAAGTATTAATAGTTTGAAAAAACTTCTTATTCGAATATTATTGACCTCATTATGTGTTGTTGCCCTCGCTCAAAAGAACGTGGAGCATCAGCAACAAATATTCAGGGTCGGTGACGAGTTGATGGTGAATGTTGGGGAAAATATTGTCCATAATTTCTTTGACCAAAACCGCTTCTTCACCGGTATTATCGTGGTCCTGGGGCCAGCTTTTAATATGGAAGCCGGATATCTT
>Ga0315912_10005101_pt1 | contig 12169 bp, 11 predicted proteins | sample VfabasoilMG_FD_204469 | JGI IMG/M metagenome (GOLD analysis project Ga0315912, IMG submission 204469) | Garden soil microbial communities collected in Santa Monica, California, United States - V. faba soil | ecosystem: Environmental > Terrestrial > Soil > Garden | place: USA: California... | reverse complement strand
AATACACGGCGCCGTGCTCCTGGAGTTCACGGACTTCCAGCTGGCGGAGCTGCGAACTCAGGTTCGTCGCCGTCGCCTTCACCTGCGCGCGGACCGGCTGGCCGGTCGTCCCCATGAGCTTCTTCAGCACGGAAATGTTCAGCAGCGCGCGATTCTTGCTGCGCTGGATCTGGTAGGACTTCGCGACTTCCGGCGTAAGGATGTCGGTGCTGAAGGCGCTGTAATGCACCGTGTAGTCGCCGAACACCTTTGCCTGTTCGGCCGGGGCAGTGAGCGGCGCGGCCGCGAGCAGGAGGGCAAGCACGGAAGCCGGGATTCTGTTCATGGTCTGCTCCTTCGCCGGAGGGCATCTGCGCCGGTGAAATCAATATAGCAGACCGATTCGCGGCCCGAGGCTTCCGGGCGGCGGATTTGCTGCACTGCGATTACGCCATCAGCCTCGCGCGGGGGCGGCCAGTGACGAGAACCAGGCCGGAATCCGCGCCGGGGATTCGATGCGCAGGGTCTTCAGCCTTCCGGTCTCGCCGCGCAGCAGCTGCACCGCCTGTTTTGCCACGCCGAATTCGCCGGCGATCCAGCCGATGAGGTGCAGGTTGGCCTTGCCGTCAACGGGCGGTGCCTTGAGCGCGACGCGGAGGCGGCCGCCGTGCAGTCCCGCGGCACCGTCCGTCTTCGCGCGCGGCTTGACCGCGATCTCGATCCTGAGCGACGTGCCGTCCCAGCGATACCAGTCGCCGGCCGCGGCCGTCACGACAGGGAGAGTCCGAGGCGGAGCAGCGGCCGCACGACGAGGATGATCGAAAGCTGGAGCGCAACGATCACGGCAATCGGCGAGAAATCGAGTCCCGCCACCGGCGGCAGGAGCCGGCGCGCGGGACCGAGCAGTGGCTCGGTCAACCGGTAGAGCAGCACCGTCACCGGGTTGTAGGCGCCCGGGTTGACCCAGCTCAGCACGACCTGGATCAGGATCGAGAACAGGAATATGTAGATGAACAGGTTGAGGAGCTCGGCGACGGCAAAGACAACGAGGCCGGCGGGAGCGGGGAGACGCCCGGCGGCGACGAGACCGAGCACCGCGACCTCGAACAGCTTGAGCGCGAGCAGGAGCACGAGCGCCGGCCAGTCGACACCGGCCCAGCCGGGGATCACGCGGCGCAGCGGGCGGAGCAGCGGGTTGGTGACCGTGACGATGAATTGCGAAACGGGGTTGTAGAAATCCGCGCGCACCCACGCCAGCAGGAAGCGCAGCGCCACGGCCAGCAGCAGGAACCCGAACACCAGGTTGATCAGGTACGCGAGTGCTTCGCCGAGGGCCCCGCCGAACATGTCACTTTCCCTTGAGCGTGTCGGCCAGCTCGGCCGAGCGATCGCGCGCGGCGTCCAGCGCCCGCGCCAGCAGCGTTGCAAACCCGCCCTGCTCGAGCACCTTGATCGCGCGCTCGGTGGTCCCGCCCGGGGAAGTCACCTGGCGGCGAAGCTCCGACGGGTCGGCGGCGCTCTCGAGCGCCATGCGCGCGGCACCGAGCGCCGTCTCTATCGTGAGGAGCCGCGCCTGCTCGCGCGGCAACCCCAGTTTCACGGCTTCCGCTTCCAGCGCTTCCATCGCCAGGAACCAGTAGGCGGGGCCGCTGCCGGAGAGCGCGGTGACGACGTCCATCAGCGCCTCGTCCTCGAGCCACACGACCGTGCCGACCGCGCGCAGGATTCCCTCGGCGAGTTCACGGTGTTCCGGACCGGCGCGCCCGCCCGCGCAGAGCGCGGAGGCGCCGGCGCCGATCAGCGCCGGCGTGTTCGGCATGGCGCGCACCAGCGGCAGGTCCGCACCCAGCCAGGTCCGGATCGTTTCCATGCGGATGCCGGCCGCGATCGACAGCACCAGCGGCGACTCGCGGCGCAGCACCTCCGCGATCGAGGCCAGCGCGTCCTTCATGGCCTGCGGCTTGACCGCCAGCACGACGACCGCCGCGCCTTTCGCGGCCGCGGCGTTGTCCGCCAGCGTCTCGATGCCGAGTTGCGCGCGGATCAGATCGCGCTGCGCGGGCTGAGGGTCGGCGCCGCGGAGCCGCGCCGGCGCGACCCCGTCCTTCAGCAGTCCGCCGATCAGGCTGCGCGACATGTTGCCGCAGCCGATGAACGCGATGGCGGGCGCCTTCATTCGGCCCCGGGACGCGGGCCGAACAGGCCCGTCCCGACCCGGACCAGCGTCGCGCCTTCCGCGATCGCGGCGCGCAGGTCCGCGGTCGTGCCCATGGACAGAGTGTCGAGTGTGAAGCCGTCGCGATTCAGCGCCTCGAGATGTTCGCGCAGCTGGCGGAACGGCCGGCGTTGCGCCGCGAACCCGGACGCGGGCGCCGGCAACGCCATCAACCCGCGCAGCCGGAGCCGTGGCAGCGAGGCGACTTCCGCCGCCAGCTCGCGCAACCCCTCCGGGCCGACGCCGGATTTCGTGTCCTCGGCGTCGATGTTCATCTGGATGCAGACGTTAAGCGGCGGATCGCCGTCGGGCCGCCCGGCGTCGAGGCGGCGGGCGATCTTCGCCCTGTCGACCGAATGTACCCAGTGGAAGTGCGCGGCAATGTCGCCGGTCTTGTTCGACTGGATCGGGCCGATGAAATGCCAACGCAGACCCCGGTCGTCCAGGGCTTCGATCTTGGCGACCGCCTCCTGCGCGTAGTTCTCGCCGAAATCCTTCTGCCCGGCGCCCGCCGCCTCGCGAATTTCCGCGGCCGTGCGGTACTTGCTCACCGCGAGCAGCGCCACCGAGCCGGACGGGCGGCCGAACTCGTGCTCCGCTTCACGGATCGACTCCGTCACCGAAGCGAGGGCTTGTGCCATGTTTTTCATGGAAAAGGTCGGTAGGCTATACTTCAAAATGCCAGTAACATTAAGGCATTGGAACAGGCGCCCAGAATAACTAAAAGACGGGCGGGACAGGTAGCCCGGACGGAACATCGGTCAGCCGAATTTCGGCGAGCACACTTCCGAATCTGCAGCCTCGAACCGCTGGAGGATTGAATGGATATCGGTGAACTGCTGGCGTTCAGTTTCAAGAACAAGGCTTCGGACCTGCATCTTTCGGCCGGCCTGCCGCCGATGATCCGCGTGGACGGTGACGTGCGCAAGATCAACGTTCCGCCCATGGATCACAAGGAAGTTCATGACATGGTGTACGACATCATGAACGACAAGCAGCGCAAGGACTACGAGGAATTCCTCGAGTGCGACTTCTCCTTCGAAGTGCCGAACCTGGCGCGCTTCCGGGTGAATGCCGCCAACCAGAACCGCGGCGCCTTCGCGGTGTTCCGGACCATTCCCTCGAAGATCCTGACCCTTGAGGAACTGGGTGCGCCGAAGATCTTCCAGGAAATCGCCGAGTATCCCCGCGGCGTCGTGCTGGTGACCGGGCCGACCGGTTCCGGCAAGTCGACGACGCTGGCCGGCATGGTCAACCACGTCAACCGCAACGAGTACGGCCACATCCTCACGGTCGAGGACCCCATCGAATTCGTGCACGAGAGCATCAACTGCCTGATCAACCAGCGCGAAGTACACCGCGATACGCTCGGGTTCAACGAGGCGCTGCGCTCCGCGCTGCGCGAGGATCCGGACGTAATCCTGGTCGGCGAAATGCGCGACCTGGAAACGATCCGGCTGGCGCTCTCCGCCGCCGAGACGGGACACCTCGTGTTCGGCACGCTGCACACCAGCTCCGCCGCCAAGACCATCGACCGCGTGGTCGACGTGTTTCCGGCGGCGGAAAAGGACATGGTGCGCGCGATGCTCTCGGAGTCGCTTCGCGCCGTGATCTCGCAGACGCTGCTCAAGAAGAAGGGCGGCGGCCGCGCGGCGGCGCACGAGATCATGATCGGCACACCGGCCATCCGGAACCTGATCCGCGAGAACAAGATCGCGCAGATGTACTCCGCGATCCAGACCGGACAGGCCGTCGGCATGAAGACGCTCGACCAGGACCTGCAGCGGTTGGTGCAGGCGGGTGTCGTCGACCGGAACGAGGCGCGCGGCAAGGCCGCCAACCGGGACAATTTCTGAGGCGCTGACGGGCTCGGCGCGGGAGGTACGAATGGAACGCGAACAGGCAATCAAGTTCATGCGCGATCTTCTCAAGCTCATGATCGAGAAGAAGGGTTCGGACCTGTTCATCACCGAGGGCTTCCCGCCCGCGATCAAGGTGCATGGCAAGGTGACGCCGGTGTCGAAGACGCAGCTGACCGGCGAGAACACCAAGTCCATGACCTACGCGATCATGAACGACAAGCAGCTGAAGGAGTATGAGGCGACGAAGGAGTGCAACTTCGCCATCAATCCCGTCGGCATCGGCCGCTTCCGCGTGAACGCCTTCATACAGAAGAGCTACTGCGGCATGGTGCTCCGTACGATCGAGACCGAGGTGCCGACGATCGAGAAACTGGGACTTCCGGAAGTGCTGCGCGACGTCTGCATGACCAAGCGCGGGCTCGTCATCCTGGTCGGCGGCACGGGCTCGGGCAAGTCCACCTCGCTCGCCGCCATGATCGACTATCGCAACCAGAACAGCTACGGACACATCATCACGGTCGAGGACCCGATCGAGTACGTGCATCCGCACAAGAACTGCGTCATCTCGCAACGCGAAGTGGGCGTGGACACGGATGACTGGGAAATCGCGCTGAAGAATACGCTGCGCCAGGCGCCGGACGTGATCCTGCTCGGCGAAATCCGGGATCGCGAAACCATGGAGTTCGGTATCGCCTTCGCGGAAACCGGCCACCTGGCCATGGCCACGCTGCACGCCAACAGTTCGAACCAGGCGCTCGACCGCATCATCAATTTCTTCCCGGAAGAGCGCCGCGCGCAGCTGCTGATGGACCTGTCGCTGAACCTCAAGGCCGTCATCTCGCAGCGCCTGTTGCGCACGCCGGACGGCAAGGGCCGCGTCGCGGCCATCGAGATCCTGCTGAACTCGCCGCTGATCGCGGACCTGATCCTCAAGGGCGAAGTGCACGAGATCAAATCGATCATGCAGAAGTCGCGCGAACTCGGCATGTGCACCTTCGACCAGGCGTTGTATGACCTTTACGAAGCCGACAAGATCAACTACGAGGATGCGCTCAGGAACGCCGACTCCATGAACGAACTCCGCCTGCGCATCAAGCTCGAGGGCAAGGCTTCGAAGGGCCAGGACAAGCTCGGCGGCCTCGATCACCTGTCGCTGGAAGAGGACAAGTCCAAGTCGGGGATGATGCGGTGAGTGCAGCGTCTGCCACTGTCCGACCCCTGTGCTTGCGTATGGAGTCCGCCGCTCATATAAGGTCGGCCGCCGGGGACGGCGACCGCTCCGGATGGTGAACGCATGGACCTGATGCCCTATCTGAAGCTGATGGTCGAGAAGAGCGCGTCCGACCTGTTCATCACGGTCGGCGCCCCGGTCAAGGTCAAGATCGAGGGCAAGGTGCAGTCCGTGGGCAAGACCATGCTGACGGGAGACCTGTGCAAGGCCGCGGCGTACGGCGTCATGAACAAGCAGCAGATCGCGAAGTTCGAGGAAACCATGGAATGCGATTTCGCCATCCCGATGCCGGACGGCAGCGCGCGTTTCCGCGTCAACGTGTTTCGCCAGCGCGGCGAGGTCAGCATGGTCCTGCGGCGGATCCCGAACAACATTCCGACCGTGGACCAGCTCGGCCTGCCGGAGGTGCTGAAGGAACTCATCATGCACAAACGCGGGCTCATCCTGATGGTCGGCGCGACCGGCTCGGGAAAGTCGACGACGCTGGCGGCGATGCTCGATCACCGCAACGACAACATGTACGGGCACATCCTCACGATCGAGGACCCGGTGGAATTCAGCCACCCGAACAAGAAGGCGATCATCAACCAGCGCGAGGTCGGCGTGGATACGCTGAACTACCGGAACGCGCTGAAAGCCTCCTTGCGCGAGGCGCCGGATGTGATCCTCATCGGCGAAATCCGCGATCGCGAGACCATGGAAGCCGCCCTCGAACTCTGCAACACGGGGCATCTGGCCATTTCCACGCTGCACGCCAACAACGCCAACCAAGCCATGGAGCGCGTGATTAACCTGTTCCCGCAGGACCTGCACAAGCAGCTGTTCATGGACCTGTCGCTCAACCTGCGCTCGGTCATTTCGCAGCGGCTCGTGCTCGGCGTCGATGGCAAGCGCTGCGCCGCGATCGAGATCATGCTGAACACGCCGCACATCGCCGAGCTGATCCTGAAGGGCCAGCTGCACGACATCAAGGAAGCCATGCAGGGCAGCGGCGCCGCCGGCATGCAGACTTTCGATACCGCCCTGTTCGATCTTTACAAGGGCGGCCGCGTCAGCCTGGAGGAGGCGCTGAACAACGCCGACTCCAAGACCAACCTCGAAGCCAAGATCAACTTCGGCTGAAGATCCGGGCTGCGCCCGGATTCCCCTGGTTTCTGGCAGCCACCGGCTGTGCCAAATGCGCCGGCCGCGCGGGCGTTGCGGTCTCGCGTTCCGGGGAACCGCCTGCGTTCCCGGCGGGGTCGCCCTGGCACGGATTCTGCTGATCGGTTCGGGTTCCCCGCGAGGTGTTCGCGGGGACGTTCAACTCAACGGAGGGAAGATTCGTGGATGTGATGCGTACTTGCGCCGCGGTACTCGCGGCAATGATTCTCGCCGGTCCCGCGCGTTCGGAGGACAGCGTGCTCGAGGAAATCGTCGTCACCGCGAGTCGCGCGGAACGGACCCTGGCGGAGGTGCCGTCGGCCGTCAGCGTCATCGACGAAGACGCGCTCCAGCTGGGCCGGCAGCAGCTCGGGCTCGATGAGGCGCTGAACCGCGTGCCGGGCCTGTTCATGCAGAACCGCTACAACTTCACTCAGGACCTGCGCGTGTCCATCCGCGGCGCCGGATCGCGCGCCACTTTCGGCATCCGCGGCATCAAGATCTTCATCGACGGTATTCCCGCGACGACCACCGACGGCCAAGGCGGCGTGGACGACATCGATCTCGGCTCGGCCGCGCGCGTGGAGGTGATCCGTGGGCCGTCGTCGTCGCTCTACGGCAGTTCCTCGGGCGGGGTCATCAGCGTGTTTTCCGAGGACGGTCCGGAGCAGCCGTTCGCGGAAGCTCGGGTCACCGCCGGCGAATACGACATGCAGAAGTACCAGTTCAAGGCCGGCGGGCAGCACGATCGCCTGAACTACATGCTGAACGCCTCGCATCTCAGCCTCGACGGCTACCGCGATCACGCGCTGGTCGATCACTGGCTGGTGAACTCCAAGTTCCGCTGGGATTTCGACGAGGATTCGGATCTGACGGTGATCGTCAACTCCGTGGACTCGCCGGTCGCCGACGATCCGGGCGGGCTCACGGTGGCCGACATCGCCACGGACCCGAATCAGGCCGCGCCCAACAACCTGCTGTTCGACGCCGGCGAATCGCTGGACCAGCAACGCCTGGGACTGGTCTACCGGCGCAGCTTCGGCGAGGCCCATGAGATACGTCTCAGCAACTTTTACGTCTGGCGCGACTTCGAGACTTTCCTGCCGCTCGGTCCCGGCGGCGTGTCCGCCTTCGACCGTTTCTACTTCGGCGGCAGCGGGCAGTACAGCTACGACGGCGAACTGTTCGGGCGGCCGAACCGCGTCATCGTCGGCTTCGACGCGGATTCGCAGCAGGATGATCGGCAGCGCTACGACAACCTGGGCGGCAGCCGCGGGCCGCTGACGCTGGACCAGCTGGAGGAGGGTCAGTCGTGGGGCTTCTTCTTCCGCGATGAACTTGCGGTCACGGACACCATCGGCCTCTCGGTCGGCGGCCGCTACGATTTGATCGACCTCTCGGTGGACGATGAATTTCTCGCCAACGCGGACCAATCGGGCGAGCTCGATTTCGACGAATTCAGCCCGACCGTCGGGCTCACCTGGGCGGCGACGCAGGAGCTCAGCTTGTACTTCAACTACGGCACGGCTTTCGAAACGCCGACCTTCACGGAGCTGGGCGGTCTCGCTTCGCAGCTGACCACGGATCTCGGCGGCTTCAACAACGTGCAGGCGCAGAGCGCGGAGAGTTTCGAGCTCGGCGCGCGCGCCCACCTGTGGGATCGCGTGGATCTCGAGTTCGCGGCCTGGACCATGCAGGTTGAAGACGAGGTCACCAACGTCGTCACGCTCGGCAACCGCGGCTTCTTCGAGAACGCCGACACCGACCGGCAGGGCATCGAGGCTTCCATCGTGGCGGACCTCATCGACGGTCTCGTGTTCACCGCCGCCTACACCTTGTCCGACATCGAGTTCGATCGCTTCCCCGGCAATCCCGCCTTCGACGGCAACAAGGTGCCGCTGATCCCGGAGCAGCAGTTCTATGCCGAGCTCATGTACCGGCACGAATCCGGCTTCTATCTCGGCTGGGATTTCCTGTGGGTGGACGAGTTCTTTGCCGACAACGCGAACACGGCGGTGAACGACGCCTACCTCGTGTCCAACCTGCGCCTCGGCCACGAGTTCCGGTGGGGCGCGTTGAGCCTCTCGCCGTTCCTCGGCGTCAGCAACCTGTTCGACAAGGAATACAACGGCAACGTGCGGCCGAATGCCTTCGGCGGGCGTTACTTCGAACCGGCGCCGGAGCGGAACCTCTACGGCGGCGCTTCGCTGCGCTACAGCTTCTGAGGGCGGGAAAGGAAGCGGAAAAAGAAAAGGGGCCGAAAGGCCCCTTTTCCATCACAGTACGGAAGTGATTACTTGTTGTTGATGTACATCGTCACTTCGAAGCCGAAGCGGATGTCATTGTACGAGGGTGTTTCCCACTTCATGGTCGCTACCTCCGGTTGTGAACTGAATAGGTTGATGATTCCCATACCGGAAAGAAGAGCATGGACCGTGCCAGTTGCGGCAAGTCTGCCGGGCCATGAATATCTATTTGCTAATCAACAGGTTATAAGAAGCCCCGGCATCTGCCGGGAACCAGGAACCAGGCTGGTTGGTTCCAAATCACCAGGAAACTGGTTCCCCTGATCCAGCCCGCGGTCCTGCCGCGGGCGCGGTTTCAGGCAGGGAAAACATCCGCCGCCTCGAATACCGGGCCGTCGACGCAGACCCGCTTCATCGCCGGCCCCGAAGGGGTGCGCACCGGGACTGCGCAGCCGGCGCAACCGCCCACCGCGCAGGCCATGTATTCCTCCACCGAGACCTGGCAGGGCACGCCGAATGCAGCGGCCAGCGCGGCGACCGCCCGCAACATCGGCGTCGGTCCGCAGCAGAAGATCTCCACTTCCCGGAGCCCGGATTCCGGCAGCGACGCGAGCCAGTGGCGCGCGAGGTCGGTCACGAGGCCGTCGAAACAGCCGGGAAACCCGGAACGGCTCGATAGCCGGCAGGCGATCCCCCAGTCATCGATGAGCGGCATCGTGGCGATCACGCCCTCGGGCATGCCCTCGACCAGGATGCGCGACGGACGGAGCGTGAAAGGAAAGGGCAGCTCGGAACCCATGAGCACGAGCGGCGCGACTTCCGCGCGACCGCGTTTCAGGTGCTCGGCCAGGAACACCATGGGTGGGATCCCGACTCCGCCGCCGATGAGCAGCGGCCGCTTCCGGTAATCACCAAGGCGGAAGCCGTTGCCGATCGGGCCGATCAGGTTCACCGAGTCGCCGGCGCGGCGGCCGGCGAGCAGGCGCGTGCCGTGTCCGTGCGCCTTGTAGAGCAGATCGATCCAGCCCGCCTTCGCGTCCGCGCGCATGATCGACATCGGCCGTCGCATCGGCAGCGAAGGATCACAGCGCAGGTGCACGAAACTGCCGGGTCTGGCGCCGGCCGCCGAATGCGGGGCCTTGAGGCGCATCACGTACTGATCGCCGCCGTGACCGTCGTTCGCGAGGACGGCGGCCGATTCCACGTGGATCGTGCCGCGGTGATCTCCGCGCGGGTTCACCCGGAGCGACCGGCTTCGAAGGCGACGCGGCCGCCGAACAGCGTATGCGTCACGCGGCCGCGCAGCTCGCGGCCGTGGAAGGGCGTATTGCGGCCGGCGCTCCTGAGGGTCGCTGCGTCCACGCGGAAACGCGTTTCCGAATCGATCACGGCGACGTCCGCCGGCATCCCCGGCGCGAGCGATCCGATGCCGCCGCCGAGGATTGCCGCCGGTCGGGAGCACAGCGCGGCGATCGCAGCGGGCAGCGGGAGTCCGTCGCCGTGGACGAGTTCGAGAACCAGCGGCAGGAGCAGCTCGATGGTGGCGGCGCCGGGTTCGGTTTCGGAGAAGGGCGCGGACTTCGCGTCCGCGTCGTGCGGCTGGTGATCGGAACAGACCGCGTCGAGCGTGCCGTCCTTCAGGCCGCGGCGCAGCGCCGCGCGGTCCGACACCGCGCGGAGCGGCGGTCGCAGGTGGCAGTCGGTGCGGTAGCCGTGGACGTCGTTCTCGTCGAGCATCAGGTTGCAAATCGCGACGTCCGCGGTGACGGCGAGGCCGGAGGCCTTGGCCGCCGCAATCAGTTCGACGCTGCGCCCGGCCGAGATCCGGCACAGGTGCAGCCGCGCACCCGTCTGTTCGGCGAGCAGCAGGGCGCGGCTTACGGCCACCGTTTCCGCGGCGGCCGGCACGGGCGGCAGGCCGAGGCGCGTGCTGACCGTGCCCTCGTGCACGACGCCGTTGTTTCGCAGGAAATGATCCTCCGCCTGGAGATGCACGGTGAGCCCGAAGCTCGCCGCGTACTCCATGGCGCGGCGCAGGACCTCGCTGTTCGGGATCGCTTCCCGGGCGTTGCCGATGCCGGCGCAACCCGCGTCCCGCAGCGCCCGCATGGCCGCGAGCTGCTCGCCCTGCAGGCCGTGCGTCATGGCGCCGAGGGCGAGAATGCGGATCGTGCCGGTGGCGGCGGCGCGGCGGTGAATGAGTTCGACGACCGCCGGAGTGTCGATGACCGGCGTCGTGTCGGGCGGGCAGCACACGGTAGTCACACCGCCCGCGGCGGCCGCGCGGGCCTCGCTCGCGATGGTGGCCTTGTGCTCGGCGCCGGGTTCGCGGAAGCGCGCGGCAAGGTCGACGATCCCCGGGATCACGATGCGGCCGCTCGCGTCGATCTCGCGATCCGGTTTGAACCCCGCCGGCGATTTTCCGGCGGCGAGGATGCGGCCGTCCTCGATGCAGAGATCGCCGCTGCAGTCCAGGCCGGCGGCCGGGTCGAGCAGGCGCCCCTTCGAGATGCGCAGGCGGGTCATGCGTCGGGGGCTCCCGCCACGGCGCCCATGGTCATGACCATCACCGCCATGCGCACCGCGATGCCGTGGCTCACTTGCTGGAGGATCACGGACTTTTCGCTGTCCGCGACCTGCGAATCGATCTCCACGCCTCGGTTGATCGGTCCGGGATGCATGACGATGGCGTCCGGCCGCGCGTAGCCCAGCCGCTCCGGCGTCAGCCCGTAGCAGTTGAAATATTCCTGCTCGCCGGGAAGCAGGGCGCTGCGCATGCGCTCGCGCTGCAGCCGCAGCATGACGACCACATCCACGCCGTCCAGCCCGCGCTTCAGGTCATCGTGCACGCTGACGCCCATCGCCGCGATCCCGGCCGGGATCAGCGTGCGCGGCCCGACGACGCGGACGTCCGGCACGCCGAGCACCCGCAGCGCGTGGATCTCCGAGCGCGCGACGCGGGAATGCGCAATGTCGCCGACGATGGCGACGCGCAACTTCGTGAAGTCCGGCTTGTGCCGCCGGATCGTGAACATGTCGAGCAGCGCCTGTGTCGGATGCGCGTGCCGGCCGTCACCCGCGTTGATCACGCTGATGTGCGGTTTGACCTGCGTGGCGATGTAGTGCGCCGCGCCGCTGTTCCCGTGCCGCACGACGAACATGTCGCAGTGCATGGCCTCGAGCGTCTGCAGCGTGTCCTTGAGCGACTCGCCCTTGGTGGCCGACGAGGTGGCGGCCGTGATGGTCAACACGTCCGCCGACAGCCGCTTGGCGGCGAGCTCGAAGGTCGTGCGCGTGCGGGTGCTTGGCTCGAAGAACAGGTTGACGATGGTCTTGCCGCGCAACAGGGGGACTTTCTTGACGGCGCGGCCGCCGACTTCGGCGAAGGATTCGGCCCGGTCCAGGATCTCGAGAATGAGATCGCGGCTCAGGCCTTCGGTGGAAAGGAAATGTCTAAGGCGCCCGTTCTGGTCCAGTTGAATGTCGCGCGCCG
>Ga0315912_10005100_pt1 | contig 12172 bp, 11 predicted proteins | sample VfabasoilMG_FD_204469 | JGI IMG/M metagenome (GOLD analysis project Ga0315912, IMG submission 204469) | Garden soil microbial communities collected in Santa Monica, California, United States - V. faba soil | ecosystem: Environmental > Terrestrial > Soil > Garden | place: USA: California... | reverse complement strand
GCTCAATACCCGAAAGGCCTGGCTCACGAACGAGCAGATCAACACCCAGAGCCCCTATAACACCTATCGCCGCAGGGGCCTGCCCCCCACTCCCATCTGCAACCCCGGACTGGCCTCCCTCCAAGCGGTGCTCCATCCGGCCGAGACGCCCTACCTCTACTACGTGGCCGAGGGGGATGGGTCGCACCTCTTCGCCGAGACCTTCCCGGAGCATCAGAAGAACGTGAAGATCGCCAAGCGCATCCGCCGCGAGAAGAGGTTGCAGGGCCGTTGAGCCGACCCGCATTTCCCTTGCGATACAAGGCCTTCCTGCCGTAACTTAGCCCACATGATGATCCAGGGCTTCCACCTGACCAAGGTCCACTCCTCCGGGGCCAAGGTCCTCGACGACGCTTACTTTTCCGCCCCCGAAGGTTCCTTCACCGTGGTCCTGGGCGAGAGCCGCACGGGCAAGAGCACCCTCCTCAAGATGTTCGGCGGCGAGGAGAAACCCACTTCCGGGACCCTCCGAGTGGACCATCTGGACCCCTACGACCTAGCGCCTTCCGAGAAGGACCGTTGGCTCCGCTCGGTGGGCGTCATCTTCCCCGACCTGGAGCTTTTCCCTGATAAGAGCGTGGAGGAGAACATCCTCTTCATCCTCCATATGAAGGGAGCTCCTCCCGAAGGGCAAAGGGAAGCCGTTACGAAACTCCTCTCCAAGGCCGGGCTCGGCGACAAGGGCCCCGCTCGACCTTCCGACCTCTCCTCCGGGGAACGACGGATGGTGCTGGCCCTACGGGCCATGATCTTCCGCCCCCGCCTCCTCCTGGCCGACGATCCCTTCCAAGGCCTGGATGAGAGGACCTGGTCGGTGCTCCTCAAGTTCCTGCTGGAGCTCAACAAGGGCGGTGCCACGGTGGTGCTTTCCGCCGGTCCCGCCTCCTTCCCGGAGGCGGCCAAGAAGGCCGCCCAGGACCGGTCGCCCCGCTACGTCAAGCTCGAGGGGGGGAAGCTCCTCCCGGCCGAGGAGGCCGTCCTTTGACCTTCCTCTTCCGCCTGGGGTTCGTCCTGAAGGAAGGCTTCACCCAGCTCCTGCGCACCCGTGGGCCCTCCACCGCCATCGTGATCATCGTGGCCTCCACGCTCCTGCAGCTCTCCCTTTTCCTGGGGATCACCCGGGGCCTCGATCGGGCCCTCTCCTCCGCCAAGAAGAAGTTCGAACTGGCCCTTTTCTTCGCCCCTTCCGCCGACGCTTCCGACCGCAAGAGGGTGTCGGACCTGCTCGCCTCCGATCCCCGCGTGGGGGAGGTGAAGATGGTGACCAAGGAGGAGGCCCTGCAGGAGTTCCGGGGCGATCCCGAGATCGACCGCATGATCCAGGCCCTGGGGGAGAACCCCCTGACCGATTCCCTGAGCGTGGTGCTCAAGGACGGGGAGGGCGGCAGTTTGGACGACCTGGTGGAACGCCTCCGGCGCGAACCGGGAGTGGAGGATGTGGACTACGGGAAAAGCGCCTGGGAGACCGTCTCCCGTCTCTCCCGCTTGGCCCGTTGGGTGGGATGGGGATTGGGCGGCTTCGTTTTCCTGACGGCCCTCTTCATCGTCTCCAACACCCTGACCATCGCCCTTTGGGCCAGGCGGGAGGATTACCTGATCCTGGCCCGGATGGGCGCCCCCCTATGGATGAAATGGGGTCCCTATCTCTGGGAAGGGGCCTTGCAGGGCCTGGTGGGTGGGGTCCTGACGGTGGTCTTCCTCGAGACCGTCCGGCGAGGCGCCAAGGTGGCCCTCCAACAGTACGGAGGACTGGACCTGCTCTTAGGGCTCCCGGATGGGGACTGGAAGGGCCTCTACTGGACCCTCCTGGGGTTGGGGGTGGGCTTGGGGGTCCTGGGGGCTTTCTTCGCCCTGCAGAAGCGGTGGGTGAGGGAGATGCAGTGAGGATGATCGGCAAGATGGTCCTGGTCCTCCTGGCGCTCGCGATGCCCCTTTATGTCCAGGGTCAGGCGGCCGATCCCGCCGCGGCCAAGCAGGACCTTTTGAAGAACAAGAAGGACCTGGGGGCCATCCAGCGAAAGCTCCGCGAGGAGAAGAAGAAGCAACAACAGGCCAAGGCCCAGGAACGCAATGTCCTCAGCCGCTTGCAGAGGGTGGACCAGAAACTGGGGACCCTACGCAAGGAGAAGCAGGCCAACCGCCGGGACATGACCGAGACCCGGGACCGCATCTGGCGTCTCCAAATGGAGATGGACCAGAACCAGGGGCGGTTGGTCCAGAGCCGCAAGGCCCTCCAGCAACGCCTCCGGGCCCTCCAACGCATGTCGGCCAGGCGGCCCTTCCTGGGAGGCTTGCTCGACGCTGGGAGTTTCGGGGAGTGGTCCAGGCGCCTGAGGTTCGAGCTGATGTTGGCGGAGACCAACCAGAAGCTCCTTTCCCGCACCTTGCGTCATGAGCAGAAGCTGGAGAGGGACAATGTGCTCTGGACCTCGGAGGAGAGGCGCCGCACCAGGATCCAGTCGGCCTTGGAGAAACAGGAGAGGAATTACTCCACCGAGAGGTCCAAGCGCACGGTCTTCCTCGCCTCCCTGCGCAAGGAACAGGACCTGAGGCGCCAGACGATCGAGGACCTGAGCGAATCGGCCAAGGACCTCCAGGTCAAGGTGTCCTCCCTTCTCCAACAACGCAAGGCCGTGACCAAGGCCGTCGTGGCCTACGAGGGTCCTGGCCTGCAGGTCTCCCGCGGAAGGATCCCCTGGCCCGTCAGCGGCACGCTCATCTCCCAGTTCGGGAAGCACCGCAACAAGGAGTTCAACGCGGTGGTGGAGAACAGTGGCATCCAGATCAAGGCCGCCACCGGAACGCCTTTTAGGGCGGTGGGGGCGGGGCTTGTGCGCTACGCGGACTGGTTCAAGGGTTATGGAAAACTGGTGATTTTGGACCATGGGGAGGGGTATTATTCCCTCTACGCGCAGGCCTCCGACCTGGAGGTTTCCGAGGGACAGAGCGTCACCTCGGGCCAGGTCCTGGGGACGGTGGGGGACACGGGTTCCCTGGTCGGGGAAAGCCTTTATTTCGAGATCCGAAAGAACGGAGTGCCCCAGGATCCCGTCCGCTGGCTCAAGTCCCGCTCCTGATCGGCGGGATCCACATCCTCGGTCCGCCCCTTTCCCCCTTCGCCGACGTCCGAACGATGATCGCTATCCGACCTTGATCTTGGAGGAACCATGGACCGCCGCCCATCCTTGCTGACCACCGCTTTCCTATTGTTGGCCCTCTCCATCGTGAGCTTCACGGCGGGAGCTTCCTCGCAATCCGGCACCCTCGGCAAGGCCTCCAACGAGGAGGTCTACAAGTACCTGAACCCCTTCGTGGACGCCCTGGCCATCATCCGCGAGAAGTATGTGGACCTGGACAAGACCGACCCCAAGGACCTGGTCTATGGCGCCCTCCAAGGCATGGTGGGGACGCTCGATCCCTTCAGCCAGTTCATGCCGCCCGAGGACTTCAAGGAGATGCAAACAGAGACCTCCGGGGAGTTCGGGGGGCTCGGCATCGAGATCGCCATCAAGGACGACCGGTTGACCGTGGTGTCCCCCATCGAAGGGACCCCGGCGGAACGCATCGGCCTCAAGGCCGGGGACCGCATCTCCAAGATCGGGAGCGAGAAGACCGACAACATGACCATCAACGACGCGGTGAGGCGCCTGAGGGGGAAGGTCGGCACCAAGGTCACCATCACCATCGTCCGGGAGGGCCTCTCGGAGCCCTTCGAGGTGACCATCACGCGGGATGTCATCAAGATCCAGAGCGTGAGGTCCTACCGCCTGCCGGGGGACCTGGGCTATGTAAGGGTCTCGGAGTTCATCAAGTACACCACGGAGGATTTCCAGAAGGCCGTCAAGGACCTGGAGAAGGAAGGCGCCTTGAAGGGCCTGGTGGTGGACCTGCGCAACGATCCGGGGGGCCTGCTCGACGAGGCCATCGGGGTGTCCGACTATTTCATCGAGAAGGGGAAGATGCTGGTCTCCACCAAGGGCCGCAGCGCCAACCAGACCCAGGAATACAAGGCCACGGGGGACGATAAGTTCGACCAAAAGAAACCCGTCGTGCTCCTCATCAACGAGGGCAGCGCCTCCGGTTCCGAGATCGTGGCGGGGGCCCTGAAGGATTGGAAGAGGGCGGTGCTCATCGGGGCCAAGACCTTCGGCAAGGGGTCGGTGCAGACCATCCTGCCACTGGATAACAGCGATGGGGCGGCCCTGCGCCTGACCATGGCCAAGTACTACACGCCCTCGGGGGTGTGCATCCACGGGATCGGGATCGAACCGGACCTAGACCTGAGGAAGACCCCGGCCACCGAATCCACCCTGAAGGCCTACGCCCAGCAGATGCCCGACAAGTTCGCCAAGGTCCTGGCCAAGGAAGGTCTTTCCATCTCGAAGGAGATGGAGCTCCCCAAGGCGGTGATGGACCGGTTCTACGACCATGTCGCGAAGAACATCAAGAAGATCGACAAGGACGAGCTCAAGAAGGACGAGGAGTACCTGCGCAACAGCCTCCACATCGAGTTGGTCCGACTCCAGATGGGGGAGAAGACGGCGCGGGAAGTGGCGGTCCTCAATGACTGGCAGGTGAAGGTGGCCCAGGAGATCATCGCCAACAAGGGAAAGATCAGCCCGAAGCTCCTGGCCCAGTATCCCAAGCGCAAGGACAAGGAAAAGTCCGGCGAGCAGAAGCTGGAGGAGGAGTTGGGCAAGAAGAAGTCCGAAGAGCCCAAGGACGAAAAAGGGGACTGACCGGTGGGGATGAGCGACGATAAGAAAGGAAGCGCCTGGATCTTCTGGGCGCTTCTTGTCGTTTTAGGCGCCTTCGGCACGGTCCTCTATTGGAACCAACCCGCCCGGCAAGGTGCGAAGCCCCCGGTGAAGCCCGTCGTGCCGGTGGAGCCGCCCAAGACCTTCGAGGGGGACCCCAAGGAGGCCACGGACAAACTGCTCAAGGCCCTCAATCGGGAACTGGAGGCCATGGACCTCTTGAAGCTCCTGGAAGAGGAGGTCTCCACGAAGCGGGTTTCGGTCGCTGGCAAGGAGATCCTCTCCTATACCGAGACCTTCCGGCTCCCTCGGCGCTACTCCCTGGACCAGGTCCTGGGTCCTCTGCATCGGGCCGCCCGTGAGTTGGGGGCGGGATTGTCCGCCAAGCCCGCCGTCTCCGCCGGGGAGGACGGGAACGTCCTCAACTCCTGCGAATTCGCCTATAGCCAGGAATGGGTCCCGGTCCGGTTGACCTTCGTGGAAGTGCGTTCCCCCAGGATCTGCCTCATCCTCGATGACGCGGGCTACCAAAGAGGGGAGGTCCTAAGGCTCCTTTACTCCTTGAAAGTGCCGGTCACGGCCGCCATCATCCCGGGGGCCCGCTATTCGACGGCCTTGGCGAAGGAATTCCCCTCCCATGGGGTCGAGGTCATGTGTCACATGCCGATGGAAGGGCATGAGATGGGCGCGGTCGGGGAGGACTATCCCCAGTTGCTCAAGAAAGGGATGGGGAGCCGCCAGGTCCGCAAGCTCGTGGAGGCAGCCCTCGCAGGCCTACCCAACTGTCGGGGGCTCAACAACCATATGGGGAGCGTCGCCTCGGAGGACCCGGATGTCGTTTGGGACATCTGCCGGGTGCTGGGGGGACAAGGTCTCTACCTGGTCGACTCCAAGACCAGCCCCAGATCGGCGATGGAGTTCGTGGCGAAAAAAGAAGGGGTCGCGGCGGCCCATCGGGATGTCTTCCTCGACAACGTGGAGGAAGGGACAGCGGTCGAGAAACAGGTCGAGGAACTGGCCCAAAGGGCGGGGCGGAAGGGTCAGGCGGTCGGCATCGGCCACTTCAAAGTGGTCACCCTCGCGACCTTGGCGAAGCTCGTGCCGGCCTTGAAGGAACAGGGGTTCCGATTCGTCTATGCCTCGGAGATCGTGGAGTAGGATCGGATCGATCCGTCCGATGCCGTAAGATGGGAAGCCGGGTAGGTCTTGAAGGAGAACCCGATCAAGGAAGGGCCATGGAGAGCTTGGTGTTGGGCATCGAATCCTCCTGTGACGAGACCTCGGCCGCCCTGGTCAAGGACGGGCGTAAGGTCTTGGCCAATGAGACGGCCTCCCAAGTGGCCCAACATGGCCGCTATGGGGGTGTGGTCCCGGAAGTGGCCTCTCGCCTTCACTTAGAGACCTTGCCGGGCTTGATCGGCGAGGTCCTCAAGCAGGGACAGGTCGGGTTCGATGACCTGACCGGGGTGGCCGTCACGGCCTCTCCCGGGCTCATCGGGGCCTTGTTGGTGGGGCTTTCCGCGGCCAAAGGTCTCGCTTTCCGTCTCCATCTGCCCTTGGCGACCGTGCATCACATCGAGGCCCACCTTTACGCCGTGGAACTGGACGCGGAGCCGGTCGAGTTCCCGGCCTTGGGGTTGGCCGTTTCGGGGGGGCACACGGAGCTCTACTACATGGAAGGTTGGGGGAAGTATCGGTTGCTCGCTTCCACCCGGGATGACGCGGCGGGCGAGGCTTTCGACAAGGTGGCCAAACTGATGGGTCTGGGTTATCCCGGCGGCCCCATCCTCGAGAAACTGGCCAAGTCCCATCCTGAGGAGAAGGGCAAGTTCCCTCCGTCCCGGATGAAGGACAAGAGCCTCGATTTTTCCTTCAGCGGTCTGAAGACGGCCGTCATGTTGGAAGTGAAGAACACACCGCCCCAGGACGAGGGGGCGAGGGGTCGGCTCGCGGCCAGGTTCCAGAACACGGTCCTCTCCGAGATCGGTTGGAGGGTCGAGGAATATCTGGGCTCGCTCAAACCTAAAAGCCTGGTCGTGGGAGGCGGGGTCGCCTGTAACCAGGCCCTGCGCGAGGTCTTGAAGGCCAAGGCCGAGGTCCATGGGGCGACCCTCCGGGTCCCCCCGCCCAAGTATTGTTCCGACAACGCTGCCATGATCGCGGGGCTCGGGGCCTTCCAATTGGCCCACGGCAAGAAGGCCGACCTGTCCGCCACCGCCGTTCCGCGGGCCTCCTTTCTTTAAGCTTTTCCCCGGCGCTTTCGGCCCCTATCCCCCTCCTGTACAATGAACCCATGCATGAAACGACCTCTTCGATCCCATTGGATGTGATGGCCCTGCGCCTGGGCCTGGCCGTGCTGTTGGCCGGTGTCATCGGTTGGGAGAGGGAGCGCCTGCGCAAACCCGCGGGGTTCCGCACCCATATCCTGGTGGGGGTGGGTTCCGCCCTGGTCATGATGGTCTCCCTCTTCATGGTGGACCTGGGAGGGACGACCGTGGACCCGGGCCGGATCGCGGCCCAAGTGGTGGTGGGGATCGGGTTCCTGGGGGCCGGCACCATCTTGAGGTCCCGGGAAGGCATCGTCTCGGGGCTCACCACGGCGGCCAGTCTCTGGGTGGTCTCCGGTATCGGCCTGGCCGTGGGTTGTGGGTTCACCAGTGGAGCGCTCCTGACCACCTTCCTCGTCATGGTGGTGCTTTTCTTCATGAACCGCGTGGACGAGTACATCGAATCGCACCTCTACCACACCCTCACCCTGCACGCGAGGATGACCGGACATCTCATCGAGGACGTCAAAGAGGTCCTTCGGGACAATGGGGTGAGGATCGTGCGCACCGAGGTGCAGATGCCCTCCCCGTCCGAGAAGTACGTGGTCTTCCACTTCAAGCCCGTGGCCGTGGCGGAAGGAAAGAGCCTGCTCCGTCAATTGAAGAGGGTCGAAGGCATCAAAGAGGCGGTGTTCGACTGATGAGCGTCATGCCCCATTCCCAACGCGACGAGGTGGCACCCAAGACCCCAACCCCAGAGGCCAAGCCTTTCGGTGAGGGCGCTCGTAGTCTCAAGATCGGGTCCCTGGACCTGGATGGGCGCGTCATGCTCGCCCCCATGGCCGGTTACACCGACACGGCCTTCCGTCGCCTGGCCCGGCGCCATGGGGCCGCCATGGTCATCACGGAGATGGTCAGTTCCCGGGCGCTCTTGGCCGGGAGCGACAAGACCGAGGAATTGATGGAGTTCACCGAGCCGGAAAGGCCGGTCGGGGTCCAGCTCTTCGGGGGCGACCCCGGCATCATGGGGGAGGCGGCCGCCAAGGTGGCGGGGAACGTCCGACCCGACCTGATCGACATCAACTTCGGTTGCCCGGTGGGCAAGATCCTCAAGTGCGACGCGGGGGCCGCGGTCCTGAAGGAGCCCCAGAGGGCCGGATGGATCGTGAAGTCCATGGTGGAGGCCACCGAGGGGAAGGTGCCCATCACGGTCAAGACCCGGGCCGGCTTCGACGCCAAGGACCAGGCCGTCTTCGAACTGCTGGACGCCGTGACCGAGGCCGGCGCCTCGGCCTTGGCCATCCACGCGCGCACCCGCAACCAGATGTTCGAGGGGAAGGCCGATTGGGAGGTCATCCGGCAGCTCAAGGAGAAGGCCCGTATCCCCATCATCGGCAACGGGGATGTGAGGAACGCCTCCGACGCCTACCGGCTCTTCCAGGAGACGGGTTGTGACGGCATCATGATCGGGCGTGGCAGCATGGGGGCGCCCTGGGTCTTCGAGGAGATCAACCATTACCTGGAGACGGGCAAGCCCATGGGAACCCCTTCCCTCAAGTTCCGCGTCGGCGTGGCCTTGGAACAGCTCAAGTGCTCCATCGAGGTGAAGGGGCCCCGGATGGGGTTGCTCGAGATGCGCAAGCACCTCACCCATTACCTGAAGGGGTTCGAAGGGGCCAAGGAGATGCGCCAGCGTCTCTTGACCTCCGATGACACCGATTGGGTGGTGAAGACCCTGGGAGAGATCCACCAAGCCCTGCCGGAGGAAGATCCGGCCCCCTCGGCGGCTTGACCTGGAGTCCCTCCTTTCCCTCGACATCGCCTTCTTCCGGGCCGTCAATCAAGGTTGGTCCCATCCTTTCCTCGATAAGGTTTTTTCCTTCGTCACGGAGTACCGGAATTTCCTTCCGGTGTTCGTTCCCTGGCTCATCTGGCTGCTTTGGAAAGGTGGGTCCCGGGGCAGGTGGTTCGTATTGGCGTTGGCCTTAGGGATCCTGGCCGCGGACCAAACGGCCAGTCACCTCGTGAAACCGATCGTGGAAAGGCCCAGGCCCTGTAACGTTCTGGAGGGGGTGCTCACACCCATGGGCCCCCGCTCCTCCCTGTCCTTTCCCTCCAGCCACGCGGCGAACATGGGTGCGGCCTTGGTCCTGCTCCTACTGGCCTTCGGTAGATGGGGATGGGTCTTCCTGCCCTTGGCCCTGGCTTCAGGGCTTTCACGGATCTACTTAGGCCTTCACTATCCCTCGGATGTGGCGGGAGGATATCTTCTGGGCGCTGGGATCGGTTGGGGAGTTTGGTGGCTCGTGGAGAGGATGAAGCGTAAGTTCCTTTCTCCGGCCCAAAGACGCTCGAAAAGAGGGGCGCGAAAACCCCGTCGAAGCAAGGGACGACATGCCTGAGAAGAACGCTTTGAAGGCCTCCACCCTTTACCTGGTCTCCACTCCCATCGGGAACCTGGACGACATGACCTTCCGCGCCCTGAAGGTCCTGAAGGAATGTTCCCTGGTGGCGGCGGAGGATACCCGCAACACCCTGAAGCTCCTGACCCATTTCGGCATCAAACCAACCAAGCTCATTTCTTGCTTCGCGCACAATGAGGTCCAGCGGACGAGCGAGGTCCTAGGGGTCCTGGCGGAAGGGGGGACCGTGGCCCTGGTGACCGATGCCGGCACCCCGGGCGTCTCGGACCCAGGTTCGCTGGTGGTGAAGGCGGCCTTGGAGCAGGGCTTCCCCGTGGTCCCCATCCCCGGCGCTTCGGCCCTCTTGGCGGCCTTGCCGGCTTCCGGCTTCCCGGCGACACCCTTCACCTTCATAGGTTTCCTCCCCTCCAAAGGGTCCGAGCGCCGTAGCGCCTTGATCGGCCTTAAGTCCGAGGAGAGGACCCTGGTCTTCTACGAGTCTCCCCATCGGGTGAGGGAGTGCCTCAAGGACATGATGAACGTCTTCGGGAACCGACGGGCCGTAGCGGGCCGTGAGCTGACCAAACTCCATGAGGAATTCATGAGAGGGAACCTCCAGGAACTTTGGAAGCACTTCAAGACGGTCCCGCCCCAGGGAGAGTTCGTCCTGGTGGTGGAGGGTGGGGAACATGTCGACCATTCCGAGCAGGAGAAATGGGCGGGGGTCTCCATCGCCGACCAATTGAAGCAGTTCATGAGGGGGGACGGCTTGTCCAAGACCGAGGCGGTGAAAGCCGTTTGCCGCCTGCGGGGGTTGCCGCGCGAGGTGGTCTATAAGATCGCCACGGAACTTCCCGCTGGGGAAGGGGAATGATGGCGAAGAAAGGGGGGCTCGGGGCTTTCTTCCTGAAGTGGATGGTGGGCCTGGCCTTGCTTTGGCTTGGGGCGGCCTCCGCTTGCGTCCTCGCCGGGTCCCTGGTCCAAGTCCCTTGGACCTCGAAACCCTCCCTTGTTTTCCTGGCGGGGTTCGGGGGTTATCTGCTCATCCATTACCTGCTTTACCAGCCGGTCCTCAGTCATGTGATGGCCCATGAATTGACCCATGCTTTGGCCGCCCTGGCGATGGGCGGCAAGGTCACTTCCATCTCGGCCTCCACCACGGGGGGGACGACCGTCACGAACCGGTCGCATGTCCTCATCAGCCTGGCCCCCTATGTCTTCCCGCTCTACACCCTCGTGGCCCTGGGGTTGTACCTTATCGCTGCCCCAGGATTGAAGATCTGGTTCCTCGGTCTGATGGGGGCCACCTTCGCTTTTCACCTGGCATTGACCGTTTATTCCCTCTCGCACCACCAGCCCGACCTGGAGGAAGGGGGGGTGGCCTTCTCCTTGATTTTCATTTTGTCGGGAAATATCATTGTCGCGATGCTATTGACCTCGTTCGTTTGGCCCACGGCCCTGCCACCGGCCCAGTTGGTCCCCAAGACCCTGGGTTGGGCCTGGCACTTGGCCCAAGGCCTTCTCCTGTTCGTGAAGTCCCATCTTGCCTCGCCCTCGGAAAAGACCCCTTGAAAAAGACCTTCGTCCTGGACACGAACGTCCTCATCCACAATCCCCACGCTTTGGAGTCCTTCGAGGACAACATCGTGGTCATCCCCCTGGGGGTCATCGAGGAACTGGACACCTTCAAGAAATACGACGATGAGAGGGGCCGCAACGCCCGGGAAGTGGCCAGGATGCTGGATACCCTGCGCCTCAAGGGGAAACTCCAAGAGGGGGTGCCCCTCGCCAATGGTGGGATCCTCAAGGTGGATATCAGCGCTCCCAACGGCAACCTTCCTTCCACCCTCTCCCACATGAAGATCGACAACAACATCATCGGCATCGCCTTGGGGTTGAAGTCCAAGGGTGAGAACGTGAAGTTCATCACCAAGGACATCAACGTCCGGGTGAAGGCGGATGCCTTGGGGTTGGTCTCGGAGGACTTCGAGACCAATAAGGTCAATATCGACGAGCTCTATCCGGGCTGGGCGTCTCTCACGGTCAAGGACGCGGAAGTGGACGACTTCTACAAGTCGGGCAAGATCTCCCTGAAGGCCTACGCGGAGGGGACCCCCTTCTACGAGAACCAATTCCTTCTCCTGAAGAGCGACATCCATGAGGGGAAGAGCGCTTTGGCCGTCTTCCGGGATGCCGCCAAGGAAGCCCAATCCCTCTGGTTCAAGGACCCGGAGGCCTGGGGCATCAAGGCCTTGAACCGAGAACAGCACTTCGCGCTCAATCTCCTCCTGAACGACCGTATCTCCATGGTCACCCTGGTCGGGTCGGCCGGTACCGGAAAGACCCTCCTGGCCTTGGCCGTGGGACTCCTGAAGTCCCTGGACGAGAAGAAATACCGGAGGGTGCTGGTGTCACGCCCCATCGTCCCCTTGGGCAAGGACATCGGTTATCTGCCGGGGACCAAGGACGAAAAGCTCATGAATTGGATGCAACCCATCTTCGATAACCTGGAATTCATCTTGGACAAGGGGCACCTGCAAAGCGACGCGGAAGAGGTGGACGACAAGGTCCAGTACCTGTTGGATTCCCACAAGCTGGAACTGGAGGCCCTCACCTATATCCGGGGCCGTTCCATCCCCAAGCAATTCATGATCGTGGATGAGGCCCAGAACCTCACTCCCCATGAGGTCAAGACCATCGTGTCCCG
>Ga0315912_10005099_pt1 | contig 12172 bp, 12 predicted proteins | sample VfabasoilMG_FD_204469 | JGI IMG/M metagenome (GOLD analysis project Ga0315912, IMG submission 204469) | Garden soil microbial communities collected in Santa Monica, California, United States - V. faba soil | ecosystem: Environmental > Terrestrial > Soil > Garden | place: USA: California... | reverse complement strand
GCCCGTTACGGCGAATTCCGCGTCGCGCCCGACGGTGAAATGCTGCTCGCCCACCTGGTCAGCGAGAAATTCGAAAGGCTGGGTTCCGCCAAGCGCTGAGCCGCTATACTGCGGCGCATCCAAAACCGATCTGGGAGAGCGTGATGGCGCGCAGTGGCAAGGCGGCGGTCTGCCGCGAACTGAACAAGCCGGTTGTCGTTGAGACGATTTCTGTCGACAGCCCCAAGCGCGGCGAGGTGATGGTGAAGCTGGCCGCCTGCGGCGTCTGCCACTCCGACCTCTCGGCGACCAACGGCACGATCGCGCTGCCGCCGCCGCTGGTACTCGGCCACGAGGGCGCCGGCGAGGTGGTGGAGGTGGGCGAGGGCGTCACCGGCCTGGCCGTCGGCGACCACGTCGTTACCTCGTTCATCTACATGTGCGGCAAATGCCGCTTCTGCTCCGGCGGGCGGCCGGTGTTGTGCGTCGAGCAGGGCAAGGCGCTCGTCACGCCGCCCGAAGGCACGCCGCGCATCAAGGACAAGGACGGCAAGCCGCTCAATATCTTTTCCGGCTGCGGCGTGATGGCTGAATTCGCGACCCTGTCGACCGATAATGTGGTCAAGATCGACCCGAAGGTCCCGCTCGACCGGGCTGCCCTCGTCGGTTGCGCGGTGACGACCGGCGTCGGCGCGGTGTTCAACACCGCGCGCGTCGAGCCGGGCGCGAGCGTCGCAGTGTTCGGCTGCGGCGGCGTGGGCCTCAACGCCATCCAGGGCGCGGCGATCGCCGGCGCGGAGATCATCCTCGCCGTCGACACCATGCAGGCGAAACTCGACATGGCGAAGAAATTCGGCGCCACGCACACACTGCTCACGAAAGCGGGCGAGGATCCGCTCAAGGAGATCAAGAAGCTCACCGGCGGCGGCCCGGAGTACGCCTTCGAGTGCGTCGGTTCGGGAGCGCTCGCCGAACTGGCCTACCGGGCAATCCGGCGCGGCGGCAAGGCGGTCATCGTCGGCGTGGCGCGCGCCACCGACGCCACGTCCTTCAAGCCGATGACCATGGTGTTCGAGGAAAAGACCCTGCAGGGCAGCTATTTCGGCTCCTGCGTGCCGCGCGTGGATTTCCCGCGCATGCTGCAACTCTACATGGCGGGCAAGCTCAAGCTGGATGAGCTGATCACGAAACGCTACAAGATCGACGAGGCCCCGCAGGCCTTCGCCGATCTTGAGTCTGGAAAGAATGCGCGCGGAGTGATCGTGTTCTAGTGGCGCGCAGGCCGGCCGCGGGCTAGCGGCGGTGTTTTCTGTCCTGATCCTCGCCGATTTCGTGGCCGATATAGGCGCCCGCTGCCGCGCCGCCGATCACGCCGAGCGCGCCGCCGGTGAGAGCGTTGCCGACAACCGCCCCGGTCGCGCCGCCGATGGCGGTGCCCTGTTCAGCCGAACTCCAGTGCGCGCAGCCGCCCAGGCCGGCGCAAAGCATGACAATCAAGGTCGCTTTGGTGATGGTTTTCATGAGCTTCCTTTCCTTAGTGACGTGACGAGGAGTCGTGCCTGCCGAAGCGATTCTCGAAAGCGGCAATCTGCTTCTCGGCTTCCTCCCTGGTGATGCCGTATTGCTCCTGGATCGAGCCCAGCAGCTGGTCGCGCTTGCCCGCGATGACATCGAGCTGGTCATCGGTCAGCTTGCCCCACTCCTGCTTGGCCTTGCCCTTGAACTTTCTCCAGTTGCCTTCAATGCGGTCCCAGTTCATGGATGGGTCTCCTGGTCTCCGTTAGGGGATTTCCGGCGCGCGAATGAGCGCCGTCAGGAGGTATCTCCGCAAGGCCCGTGCCAAAAAATAAAAATTTATATATCAAAGGTTTATGATCGTTTGACGGCGCAAGCTGTCGCCACGCGGCGTCGATCGCCGCGCATCCGGGAGATTCGTATTTTTGGAACGCGGGGGAGTTTCCTCCCCCGGTTCAGTTTTCGGAACAGCTCTGCGAAAAAATTACACGACTTCGAACAGTCCCGCCGCCCCCATGCCGCCGCCGATGCACATCGTCACCACGGCGTACTTCACGCCGCGGCGCTTGCCCTCGATCAGCGCATGGCCGATCAGGCGCGAGCCGGTGACGCCGTAGGGGTGGCCGACCGCGATCGAGCCTCCGTCCACGTTCAGCCGGTCGTCGGGAATGCCGAGCTTGTCGCGGCAGTAGATCACCTGGACCGCGAAGGCCTCGTTCAGCTCCCACAATCCTATATCTGCGATTGTCAGGCCGGTGCGCTCCAGCAGCTTGGGGATCGCGAACACCGGGCCGATGCCCATCTCATTCGGCTCGCAGCCCGCGACCGCGAAGCCGCGGAACACGCCCATCGGCTTGAGGCCCTTCCTGGCCGCCATCTTGTCGCTCATCACGACCTGGGCGGAGGCGCCGTCGGAGAACTGGCTGGCATTGCCCGCGGCGATCACGCCGCCTTCGATCGCCGGCTTGATCTGCGACACGCCCTCGTAGGTGGTGTCCGCGCGGATACCCTCGTCGTGCTCCGCGGTGACCTCCTTCAAGGTCTCCGTGCCGGTGGTCTTGTCGACGACTTTCATCTTGGTCGTGATCGGCACGATCTCGTCCTTGAACTTGCCCTCGGCTCGGCCCTTTGCCGCGCGCAGCTGGCTTTCGACCCCGTACCGGTCCTGCGCTTCGCGCGCGATGCCGTATTTCTTCGAGACGTATTCGGCCGTCTGCAGCATGTTCCAGTAGATCTCCGGCTTGTGCCGCGCCAGCCAGTCGTCCTTGCCGTGATGCTTGTTGGCCTCGTTCTGCACCAGCGAGATCGACTCGACGCCGCCGGCGATGAAGATGTCGCCCTCGCCGGCGATGACGCGCTGCGCCGCGAGCGCCACGGTCTGCAGGCCAGAGGAGCAGAAGCGGTTCACGGTCATGCCCGACACCGAAACGGGCAGGCCCGCGCGGATGGCGATCTGGCGCGCGATGTTGCCGCCGGTGGCGCCCTCGGGCGTGGCGCAGCCCATGATCACGTCTTCGACTTCCTGCGGTTCGAGCCTGGCGCGTTCGAGCGCCGCATGCACCACGTGGCCGCCCATCTTGGCGCCGTGGGTCATGTTGAGGGCGCCGCGCCAGCTCTTGCACAGCGGCGTGCGCGCGGTGGATACGATGACGGCCTCATTTTTCGAGCTATTCATTGAATTTCCTTCCTTCGTTTGCAAGTTTCACGAGTAGAGGCGCTGGTTTCCATACGGAGCCCTGGTACCCAGCCTGAAACTTCAGAATGGAATCCAGAACGTTCTTCAACCCGACCGTGTCCGCATAGAACATCGGACCGCCGCGGTAGGCCGGAAAGCCGTAGCCGGTGAGGTACACCATGTCGATGTCGGAGGCCCGCAGCGCGATGCCCTCCTCGAGGATGTAGGCGGCTTCGTTGACCAGCGCGTAGATCAGCCGCTCGACGATCTCCTCGTCGGAAATCGTGCGGGTCTGGATGTTTTTCTCTTTTCTATAGTCGGAAATTATTTTTTCAACTTCAGGATCTGGAATGGGTTTGCGGTCGGGCAGGTTGTACTTGTACCAGCCCTTGCCGGTTTTCTGGCCGAAGCGGCCGAGTTCCGCGATCCTGTCGCCCACCTTCGAGTAGATGAAGTTCGGCCGCTCGACGTAGCGGCGCTTGCGGATCTCCCAGCCGATGTCCAGGCCCGCCATGTCGCCCATCGCGAGCGGGCCCATCGCCATGCCCCACTTGTAGGCGGCCGCATCCACCTGCTGCGGCGAACAGCCCTCGTCGAGCAGGAACAGCGACTGCTGGCCGTATTTCTCCACCATGCGGTTGCCGATGAAGCCGTCGCAGACGCCCGAGACCACCGGCACCTTCTTGATCGTCTTGCCCAGCTTCATGGTCGTGGCCAGCACGTCGTTCGCGGTCTTCGCGCCGCGCACCACCTCGAGCAGCCGCATCACGTTGGCGGGCGAGAAGAAGTGCGTGCCGATCACGTCCTGCGGCCGCTTGGTCACGTTCGCGATCGCGTTCACGTCGAGCGTCGAAGTATTGGTGGCGAGGATCGCGCCGGGTTTCATGACCAGATCCAACTTTCGGAACATGTCCTGCTTGACGTCCATGCGCTCGAACACCGCCTCGATGACAATGTCGGCGTCCTTGCCGTCCTCCAGCTTCGTCACCGGCTTGATCAACGCCATGCGCTTGTCCATCTCCTCCTGCTTCAGGCGTCCCTTGGAGACGGTGGATGCGTAGTTGGCCCTGATTTTCGCGACGCCTTTGTCGACTGCCTCCTGCGTCATGTCCATGATGGTTACCGGAATGCCGGCGTTGGCGAAGTTCATCGCGATGCCGCCGCCCATGGTGCCGGCGCCGATGACCGCTGCGCTCTTGATCGGGCGCGCCGGCGTGTCTTCCGGGACGTCGGGAATCTTCGACGTCTGGCGCTCGGCGAAGAACATGTGGCGCAGCGCCTTGGATTCGTTGCCTTCGACGAGCTTGGCGAAGCGCTGGCGCTCCTCCTTGCGGCCCTCGTCGAAGGGCTTGCTCACTGCCGCCTCGACGCAGGCGACGATTTCCAGGGGCGCCGGAAAACCGCGCGCGGCCCGGCCGACCTCGGCGCGCGCTTTTTCGAAGAACTGCTTCGGGTCGCCATCGACCTTGACGGTCATGTCGCGGATGCGTTTCAGGCTCGTCGCCTTCTTCGCAAATGCAATCGCGCCCTCGAGCAGATCACCCTGGACGATCTCGTCGACCAGGCCCAGCTGCAGCGCTTTCTCCGCCGGGATCGGGTTGCCCGTGGTCATCATCTGCACTGCCTGCGCGGCGCCCACCACGCGCGGCAGGCGCTGCGTGCCGCCCGAGCCGGGCAAGAGGCCGAGCTTCACTTCCGGCAGGCCCAGCAGGCTCTTGGGCAGCGCGACGCGGTAGTGGCAGCCGAGCGCGAGCTCGAGGCCGCCGCCCAGCGCGAAGCCGCCGATCGCCGCGATCATCGGCTTCGGGCAGGCGTCCTGCGCGTCGTTGATCTCCGGCAGCGACGGCGGCACGTTCATTTTCGGCGTGTTGAACTCACGGATGTCGGCGCCGCCGGAAAAAGCCTTGACCGAGCCGATGATCACCAGCGCCTTCACCGCGGGATCCGCGCCGGCCTTCCTGATGCCGTCCATGATGCCCGGGCGCAGCACGCTGCCCAGGCCATTGACCGGCGGATTGTTCATGGTAATGACGGCGATGCCGTCGCGAACGGAATACGCTGCCGCGTCGCTCATTGCGATTGAACTCCTCCAGGAGGGGTTCGGATTTTAACTTAGACTTTTGCTCTTGGAACCCTCCGGCCCGGTTTTGACGGCAGGCGTCACTTTCGCCGTGCTGGGCGCCGCGCTGCTGCACGCGGCGTGGAACGCCATGATCAAGGCCGGCCGCGACCCGCTGCTCGACACCGCCCTGGTGGCGCTCGCGGGCACCATGGTGGCTTTGCCGCTCACGCTGTTCGTCGACGCGCCGGCGCCGGCCTCCTGGCCTTACATCTTCGCCACGGTGGTCGTGCATATCGGCTACTACGTCGCGATCGCCGCCGCCTACCGACTGGGCGACCTGTCGCATGCCTATCCGATCATGCGCGGCGTTGCACCGCTGCTGGTCGCGCTGGCGAGCGGGTTCTGGTTTGGCGAGCATCTGTCGGCCGGGACCTGGACCGGGGTGCTGCTGATATGCGGCGGAGTCCTGTCGCTCGCCTTCGTGGCCGGGAGCAAGGCGAGCGCCGCCGGAAAAAGCGCGGCCGCGACGACCCTCTGGGCGCTTGCAAGCGCCGCCATCATCGCCGTCTACACGCTCATCGACGCGGCCGGCGTGCGCGCCTCCGGCGGCGCCGAGCGCTACGTGGTGTGGCTGTTCGTGTTCCTCGGACTGCCTTTCGGCCTGACGGTCCTGGCGATGAAGCGCGGCGCCTTCCTGCGCCATGCGCGGCAGCATTGGTGGCGCGGCGTCGCCGGCAGCGTCCTGTCGGGCCTGTCGTACGGCATCGCGCTCTGGGCGATGACGCGCGCGCCGGTGGCGGTGGTCGCCGCGCTGCGCGAAACCTCGGTGATCTTCGCCGCGCTGATCGGCGCCTGGCTGCTCAATGAGGGACATGTCCGGGAGCGAATCTGGGGCGCGGCGGCGGTGCTCGCCGGGCTGATCGCGCTTAAACTCTGAGCATGAGCTGGGAAAAGGAAATCGACGAACTGCACCGGCGCGAGGAACTCGCGAAGCGCATGGGCGGGCCGGACAAGGTCAAGCGCCAGCACGACGGCGGCAAGCTGACCGTGCGGGAGCGCGTCGAGCGGCTGCTCGATGCGGGCTCGTTCCACGAAATCGGCGGTCTGGCGGGCGTCGCGCAGTACGGCGCGGACGGTGAGCTGGCCGATTTCACGCCGGCGAACCTGGTCATGGGCCGGGGGCGCATCGGCGGGCGGCCCGTGGCGGTGACCGGCGACGATTTCACCGTGCGCGGCGGCGCGAACGACGGCGGCATCAAGAACAAGCTGCTCGCCGTGGAGCGCATGGCCTGCGACCTGCGGCTGCCGCTCGTGCGCCTGGTCGACGGCACGGGCGGCGGCGGCTCGGTGAAAAACCTCGAGCTGCAGGGCCATTCGCCGATGCCCAAGGCGTTCCTGTGGGACTGGTGGACCGACAACCTGTCCGAAGTGCCGGTGGTGTCGCTCGCGCTCGGATCGGTCGCCGGCCTGGGCGCGGCGCGCGTGGTGGCGAGCCACTATTCGGTGATGGTGAAGGACAGCTCGCAGATGTTCGTCGCCGGACCGCCGGTGGTCGAATGGACGCACGGCAAGTTCGAGAAGAACGAGCTCGGCGGGAGCCACATCCACACGCGCAACGGCGCGGTCGACGACGAGGCGGCCAGCGAAGACGACGCCTTCGAGCGCGCGCGCAGGTTTCTGTCCTACCTGCCCAATTCTGTCCATGATCTTTCAGAAAGAAAAGAGAACAAGGATGATCCGGGGCGTGCAGATCCCTGGCTGATCGAAGCGGTGCCGCGCGATCCGCGGAAGGTCTACCAGATGCGAAAAATCATCGCGTCGATCGTCGACCAGGGCTCGTTCTTCGAGATCGGCAAGCTCTGGGGCCGCCCGGTGATCACCGGTTTCGCGCGCTTCGGCGGCTGGCCGGTGGCGCTGATGGCGGGCGACCCGATGCACTATGGCGGCGCCTGGACCGCGCGCGCCGCCGAGAAAATCATGCGGTTCGTGGACCTCGCGCAGGCCTTCCACCTGCCGCTGGTGCACCTGGTGGACTGCCCGGGCTTCCTGATCGGCCCGGACGCGGAAAAGGAGGGCACGATCCGCTACGGCATGCGCGCCGCCAGCGCGATCCTGCAGTCGACGATACCTTGGTGCTCGGTCATTGTGCGCAAGGTGTTCGGCGTTGCCGGGGCGTTGCACCAGAATTCCTCGCGCTACGGCATGCGGGTCGCCTGGCCGTCGGCCGAGTGGGGCTCGTTGCCGATCGCCGGCGGCCTGGAAGCCGCCTACCGGGCCGAGATCGAGGCTGCGCCCGACCCGGCTGCCAAGCGCGCCGAAATCGAACAGCGCATCCGCAAGTTCGCCTCGCCGATGCGCGGCGCCGAGCGCTTCGACATCGAAGAAATCATCGATCCGCGCGATACGCGCAGGATCCTGTGCGAGTTCGCCGAGCTGGCAGCGCCGCTGCGCGCGCCCGGGCGCAGCAGTTTCGGCGTTCGTCCCTGATCCCGCACCGTCCATCGGACGGCGCGTCAGGAAAAGTGAAAGTCGGGGTTTTACGATTCGCGCGCGCGTCAATTCCACGTAAGGTGCGGGTGATACCCAAGGAGCGAGCGGAATGATCAGTGATGGATAGCGAAAACGAAACCCTGCGGTGGCCGACCAACATGGATCGTGCCGCCATCGTCGAGCGGCTGGTGCGCGTGCGCGCGATGGCCGCCGACGCGGGCCTGCCCGACCTGGCCGCCCGACTCGAGGGGGTCGAAGCGCTGCCGTCCGCCGAGCTCGGCTCCAAGGTGATCGGCGCCCTGACCTGGATTCAGGAGAAACCCGAGTATGGGGCCATCACCGCGCAACTCGCGATGGTGGCCATGAACCTCAAGAACCTGAAATAGTAGAATTGCGACATGGCGACCAGACCCGACGACCGCATGATCGAGCCGGACATGAATCCCCAGGACCTCTGGCTTGAGGAGGTCTTCACCGACCGGCGCGTGGGCACGATCCGCCGCATGACGCCCGTGGACGGCAAGGGCGCGCGCGACGCGGCCCGCGAAGTTCTCTATGTCGGCGAAACCCAGGTGATGAGCCAGCTGGGCGCGCTGCCGATCAATTTCGTGCTCGAGGCGAAGTCGCTCGAAGAGGCGGCGAAGATGTTCGGCGCCGCCGCCAAGACGGCCATCGAGCGTACGGTGAAGGAACTGCAGGAGCTGCGCCGCCAGCAGGCCTCCTCGATCGTCGTGCCGCAGGGCGGCCTGCCGCCGATGCCCCCGGGGGGCGGCGGCAAGATCCAGATGCCCTAGAACCTGGGTTCCCGCTTTCGCGGGAACGACGACACCGTCATCCCCGCGGAAGCGGGGATCCAGGTTTTCCTAAACCTCCAGCCATTCTTTGCGCATCGCCGCGTTCTCGCGCACGTCGCGCGGGGTGCCCTCGAACACGATGCTGCCGTGGCCCATGACGTACAGGCGCTCGGAAATGTCGAGCGCGATCGCCAGCTTCTGCTCGACCAGCAGGATCGAGACGCCGCGCTTCCTGATCTCCTCGAACAGGCCCGCCACCTGCTCGACGATCTTGGGCGCGAGGCCTTCCGTCGGCTCGTCGATCATCACCAGCGCAGGGTCGCCCATCAGCGTGCGGCAAAGCGTGAGCATCTGCTGCTCGCCGCCGGACAGAAAGCCGGCCTCGGTGCCGGCGCGCTCCCGCAGGCGCGGGAAGAGCTGGTACATGTCCTCCATGCTCCAGCGTCCCGTGCGGTTGGCCTTCTTCTGCCCCAGCAGCAGGTTTTGCCGCACCGTGAGGGTGGGGAAGATGTCGCGGTTCTCCGGCACGTAGCCCAGGCCCCTGTGCGCGATCTCGTAGGCCTTCAGGCCGGCGATTTCCTCGTCCTTGAAGCGCACCGACCCCGTGCAGTCGACCAGCCCCATGATCGAGCGGATCGTGGTCGAGCGGCCAACACCGTTGCGACCGAGCAGCGACACGATCTCGCCCTTGCCGATGCGCAGGTGCACACCGTGCAGGATGTGGCTCTTGCCGTAATAGGCATGCAGGTCCTTGACCTCAAGCATGCGGCCCGTCCGCAGCTGCGGTTTCCTTGTGCAGGGCGCCGAGGTAGGCCTCCTGCACCGCCGGGTTGGCACGGATCTCCTCCGGTGTGCCGGTGGCGAGCACCTCGCCGTAAACCAGCACGCTGATGCGGTCGGCGAGGTCGAACACCACGCCCATGTCGTGCTCCACCATCACCAGCGTCTTGCCCTGCGTGACCGTGCGCACCAGCTCCACCACGCGAGTGGCCTCCGAGCGGCTCATACCCGCGGTCGGCTCATCGAGCAGGATGACGTCGGCGCCGCCGGCGATGGTGATGCCGATTTCCAGCGCGCGCTGCTCGGCATAGGTGAGCGTACCGGCGAGGGTGTCGCGGCGCCGGCCCAGGCCGATTTGCTCCATGACCTGCTCGGCGCGCCGCCGCACGTCCTGCAGGCCCGCGACGCGGTGCCAGAACGAATAGCGGTAGCCCGCCGACCAGAGCACGCCGCAGCGCAGGTTCTCGTACACCGACATGTTGTGGAAGATGTTGGTGACCTGGAAGCTGCGCGACAGGCCCTTGCGGTTGATCTCGTAGGGCGCGAGGTTGGTGATGTCGGCGTCGTGCAGCAGGATGCGCCCCGCGGACAACTGGTAGCGACCCGAAATCAGATTGAACAGGGTGCTCTTGCCGGCGCCGTTCGGTCCGATGATGGCGTGGCGCTCGCCCTCGCGGATCTCGAGCGATACGCCGAGGATGATCCGGGTCGTGCCGAAGCTCTTGTGCACCTCCTGCAGCGCGATGGCGTTCTTCACGATGCCGCCTTGGCCTGCAGCTCGAGCTGGATCGCGCCCCAGCGTGCGTCGACGCGGCGCGCAGCGACGCGCAAGGCCGCGAGGCCGGCGGCCAGCATGGCCGCAAACACGAACCACGGCGGCGCACTGCGCGCATCGAAAGAAAGCCCGAGCAGCGTCAGCGAAGTGTTCGCGCCCTGCTCCGAGAGCCGGTACACCATCTCGACGATCCCGATCAGGCCGGAGAGCGCGAGCAGCGCGCACAGCGCGGCGAGCGCGTAGGGCAGGGCGAGCTCGCGCCAGCGGCCGGCGCGGATTACCGGGAACTGCATCAGGATCAGGGAAGCGATGCCGCCCGGCGCATACACCACCATCAGCACGAAAAACAGGCCCAGGTACAGCAGCCAGGCCTTGGTGAAGCCCGACAGCGCGACCACGAAGAAAATGAACACCACCGAACCGATGATCGGGCCGAAGAAGAACGGCACGCCGCCGATGAAGGTGGCGAGCAGCACGCCGCCGGAGCGGATCGCCGAGACGTTTTCCGCCGACACGATTTCGAAGTTGATGCACGACAGCGCGCCGGAGACGCCGGCGAAAAACGAGGCGAGCACCAGTTGCAGGAAGCGCACGTGCTGCGTGTTGTAGCCGACGAACTCGGCGCGCTCCGGATTGTCGCGCACGGCGTTCGCCATGCGCCCGAGCGGCGTCTGGGTCAGGGCGAACATCGCCGCCATGCACAGGAAGCACCATATCGCCACCAGGTAGTAGACCTGCAGCGCAGGGCCGAACGTCAGGCCGAGGAACGGCTGGCCGACCACGCGGTTGGTCGACACGCCGGCCTCGCCGCCGAAGAAGCCGGGGAACATCAGCACGCAGGCGAACACCATCTCGCCGATGCCGAGCGATATCAGCGCGAACGTCGTGCCGGCGCGCTTGGTGGTGACGTAGCCGAACAGCACGCCGAAGAACAGGCCCGCCGCGCCGCCGACCAGCGGCAAAAGCGGCACCGGAATGGTGAACACACCCTTGCCGACGAAATTGAGCACGTGCACGGCGGCGTAGGCGCCGAGGCCCGAATAGACCGCGTGGCCGAAGGACAGCATGCCGCCCTGGCCGAGCAGCATGTTGTAGCTGAGCGCGAAGATGATCAGCGTGCCCATCTGGGTCAGCATCGTGAGCGCGAAGCCGCCCTTGAAGACGTGCGGCGCCACGAGGAACAGCAGCGCGGCGGCGCTCCAGATGATCCAGCGCCCGAGATTGAGAGGCTGGTAGTTCATCCTTCGCGCGTGCCCATCAGCCCCTTGGGCCGGAAGATCAGCAGCAGGACCATCAGCAGGTAGGGCAGCATCGGCGCCGCCTGAGCGATGCCGATTCCGCCCAGGGACCAGTCGAGCGACACCGCGAACGTCTGCAGGCAGCCGATCAGCAGCGAGGCGACGAAAGCGCCGGCCAGGGAGCCCATGCCGCCCACCACCACGATGACGAAGATGATCGGCCCCACCGCGGCCGCCATGCCCGGCTCGGTGACGAAAGCGTTGCCGCCGATTACGCCGGCGAGGCCGGCGAGCGCGCAGCCGCCGCCGAACACCAGCATGAAGACGCGCGGCACGTTGTGGCCGAGCGCTTCCACCGTCTGCGGGTGGGTGAGCGCGGCCTGGATCACCAGGCCGATGCGCGTGCGCGTGAGCGCGAGCCAGATCGACACCAGCATGGTGACCGACACCAGCATCATGAAGCCGCGGTAGATCGGGTATTGCGAGCCGATGATCTGGAACAGCGGGCCGTCGAGCTCGGGCGGCACGCGGTATTCGACTGCCGAGCGGCCCCAGACGAGGTGCACGGCCTCCTCGATCAGGTAGGCGAGGCCGAAGGTGAACAGCAGTTCGGCGACGTGGCCGTGCTTGTGCACCTGGCGCAGCCCCCAGCGCTCCACCAGCATGCCGATCGCGCCCACCAGCAGCGGTGCGGCGACCAGCGCCGGCCAGAAGCCGATCTTGGCGCTGATCTGGTAGGCGAAGTAGGCGCCCAGCATGTAGAAGCTGGCGTGCGCGAAGTTGAGCACGCCCATCAGCGAGAAGACGAGCGTCAGGCCCGACGACAGCATGAACAGCAGCAGCCCGTAGCTGATGCCGTTCAGC
>Ga0315912_10005098_pt1 | contig 12172 bp, 11 predicted proteins | sample VfabasoilMG_FD_204469 | JGI IMG/M metagenome (GOLD analysis project Ga0315912, IMG submission 204469) | Garden soil microbial communities collected in Santa Monica, California, United States - V. faba soil | ecosystem: Environmental > Terrestrial > Soil > Garden | place: USA: California... | reverse complement strand
TTCGATCGGCTGCTCGATGAGGCGCATCGGCGTGAGTTGCGCGTGATCCTCGATTGGGTCGGTAATCACACTTCGGCCCAGCATCCGTGGTTTCGAGAATCGCGGTCGAGCCGCGCGAGCCCGCGGCGCAACTGGTACCTTTGGCGCGACGCGAAGCCCGACGGATCGCCGCCGAACAACTGGGTCAGCGTGTTCGGCGGCAGCGTGTGGCACTGGGATGCCGTGACGTCGCAGTATTACCTACACACGTTTTTGGACTCGCAGCCGGACTTGAACTGGCGCGAGCCGCAAGTCCGAGCGGCGATGCTTGACGCGATGAAATTCTGGCTCGACCGTGGCGTCGACGGTTTCCGGCTCGATGCGGCGCCGCTGTTCTACAAAGACCCAGAGTGGCGCGACAACCCGGCGAATCCCGATTATCGGGCTGGCGAGTTGCCTGATAGCACCCAGCTGCCGAAGCACACGCGGAATCAACCGGGCCTTCATGAGCTCTTCGCGGAGTTGCGTGCGCTCGTCGATGGCTATCGCGGCGAGCGCGTGCTGCTCGGCGAGTTCTACGTTTCGACCGAGGAGCTCGTGACGTTTTACGGCGACCGTTCGCCCGAGCTGCATCTGCCCTTGAACCTTTCGTGGACGTGGTCGAAGTGGCAGGCCGACGTTATCGGGCCGACGATCGCAGACTACCAAGCCCGCGTCGCCAGCCGAGGTTGGCCGACGACGACGCTCGACACACACGATCAGCCGCGCATCGTCGCTCGCGCCGGAATCGAGCAGGCGCGGGTGGCCGCGCTGCTGCTGCTGACGCAGCGCGGTACTCCAACGCTCTACTACGGCGACGAGATCGGCATGAGGGGCGTCGATATTCCGTCGGAGCAGGCTGTCGATCCGCAAGGCCGCCGTACGGGGCGCAATCGCGACCCGACACGCACTCCGATGCAATGGAGCGACGATACCTATGCCGGGTTCTCGACGGTCGAGCCCTGGCTGCCGGTCGGCGTGGACCGCGCGACGGCCAATGTTGCGACGCAGAGCCATGACGCCGGCTCGCTGCTGACGTTGACTCGCAGGCTGCTGGAGCTGCGTGCGCGCGAGCCCGTCTTGCAGAGCGGCGCCCAAGAGCCGCGCGAAGCAGGTGCGGGTCTAATCGCGTACAGTCGCGGCGACGAGCGGCGGTTTCTCGTCGTCGCTAACCTCATGCATGCGCCGACGAGCTACGACCTGCGCGGCGACGGCCCGGGCCGCGTCGTGCTCTCGACGTTCATCGATCGAGAGGGCGAGCGTGTCGCGGGTCAAGTGCGACTGCGCGCGGATGAAGGGCTCGTGATCGCGCTCGATGCGGCGCCCAGCGAGTCACGCTCCGCATAGGCTGCACAGCGCAGCACCTCCGCAACGCTCCAAGCTTGTGCCACGCAGCCGCGCGGCACGTACGGCGGCTCGGCGTCGAAGATTTCGCTGATGCTGCCGACACAACCGTCGCCCAAGTGCTCGTCGAATGCCGCGATGAACCGCGCGGCGGCGCCCGTATCGTCGGGAAATGTGCGCCGCCATGCGTCGACGAAGGGCCCGAGCAGCCAGGGCCAGACGGTGCCTTGATGATATGCAGCGTCGCGGCTGCGAAGATCGCCGTAGTACTTCGGATGGTAGTCGATGTGCTTAGGGCTCAGCGTCCGCAGTCCGAAAGGCGTCAGCAGCTCGTCGCGAACGACTCGCAGCACGGGTTGCCAATAGCGGCGAGCGAGCACGGGATGCGCCAACGAGATCGCAATGACTTGGTTCGGCCGGCACGCCGCGTCGTCGCCATTCTCACCGTCGACGACATCGAACAAGTGCCCCACGGGCTCGTGCCAGAAGCGGCGATTGAACGAGTCGCGCACTTGCGCTGCGATCGCGTCGAAGCGCACGCCGTCGCCGCCGCGGCCGACGTTGCGGTGCCAGTCGGCGAGCAGGCACAGCGCGTTGTACCAGAGCGCATTGATCTCGACGGTCTTGCCGCGTCGCGGCGTGACTACCCAGTCGCCAACCTTGGCGTCCATCCACGTGAGTTGGAATCCGGGCACACCTTGGCGCAGCAGCCCGTCGTGCTGATCGACGCCGATTCCGAAGCGCGTGCCCGCGAGATGGCGCTCGACGATCTCGACGAGCCGAGGAAGGAGCGCTTGTAATAGTGCGCGATCGCTCGTCGCCCCGAGATAGCGGTCGAGCGCATGGAACAGCCACAAGGTCGCGTCGGCCGTGTGATACAAGCCTTCGCTGTCGCCCTCGGGAAATAGGTTTGGCAGCAAACCGTCGCGAACGGCGCTCACGAACGTCCGCAAAATGCCTTTGGCCTCCGCGGCACGCCCCGTGAGAAGCGTGAGACCTTCGAGGCTGATCATCGTGTCGCGGCCCCAATCGGTGAACCAGTGATACCCCGCGATTACGGAACGCTCGTCGGCGCCGCCGGCGCGGATTCGGGCGCCTTCGGCCGACCGCCCGACCGGCGTCACGATGAACTGGTCGGCCGCCAGCACGAGCTCGGCCGCAAACCCTGTGTGCGCGGCGGGATCCGCGCCCGCGATGCAGGCGCGCCGTCGATCGCGCTCGGCTGCGAAGGCTGCGCGCCATTCGAGCGCCGTGATGACGTTCCAGGCTTCCGTCGAGGCGACGATCGCGATCGGCTCGCCCGCTTTGAGCTCGAGCGCGAACACGCCCGGCGTCCACGCGCCCGCCTTGTGCAGGTAGCCGCGCGATTCTTCGATGGCGTAGCGCCGCTCGGGCCACGCGGGCGGCGGCTCGTCGAGCGACGTATGAGCGGCGTCGATCTTGAGACGAAGCGGAGGCAGGGCCCCGATCTTGAGCTCGTAGCCCGCGTCTGCCCGCGTCAGGGGAGGGCGTTCGCCGAGCGGAGTGTCGACGGGTGCGTCGTGCGAGCGATGGTGGGCCGCCAGAGTGACGTCGAGCCGAGCGAACGCGGCCCCCGCGACGAGATCGTAGAGCACGTGCACGGTGTTCTGGCCGTGAGGCATGACCATGCGCTTCTCGACGATGACGCCGCCGACGTCGTAGCGCCAGACCGGTAAGCCCGCCTCGAGTCGAAACTCGTCGAGCGGGACGTCGACGGCATCTTCTGCGGTACGCGCCGTGAGCTGTGCCACGCGCCGGCCGCCGACGTGCAGCGTCTCGCTCACGTCGGTCAAGAGCAGCCGGCGGCCATAGGGCGGCGGCAGTGCCGCGATCAAGAGGCCGTGATAGCGGCGCGACGGGGCGCCGCCGATCGTCCCCGCGGCGTACCCGCCAAGGCCATTCGTGACCAGCCATTCGCGCGTCAGCAGCGCGGCGCGCTGCTCATCGTCGACGCCGCGCAGCGTGATCTTACGTACCGGGCTGCCCGACTCGGCCACGCCGACGGTCGTCGCGCGCGACTCGACCGTGCTCATCAACGGCTGACGAACTTGTTGAAGCGGCTTGGCTCGCCGCCGGCGGTCCTCTCCTGGTAGACGAAGGCGAGTCGCTTCTCGTCGAACTTCTCGAAGAACTCGTCCCAGGTGATCTCTTCGAGATCTTCCTCGTCCTCGTGGTCCTCAGGGAAGTCGATGCGCAGCGATCCCACGTCTTCAGGCGCATCGGGTTCGCCAGTCCCCTGCACGCGAGCGGGTTTGCCATTGCGTGCCTCGGCCCATTGCCGGATCTGCGTGTGATCCGTCGTTCGCTTCGAGCTGCTCATGACCCCATGCTCCGCACGTCGTCGGTGCACCTAAGAAGAAAAAGCCGGCCGCGATCGCCGCTGTTGCGCCGCTGCGGCCGGCCCATGAACAAAACGTCAGAGCGACGTATGCTCGTCGTACTTGTACTCGGGCAGACGCTGCAGCGCATCGGCGTCCATCGCCACGCGCAGAGTCGGCTCGTCGTCGTTGGCCGTGCGCTCGACGGTCACCTGCGAGATCGGCACCGAAATCCGCTTCTCGCCGATACCGGCCACGCCGCCGACCTGGAGCACCGCACGAGTGCCGTCCGCGCCGGCCGTCGAGATCACGATGTCGTCGACTTCGCCGACCTTGTCGCCGCCGCTGCCAACGACGTCCGCGCCGACGAGATCGGCGAGGCGTTGCTGACTAGGCGCGGTCGACGCTGCGCCTCGCTGGGCTGCACTACCGGCGGCCGGAGGCTGAGCCGCGCCGCCGCGCTCGGCTGCATTGCGATCTGCGGTCGTATTCGCGGCCGGGGTCGGCTGTACTGCCGGGGCTGCCGCGAGCTGCTCACGCGTGCGCGTCGTATAGAGCTCGTCGCCCTTCGCGTTGATCTGCACGTCGTTGAACGGCACCGCGACGAGCTTCGAGTCCGCGCCGATGCCGCCGATCTTGACGAGCAGCATCATGTTCTGACCCGGCGTCGCGCCGCGCATCACATCTTCGACCTCGCCAAGGTTGTCGCCGTTTCGCGCTTGCAGCTCCATGCCGTCTACCTTGCTGACGCGTAGCGACTTGCTCTGCAGATACTGATCGAGCGTCTGCATGCCGGTGTCGCTGCGGGCAATCTGCTGGTCCGCTTGCGCGCGAGGCTGCTGCTGCGGTTGCGTCTGTTGCTGCGGGCGAGGCTGCTGTTGTGGCTGCTGAGCCTGCAGGCCGCTGCCGAGCGCAACTGCGATCGCGGCTGCGACTACGGCCAGCGTGGGTTGCTTTCGCTTCAGTTGGGAAACGTCCATGTGTCACCTCGTTTTTTGCAATCGGGATTGCGGCCGCCTGGCCGTTTTAGGCGGCCGATTGGTGCAAGACATATGCCACGAAACCGAGCGTGGCTCTGGCACAGAGCTTGCAGCCAGGGGATCGCAGGTTGGGCAATAGGAGTTTCGACCCATGATCTATTACGCGCTCGTGTTCCTTGTGGTAGCCCTCATTGCAGGTGTGCTGGGCTTCTCGGGCATCGCCGGCACGGCTGCCAATATCGCGTGGATTCTGTTCGTGGTCGGTTTGGTGCTCGCTGTCGTGTTTTTCGTGCGCGGCCGCGGGTCGAGCATCTGAGCGGTGACAGCTCAGGGAACGTGCTCGCACGCGGGCTGTACCTGCACGGTGCAGGAGCCGCACGCAGTGCTGCGAAGCGGAAAAGCTTATTGCAGCGACGGCTGCGCAGCCGGTCAGGGTTGCGCGCACGGTGGGTGCGACTGCGGCCCGCACGCTAGCACGCTGACGCGCACCGATTGACGATGGCCCCCGGCGTGCCGAGCCGGTGCGTACCGGCAGCGCACGCTGCGGGGCTCTCGCGCGCGGCTGCACCACGCGCGCGAGCCGAACGGCAAACGTCGAATGGGGATAACGAGGAAGCCGAAGGATACGCTCAGTGAGCCGATGAGGCGGCCCGCGAGCGCGCGCTACGGCGACCAAGCCGTCGAGCTTGGAGCCGGAGGCGAAACCCATCAACGCGCAATCGACGACCACGAGCTCACGACTCAGCAAGGCACGCCGATAGCGGACGATCAAAATTCGTTGCGAGCCGGCCCGCGCGGTCCTGCGTTACTCGAAGATTTTCACTTTCGCGAAAAGCTTTTCCATTTCGACCACGAGCGAATACCCGAGCGCGTCGTGAACGCACGCGGCTTCGGCGTGCACGGTTTCTTCGAGACCTACGATTCGCTGGCCGACGTCACGAGCGCCGATCTCTTTCAACGTGCCGGTGAAGTGACGCCGGCGTTCGTGCGTTTCTCGACGGCGATGGGCAGCAAAGGATCGTTCGATCTCGCGCGCGATGTGCGCGGTTTCGCCGTCAAGCTGTATACGCAGCGCGGCAACTGGGATCTCGTCGGCAACAGCATTCCCGTGTTCTTCATCCAAGATCCGATCAAGTTTCCGGATCTCGTGCATGCCGCGAAGCCGGCACCCGATCGGGACTTTCCGCAAGCGCAATCGGCGCACGATAACTTTTGGGATTTCGTGTCGTTGATGCCGGAAAGCATGCACATGATGCTGTGGCTGATGTCGGATCGCGGCATCCCGCGCTCGTTTCGCTTCATGGAGGGCTTCGGCGTGCACACGTTCCGGCTCGTGAATCAGGCCGGCGCGTCGACGTTCGTGAAGTTCCATTGGAAGCCGAAGCTCGGGCTCCAATCGGTGCTCTGGAACGAAGCCGTGAAAATCAACGGCGCTGACCCCGACTTTCATCGAAGAGATCTATGGGACGCCATCGAGGCCGGGGACTTCCCCGAGTGGGAGCTCGGCATGCAGTTGTTCGGCGCCGATACCGCGGCACTGCTGCCGTTCGACGTCCTCGACCCTACGAAGCTGATCACGGAAGAGCAGGTGCCGATCCGCCGCGTCGGGCGGCTCGTTCTCGACCGCAACGTCAAGAACGCATTCGCCGAGACCGAGCAAGCGGCATTCGGGACGCAGAACATCGTGCCGGGTATCGAATTCAGCAACGACCCCATCTTGCAAGGACGCAACTTCTCGTACCTCGACGCGCAGGTGAAACGTCTCGGCAGCCCGAACTTCACGCAACTGCCGATCAACGCTCCGCAGTGTCCGTTCAGGCACTTCCAGCAAGACGGCGGCATGGCCCTGTTCAATCCGACCGGTCGAGCCAACTACGCGCCGAACTCGTGGAACGGCGGCCGCGTCGTGGCCGAGACACCGAGCGGCTTCTCCTCGTACGCCGAGGATGTCAGTGGCGCGAAGATACGGGCTCGGCCCGAGAGTTTTGCGGATCACTACAACCAGGCGCGCCAGTTCTATCGCAGCCAGACACCGCTCGAGCGCCAACACATCGCGGCAGCGGTCGTGTTCGAGCTCAGCAAGGTCGAAACGCAAGCGATTCGCTCGCGCGTGGTCGCGCACCTCCTGAACATCGACGATCGGCTGGCGATGAACGTCGCCGAGGGGCTTCGTCTCGATGCGTTGCCCGCGGCGGCGACGCGTGTCGTGCCCGAACGCAGCGACTTGCCCGAGTCTCCGTCGCTCAGCATCATCCGCAGCGTGCCGCGGACGTTCAGTGGCCGCCGTCTCGGAGTGCTCGTCACCGACGGCGTCGACGCGGGATTCTTGCGTCAGCTCGAAACGGAATTCAACGAAGTAGGCGCCACGCTCGAGCTCGTAGCCCCGGCGATCGGCGGCATCAAGAGCGAGGATGGCGCATGGATCGAGGCGCGCAAGACGCTCGCAACCGCGCCGTCGGTCTTGTTCGACGCCGTTGCACTCGCCGTCGCGCCGCAAGCGAGCAAGGAAATCGCCAAGAGCCAGTTGGCATGCACGTTTGTGTCGGACGCCTACGCGCATTGCAAATTCATCGCGTTCACGGCGGATGCGCGTCCCCTCCTCGAGCGCGCGCTGGCAGGCTCACCGCTCGACGGCGGCTGTAAGCAGGTCGAGACCAGCATTGCGGCCGCGCAGTTCGCAGCGCAGTGCGCGCAGTTGCGCTTCTGGACCCGCGAGCCGGTGCTCGGTCTATGAAATGGTTTGCGCGCCAACCGATCCTACCGGCTTTGGCGTGCGGGGCGTTGCTGTGCGCCGGGTCGAGCGCGCCGTCGTTGCTGGCTCGGCAAGCGCCCGTCGCGGTCATCGCGGCCCCGAGCTCCGCTGCGCCCACGGCCGGCGACGAAGGTGAACGCTGGCTCAAGGCGACGTTGACGGCACTGGACGAGCCCACGGAGGTCCGCATGCCGTTTGCCGACGACCTCGTCGAGCTCGACGCCGGCCATGTTGCAGTCGCCTACGCATTTCACGGCTTGAGTGGGCAGCCGCTCGAGATTCAGCTGCGCCGTGACTCGAGCTCGAGCGGGGCGATCTACGTCGAAGTGTTCCGTGTCCGCGATGTCCTCGGGGAGCCGCTGCATGAACGGCTCACGGGTCTGCGGCCGAGCGCATCGAGCATCAAGACACGATTGCCGAGCGACGGCGTCTATCACGTGCTAGTGCAGGCGGGTGCCACGGGCGCGGGGCACTATGGCTTGACACTCGAGCTCGGCGCCTCGCTGCCGTTTCCGGTCGTGGGCGCCGAGGCCGGCGCGATTCGCGGCTTGTTCGGAGCGTCGCGAGACGCGGGTCGCCGCCGCCACGAGGGAGTAGATATTTTCGTCCAGCGGCTGACACCCGTGCTGGCTGTCGCCGCGGGGACCGCGATGCCGCGCCACGACGAGCTCGGCGGGAATACGGTTTGGTTGAATACGCCCGGCACGTCGTACTACTACGCGCATCTCGACAGAATCGCCGTAAAAGATCAGCAGCGCGTCAAGGTTGGCGACGTGCTGGGCTACGTGGGCAACACGGGCAACGCCGATGGCGTGCCGTCGCATCTGCACTTCGGGGTGTATCGGTGGGGTCGAAAGCCCGTGGACCCGCTGCCGCTACTTGTCGGCAAACGCTTCGAGAAGGGACAGGGGACGGCGAACGCGGGCAGTTAGTCGGTGTCGCGCTCTGAGGTCTCGATCACGCCGCCAACGCGGTCGGCGCCGCGATGGATCTGTTGCTGGCGCTGGCGGCGCGCCCGCTGCAGTTCTTCCATCTCGTCGAGAAAGCTATCGATGTCGAACTCGATGTCGTAGATCCGCATGTCCGCCCTCGTCTTGGTTCGTTGGTGTAGTACAGGGAGCGACTCCGAGGGTCGCCTGTACGGAACAGAAAGCAAACTCCGTGCCATGCGCGAAGCCCCGTCGGGAGTGGCGCGATCGCGACGCGATGCGTTCGAGTATTTCGCGTCCTTTTGGTAGTTCCCGACATGACGACCGTCGGGTGTGCGCGCGCGCTTTGCAAACTTTGCAAGCTCGTTTCGACGGAGCTCATGGCGGCGCAGCGACGCATCCATGCGTGGCGATTGCGCGGCCGGCGGCCAACCGCCGCCGGCCGCACTTCGAAGCAAGCCTATTCTTGCTCGGTGCTTTCGTCCCGGCGGGTACGATTGCCGCTGTCGGGCGAATCCATACTTCCGCCACCGGGCTTCCGGTCCTTCTGTCGCTGGCGGTCTTGGTCCTGATTGCCGCCCTCGGGTTGGTCGCCGCGGTTACGCTTGTCGTCAGCCATGTCACTTCCTCTCTGCTGTGGTGGGCCATGAACGCAGCGCCAGGTTGCAACTCCCGTGCCAGTGATTCTCAGTGCACCAGCAGAAACAGGGAGCGACCGTCGCGATGAACCTGAAGGGCAATCGGCGGCTTTGCGTCGTTCAGCGCGGCCGTCAGAGTCGCGACCGACTCGATCGTGCCGCGGTTGACGCCCGTGATGACGTCGTCCGCACGCAAACCGAAGCGCGCTGCCACGGAGCCTGGTGCAATGGCGCTGACCCAGACTCCCTTGACGCGGCCGTACGCCGGATGATCGCGCGGCAGCTCCATGATCGTCGCGCCGGCGAGCAACGAGACCGAATGTGGATCCGCTGCCCGCGCGGACGCGCTAGCGCCGGGGTCGCTGTCGGGAGCCACGACGGTTCGAACCGTGCGTCGATCGCCGTCGCGAAGCGCCGTGACAGCGACCGCCTCGCCCGCGCGCACGAGGCCGACGGTGTTGCGCACGTCCGCGGAGCTATCGATCGACTGATCGTCGATCGCGACGACGACGTCGCCGGCTTGAATGCCGGCTTCGTCCGCGGGTGAGCCCGGCTCGACCTGAGTGACGAGCGCGCCGCGATCGGTCGTCAGCTCGAGCGCTTGTGCGAGGCCCGGCGTGACGTCCTGGATCGCGATGCCGATGCGGCCGCGTTGCACGTCGCCGTGCTCTAGAAGCTGCTCGACAACTCCACGGACCATGTTGCTCGGAATAGCGAAGCCGATGCCGATATTGCCGCCCGTGCCGGACAGAATCGCCGTGTTCACGCCGAGCAGGCGACCGTTGATGTCCACCAGTGCGCCACCCGAGTTTCCGGGATTGATCGATGCATCCGTCTGAATGAAATCCTCGAAGCTCTCGATGTTGACGCCGCTGCGACCCATCGCGCTCACGATGCCTGCCGTTGCCGTTTGCCCGAGCCCGAATGGGTTGCCGATCGCTACGACGTAGTCGCCGACGGCGACGGCGTTCGAGTCGCCTAGGGGAATTTCGGCGAATGGCGTGTCCTCTGCCATGACGCGCAACAACGCGATGTCGGTGCCGGCGTCGCTTCCGACGAGCGTGGCGTTGTATTCGCGGCGGTCGCTCAAGGTGACGATGATGCTGTCGGCATCCTGGACGACGTGATGGTTCGTGACGACCAACCTTTCGTTGCCGTCGATGATGACGCCGGATCCGATGCTCTGGCGCGGCGCGCTCGGCGGTATGGCAGGGGCATCGGGTCCCTCGAAGAAGCGGCGGAGAAACGGATCGTCGAGCAGCGGACTGGCAGCCTCAGCCGCGCTGCCGACGACTGCGATATTGACCACCGCCGGCGTGACGCGCTGGAGCAGAGGCGCGAGCGTCGGTGTTGCGCCTTCCTTGAACGAAAGCTGCCATGCCGTCGCGCGTAGCGCCGCAAGCACCGCTATCGCGATGATCATGCCGGTCGCGACGAGTAATACGTTGCGTTTCATGCTCGATCTCCCTGTCGATCTCGGACCCTGTCATCCTTGCTGGGGCGTGCGGGTGGTGGCCTGGGGCGCCTCGATACGGGCGATGAGATCCATTGCAAACAATTGCCGCGCGACCGTGCGCACGATTGACGCGGAGGTGTGGCGCAAATGCGCGTCTTCGAGAGTCTCGGATTTCGCCGTCCACAGAAGGCGATCACTGCGATTGTCGAATAGCGCCGTCTCGGCGACGACGAAATCCTGCTCGATCCAGTAGCCTTGCGCGCCCGCGATACCGGCCGCTGCCGGGTTCGACGAATACGCGCCGTCGTTGACTCCGCTTGACGGTGCATTCGCCGGATACGGTCCGGGCAGCTGGTATTCGTGGCGCTCATCGACGGCGAGCAGGCGAAAAATCAGTATGCCGTCGACATTCGTCGCTGCGAGCCGCTCGCGAATCTCCGTTTCGTCGAGCGTCTGTGTTGCGGTCGGCGTTAGCACCTCATGAGCCGGCACGGTCGCGACCCCGCGCGCCGCGAAGTAATCGGTCGCGCTACGCTCGAATGCGAGGCTGTCGGCGCGCGTTTCGAATAACGCGACAACCGCGATGCGGTCGAGCGGCGGCCCCGAGTACGCGGCGTCGGTCCAGCTCGACTGAATCGTCGTGCGGCTCGCAGCGCAACCGGAGAGCAGGATCGCGGCCCCGATGATCGGCAATTTCATGGTGGCTCCTCGAAGTCGTCGAGCAAGTTCTATGCCACGCAGGCCGATGCTACGTTCCAACTTTTTCGACCGGCTCCAAATCTTGCGGCGTGGTCGTGTCGCAGTGGACGGCACGAGAGTAAGCAATCCTTGGCACCGATCTTGCTGCGGCCACACTTCCAGGAAGGCAGGAGAGAGCAATGGATAGCAAGACTTCCTTGCGTTGCTTGGCATTGATCGGTGTGGCGGCGGTGGTCGTCGGCTGCGGGCCGGACAGCGCGGGTCGCCAGGGCGACGCGCGCGGCGGCGCGCCTCAAAGCCGTCCAAGCGAGAGCGGGGCTGCGCGGAATCAACCAGGTCAACCGCCGGGACAGCCCGGTTCGCCGGGAGCCGCGGATCGCGATGCCGCCGTACGGCCACCGACTACCGAACCGAATCCGGCCGCGCCGGGCGCCGCAGCGGTGCCGCCGGCGACGCAGCCGCAACTAATGGCACGCGCCGAGATTCAGCCGCTCGGAGATCACATGACCCGCGGCGTTATTGAATTTCAGCAGTCGTTGTCGCCCGCCGGCAGCGGTCCGCTGGTCATTCACGTCACGCTGATGGGCCTCGAGGCGGGGCCGCACGGCATGCACGTGCATATGGGCACGGACTGCACGGCGCCCGGCACGCACCTGAACCCGCAGGAGGCGCCGCACGGTCCGGCGAACGCCGCATCTGGTGCGCGGCACCTCGGTGATCTCGGTAACGTCACGGCCGATGCGTCGGGAATGGTCGATGAAACGCTGCGCGATTCGTTGCTCGGCACTGACATGAGCTTCATCGGCAAAGTCATCGTCGTGCACGAAGGCCAGGACGATCTGTCGACGCAACCGGACGGCAGCTCGGGTCAACCGATCGGCTGCGGAGTCATCGAGGCGGCGGGTGCAGACATCTTGAGCCGCGGCCCGACGCAAGACCGCGGCGTCTAGCGACGCGTACGCGCTGCCTGCTCTGCGGGCTGTTCGGCGGCGGTCCGTTCGCCGCTGCGCAGGTCGC
>Ga0315912_10005097_pt1 | contig 12174 bp, 12 predicted proteins | sample VfabasoilMG_FD_204469 | JGI IMG/M metagenome (GOLD analysis project Ga0315912, IMG submission 204469) | Garden soil microbial communities collected in Santa Monica, California, United States - V. faba soil | ecosystem: Environmental > Terrestrial > Soil > Garden | place: USA: California... | reverse complement strand
CTGGGATGCGTTCTACCGTTTCTACCAGTCCACCGTGGACCGGAAATGGGGCAGCGCCTACCTGACGCGGAAGTTCTTCTCGCTACTGGGCGAACGGCTGGGCAATGCGGTGGTCCTGATGCTGGCGACACAGAACGGAACACCGGTGGCCGGAGCGCTGAACCTGGCGGGGCCGGACACGCTGTATGGCCGCAACTGGGGCTGCAAGGGGGACTTTCCGTTCCTGCATTTCGAGCTGTGCTACTACCGCGCCATCGACTACGCGATCGCGCACGGACTGCAGCGCGTGGAGGCGGGCGCGCAGGGACGGCACAAGATCCAGCGCGGCTATCTGCCGCAGGAGACGTATTCGGCGCACTGGATCGCGCATGGCGGCTTCTCCCGCGCCGTGGAGAATTTCCTGCGCGAGGAACGCGAGGATGTGCGGCGGGAGATGGCGGCGCTGATGGAGTGGTCGCCATTTCGTCAGGACGGCGACTAGGCTGCAACAATCCATTCGGGGAGCCTGCGATATGTCGTATTGCTTTTCTTGCGGTGACGCCCATGCGCCCGCGCGCCATTCCGTGCTTGGCCGGCGGCGCTTCCTGGGCATGGCGGCCGCGGCGGCGGCAACTGTTGCCACCGAGCGGGCCTGGGCGGCGGAACCGGCCAAGCCGGGGAACGTGATGTCTCCCGACGCCGCGCTGAAGGAACTGATGGCAGGCAACAAGCGCTACGCGCAGGGCCTGACGCGGCGGCATGATTTCCGGTCCGAACGGTCCGCCCTGGCGGGTGGGCAGAACCCGTATGCGGCGATACTGGGCTGCGCGGATTCGCGCGTTTCACCCGAATTCGCGTTCGACAGTTTCCGGGGCGACCTGTTCGTGATGCGCGTGGCGGGCAATTTCGTGAATGATGATATCCTGGCCAGCATAGAATACGGCGTGGCCGTGCTGGGCACGCCGCTGCTGATGGTGCTGGGCCATGCATCCTGCGGCGCGGTGAGTTCCACCATCAAGTCCCTGGACAGCAACACCACGCTGCCGGGCCACCTGCCTTCCCTGGTGACCAGCCTGACCCCGGCGGTGAACGCCGTGACGGGGAAGCCGGGCGACCGGCTGGTGAACGCGACGAAGGAAAACGTGCGGCTGAACGTGGAACGCCTGAAGGCCGCGACCCCGATCGTGAGCCAGGCGGTGGCGGACAAGAAATTCATGGTGGTGGGTGGGTATTACGATCTGAAGACCGGGCTGGTGGAGCGGGTGGTCTAGGTCGTCCTGCGTCACGCGGTCTAACAGGACCGCGTGACCGGGACGTGGGAACGAAAGGCGGCGAAAGCCTTCGCGGCCCGTTGCTACTCGATCTTGATCTGCGCGGACTTGATCAGGTCCGCCATCAGCTGGCCGTCCGCGGCGCGGAAGGCCTCGATTTCCGGCAGGGTCATCAGCACGGGGGCGGAGCCGGCGAGGCGGAGCTTCTCGCGCATTTCCGCGCCCTTGGACTGGGCAAGGATTTCCGCGTTCAGGCGCTGCTTGATCTCCGCCGGCGTGCCGGCCGGGCACCAGAGGCTGATCCAGATCGGCGCGTCCGAATTCGGATAGCCGAGCTCTGTGAGCGTGGGAATGTCGGGGAAGTCCACGCTGCGCTCGAAGTGGTTGATGTTCACAAGGTTCAGCTTGCCGGCCTTCACGTGCGGGTTCACCACGGGTTCGTTCATGATCTGGATGTGGCCGGCCAGCAGGTCGTTCAGGCTATCCGCGCCGCCGCGGTAGGGCACGTGCATGATGTCCACGCCGGTGCGGAACTTCAGCATCTCCAGGCGCAGATGCGGGCCGGTGCCGGGGCCGGAGGAGCCGAAGACGAGCTTGCCGGGGTTCTTCTTCGCGTTGTCCAGCAGCTCCGGGAAGGTCTTGATGTTGGTGCTGGGGTGCAGGGCGAAGCCGGTGACGGCGTCGCCCATGCGGGCGACGGGTTCCAGCATCTTTGGGTCGTACGGCACCTGGCGCAGCAGCGGCAGGTTCACGGTGGAGGTGTTCGAGGAGATCAGCATCGTGTAGCCGTCCGGCGCGGCGCGAGCGACGGCTTCGGTACCGATCATGCCGCTGGCGCCGCCGCGGTTCTCGATAACGAAGGGCTGGCCGAAGATCTGGCCCAGCTTGTCGGCCCAGGGGCGGGCGACGATGTCCGTGCCGCCGCCGGCGGCGAAGGGGACGATGATGCGGACGGGCTTGGTGGGCCAGGTGCCCTGGGCGCGGGAAACGTGGGGCATGGCGAGCGCCGCCATGGTGGCACCGGCGCCAAGGCCGCGCTTCAGGAAGGATCGACGATGCACGTTTGATGCTCCTTTGGGACTGCTCTGTTCGACGGCAGGGTGGGCATGGTTCCAGTGATACCGGTGCGCCGCAAGCGGGCGGGGATGAGCCTCGCGGCGCGGAGGGTTCCGGTCCACAGTGACGTGATCAACAGATAGGGGCTGGCCCATGCTTGTGCACTGGCTGATTCCGTTTCTGCGCGCGGTGCTGCTGGCGGCCGTGGTGCTGCCGGGGGAGGGGGCGCTGGCGCCCGCCCTGGCGCAGACCGCGACGCAGAAGGGGGAGGCCGTGCCGGGCGGATCGGCGGCGCCCCAACTCCGGGTGCACCGACCCAGCGGGCTGGTCCTGCCGCCTACATTGCTCGGAGCGCGGCTGGTGCGGGTGACGGACTATGCCGCGTCGCCGACGTCCAATCCGCGGCTGGGTGTCAGCTACCACTACGCTGGGCCGGGTCCCTCCTATTACTCGGTGTTCGCCTACGACAATGGGGAAAAGCCGGGGGACGTGCCGGAGGACGCGTGGGTGCAAGGGCATATCCAGATGGCGCAGCGGGAAATGATGGAGGTGGCGCAGACGCAGGGGCGCTACCAGGGCCTCCGGCCCGCCGCGCCGACGGAAGCCTGCGGGCCGGCGTCGTTCCGGTTCCTGTGCGCGGTCTACGCGACGCATGTGCAGGGACGGCCGTATTTTACCGCCGTGTTGCTGACCGGCTGGCATGGCCACTACGTGAAGGTCCGCGCGGACTGGCCGGAAGAGGCGGGCGGGCCCGGCCTGGCCGGGACGCTGCTGGAGGAACTGGCGAGGGCGCAGGCGGCCGTGGCCCCGGGTGGGGCGCGTCAGTAGTCCTCCACCCGGCCGCGGCCGCGCTTGGTTTCCGCTCGGCGGGTCTTGCCTTCCAGGCGCCGCTTCTGGGAACCGAGCGTGGGCTTGGTCGGGCGGCGCTTGGGCGGGGGCGGGGCGGCGGCCTCCCGGATCAGGGTGAGCAGGCGTTCCAGCGCGTCCGTGCGGTTGCGTTCGCGGGTGCGGTGGCGCTGGGCCGTGATGATGATCACGCCGTCATTGGTCAGGCGGTGCCCGGCGAGGCGTTCCAGGCGGGCGCGCACGTCATCGGGCAGATTAGGGGAATGGCGGGCGTCGAAGCGCAATTGTACCGCGGTTTCCACCTTCTGGATGTTCTGCCCGCCGGCGCCGGAGGCGCGCAGGAAGTCCTCGTGCAGTTCGGATTCGTCGAGGCTGATGGACTTGGTGACGGGGATGCGCGCGCTCATGCGGCGAGTGCCTTCCCGATCTCCTCCTGCCAGCGTGCGGCGACCAGCGCGGGGGCGAAGCGAGCGTCGATGGCGGCCTGGCCGGCGGCGATGCGGCGCGTGGCGTCAGCGCGGTTGCGTAGCGCCCAGGTCAGGCCCTGGCCGAGGTCCTTGCCGCACCAGCAGTACTCCGCCAGCTCGGTGTAGGCGGGCAGGGGGTAGGCCAGGGCGAGGCGGCCGGCGTGAATGGCCTGCACCAGGCGGTTATGGCCACGCACGGCTTTATCGTTGCCGGGGCGGCTGGGCAGCAGAACGGCGTCGCAGCGCGCCGTCAGGTCCAATTGCCGTTGCAGGGTCCAGTCCACGATGTCCAGTTCCAGCGCCGCGCGCAGGCGGGGCAGGCCGCGCAGCAGATCTGGCACGCGGTCCGTCAGGTTGGTCAGGATGGTGAGGTGCAGCTTGCGCGGCACGGCGCCGACCTGGGCGACGGCGGCCTTCAGCGTGTCGTGGTTGGCGGCGTGGCCGAACCAGAGAAGGCGAACGGTATCCCTCGGCGTGAAGGCTGGGGCGCCGCGCGGGCCTTCGTAGGGGTCCTCGATTATGGTGGTGTCCAGCCCGAGTTCGTTGCGGACGGCTTGGGCCATGACGGTGTTGGGAACGATCACGCGGTCCGCAAGGCGGGACAGGGCAATGATGCGCGGGTCGTCGAAATGCCAGTCGCACAGCGCGACCAGCAGTTTCACGCCGCGCGCGTGGGCCGCCTGGGCGAGCGCCAGGAAACCGTCGTGGAATGCTTTGCCCAGAACCAGGGCGCGCGGGCGGTGTTCATCCAGGAAGGATGCCGCGCCGCCCTCTCCGGGGCAGGACCATACCGGCGCGCCTAGTTCGTGTGCCGGGATGAAGGCGATGTAGCGATTGCTCGCCAGCCAGTCCGGTTGTTCACCGCCGACGACGAAGCCGACGCCGGACAGCGCCATGCAACCCCCTATGCCGTGCCCCTATGCCGCAAGGGGCCTGCGCTGGAACTTCAGCCAGATCACCGCGAACACCGCCGCGGCGATCAGCACGATGGACCACTCGTTCAGCGGTATCCAGCCCAGGCGTTCCTGCAGGAAGCCGGCGAAGAAGCTGGAGGTGGCGGTGGTGCCGAAGACCAGGAAGTCGTTCAGCGCCTGGGTCTTGCCGCGCTCGTTCGGGCGGTAGCAGGTGGTGACCAACGTGGTGGCGCCGACGAACAGGAAGTTCCAGCCGACGCCGTTGAGGGTGAGCGCGATGCGGAAGTGCCATTCCGTGAGGCCGGCGAGCGAGGTGAGCACGCCGGCGCCCAGCGTCAGCGCCCCGGCCATCATGACCGGCAGCACGCCGAAGCGGGTGATCAGGTTGCCGGTGAAGAAGCTGGGCACGAACATGCCCATCACGTGCATGAAGATCACCCAGTGCGCTTCCGTGTGCGGCAGGCCACAGCCGACGATGGCGAGCGGCGAGGCGCTCATCAGGAAGGACATGGTGCCGTAGGAAACCATGCCGGCAATGACCGCGGCCATGAAGCGCGGCTGCGTCGCGATCACCCACAGGGAACGCGGCGGCGCCACCGGGCCGGTCGAGGCGGTTGTACCGGCGGGTGCTTCCCGCATGGAGGGGAACTTGATGAAGCTCATCACCGTGAAGACGATGACGTGCAGCCCGAACATGCCGGCGTAGGTGGCGAGGTAGAGCGGCGTCCACTTGTCGTGCGTCCAGCGCGCCAGGCTGGGTCCGATGATGCCGGCGACCACGCCGCCGGCGGTGACCCAGGAAATGGCGCGGGCGCGATAGTTGCCGGGCACCAGTTCCACCGCCGCGAAGCGATACATCTGCAGACTCGCCACGGCGTAGCCGAGGACGAAGCCGGCGAAGCACATCAGCGGGAAGTTGCGCGTGTACAGCCCCGTACCCGCCAGGACCGCGCCTGTCATGCCCATGACGGAGCCGACGCGGAATCCGAAGCCGCGGCCCATGCGCTGCATCAGCATGGCGGCGGGGAACACCCAGGCCATCACGCCCAAATGCTGCAGGGTCATCGGTAGGGTGGCGAGTTCCCGGTGCTCATAGAACGTCACGACCGAAAGCGCGGTAGCGACGAACATCATGGTGTTGCCGGCCTGGCCGAATGCCTGGCAGGTGGCCAGCAGGAACAGGTTGCGCCGCTGGGCGCTGTCCAGCGTCTCTTTCGTCATTGTCGCGGCGGACACGGCGTTTCCGTTCTCTTAGGGCGGGACAGGGGAGCAGGAGTTTCCTCTCTGCCAATCAGTAGCCGCCCGGGCCGCGCCATGCGACTGCCTCGCGCGGGCACCTGCCATGCCGCTGGCGGAACCGTGCCCCACGCGCCGCCGCGCTTTCCCCGCCGGGCCGGCTTGGTGTAGGGAACCGCCATGACCGTGCCATACGCCCCCGCAACGCTGGAACCGGAAGCGACCGGCCCGCTGATCCTGGCCCTGCCGAAGGGCCGCATCCTGTCGGAAGCCTCCGCCCTGCTGCGCAAGGCGGGGATTGAGCCGGCGCCGGATTATGCCGACGAGGACAGCCGCCGCCTGCGCTTCCCGACCAACGACCCGAACCTGGATGTGGTACGGGTGCGGCCGTTCGACGTGGCGACCTTCGTGGCCTTCGGCGCGGCGCAGATCGGCATTTGCGGCGCCGACGTCCTGATGGAATTCGACTACCCGGAAATCTACGCGCCGCTGGACCTGGGCATCGGCAAGTGCCGGGTTTCCGTGGCCGAGCCGGTGGCGACGGCGGGCACCGATGACCCCTCCCGCTGGTCCCGCGTGCGGGTGGCGACCAAGTATCCGAACATTGCCCGCCGGCACTACGCGGCGCGCGGGGTACATGCGGAGGTGGTGGAACTGAACGGCGCGATGGAGCTGGCGCCGGGGCTGGGGCTTTCCCGCCTGATCGTGGACCTGGTGCAGACAGGGTCCACCCTGAAGGCGAACGGGCTGGTGGAGACGGAGGTGATCGCGCCCGTCACCTCCCGGCTGATCGTCAACCGCACGGCGCTGAAGACGCAGCCGGAGGCGGTGGGGGCGTGGATCGCGCGGTTCAGGGCGGCGCTGGACACGGTCCCGCTTGCGCAGCGTAGCGATGCGAAGCAGCGAGCGGGTGAATCGGGTTCGCAAATCCGATGAAGGTTCTGAACACGGCGGATGCCGGGTTTGCCGCCGCGTTCGAGGCGTTGCTGGCCGAGGCGCGGGAGACGACGGAGAATGTCGGGGCCGCCGTTGCCGCCATCATCGCCGATATCCGGGCGCGCGGCGACGCGGCGCTGATCGAGTACACGACGCGGTTCGACCGGCTGGCGATGACGTCGGCGACGATCCGCGTGACGCCGGCGCAGATCGAGGCGGCGCGGGCGCAGGTTTCCCGCGAATTGCTGGATGCGGTGGACCTGGCGGCGACGCGGATCGAGGCGTTCCATCGCGCGCAATTGCCGAGCGATCTACGGATGACGGACGACGCGGGGCTGACGCTGGGCATGCGCTGGAGCGCGCTGGATGCGGTGGGCATCTATGTGCCGGGTGGCAAGGCGGCCTATCCGTCCTCCGTGCTGATGAATGCCATTCCGGCGCGTGTCGCCGGCGTGGGCCGCGTGGCGATGTGCGTGCCCTGCCCGGACGGAGTGATGAACCCGTTGGTGCTGGCGGCGGCGCATCGGGCGGGCGTGTCCGAGATTTTCCGAGTCGGCGGCGCGCAGGCGGTGGCGGCGCTGGCCTACGGCACCGCGACGGTGGCGCCGGTGGACCGCATCGTCGGGCCCGGCAACGCCTATGTGGCGGAAGCCAAGCGGCAGGTATTCGGCCGCGTCGGCATCGATGGCATCGCCGGACCGTCCGAGGTGGTTATCCTGGCTGACGCGTCCAACGATCCGCGCCGGGTGGCGCTGGATTTGCTGGCGCAGGCCGAGCATGACGAGGCGGCGCAGTCCATCCTGATGACGGACAACACGGCGTTCGGTGGGCGCGTGGCGGAGGCGGTTGCCGCCGAGTTGCGCGTGCTGCCGCGCGCGGCGATCGCCGGGGCGAGTTGGGACGCGCATGGCGCGATTATCCAGGTACGGGACTGGGACGAGGCCGTGGCGCTGGTGAACCGCCTCGCCCCCGAGCATTTGCAACTGATGCTGCCGGACCCGGAAGCGGTCTTCGCCAAGGTGCGCCATGCCGGCGCAGCGTTCCTGGGCGCCTGGTGCCCGGAAGCGGTGGGTGACTACATCGCCGGGCCGAACCATGTGCTGCCGACCGGGCGGACGGCGCGGTTTGCCTCCGGACTTTCGGTGTTCGATTTCCTCAAGCGCACCACTTGGGCCGCCGCCGACCGGCAGGCGCTGGGACGGATCGGCCCCGCCGCTGTGGCGCTGGCGGAGGCCGAGGGGCTGGGCGCGCATGCCCGCAGCATCGCGGTGCGGCTGGGGCAGTAGGCCCCACCCCTTTCGTAAGACGATCCGGTTCCCCATCTCCCTTCGCGTGAGCAAAGGGAGGCTCCTCGTCGCATGCCGCTTGGTTTCCTGAAGCAGGTGGGGGACAGCATCGCAGAGGCTGCGAGCCAGGCCGTTGGCACGGTCGGCCATGCCGCCGGGCAGGCGCGGGATGCTGTTGCCGGTGCGTATGATGCAACCCGCGCCGCCGTTGCCGACACCACCGGCGAGGTGGCCGCCCGCGCCACGCGGGCCCGTGACCTCGGTGCGCAGGCCACCGCGCTGCTGGCGGAAGTGCCCGCCGTGCTCGCGCCGATCGCCAGCGTCGCCGGCACCACAGTCTCGGCCTCCGCCACCCTGACCGGCAGCGCGCTGCGCGCCACGCCGGGCGCGCTGTATCGCGTGGTGACCTTCGACGGCACGATGGAGGGCACCCGCACCGGCATCGTCGTGCCGCTGCTCGGCCATCTGCGCCATATCCGGGACAATCGGTCAGATCCGGACCTGGTGGCGCGCGGCATTGGCGAACTCGCGGTATTCGCGGTGGAGGCGGCTCTGAAATCCCGCGTGCTGTTGCAGGAGCAGATCGGCGCCGGGCTGTGGGCGCTGTTCGCGCGGTCCCGCCCGGGGAGAGACGCCGGGGACGCGCGCGCCCATCTCGTCACCATGATTCGCGACGAGGTGCTTGCCGCCGTATGGGCAGCGCTGCGTACGCCGGACCTGAGCCTGGGGGAGCGGCTGTCGCGCCTGGTCAGCATTGAGGCCGCCTGTACCGCGGCGGTGGGCCGCGCGACGGACACGCTGGCGTTGTACCAGTTGGACGCGGATGTAAGCGCCTGGCAGCAGGCCCATTACCGTTTGCCGTTATCGGAACCGGATCGCGGCGAGGACGGGGCGCTGATGCCGCAGCCGGAGCGTCGTGACCCCTCGGCTTGACGCTGGCGCGAACGCTGGCCGATGCTTCCTCCCAACAAAAACATCGGGAGGCTCCAGGACCATGCGTCGTCGCCAATTTATTTCGGCCGCCACCGCGATGCTCGCCGCGCCGGCCATTGCCCATGCGCAGGCATGGCCCAATAAGCCAGTTCGCCTCATCGTTTCCTTCCCCGCCGGCGGTGCCACGGATCTTGTCGCCCGGCCATGGGCGGAGGCGCTGTCCAAGGCGCTGGGGCAGCAATGCGTGGTGGAGAATCGCTCTGGCGCCTCCGGCATGATCGGCAATGAGGCCGCGTTCCGTTCGGCGCCGGATGGCCATACGTTCCTGTTCACCGGCAATACCGGCACGGTCAGCGTGCCGCTGCTCTACAAGCAGAATTTTGATGCGCGGCAGTTCCTGATCGTCGGGCACCTGGGCACCGGGGTTTCTGGCTTCACCATTCATCCCAGCGTGCCGGTGAAGACCTTCGCGGAATTCATGGACTACGCGAAGAAGAACCCCGGCAAGCTGAACTTCGGCTCCTCCGGCGCCGGCACGCAGCCGCATCTGCGGCTGGAGATGCTGAAGTTCCGCACCGGCGTGGATATCGTGCATATCCCCTACAAGGGTGGCGCCGAAAGCCTGCAGGACTTGCTGGCCGGGCATATCCAGATCATGAACGAGGCATCGACCCTGCCGCATGTGAAGGCGGGTAAGCTGATCATGCTGAACGTGAATACGCCGGAGCGCTTTGTTGAGTTCCCCGATATTCCGACGCTGACGGAATGCGGCGTGAAGGACGCCGACATGGGCAGCTGGTTCGGGCTCTACGCGCCGCCCGGCACGCCGAAGGAGATCATCGTGAAGATGAACGCCACGCTGAACGAGATCTCCGCCCGACCGGACTGGAAAGGGACGATGCAGCGCGTCGCCAATTTGCCGGTGCAGGCGAGCATCGAGCAGTGCCAGAAGCTGTGGGACGAGGACTGGAAAAACACCGATCAGGTGATCAAGAGCGCGGGGATCAAAATCTAGCCGGCGAGGCTGGCGGCCACCGCCTCCGCGACGCGGATGCCATCGACGCCGGCGGAGAGGATGCCGCCGGCGTAGCCCGCGCCTTCCCCGGCGGGGAACAGGCCGCGCGTGTTCAGGCTTTGGAAGCTTGCATCGCGGGTGATGCGGACGGGGGACGAGGTGCGGGTCTCCACGCCGGTCAGCACCGCGTCGTCCATGGCGAAGCCCTTGATCTGGCGCTCGAACATGGGCAGCGCTTCACGGATCGCGGCGATGGCGTAGTCCGGCAGGCATGTGGAAAGGTCAGCAGGTCTGACACCAGGGCGGTAGGAGGGCACGACACTGCCCAGCCCCTCCGAGGGCCGGCCGGCGAGGAAATCGCCGACGCGCTGCGCCGGCGCGGCGTAGGTGCCACCACCGGCGGCAAAGGCCTGTTCTTCCCAATGCCGCTGCAGAGCGATGCCGGCGAGCGGGCCGTCCGGGTAGTCCCGCGCCGGCGTGATGCCGACGACGATGCCGGCGTTGGCGTTGCGTTCGTTGCGGGAATACTGGCTCATCCCGTTTGTCACCACGCGCCCGGGTTCTGACGCCGCGGCCACCACCGTGCCGCCCGGGCACATGCAGAAGCTGTAGGCGGTGCGGCCGTTGCTGGCGTGGTGCACCAGCTTGTAGTCCGCCGCGCCGAGGATCTTGTGGCCGGCGAAGCCGCCCCAGCGCGCGCGGTCGATCAGCGATTGCGGATGCTCGATGCGGAAACCGAGGGAGAAGGGCTTTGCCTCCACATGCACGCCGCGCGCGTGCAGCATGGCGAACGTGTCCCGCGCGCTGTGGCCGACCGCGAGCACCACGTGGTGCGTCGCGATCGTCTCGCCGTTTTCCAGCACCAGGCCGCGCACCTGGCGTTTGCCGCCGGTCGTGGCGATGTCGATATCCGTGACCTTGCTTTCGAAGCGGTATTCGCCGCCCAGGCCCTCGATGGTTTCGCGCATCGACTCAACCATCGTCACCAGGCGGAAGGTGCCGATATGCGGGCGGTTCACCCAGAGGATTTCATCCGGCGCCCCGGCCTTGACGAATTCGGTAAGGACCTTGCGGCCGCGATACGCCGGGTCCTTGATCTGGCTGTAGAGCTTGCCGTCGGAAAAGGTGCCGGCGCCGCCTTCCCCGAACTGGACATTGGATTCCGGATTGAGGACGGAGCGGCGCCAGAGGCCCCAGGTGTCCTTCGTGCGCTGGCGCACCACCTTGCCGCGTTCCAGAATGATCGGGCGCAGGCCCATCTGAGCCAGGATCAGCGCGGTGAACAGCCCGCACGGGCCGGCGCCGATGACCACCGGGCGGTGCTGGGGCGGCACCGCGGGGCGGGGGACGAACTTGTAGTTGGTATCCGGGCTGGGCCGGATGTTGGGGTCCGCCGTGAAGCGGGCCAGCACGGCGGCCTCGTCGCGCAGTTCCAGGTCCAGCGCGTAGGCCAGCAGGATAGCGGATTTTTTCCGCGCATCGACGGCGCGGCGGAACACGGAGACATCCAGCAGGTTCGCGTCCGGGATGCCCAGCCGGGCCAGGATCGCGGCGCGCAAATCCTCCGCCGCGTGGTCCAGCGGGAGTTTCAGTTCGCTCAGGCGCAACATGGGTGTTTCCGGGTCATGCGGCGGGGCCTAGCCAGCTTCCGGGGTGGGTGCAACCAACGCCGGTGGGCAGGGCTGCCAAGCCTAGGCAATTCTTGACCTGCATCGCCCCGGCGCCCATGTTCCGGCCCAATTCCGACTCCGCCCTATCCCCCGAACACCAAACGAGGCCTGATGTCCAAAGAAGACATGATCGAATTTTCCGGCATGGTCACCGAATTGCTGCCCAATGCCATGTTCCGCGTGAAGCTGGACAATGAGCATGTGATCCTTGCCCACACCTCCGGCAAGATGCGTAAGAACCGCATCCGCGTGCTGGCCGGGGACCGCGTGAATGTGGAAATGACGCCCTACGACCTGACCAAGGGCCGCATCACGTTTCGATTCAAGTAGTTCCAGCACTCACTCCTTCGATATGCCGCCTCGTCTGATCCTCGCCTCGGCCAGCCCCAGGCGGCGTGAGCTGCTGGCCCAGATCGGCATCGTGCCGGATGCCATCGTCTCCACCGACACCGACGAGACCCCGAAAAAGGCGGAAGCCCCGCGCACCCTGGCGCTGCGCCTGGCGCGCGCCAAGGCAGCTTCCGTTATGGACGACGGCGTGGTGCTGGCCGCCGATACAGTGGTG
>Ga0315912_10005096_pt1 | contig 12174 bp, 10 predicted proteins | sample VfabasoilMG_FD_204469 | JGI IMG/M metagenome (GOLD analysis project Ga0315912, IMG submission 204469) | Garden soil microbial communities collected in Santa Monica, California, United States - V. faba soil | ecosystem: Environmental > Terrestrial > Soil > Garden | place: USA: California... | reverse complement strand
TGCTTTTGCCTGAGGGCGCCAAATATTGGTCATGGCTCATCATGCTCTTTGCAGGTGTGGCGGTGGTCTACGGCGCCTATATCGCCTTTGTGCAAATGGACTTCAAATACATGGTGGGCTTTTCGTCCGTTTCACATATGGGGCTGGTCGTGCTGGGATTTTCCACGCTCAATCGTGAAGGTTTGCTGGGTTCGGGCTTGCAAATGTTCTCACACGGTGTGATGACAGCTCTCTTCTTTGCCGTGGTCGGTATGATCTACGATCGGGCGCATACACGTCAAATTCCCGAATTGGGTGGCATGGCAAAGGTCATGCCGTTTGCCGCGGTCGGTTTCATCATCGGCGGTCTGGTTTCGATGGGTATGCCGCTCTTCTCCGGCTTTGTGGCTGAGTTCCCCATTTTCATGGGTGTATGGAAAACGCAATGGCTGGTCGCTGTGATTTCCAGTATCTCCATTGTCATCACCGCCGCATACATCATGCGTAATATCCGGCAGGTCTTCTTTGCCGAGATGCCCGCCAACCTCGAAGGTCATATCACGGATGTGACCGTGCTCGATAAGATTGCCATTGCAACCCTTTGTCTTTTCATGATCTTGATCGGGGTCCTTCCCCACTTCATGGTCCCCATGGTGGAAACGGGTGTTGAGAATGTTCTGCGTTTGCTGGGAGGTCTCTAATGTTTACTTCGACGATGTTCGCATCCATCCTCCCCGAGATCCTGATCCTCGTCCTTGGCATGCTCATCCTTGTTGTGGAGCCGTTTTGGAAAGAGGAGAAGCGTCGCAATGTGGGCTGGCTCACGGCAGGCGGTTTATTTGCCGCCATGATCGTCAGCATCCTTTTTGCCCGCCCTGGTGACCCGACAACAACTCTGGGTGGCATGGTTCGCTTCGACTGGCTGGTATTCTTCTTCAAGATGATGTTCATGTTTGCCGGCGCGGCGACGGCTCTTCTCTTGATGGACAACGATAAAGTGGGACATCGCGGCGAGGCATATTTGCTTCTTCTCGCCTCGCTTCTCGGCATGGACCTCATGGCTGTTTCCGCCGACCTGGTCATGCTCTACCTCGCGATTGAGACCACCTCGATCCCGCTATATATCCTTTCCGGCTTTTTGCTGGCTGATAACAAGTCCACGGAGGCGGGGTTCAAATATCTGCTCTTCGGCGCGCTGGCTTCCACGATCATGCTCTATGGGTTCAGTCTGGTCTTTGGTTTTGCTGGAACGACTGACTTATATAAACTGGCTGGTTTGTTGACTGCCGGAAGCCTGTCAGCTTTTGGGGCGCTGGCTTTGATTATTGTGGGCATTGGTTTTAAAGTATCCATTGTTCCCTTCCACTTTTGGGCGCCGGATGTATACGAAGGCGCGCCGACACCGATCTCAGGGTTTTTGTCCACTGCTTCCAAAGCCGCGGGTTTTGCGGTGCTTGTCCGCCTGTTCTTTGTAGCGTTTCCAAACTTTGCCGTTTCATGGACGCTTGTCCTTGCGATCCTTGCCACCGTCACAATGACGGTTGGCAATCTACTCACTCTTCAACAGACGAACATCAAACGTCTTCTAGCATATTCATCCGTTGCCCATGCTGGCTATGCAATGATCGGCGTTGTCGCCTTTTCGGAAGTTCACCAGGAATGGTCGCAGTTGGGCGCGGCGAGCGTGGTCTTTTATATGGCGGCATATATCGCCACGAACCTGCTTGCCTTCGGTATCGTCATGGCGTTCAGCCGCATCACCGGGTCGGAAGAGATCACCGATTATGCCGGAATGAGTCGCCGCTCTCCATGGCTGGGACTGATGATGTTGGCGGCATTCCTCTCGCTGGCGGGTATGCCTCCATTCGGTGGTTTTGTGGCGAAGGTGGTCGTCTTTGCGGCGGGCGTGCAGGCTGGTTATACATGGCTGGTCATCATCGGTATCATCAACTCGGTGATTGGCGTGTATTACTACTTGAATGTTATGAAATACGTCTATCTTTATCGGATGCCAAATGAAGATGAAGAGAACCTTCCCATCCCATTGACCCGTCCGTATGCCATTGCTTTGGCTGTGTTGGCAATCGGTGTCATTCTGATCGGTACGGTGTTCGCTCCCTGGTTCGATTGGTCAAATGCCGGGGCGCTGAATTTGTTCTAAATTTGGAGTCAGGGAGCTTGCTCCCGTATCTTTGATGGTTTTTTCTCCAGCAGTCGAACTGCTGGAGAATAGGGTCTTTTGTATCAGCGAAAGAAAGGATTCAGGATACCAGAGGCAGGTTAGGGCGTTGTAAAGAGGCGAAATTGACGCTCATCCTGCTTGTGATATAATACGCAACCTATGAAACAATCCGACCCCAATGACAACAATAGAGGTTTGCCCTTTTCCATGGCGCTGGCTGGCGTTTTGGGCATGGGCGGATTGATCACCCTCGCGATCGTGATCGTTTCACTGTTGGGGGGCTTGTGGCTGGATAGGACGCTGGATACGAAGCCCCTGTTCACCCTGTTGCTGATGATCGTGAGCGCGCCGATTTCCATTTTTGTGATGTATCGGGTGGCGATGAATTCAATTTCAAAAATGACGCCGCCCGGAAAGAAAACCGAAGGAGATAAGTAAAACTAATGACGACCAGGACCAAACGACGCTTTGGCTTCAAGCGCTGGGTTCTTCTTGGATTGATGATTCTGGGTGGGTGGCTGGCGATAGGCGTACAGGGGATTTTCACGCCGATCAGCCCTGCAGTGATTTTGCCTGCAGAACCCTTCCTGCCCGGTTTGAAGTTGTTCCCCGGAACTGCATTCGAAACGACCTTTAGCAATTCGATGGCATCGCTATCCCTCGCCATCGTGCTTTTGCTGATATTGGTGTTTTTTGTTGTTCAGCCTTTCATTCGCAGAAGGCAGGATGTGCCCAGCGGCTTCTACAATTTTGTAGAAATGTTGATCGAGTATTTCTGGAATACGACCCAGAACGCGGCTGGGAAACATGCCCGGCGTATCTTCCCGTTCGTAATGACCATCTTCCTGTTTGTGTTGACAGCCAACATGGTTAAGTTGTTGCCCATCCATGAAACCATCGGCTATCTGGAGCCGGCACACGGCAACCTAACGGGTTATGACACGGCGAAATTATTCAACCTTGGGGCAACGCCAGTGATTACACTGGATGGTTCCCATGAGACCAAATCGTCGGAACGCACGGCGGAAGAACATGCTGTTTCAGAGGGTGAGGAACATGCGGTTTGTGAGCATGATTGTTTTGTTGTCCCGTTTTTCCGCGGTGTAGCCACGGACTTGAATTTCACTTTCTCGCTGGCGCTCATCACCATGGTGATGGTGCAGGTATTTGGTTTTTCAGCCCTGGGTTTTGGCTACCTGACCAAGTTCTTTAACTTCAGGACGATCATTGACAAGCCATTCTTTGGTTTGATGGATACCATTGTGGGTGTCCTTGAGTTGATCTCGGAGCTTGCCAAAGTCCTTTCGTTTGGCTTGCGTCTTTTTGGTACGATCTTTGCAGGAACCTTGTTGCTTGGCATTCTGGGCGTTCTTGTCCCTGTGCTGATCCCGGGCTTCCTTTATGGTTTGGAAACATTCGTGGGCTTGATTCAAGCCTATGTATTTGCCGCCCTGGCAATGACGTTCATGAGCCAGGCAACCGTCAGCCATCACAGCGACGAGCATGCTGAACATTAAACTTTAATCATCTGAAATTTGGAGGATCTTAAACATGAATGACCCCGTAGTCTTTTTGCAGGCAATGCGTTACATCGGCGCCGGTCTCGCTGTGATCGGTGTGGCGGGTGCAGGCGCAGGTATTGGTATCGTTGTAGGTGGAGCGGTGCAAGGCATGGCTCGCAACCCGGATATGGCTGGTACGATCCAGACCAACATGATTCTGGGCATCGCGTTCTCTGAAGCCGTCGCCATTTACGCGCTTGCCGTCGCTCTCATCATTCTCTTCGTATAACTGACAAGGAGAAAGAATGGAAGCGCTTGGAATTAACCTAGGTTCGTTGGTTGTATTTGTCATTGCCTTTACGGTGGTCTTCACCGTGTTGAGTGTCTGGGTCTATAACCCGGTGCTGAACATGCTGGAATCCCGTAAAAAGAAAATTGCGCAGGGTATCGAAGATGCCCGCATCGCGGCAGAAGCTCGTGCCGACGCTGAAAAGGATGCGGCAAAGATCAAAGCAGATGCACAGATCGAAGCCAGCAAGATCGTTGCCGAGGCAACAGAGCGTGCTGCAACTGCAGGCAAGGATGTGAAAGCTGCTGCTGAGGCAGATGCAGCCAAAGCTCGTGAAGCCGCCAAAGCCGAAGCCGAACTGGAACGCAATCAGATCCTTGGCGATCTGCGCGGTCAGGTGGCGTCCCTTGCCATTGCCGCCGCCAACAAGCTGGTTGGCGAAGCGCTGGATGAAAAGAAACAGCGTGCATTGCTCGATGAGTTCTTCTCGGGTGTGAAATCTGGCAAGGTGGTTGTGATCGATGGTGAATTCAAAGGCGATGATGCCGTTGTCACCAGCGCACTGCCCCTCACCAATGATGAGCAGGAATCTGTCAAAAAGAATTTCGGCGCGAAGGGGCTCACCTTCAAGGTTGACCCTGCCATTCTTGGCGGTCTGGTCGTCAAGATCGGTGACAAGGTGCTCGATGGTTCCGTCGCCGGCAAACTCGAAGGCTTGCGCCAGAACTTGAAGTAAATCATTAGACTTCGGAAGTCTACAAGACTTCCGAAGTCTCTTACAGTGAAGGTTTTGGTACAATCGCCAAAGCCTTTTTTATTTAACCATGTCCCACTCAAAATCACTTCAACAAATCTTTGCCGAACTACCGCCTCCATTTTTTATAAAGGATGCTCCTGATATTCCGATCAATGGGATTTCAATTGACAGCCGCGCTGTGAAGCCCGGTCATCTTTTCGTCGCCATGAAAGGCGGTAGTGTGGATGGGCATGATTACATCCAAAAAGCGATTGAGAATGGCGCGGTCGCTGTTGTGGGAGAAGTAGGTCGGGTTGCCAACCCGACTTACCCATATATAGGACTCGAAAACACGCGTCAGGCTCTGACGTGGATAGCTGGCGCGTTCCACGATGGACCTGGTCGTAAGCTGAGGGTGATCGGCGTCACTGGTACCGATGGAAAGACAACGACAACGAATCTCATTTACAAGATTTTGCTCGCCGCGAATATCAAGGCTGGGATGATTTCCACGGTCAACGCCGTGATCGGCGACGAAGTGCTGGATACGGGATTCCATGTCACTACGCCGGATGCACATGATGTCCAGCGTTATCTCGCTAAAATGGTGGAAGCAGGTTTAACTCACGTTGTGTTGGAGACGACATCACACGGATGGTCGCAACACCGCGTGGATGCCTGTGAATTCGATGTCGGTGTGGTCACGAATATTACACACGAACACATGAACGAACACGGCAATTATGAAAACTATCGTGCCGCAAAAGCGAGATTGTTCTCCAGCCTTGAGATCACGCGGGAGAAGCCTCAGGGAAACCCGCGCTTGGGTGTTATCAATCGGGATGATCATCGTTCTTTTGAATTTCTGAATAACTTTATCAAAACGAATAAGATGAATTATGGACTGGGCGATGGTGCTGATGTCCGTGCTTTGAACATCGAATACAGCCCAAGTGGAATCCATTTCACTGCACAAAGTAAGGATTTTCAGGTGAATATGACCAGCAAACTGGTCGGAGCGTATAACGTCTCGAATTGTCTCGCGGCGTTGACTGCGGCTGTCTATGGATTGGGGATCAAACCCGAAGTCGCCGCGCAGGGAATTGCCTCGCTTGAGGGAATCCCCGGTCGCATGGAACGGATCGACATGGGACAGGATTTCACTGCCATTGTGGACTTTGCCCACACACCGAACGCCTTGAAGGTCTCTCTCGAAGCGGGAAGAACCATGAGTAGCGGAAAGGTCATCTCTGTTTTTGGTTCTGCAGGTCTGCGCGATAAAGAGAAACGCCGCATGATGGCAGAGACATCAGCAGAGCTGGCTGACCTGACTGTATTGACCGCCGAAGATCCGCGCACCGAATCGCTGGAGGGAATTCTTGATGAGATGGCGGCAGGCGCGAGGTCCAGAGGAGGACGCGAGGGAGAGACATTTTGGCGGGTGTCTGATCGCGGCGAAGCGATCCGCTTTGCATTGAAGTTGGCACGTCCGGGCGATATCGTCCTTTCCTGTGGCAAAGGGCATGAACAATCCATGTGTTTTGGGACAGTTGAGCATTTATGGGATGATCGTATCGCGATGCGCGCCGCCTTGGCGGAATATTTGCATGTGGATGGACCCGCGATGCCTTATCTGCCGACGCAGGATAAACTTGAGGAGGAGTGGTTGAAATCATGGAAGTAAAACCAGTGACATTGAATGGCAAATTTGTTCGGCTTGAACCAATGACCGAAGAGCATGTAGCCGGGTTGGCAGAGATCGGTGTGGGGCAACTGTTCTGGGATTTCATGGTCTACGGAAAAATGGAGACCGAAGACAACATGCGCGGCTGGGTCAGACAGATTCTGGAACGCGCAGAAAAGGGGACAGATGTTCCGTTTGTCGTCATTCATCTTGAATCAGGGCGTGTGGCAGGCGCGACGCGTTATATGAACATCATGCCGAATGATCGTGGGCTTGAGATCGGTGGCACATGGTATGGCTCGGATTTTCAACGGACTGGTGTGAATACCGAATGTAAATACTTGCTTCTACAACATGCCTTCGAGACGTTGGGTTGTATTCGTGTGCAATTGAAAACCGACCTGCGCAACGAGCGTTCGCAGAAAGCCATCGAACGGATCGGCGCAAAGAAGGAAGGTGTATTGCGTAATCACATGATCCTGCCAGACAGCTATTTCCGCCATTCGGTGTATTACAGCATTCTGGATACGGAGTGGGGAGATGTGAAAAAACGGCTGGAAGAGATGATGGCAAAGCACTAAGAGCGTTTTTGTTGTGATAGATCGCTGTCGGGCTGTTGAAACTGAATCGCCTTGTACAATAACCATAAAACGATCACAGCCCCAAAAAACAGATACGATTGCAGAAAGTTCAGATATGTATTTGCAAAAATCCGGGTAAAGTTCAGTCTTTGGCTTGATAAGAAGAAGGCGGTTGAAAGAAAGGCAACCGTATATTTCCCTGAGGGCTTTTGTGAGGTGCAAACAGGGGCGATCAAGGCAAAGATGGGCAGGAGAATGCCGTGATGATGTTCCCATGCGATGGGGGATGAGATGGTTAGGCTGAGGATGAGCAGGGCGAGACAAAAAGCGTCAGCTTTTTTATTTCTTTTCCAGAATAGTGCAAATCCAAGAATGATGAGCGCGGCGATCACTGTTATCCCATAGACTGTAGGATTATAGGGCGGGAAGCCGTCGGCATGCCATTTGAGGTTGTCGCCATTGAAGAGGATGCGGTTGATCAGCCCGTTGACCGATTGATTCGGGAAATAGGATTCTCCGCGTTGACCCATAAATGACACAGCCGGCAGGTAGTCCAAATAATTTTGAAACCCATACATTCCAACGGCGATCAGGGTCAGGACTCCGAATGTCAAACTGCTTGTGATGACAAACTTCCATTCCTTGCGAAGTAACCCCCACAGGATCACAACTCCCCATTGCGGTTTGATAGCGCAACATATTCCCAGGAAGATGCCAGCCAGCCAGGGCTTTTTCCACTGCCATGCCAGAATGGACAGGGATACCAGCATAGTGATCGTGGTCTGAATCTGCCCAAGGGTGTACGATTTGGCGAGAGGGTAAAACGTGATCGTGATCGCCAGGACAGGGATGAGCGATGCAAGGTTTACATTGTCACCGCTGTTTGTCTTGCGATGGCTTTCCCTCAGAATGAACCATGACGCGACCCCTGAAAGGATGACAAAAATCCATGAAGCCATGTTCAACACTTTGAACAATGTGACTTGTGCGATGTCAGCGGCTTGTTGAAACAGGTCAAGAAGTACCAGACTGCTTAAGGGGTATTGGAATTTTGTTTTCTGGTTGAAGAAAAGTTCCGTGTAGATTGGAATATCCGGGTGTTCGCGGAGATGTTCGATAGCCTGATACATGGGTCCCCATGAATCCTGCCAGGCGTCGAACTGTAGGAATCTCAGTCCATAAACCCCCGATGTTTCTTTTTCGCCGTTGACGGCGAATAAGAATAGGCTGAAAAGTACACTGTTTACGATAAAGACGATCCACAGCCTGGAAGTCCACTTGTTGGATTTTATAAAATTCATTTCTTGAGAAGATTCGCTTCCAGAAAATCCGAGATCATTTTTGAGTATTCTTCCTGGGTTGGGACGGTCGGCTGACCGTTCAGGGTTTTTAAGCTATGATCGCCGCCTTGGATGATGACAAGCGTAGAGGAAACACCAGCATCTGTCAGCGTTTTGTGCAGGGTTTCTGCCTGTGCCAGCGGGACAACACCATCTTTATCTCCATGAATGATGAGAAAAGGAGGATCGTCAGCGGTGACATAGGTAATCGGGCTGACAGCGACATTCTCCGGCGTGTTGCTGTTAGCAAGAAAATTAAATGCATAATAAATGGAACCGTTCAATCCATCTGGGATGTCCTTGGTGAAATCGGATATCCCAGACATGACAATGACAGCCTGCACGCGGCTGGATTGATCGGTATATTCGCCGACATCCCAGCCAGCCGATTCGTCTGTTGTGCCGAGCAGGGCGGCGAGATGACCTCCGGAACTGGCGCCCACCACGCCGATGCGGTCGGGGTCGATGTTGTATTCGGAAGTATGTGCCCTCAGGTATCTGAGGGCGCACTTCACGTCTTCGATCATTGCCGGAAATTTGGTTTGATAATCACCAAGACGATAATTTACGGATACCACAAGGATGCCTCTTTTTGCAGTCTCTCCCCAGCCCAGCCCGTCGGATTTGTCACCTTGATACCAACTGCCGCCGTGGATATAGACCAGCACGGGCCACGGTCCGCTGGATGATGGGTAATAGACATCCATTTTCTGCGGGATTTCTTTTGTTGTGCAGTATGTGACGTCGATTTCGGTTGTCCCGAATTTGGTTTCGTCAAAGATCGGTTTCTTCGCGCCACAAGCCGTGAATAGAAATACCCCAAGAGCCAGTAGAATGATTTTGGTGTCCATTATTGATCGTGATGTCCTTGCGTGCTGTTTTCTTGAATTATACCCTTTGGAATATCATTGTCTTATTCTGAGCAGGACCTTTACTTCGCGGGACAGGACACTGGATTCTGTAATGCGGCATATTGTGTTTTTCCAATTAAATCTAACAACCTATCGCGTCGAGCGGAGGGGATGCGATCGTTGCTTCCCCGTAGACGAGACGCAGGGTATTGTAGAAACCTGCGCTTCGTCTGCGCTCCGCTCAGCGCGAAGTTGACTGTAAGAATCAAAAACAGCCGGTCCGGGATGGAAAGGCTGTTTTATGTGGATCAGTTACCGGCTTGGGGTTGAAGCGGTTTTCCATCCTTTGCGATGGGAACCGTGAAATAGAAAGATGTCCCTTTGCGGAATTCGCTTTCGAACCAGACTGTCCCGCCTTGTAGTTCGATGAGGTTTCGGGTGATGCTCAGCCCCAAGCCTGTGCCCGGCGCTTCCCGCACCTTGTCGTCTGAGGAACGGAAGAATTTGCTGAACAACTTTTGCTGGTCTTCGGGCGTCATGCCGAGACCGTTGTCCTGTATTTTGATCTGGATCAAGTTGTCCTTGCGAAGCGCCTGCACCACAATGGCGCCGCCTTCGGGTGTGTATTTGTTGGCGTTGCTGATGAAGTTGGTGAGTATCTGCGCCAGGCGGTTGCGGTCGCACCAGGCTTTGGGAAGTTCCTCCGGAATGTCCACCGTGACGGTTTGATTCTTTTGTGTGACCTGTGTGCGGGTGAGCGTCACGATCTCGTCGATCACGTCCCAGACAGGAACTTCGCGAGGCTCGAGGCGCATGTTGCCGCTTTCGATGCGCGAGATGTCGGCAAGGTCGGAGACGAGTGTTGCCATGCGATTGACGTTATTGCGGATCGTTGTCAGGAAGTTGGTCTGATTCTCGTTCAATTGCCCAGTCGCCCCTGACAGCATAAGATCGCTGTAGCCTTTGATGGAGGTCATCGGGAGTTTGAGTTCATGTGACACAATGGAAACAAATTCCGATTTCGATTTGTTTGCCTCCACCGCTTCATCTCTCGCTTCTGCGAGTTCCTGTGTCCTTTGCTTGACGCGTTCCTCAAGGCTGGCGTATGAGTCGCCCAGATTCTTTGCCATGTTGTTGAAGTTCTCGCTGAGGATGGTGATCTCATCTTTGAACAACAAATAATAGGTGGGCACGCGTTGGTTCAGATCACCCTGGCTCATGTTCGTTGTCGCTTCGGTGAGCAGGGCAAGCGGACGGGTGAAGGCAAGGAAGGCGGCGATCCAAAACCACAACGCAGTGATGCCGAAGATACCGGTCACGGTGATGAGCACGATCTGGATGTTGCGGCTGACCGAGAAAAGGTTCTGGATGGGTTGCGCCACCAGTACGCTACCCTGTTGGGTTTTGGAGATGACGAGCGGGTGTCCCAACATTCGGTACCCAGTATTGTCGGCGTATTCGACATTGACCGCGGGCGTTTCACTTGAACTGAGCCAGCCCTGATTGATCAGTGTTTCGTAGCCTGCCTTTTGGTCTATGGTGGAAACGATGACCGCATTGTCTTTGACCACGGCGATATCGGTATCAATGATCTGGCTGATGTTGTCAATGTAGGCTTGATCCATGTAGAACGCCGCGACGACAACGCCCAGTAATATTTGCCCGTCGAGTGAAAAGACCGGGGCAACGCCGATGATCTGTGAATTCTGTGGGGAAATGGCGACACTGCTGATGGCGAATTTCCCTTCCAGAACGGTGGCGATCAGGTTTTCGCGTATCTTGATCGCGTCTTCACTGACCTGAAGCCTGCGCGCCACCGTAGGTCCTCCGTAGAAATACGCCTGACTCCCGGGTTGGAAGTCGGCTGTGTATAGCGAGAGTTCCTGAAGTTCGAGGGATGTTTTATTTTCGTTGAGCGCCGCGCTGGAAGCGTTCAGGTCTGCGAAGGCATTGATCACATCCGGCTGTTTGGCGAGTAGCGCCGCGTTGTTGCGAGCCAATGCTTCCGAGTTCTCGATGAGCGCGCCGACTGAATCGGCGATCTCTGCAAGCCTGCGGTCGGCTTCCTGTTCGATGCTGTTATTGATGATCTGATTGGTCAGGGGGGACAGCACGACCACAAGCAGGAGAATCGTCACCGCGAGCGGGAAGACGAGTTTCGCCTGAATGTTGAGGTACTTTTCCCTGATAAGTCTGCGCATGGCTTGTATCATGGGTTAGGCGGATTTCCGTCGGGTGTAAACCATGATGAGGGATACCACCACAATGATTCCCAGCGCGATGGCTACCAACAGGATCGGACTGAACGCACCGCTCCCAACCGGAGTTTGATTCGCCGCTTGAGGCGCGATCACATTGAAGCCTTCGTTCAACGACGCGGCGGGGACTTCATTGCTCACCGCAGGCAAAACGTTCTTGAGATAGAAGGCAACCGCGTCGGCGTCTTCTGCGGTAAGGGATGTGTACACAAACCACGGCATCAAAATGAGACGGCGACCATCCTTGCCAATGCCTGAGACGATGGCGCGCTTGATCTCTTCCTCGGTCCATGTGCCGATGCCTGTTTCGTTATCGGGTGTGATGTTCCCGCCATAGACAATGCCCCACGGACCCTCGTACGGCTGGCGTCCGCCCAGATATTTCTCAAGGACAGGGGCGCCAGTGTTCGGGTCAACGGGGGTATGGCAGTCGGTGCATCCCATGATGCTGTTGACGAGGTACCCGCCTCGGGCGGCTTTATCCGAAGCGTCTGGGGCGACAATTCCTGTCTGGTAGGGAGGCGTGGGCATTCCATCGGTGGGTATGGTGCGGGCGGGAACGGGGTTGGAGACAGCATCAACGGAACGCAGGTAGGCAACGACGGCTTCCAAGTCGGAATCTGCCATGCCAGCGTAAACATGATAAGGCATGACCGGGAAGAGCACCTTGCCTTCCTTGTCCACGCCGGTCTTGATGGCGATCTTGACCTGTTCGTCCGTCCACGAGCCGATGCCGGTTTCCTCATCGGGTGTCAGGTTGCGGGTGAACAAA
>Ga0315912_10005095_pt1 | contig 12175 bp, 12 predicted proteins | sample VfabasoilMG_FD_204469 | JGI IMG/M metagenome (GOLD analysis project Ga0315912, IMG submission 204469) | Garden soil microbial communities collected in Santa Monica, California, United States - V. faba soil | ecosystem: Environmental > Terrestrial > Soil > Garden | place: USA: California... | reverse complement strand
TATGCCGACGCCGAGATGCAACGCAAGTCGCAACTCGCCGCCGAGATCGCCCGCGCCATCAAGGCCCGCCGACTGACTCAGCAGGGCGCTGCCGAGTTGCTTGGGATCGACCAGTCCAAGGTGTCACGCATCACGCGAGGTCGGTTCCGCGGTGTCAGCGAAGCCAAGCTGTTGGATTTGGTGAAGAAGCTCGGCCACGATATCAAGATCGTCGTCGGCCCGGTGCGCCGACGCGCCGGCAAGATCGACCTCCAGTTCGGTTGATTGCATCAGTCGCCCATTGCGACGATCTCCTGCCTCAGCTTCTTGCGCACGATTGCGGCTGCATGGCGCCGCACTTCATCCGACGACAACGGCCGCAGCGGCGCCACCGGCACCGGCTTGCGATCGTCGTCGACCGCCACCATCGTGAAGAAGCAGCTGTTGACATGACGCACTTGCTGAGTGCGGATGTGTTGCGCGACGACCTTGATGCCGACCTCCATCGACGATGTGCCGGTGTGGTTGACCGAGGCCAAGAACGTCACCAGCTCGCCGACGTAGATCGGCCGCCGGAACGTCACCTGGTCGACCGACAGCGTCACGACGTAGCGCCCGGCATAACGGCTGGCGCAGGCATAGGCCACCTGGTCGAGCAGCTTGAGGATCGTGCCACCGTGCACGTTGCCGGCGAAGTTGGCCGTATCGGGCGTCATCAGCACTGTCATGCTGAGCTGGTGGGCGGGCAGGTCCATCGCGGCCTCACAGCACGTGCGCGCAGTTGGCTTCCGCGGTGCGCGTGTCCATGTTGCGCCCGCGGTTCAGGTGGTCGTCGATCTCGGCCGCGGCCCCGATCATGCGGCCGTACAGGAACACATTGAACGCCGCGGTTTCGAGATCGCGCTCGCCGAGCGCGCCGCTGCGGTAGTCGGGCCACAACACACCGAGCAGCAGCGCGGCGATCACCGCATCGACGTTGACGCAGAACACGTAGGGCGTCGCGCCGGCATCGTACAGCGCCTGCACCAGCTCGCTGTAGAACGCGTGGAACACGTTGGTGGCGCCGCGCTCGGCGAGGAACTTCGCGATGAAGCGCTCGCGCGGATCGTGGTTGACTGGCTTGCCCTTGAACACCGGGTGGTGAACGCCGGGCAGCGCACGCAGTTCCTGCCCCAATTCCCTCGCGGCACCCTTCTCGGCCTTGTAGCGCTGCGCGTACGCCACCGCCATGGCCTTCAGGTCGATGCCGTGGTTCGGGTCGTTGGGGTCGCGCAGGTCGACGCCGCGGAACTGCTCGAGCAGGAACGCCATGCCCTCGAAGCCGTTGCCGCCGTGGCTGTAGCCGGTGTGCGTGAGAAACCCGGCCATCGCCTTGTTGATCTGCACGCGGCGCGGCGTCTGCGGCCCGTCGGCCGACACCGCGCCCTTCGCGCCCTGCGCCGAGATCGACCCCGGCCCGTTGCTGATCAACAAGCCAATCAGGATCTGCAGCGGCAGCGCCTGCTCGGGCGTCGGCTTCTTGCCGGTGATCGCCAGGAAGCACAGGTCGGCCATCGTCCAGGAGCCGTAGCGCTCGGCCTGCGAGATGCCCGCGAGCGAGCCCCACTGGTGGTGCTTGGCCGGGATCGACGCACCGACCATCACGCCGTACAGGCGCAGGTACCACGGCAGCGTCTCGGCGGTGAGCCGGCTGATGCGCTTGCGCACCAGCGGCCCCCACGCGATCGTCGTTGCGATCGCTGCGAGGATCGCGTCGCGCGAGAGTGGCCCGTCGAGCCTGAGCAGCAGGTTGAGAAATACCGACTTGGCACCGCGCTCGCGCACCGCGCGCAGCATCGCCTCGGGGTGCGAGTCCTTGGCCTCGTCCTCGCGCGCCATGAAGAGCGCGCGCGTCGCAGCGTCGACTTGAATCGTCGACAGGTCGAAGTCGAAGTGGTGGCCTTCTTTCAGCGGCGTGCCGACGAACAGGTCGATCAGAGCGCGCGTGCAGGCCAGCGCGCGCTCGACGCGCTTGGGCCCGACGATTGCGGCCGCCGCGGCCATGACGGTGTTCGGCGAGTTGCCCGCTTCGCGCGCGGCCTCGGCGGCCGCCAGCACGGGGTCGCCCACCAGGTTGACCTCGGCCGCGACCGCAATGTCGAGCAGCGCGCGGTCGTTCGGCCCGGCACCTTCGTGCACCAGCGGCAGCGCGAAGTTGGCCTGCAGTGGCTGCAGAGCCAACTCGAGCACCGGATGGCCGTGCACCGACGTGACCTGCGTCCTGGCGTCCATCACCGAGGCACCGGACTTGTCCTTCATGTTCTGGCGTGCGATCACGGCGCCGACCTGGCGGCGCAGCTCGGCGATCTGCGCCGCGTACGGCTCGGGCGCGGTCACCGGCAGCAGCGCCAGCTCGGCGGGCAGCGATATCCCGTGGTCGTTGGCGAGCCAGGGCTTGAGCGTCAGGCTGCCGCGCGGCGCGAAGTCGGGGCGCGCGCCGCTCAGCGCCATCACCGCCGTCAGCGCCGCAGGGATGTGGGCGATGTTGGTGACCACTGCACCGCGCTTGGACACCACCGGGTTGTCGGGCGTGAACAGCGCATCGACGCCGAAGGCAGCCATGAACCAGCGTTCCTTGTCGGCGGCGCTGTCGCCCGAGCCGGCCATCGCACCGGCGTGGCCGACGGCGCGCGTCAACTTGGACTTCCAGCGCCCGACGACGCAGGCGACGACGGGCTTGGCCCAGTCGATGCCGTGTTCGTAGTAGCCGCCGGGCTCGCAGTACAGCACCGCTGCGCGCGAGCGGCCGTCGTTGCCCAGCGCATGCGCGAAGTCGCGCGCACCGTAATGGATGTAGACGTCCTTGCCCGACGAGACCAGCGTCGTCGTGCCCCAGCCTTCGGTGCTCAGGTATTGCGCGATCGTGGTCGTGAAGCCGCCGGAGTTGGAGAACACCGCCACCGTGCCCTGCAGCAGCGTCTCCTCGGGGTGGTCGCCGCCGAGCGCGCCGCCGATGCGCACGCGGGACCAGCTGTCGGCCACGCCCAGACAGTTGCCGCCGATGACGTCGACGCCGGCGCCCTGCGCCATGGCGCGGATCTCGCGCGCGTCGTGCACCGCGATCTTCTCGGTGACGATGACAATCTTCTTCAGCCCCGGGTTGACGCGGATCAGTTCGGCCACACCGTCGCGCACCCCCGACGGCGGCAGGTAGACCACGCCGGTGTTGAAGGCGTGGCCGGCGTCGAGCCCGCTGCGCACGTTGTCGAACACCGGGATATCGCCGATGGCCGTCTTCAGCTTCTGGCCGCCGCGCCCCGGCGACGTGCCGAAGACGACGTTGCCGCCGGAAAAGACATGGCTTGTCGGCGTGACCTGGCGCGACTCGCCGCCCAGGATGTTGAGCACGCAGACGCGGTCGCCGCGCGTCGCCACGTCGGCCAGCGAGGCTATGCCGACGTAGTAGGGAAATCCGGGAATGCCTCGGGCATGCATGGTGTTCGTCTCCTCAGGTGGTGGCGGCGATGCCGATGTGGCGCGCGATCTGCTCGCGGCCGCCGGCCTTCATCCATTCGTCGATCTTCTTGGCGTAGTTGACGACCTCGCTGATCGCGCTGTCGAAGCCGAAGAAGCGGTAGGGCAGGCCGAGCGCCTCGCAGGTGTCGGCCAGCGCGCCGAAGCCGCGCACCAGGTTCGGCCCGCCGCGGCCGACCACCACGTACAGCGGCGTCGCGCCGTGGGTCGAGAAATGTTCGCGCAGCGCGTCGCCCATCGCGCGCAGCGTTTCGTGGATGTCGGTGTTGTTCGACTTGCCGCCGATGATGAACAGCACGTTCGACTGCGCGAGGAAGTGGCGGTAGCAGATGCGCGCCACCTGCTTCATCTTCTCGTAGGGCGGGTTGCCGCCGAAGTCCGACGAGATGCTCGCCGCCTCGCCCAGCACCTCGGTGACCAGGCTGTTGGCGCCGCCGCCGAAGGTCGGCGCCAGGATCGTGCCGCGCTCGTTGATGACGAACACGTCGGACTGGCCCTGGTGCGTGCGCAGCTCGTTGACCTCCTGCTCGAAGGCGCCGACATCGGCGGCGAACAGGTGGTCGGGCAGGCCCAGGCGCGCCACGCGCGGGTCGTCGCGGTCGAAGCCGCACTTGAAATCGCACGCCACCGGCGTGAGGCGGCCGTTCGGCTCAACGCGCATGCGGATCGGGTTCAGCTCCAGCGTCGTCATGCCGTAGTGGTGCATCAGCTCCCACAGCTTGGGCAGGTGCTGCACCAGCGGCGAGATGATCTCGCGCGGCGCGCCGATGTCGGTCAGTGCGTTGGCGATGACGAAGGCCTTCAACCCGGTCAATGCGTCGAAGGGCACGGTGGCGATGTCGGCCTTGGCCAGTTCCTCGATCGCGATGCCGCCCTTGTGCGTCAGCGTGATCGTCGGCGCGCGAAAGCGCGTGTCGTCGCTGATCGAGAAGTAGATCTCGTGCTCGGCCGGCACGCCGCCTTCGAAGGTCACGCCGTTGGCCTTGGCCGTCACGTTGCCGTGGCGGTGCTCTGCGAAGTACAGGCGTTCCTTCTCGGCCAGCGCCTGCGCCAGGTCGGTGGCGCGGCCGATCAGCCCGGCCTTGCCCTTCTTGCCGACGCCGCCCTTGAACAGCGGCTTGACGAAGATCTGGCCGTGGCGGCGGATCAGCGCCTGGATCTGGTCTTCCGACGCGTCCGGGCCGAGCACTTCCGAGGTCGGGAAATCGACATGCCCGAGCAGCTTGGCGCCGTGCAGCAAACCGGTGAGTTGCATGGTGGTTCCTTGGGTGGGGGTGTCAGAACGGCGCCAGCGCCGCGGCACGGCGGTGCGACAGCGCGCGCAGCGCCGGCGGCAGCAGCAGCATCGTCGCGGCGCCGATCCACAGCGCGATCGAGATCGGGCTTTCGACAAGGATGCCGAGCTCGCCGTCGGTGATCGACAGCGCGCGGCGCAGGTTCTGCTCCATCAGGTCGCCGAGCACGAAGCCCAGGATCAGCGGTGCCATCGGCACGCCCTGCTTGCGCAGCAGGTAGCCGATGACGCCGAGCACGGCCATCAGCACCAGGTCGAAGGTGGTGGCGTGCACCGCATAGACACCCACCGTGCTCACCGCCAGGATGCCCGGCACCAGCACCCAGTTGGGCACCTGCAGCACCTTGGTGAACACGCCGACCAGCGGGATGTTGATGAACAGCAGCAGCACGTTGCCGATGAACAGCGACGCGATCAGCCCCCACACCAGCGCCGGTTGCTGCGTGAACAGCGCCGGGCCGGGCGTGATGTTGTACAGCGTCAGCGCGCCGACCATCACCGCGGTGGTGCCCGAGCCGGGCACGCCGAGCGTGAGCATCGGCACGAAGGAGCCGGCTGCCGAGGCGTTGTTCGCCGCCTCGGGCGCGGCCACGCCGCGAATGTCGCCTTCGCCGAAACGGCCATCCTTGCCGGCGATGCGCTTTTCCATCGAGTAGGTCATCGCGCTGGCGATCGTGGCGCCGGCGCCGGGCAGCACGCCGACGACGAAGCCGACCACGCTCGAACGCAACGTGCCCCACCAGGTCAGCGCCATCTCCTTCAGGTTGAAGAGCTTGCGGCCGGTGACGCGGATCAGCCCGGCGCTGCTGTGATGCTGTTCGAGCATCAGCAGGATCTCGCTGATCGAGAACACGCCGATGACGACGACGATGAACTGGATGCCGTCGGACAGGTGCACGTCGCCGCCTGTGAAGCGGTAGACACCCGAGTTCGAGTCCAGCCCCACCGTCGACAGCGCCAGGCCGATCACCGCGGCCAGCGCGGCCTTCATCGGTGCGTCGCCCATCAGTCCGGCGATGCAGGCGAAGGCGAAGCACATCAGCGCGAAATACTCGGCCGGGCCAAAGGCCAGCGCCCATTTCGCCAGCAGCGGTGCGAACAGCACGATGCCGATGGTGGCGATCATCGAGCCGACGAACGAACTCCACGCCGAGATCGACAGCGCCACCCCGCCCAGGCCCTTGCGTGCCATCGGGTAGCCGTCGAGCGCGGTCATGATCGCACCGGCGTCACCGGGCACGTTGAGCAGGATCGACGAGATGCGCCCGCCGTATTCGCAGCCGATGTACACGGCGGCGAGCAGGATCAGCGCCGTTTCCGGCGGCAGCTTGAGCGCGAAGGCCAGCGGCATCAGGATCGCCACGCCGTTGATCGGCCCCAGGCCGGGCAGCATGCCGACCACCGTGCCGATGAGCGCGCCGATCGCGGCGACGAGCAGGTTCATCGGCGTCAGCGCCACGCCGAAGCCGGCGATCAGGTGTTGCAGCGTGTCCATCAACGGCCTCCCAGCACGACGTGCAGCAGCCCGGTCGGCAGCACCACGTCGAGCAACTTGTCGAACAGGACGAACAGCAGCACGCCGAGGCCGGCTCCGCCGGCCAGCGACTGCTTCCAGCTGCCGCCGAAGGCCATGCCCACCGGCACCGCCATCAGCGCGGTGGCCAGCGTGAAGCCCAGCCACTCGAACAGCAGCGCGTAGACGAAGACGGCCAGCGCGGCCCCGCCGATCAGCTTGAGGTGCGCCAGGGTGATCGCGCCGCCGCGCTGCGTCGGCCGGAGCACCAGCCAGGCGCCGGCGATGGCCATCAATACGGCGAGCAGCAGCGGAAAGGCGCGCGGGCCGACGGGTTCGTAGCTGATGGCGGCGGCGTAGCCCTGCGCCGCCCAGGCCATGCCTGCGGACGCGACCACGCACACCGCACCGAGAATGCGGTCACTCATGTTTGTCTCCGGTAGGGGCGGCCGCAGCGGCGGCCGCGTTGGGGGCGAAGGCTTTAGGGCTTGGTCACCGCCAGGCCGAATTCCTCGGCCAGCTTGCGGTAGGCCTGCACCTGCTTCTTCACGTAGGCATCGACCTCAGGGCCGGTCAGGTCGAACGCAAACAGCCCGCGTTCGGTGCGCAGCTTGTCGAATTCCTTCGTCGCCATGACCTTCTTGAAGTTGTCGGTCCAGACCTTGAAGTCGCCGTCGCTGACCTTCGGCCCCATGTAGAAGCCGCGCACGATCGGCCATTCGATGTCGGCGCCCTGCTCCTTGGCGGTCGGCACGTTGGCCAGGTCACCGGGCAGGCGCTTGTCGGCCATCACTGCCAGGATACGGATCTTGGTGCCGGCCTTCATCTGCTGCGAGGCCTCGGAAGCGTCGCCCGAATAGACGTGCACATGGCCGCCCTGCAGCGCCGTCATCGCCTCGCCGCCGCCTTCGAAGGCGACGAAGCGCATCGACTTCGGGTTCAGCCCGGCCGCCTTGGCGGTGAGCGCGGCCTTCATCCAGTCCTGGCTGCCGACCGTGCCGCCGGCACCGAAGACGACCTTGGTCGGGTCGGCCTTGACCGCGGCGAGCACGTCCTTCAACGACTTGAAGGGCGAGTTGTCGGCGACGATGATGGCGCCGTAATCGGCGCCGACGATGCTCAGCCAGCGCACGTCGTTTTCGTTGTAGCGACCGAACTTGCCTTGCGCGATGTTGAGCAGCGAGCCGCCGGAGAAGGCGACGATGGTGTTGGCGGCGTCCGGGCGCTGCGCGATCACCGCGTTGTAGGCCACCGCGCCGATGCCGCCGGGCATGTAGGTGACGCGCATCGGATCGGCGATGGTCTTGCTGTCCATCAAGGCGGTCTGCGCCAGCTTGCAGGTCAGATCGAATCCGCCGCCGGGCTTGGCCGGCGCGATGCACTCGGTCTTGTCCAGCGGGCCGGCGAGTGCGCCGGCGGCCAAGGTGGCGAGCAGGGTCGCGGCGGCGACGGAACGAACGAGGCGAGGGGTCGATTTCACGGTGTCTCCATCGGGATGTGGTTCAGGACGGAGCCACGATATCGAGCCGCCACTTTCAGCCGGCTTTCAGCCAAGCGGCGAAAGTCTACGGGTTAACCCGGATGCTCGGTTGTCGCCCCGGCGAGCGGCAGCACGATCGCCGCCTCGAGTCCGCGCCCGCCTTCACCCCGGCCGATCTCGAGCCGGCCGCCGTGGCGCTCAGCGATCGAGCGCACGATTGCCAGGCCGATGCCGGAGCCCGGTGCGTCGACGTTGCGGCCGCGAAAGAAGCGCTCGCCGGCGCGATGGCGCTCGTCGTCGGGTATGCCGGGGCCATCATCGACGACCGCGAGCCGCAGCTGCCCGGCCTCGGCCGCAACACGCACCGTGACATGCCCACCGCGCGGCGTGTAGCGGATCGCGTTGTGGAGCAGGTTCGCGAGAGCTTCCTTCAGCAGCCCGCTGTGCGCGTGCACGCGCCGCGCGACCCCTTCGGCCGCGTCGAAGCCGAGATCGATGCCGCGTTCGCGCGCCTCGGCCCACCAGCCGCGGGTCACCTCGGCGGCGAACGAGGCCAGGTCCAGCGGCTCGAACGGCAGCTCGGCGTTGTCGGCACGCGCGAGCACGAGCATCTGGTTCGTCTGGCGCACCGTCTCGTCGAGCTGCGCCTTCAGCGCGACGAGCGCCTCGCGCAGCTGCGTCGTGTCGTCCTCGCGCAGCGCGTAGCCGAGTTGCGTCGCCAGCGTCGTCAGCGGTGTGCGCAGTTGGTGCGACGCATCGTCGATGAACCGACGCCGCGCCTCGATCAGGTTGCGCGTGCGCTCGACATGCTGGTTGATCGCGGCGATCAACGGCTGCACGTCGGCCGGGATGTCACGCGCGGCGATCGGCGTCAGGTCCTGCGGGGTGCGCGACGACACCTCGTCGCGCAGTCGTGCCAGCGGCCGCAGCGCCCAGCCCACGGCGAGCAGCAGCAGCATGCCGGCGACGAGCACCAGCACGAGGTCGCGCGACACCGCCTGCGCGACGAGGCGGCGCGTGAACTGCTCGCGCGAGGTCAACGGCTCGGCGACCTGGACGACGACGCGCTGCGGCACGGCCGCGCCGCCGATCGCGCGGTCGAGCAAGCGCGCGTAGCTTGCCAGCCGCACCGGCTCGCCGAAGACGGCCGTGTCGATGAACTGGGGCTGGCCCGACACCAGCGTGGCCGGCGGGGGCGGCAGTGCGGTGGTGCCGATCTCGACCAACCCGTCCTCGGTCGCGACGCGGAAATGCACCCGGCCGCTCGCGGTGAGTTCGAAGAACTCGAGCATGCGGTACGGCAGCTCGACGGCGAGGCCGCCGCTGTCGGTCGAGATGCTCGCGTCGATCGACTTGACCGCGCCGAGCAGCGACCGGTCGTAGGCGGCGTCCGCGGCCTCGATCGCGGTGCTCCGGGCGAGCCACAACTCGGCGCCGGCGACCACCAGCAGGCCGGGCAGCAGCGCCACCAGCAGCGTGCGCTTCAGGCTCTGGCGGTGCCAGCGATCCAGGTTCACGCGCGGTTCGCCGTGGCCGGCGTGCCTTCGAGCACGTAGCCGAGCCCGCGCACCGTGCGGATCCCGACCGACGTGCCGTGCAGACGCTTGCGCAGCCGGTGCACGAGCACCTCGACCGCGTCGGGCTGCACGTCCTGCTCGTCGGAGAACACACGGTCGAGGATCTCCTGCTTCGACAGCGGCTCGCCGCTGCGCTGGATCAGCGCGCGCAGCACCGCATGCTCGCGCGGCGTCAGCGCGAGCGGGCGGTGCGCGACGGTGAACTGCTTGGTGCCGGCGTCGTACGCCAGCGGGCCGCAGGCAAAGCGCGGCTGGTCGCTGCCGCGGGCGCGGCGGATCAGCGCCACCAGCCGCGCCTCGAGCTCGGCCAGCTCGAACGGCTTGGCGAGAAAGTCGTCGGCGCCTTCACGCAGCGTGCCGACGCGTTCGATCAACGAGTCGCGTGCCGTGAGGATCAGCACCGGCAGCCGCTCGTCGGCAGCGCGCAGGTCGGCCAGCACGTCGCGTCCGCTGAGGCCGGGCAGGCCGAGGTCCAGGATCAGCGCGTCGTAGCGGGTGGCCTTGATGCTGCGTCGAACGAGCCGGCCGTCGTCAACCCAGTCGACCTGGAAGTCGCTCTGCGCCAGCGCGCGTACCAGCCAAGTGGCCAGTTCGTGCTCGTCTTCGGCCAGTAGAACGCGCATTCGCAAGCCCGCCGCGTGGAGTCGGACGATGCTACACGCGGCGGCGTCGGTCACGATCCTGCGGCAGACGATCAACGAAGTCATCGAGCGCATCGTGCTCGATCCCGCCACACTATCCGCCCGTCTGCACTACTCGTTTCGGAGTGGTGCAGCGGGGGACACTTGGCGACCCGTACGAGTCCCGACTCAACCCCTGTCCGCTGGGTATCGGCGCCACTGGCGATCATTGCTCGTCGACGACGGGCTTAGACAGCAAGTTGAGGCGGTCCAGCGGCATTGTGCGTGCCATGCAGACACATTGGCGCGGAACGCCATGAGACGTCTGGAGCCCTTCTGGGACGGCGCGGGGGTCATCAGTGTGCGGCACGTCATGGCACTGACGTCGATCGAATGCCGCCGGCATTTTCGCCTCACATTGACATCTGTATGCCAAAATTGGCATAGTGCCACCGATGTCGAAGCAGCCGCGCAAGCCCCTCAAGTGGGTTGGCTCCGCCAAGCGCGACCTGGATGCCATGCCCGAGGACGTCAAAGACGTATTCGGGCACGCCATCGATCTGGCGCAGGCCGGCGGCAAGCATCAGAACGCCAAGGTGATGACCGGGTTCGGCTCGGCGGGCGTGCTGGAGATCGTCGAGGACGATCGTGGTGACACCTACCGCGCCGTCTACACCGTCAAGTTCTCGGGTTGGGTCTACGTGCTTCACTGCTTCCAGAAGAAGTCCAAGAGCGGCATCAAGACGCCGAAGGAAGACATGGATCTGATCCGCGCCAGGTTCAAGGCCGCGAAGCTGGACTTCGAGGCTTGGCAGAGGAAACAAGGAGCACCCTGATGAGCCGCAAGACCGAGGTCGTGATCGAACAAGGCAGCACCAACGTTTACAGCGATCTGGGCTATGCCGACGCCGCCGAGATGCAACGCAAGTCGCAACTCGCCGCCGAGATCGCCCGCGCCATCAAGGCCCGCCGACTGACTCAGCAAGGCGCTGCCGAGCTGCTTGGGATAGACCAGTCCAAGGTGTCACGCATCACGCGAGGTCAGTTCCGCGGTGTCAGCGAAGCCAAGCTGTTGGAACTCGTGACGAAGCTGGGCCACGATGTCAAGATCGTCGTCGGCCCGGTGCGCCGCCGCGTCGGCAAGATCGAGCTCCAGTTCGGTTGATTGCATCAGTCGCCAGTGCGACGCCCCAGACGATCTTCTGCGGCTTGATCGCGAATACGTCATCGCGCGAGTATTCGGCGCGGTCCCGCCGGCCCACGGTGTCGTAGGGGTCAAAGGCCGTATCTAGGCACCGCGTCCCCTCCGAGCGAGCCGGTTGCACCTGGCATCGGCGAGGGCAACTCGTCTTCGGGAACGACACTCCAGCTACCCGCCCAAACCGTTGACCTCGGCCGCGACCGCAATGTCGAGCAGCGCGCGGTCGTTCGGCCCCGCACCTTCGTGCACCAGCGGCAGCGCGAAGTTGGTCTGCAGCGGCTGCAGCGCCAACTCGAGCACCGGATGGCCGTGCACCGACGTGACCTGCGTCTTGGCGTCCATCACCGAGGCACCGGACCTGTCCTTCATGTTCTGGCGTGGGATCACGGCGCCGACCTGGCGGCGCAGCTCGTGACGATGGCCGGCGTGACGAAACGCGCGCCGCGCTGGCGCAAGTGCTCGAGCGTATTGAGCTCGATCCCGCCAATCTCACCGCCCGGTTGCACTACCAGGTCGGTAGTGCAACCGGGGATAACTTGGCGACCCCTAGGGGATTCGAACCCCTGTTACAACCGTGAAAGGGTCGTGTCCTAGGCCTCTAGACGAAGGGGTCTGGAAACTACGTCGACTCGATGCGTGCTGACGTGTGGTGGAGGTAAGCGGGATCGAACCGCTGACCTCTTGCATGCCATGCAAGCGCTCTCCCAGCTGAGCTATACCCCCAACGGGCCTCACGGCAACGCGCCTCGAGCGAGGCCGCGATTATATAGGCGTGTTCGGGTGGCGGCCCTGCCGTCGCTCAGGCCAAGGCGGCTGACAGCCGCCGCAGCACCAGCGTGCGATCGAATAGTGCCAGCACCGCGTCGATCGATGGTGTCTGCGTGCGGCCGCACACCGCCACGCGCAACGGGATCGCGAGCTGTGGCATCTTGAGCTTGTGCTCGGCGAGCGTCTCCTTGATGGCCTGCGCGATACCGGCCTTGTCCCAGGCGGCCGCG
>Ga0315912_10005094_pt1 | contig 12176 bp, 10 predicted proteins | sample VfabasoilMG_FD_204469 | JGI IMG/M metagenome (GOLD analysis project Ga0315912, IMG submission 204469) | Garden soil microbial communities collected in Santa Monica, California, United States - V. faba soil | ecosystem: Environmental > Terrestrial > Soil > Garden | place: USA: California... | reverse complement strand
GGCGTACGAGGAGACCCTGCGCGCGACGGCCGAATTCTACGGGCTCGAGCGCGCTGCTTCCGACGAGATCCGGGCCAGGATCGTCGAGCGCTTCACGGGCGGGGCGTACGGCTGGATGTGGCCATTTCGCTCTCAGGTCGAGCGCTGGTACGATCGCGCTCTGGCCGAGCTGTCAGAGACGGAGAGGTTCGCGTGAGCGAGGTCGTGGGCATCGACCTCGGGACGACCAACACCGTGGTCGGCTCGGCGCGAGGCGGTGAGGCGGTTGCGCTCGCCGACGAGCACGGCCGCACGCTGATCCCTTCGGTCGTGTCCTTCCACCCGAACGGGAACGTGCTGGTCGGACAGACCGCCAAGGAGCGGCGCGTCATCGACCCGAAGAGCACCGTCTACTCGGTCAAGCGCCTGATCGGTCGAAGCTGGGACACGGAGGAGGTGCGCCGCGCCCGCTCGCGGCTGCCGTTCGAGATGCGCGAGGGCCCCGGCCAGGCGGCGCTCATCGCCGTGCGTGGCGAGACGTACACGCTGCCCGAAATCAGCGCGTTCGTGCTGCGCAAGGCGCGCACCGTGGCCGAGGCGGCGCTCGGCGAAAGCGTGGAGCGGGCCGTGATCACGGTGCCCGCCAACTTCAACGATCTTCAGCGCGCGGCGACCAAGGTGGCTGCGCGCGTCGCCGGGCTCGAGGTGCTGCGCATCTTGAACGAGCCGACCGCCGCGGCGCTCGCCTACGGCTACGGCAAGTCGAGCGCCGAGCGCCTCGCCGTTTACGACTTCGGCGGCGGCACTTTCGACGTGACCCTGCTCGATCTCTCGAACAACGTCTTCGAGGTGCTCGCCACGGCGGGCAACACGTTCCTCGGCGGCGACGACATCGACGTGGCCATCGCGGAGCGCATGGCGGACCAGTTCCTGAGGCAGCACCGCTACGACCCGCGCGCCGATCCGGTGGCGTTCGACCGCTTCCGTCTGGCGGCCGAGGACGTGAAGCGGCAGCTTTCCCAGGAAGAAAAAGCCGCGACGCTGGTGCGCGAGGTGACGCACGGCGCCGGGGGCAAGTCGATCGACCTCGTCTTCGAGATGACGCGTGGGGAGTTCGAGCTTCTGGCGGCGCCGATCATCGACCAGACGTTCGACGTGTGTCGCGACGCGCTCGGAGTCGCGCGGCTCACGGTCGGCGACCTCGACCAGGTGCTGCTCGTCGGCGGCTCGACACGCATCCCCCTCGTGCAGCGCCGCGTCGAGGAGTTCTTTCGCCGCGAAGGCCAGTCGCAGCTGAGCCCGGACGAAGTCGTGGCCATGGGCGCCGGGATCCAGGCCGCCGCCCTCGCCGGAGCCGATCGCCGCAAGAGCGCCATTCCACCGCCCCCTGCGCCGGCGCGCCGGGCCAGCACGACGCCCGGAGTCGGGCGCGGCACGCTGCCCACGGGAAGCGCGCGTGCACCTGACGCCGCCGTGGGCCGCCTGCGCCTCAGCAGCATGGTGGACGCCGGGGAAGCGGGCCCGAGCCCGGATACCAAGCCTTTCGAGCCGCGCCGTCCGGCTGCGACGCGTCCGGGACTCGCGCCGCCTCTGCCGGGTGAGGGCCCGGCGGGGGAGCCCGGCCAGCCCACGACCTTGATGGGGCTCGGCAACCGTGGGCGCACGAAGACGGGCGCGGGGCTCGGTCCCGAAGCGGAATCCGCCGAAGCCAGCGCGGAAATCGCCCACGCGTCTCCGGGACCTCCCGCACCTCCGCCACGCGTACCGGCTGCGGCCACCCTGCTCAGCGCGCGGCGCGAGGCAGCGAGCGCCCTCGACGAGATCACCCACCGCCGGCTCGAGACGACCGATGAAGAGCCGACGGGAAGCTTCCAACGGCTGGGCGCCACGCTCGTCGACGCCGACGAGTTGCTCGAGCCGATCGAAGCCGACGAGCTCGACGAGTCGCGCCTACCGTTGCCGGAGATCCCCGACGACGTCCCGACGCGCGTCGGCTCGTCGCCGCTCTCGCAGGCGCCGCTCAGCCCGCCTCGCGCCGATCCCCAGGCGGCCATCCTGACGCCCGCCGTGGCTTTCCGGGCCCTGTCGGTACCGCCGCCCGTCCTGGTCGACGTGACGCCACTCACCTTGTCGGTCGAAACGGTGGGCGGCTATTGCGACGCGCTGATCGCGCGCAACACGCCGGTGCCCTGCGACCGCACCCGCACCTTCGCCACCGCAACCGACAACCAGACCGTGGTGCGCGTGCGCGTGGGCCAGGGCGAGTCGACCCGTTTCGGAGAAAACACCCTGCTCGGCGAGCTCGAGCTCTCGGGCCTGCGAGCGGCGCCGCGCGGAGAGGTCCAGCTCACCGTCACGTTCGCGCTCGACACCAACGGGATGCTCGACGTGAGCGCGCGCGACCTCGCGACCGGTCGCGCCACGCAAGCGCAGCTCACGCTCGTCGGCTTGCCCGACCCGCAGCACGTGGCAGGTCTTGCCGCGCGTCACGCGGCTCAGCGCACGGGGTGAGAGCAGCGTGCCGCCCGAGCGCCCTGCCGAGCTCGATCGCGCCCATTTGGCCGCCTGGAACGACGTGCTCGACGAATCGTCGTACTACGAGATCCTCGGCATCCTGCACGTTGCCGACGGCAGCGCCATTCGCGAGGCGTTCCACGAGTTCGCGCTCGCGTTCCACCCGGACGCTCAGCTCGACCTCGACGCGGAGGAGCGCCAGATCGTCCAGCGCATTTTCCAGCGCGGCGTCGAGGCGTACCGCGTGCTCGGCGCCGACGAGCAGCGCGCGGCCTACGATCTCTTGCTCGCCAAGGGCATGCTGCGCATGGAAGCGTCGAGCGAGCGGCAGGACACCGGCGCTCGCTCGCTCGACGAGCTCTGCGTCTCGGCCGCCGCCAAGATGTACGCCAACCGGGCGGAAGCGTTCATCACGCAGGGCGAGCTCGGACGCGCCGCCGACGAGCTCTTGCGTGCGCTCCGCGCCGAGGAGGGAGCGAACCCCGAGCTCGCGGAGCGGCTGCAGGCCCTGAACACGCTCGTGCGTTTGGGTAGCGGGCCGGGCCGAACGTGAGCCCGGCGAGAGCCGGATTGCGCACCTCCTCCTACCCAAGCCGCGAAGCATGCCCTGCGTCGAAAGAAATCGGCTTCTCGCGAGGTTGTGCGGGAGGCTGGCGCCGGGCCACGAAAATCGCTAAAAGGATCGGCCGCCCGGCCTTTTTGCTGCTGCGAGAATCGCTCTAGACCGAACCGGGCCCCTCACCGTATTTTCCGCTGGCCCCTGCACCGGGCCGTCGCGAGGCCGCTAGTGAAGATCTCCTGTCCCTCCTGCTCAGCCAAGTATTCGATCGCAGACGAGAAGGTCGCCTCTCGTCTGGCCAAAATCCGTTGCCGCAAGTGCGGCGCCACCATCGTGATTGACGGAAAAGTAAATCCCCCGAGTGTGACCGCTACCTCCGGCGGCGACGCCGGTGAGGCCCACGACGCTGCGGAAGCGGCGGGCAGCGAATACTCCGTCGATTTCGGCGAGGGCGATCAGCGCACCCTGCCGCTCGGCGACATCGTTGCGGCGTACAACGCCGGTCAGATCACCGGTGAAACCTACGTCTGGGCCGACGGCTTCGCAGACTGGAAGCCGCTCTCGGACGTGCAGGACATCGTCGATGCGCTGCACGCCGCCGCGGGCGGTGGTGCTGGCAGTAAGCCGCAGGCGTCCGCTTCGCCGTGGGATGCGAAGCCCGCCGTCGCGGCGCAACCGAGCCCCGAGCGCGCTGCAGCGCGGCCTGCTCGCGGCGCCACGAGCGATCTGTTCGGTCGCATCGAGCGAGCGGGTAGCGAAGACGAGGTGGCGACGAGCGCCCCCGACGCGGGCGGTGGTGGCGGGACGGGTGCCCGCAACGAATCCTCGGTGCTCTTCTCGCTCAGCGCCCTCACCTCCGCCTCGAAGCCCTCGCAAACGAGCTCGCGCTCGTCGAACAGCGGGCTCAACCTGGGCGGCGCCACGACCGCGTCGCGCGAGGACTCGGGGCTCATCGATCTGAAAGCGCTCACGGCGGCGGCCGTGAAGACGGAGTCCGCAGCCGCGGCGAGCGGCGGTGGCTTCGCGGCGCCCGCCATGGCGCCACTCGCTGCTTCACCGCTCGGTGTCGCTGCACCGCTCGGCCTGGGCTCGCCGATCGGCGCGGGGCTGGGCGGCGACATGGCTCCGCCCAAGAGCAAGACCGGGCTCTTCATCGCGATCGGCATCGTCGTCGCGGCGGTGATCGTCGCGCTCGCGCTGATCCTGCGGCCCAGCCCGCCACCGGTCGTCGTGGCTCCGCCGGCGCCGCCGGCCCCCGCTCCCACGCCCGCTCCCACGCCCCCACCGACGCTCGCTGCGCAGCCGCCGGCGACGGGCGCGCCGTCCGCCGAGGAGCCCGCGCCCGAGAAGAAGAAACCGCCAGCCGGAGTCGTGCACCGCGGCGGCGGAACCAAGAAGCCGTCGGGCGGCGCGGCAAGTCCGCCCGCCGGTGGCGGCGACACGCCTCCCCCGCCCCCGAAGAAGTCCAACAACTGCGGCTGCTCGCCGTCCGACCTGAACTGCAACATGCGTTGCAGGGCCAAGGGCTGAGCCGCAAGGCTCGGCTCACCATTCAGCGATGGCCGGCGACGAGCGCCCCCCTGGCCTCGTCGCCGTCGAGCCGGAGTGGGGCGCGGTCCATTCGATCCACTACCAGCTCCTGGCCAACCAGCAGAACATGCTCGAGGACGCGCGGCGCACGGGCGCCTACCACCGCGGCATCACGCACAACCCGAGCGATTTTGCGGGCAAGACGGTGCTCGACGTGGGTGCGGGCAGCGGCATCCTGTCGCTCTTCGCGGCGCAGGCCGGAGCCCGCAAGGTTTACGCGGTCGACGAGAATCCGACGGACTGCGCCCGCATGCTCGTCGCGGCCAACGGCCTCGAGGGCCGTGTCGAACTGATCCAGGCGCGACTCGCCGAGCTCGAGCTCGACGAGCGAGTCGACGTGATCATCTCGGAGCCGTGGGGGTTCTTCCTGTTTCACGAGCGGATGGTCGAGGCGTTCGTGCTCGCACGCGATCGGTTCCTCAAGCCCGGTGGTCGGATGTTCCCCGGCACCGCAGAGGTCGCCCTGGCCCCCTTCTCCGACGAGGAGCTCTACCACTCACGCACGGCGGCGCTCGCGTTCTGGACGCAGGCGAATTTCTACGGCGTCGATCTTTCCGCCATGACGAGCCGCGCCGCCGACGAGCTCTTCGCGATGCCCGCGCTTGGCCCGGTTGACCCCGCGACGCTGCTGGCTCGCCCGGTGGTCCGCGCGTTCGACTTCGAGCGCCTGCCGTTCGCGTCGCTCGCAGAGGTACGCCTGCCCTTCGCCTTCACCTTCGAGCGTTCCACGCTCCTGCACGGGCTCGCCGGTTGGTTCAGCGTCGCCTTCGAGGGCAGCGACGAGCGTGTCGTGCTCACCACGGCGCCCGATGCCGCGTCCACCCACTGGTCACAGCTGCGCTTCGTGCTGATCGAGCCGCTCGCCGTGCGCGAAGGTCAGAGGTTCGAGGGCACGCTGACCTTGCGGGCGAATGCCCACTCGAGCTACACGGCCCGGCTCGACGCGGAGCTCGCCGGCGAGGGCCCGCTCGCGCCGCAGGTGTTTCAGCTCGAGAACTACTTCCCGATCGACGAGGCGTAGAGCCGGCTCGCCACCCGTTCCACCTCACGGCGGGTACTTGAACAAGCTCGTCTTGCGCGTGTTGCGAGCTCCGTGCTCACCCGGGGGTGGGCTGTCGTGCTCGACGACGAACACCTCGAAGCGACGGATGGCGTCGGCCGGTCGTTTCGTGCGTTCCGGGTAGCGCAGGATCCACTCCTGGAACGCCGACCAATAGTTCGGCGTCCACGGCAGGCGCAGCACGTAGGCGAAGAACATCACGTCCTGGCGCAGGTGCGGCCGGATCTCGGCTCCGGTGCGTGGATTACCCGGGCTCGCCACGGCATTGAAGGGGTCCACGTGCCGCCCATCGTTCGTCGTCGCATCCACGTAGAGGTTGAGATCGCTGATGGGCGGATCCGGCGCGTACATGGCCCAGCCCTGGAAGGCCTGAAGGTAGAGGGCGGTGGCGTTCATGAAGCGCGGCTGCCACTCCGGCTTGAAGTGCGTGGCGGGCCCGTTCTCCGCCAGAGCCTGGGAGATGGCGCAGACGACGAGCACGGCCACGACCCCCTCACGCAGATCGTGGGCGCGAAGTCCGAGCACGGAGACGGGCGCATGCGCGGGCGGCGGCGTGGCCCGTGACACGAGCCAGCCCACGTCGCGACGCAAGAGCGGATGCTCGACGAGCGCGGGAGAGAGCCAGCGCCGCCGGGCCAAGAATCGCTCGAGCGCGTCGAGATCCGCTGCCGCGAGCAGGTTCGGTGTGAACGCCATCATCGCCGGCACGAAAATGCCGAGGTTCAGGAACGCCGCGAAGCCGCCGTGCAGCATCAGGATCAGGACCACCGCGACGCGCCGCGTGTGGCGCTGCGCGACCGGCGACATCAAGAGCAAGGGCAGCAGACCCTCGGTGCCCCAGGCCGCCCAGGTGAGGACCCGCGACATGCCCGGCGTGAAATGCGGGCGGAGCCACACGGCGAACCAGGTGTCGTTGCAATCCTGGTGGAGCATGTAGTGCACGACGGTTCCGGCGCGCCACGTCGCACCCGTCTTCTGCAGTGCGTTGAAAAAATAGATGGTGGCGAGCTGTCCCACGACGGCCAGCACGGCCAGCGAGACGACGGGGGCCCGAGGGTCCGGGAGTCCTTCCACGCCCTCGCTGCGGTCACGCGCCGCGCGCACGGCGTCGATCGAGTAGCGGCGCCCCGTCGGCAGAAAGCACGTCCACAGGGCGAGCTCGCCGAGAACGGCGTCGCCCCCGTTCTGCACGAAAAGGCTGCGGCCGTGCAGGCTGAGCACCGCCACCAGACTGAGCAGCTGCGCCACGCGCGTGCGCACGCCGAGCAGCAGCATGACGTACGCAGCCCCACACAGGACGAACCCAACCACCGCTTCACCGGGGCGTGAGGCCGCGAAGAACAGCGAGAACGTGTATTCGAACGGAGGCCGCCAGAGGAGCGTATGGTTGGGCAAGAGCCCGTCGTTCGTGTACCAGTGCTGGAGGCCGCGCGCGCGCCGGGCGAGGTCGAGCAGCAGCACGACCGCGAGCGCGATGCGACCGAGACCCAGCGCGCGCGGATCGACCGAAAGATAGCGCCCCGTGAGCCACCGCCAGAGCGCCATCGACGAGCGCTAGCGTAGTATTTCTAGAAGCCGCCTGCGGTGCCGCGACCACCGCGACCGGCCGTCGTGGCGCGCCCGCCCGCGCCACCCATGTTGCGGCCGCCCGCGCCGGCGCGACCACCCATGCCGACGCTGCCAGCGCGACCACCCATGCCGGTACCGCTCACTCCGGCGGCACCTCCCATCGGCATACCCGCCGTCCCGCCGCCACCGCTGGTGCCACCGGTTCCGCTCGTGCCGCCGGTTCCGCTGGTGCCGCCGGTTCCGCTCGTCCCGCCGGTTCCGCTCGTCCCGCCGGTTCCGCTCGTCCCGCCGGTTCCACCCATGGTGCCGCCGGTTCCGCTGGTGCCGCCGGTTCCGCTCGTCCCGCCGGTTCCACCCATGGTGGCCGTTCCGGAGCCGCCCCCTTGGGCGCCCATCGCGTTGGTCCCGCCCGCGGGCTCCGGTGGGCGAACCGTGTCGTCGTCGCCCGTGCACGCCGTGACGGCGCCCACGGTGAACACACCACAAGCGAGCAAGCTCCTGCCGAAACGAGAAAATGTCATGGCGCCTCTCGCTACGTTCAATGCCCGCTTTCAACAGCGGCGATTTTCACGCTTCTTCTACCCGCGGGATCCAGGCTCACGCAAGGGCGACACCGGCCTCGAGGCAAAAAGCGGCGAGCGCCGAGCCGGAGTTAGGGCAGACGCGCAAACGCTGTGACTAGAAGAATCCTGCATGGCTGCGTGTCTCGTCACGCGCCTGCGGTGAACGAACGTGTGCTGCGAGCCTAGAGGCGGTTCGCCACGCGCTCGGCGTCGGTGTGGGCGAAGCCCGTCGGATAGCTCGTCAGGTAACGACGTGCTGCTGCGGTCGCGGCCGAGGAGCGCCCCGCTCGCTCGAGAGCGCGGAATTCGGCGGCCAGCGCCTGCTCCCTCAGCACCGTGCGCGGGTAGCGCGCGAGCAACGTCGCAAACGCGTCGGCCGCTCCCGAGCTGTCGCCGGCGTTGCGCGCCACGAGCCCCGCCTGGAAGAGGCGATTCTCCTCCTCGAGCGTGCCCGAATCCGCGGGGCGCGAGCCGCCACGCGACCTCGCTGCCACGCTCGCCCGCCGAACCACGCCCGGAACATCGCTCACGCGAGCCTCGGCCACTTCCAGCGCTGCGGGCGGCGGCGCCGCGGCGGTCCGAGGCGGAGAACGCCAATCGTCGCCTGCCCGGAGGACGGCGCGCTGCTTGCCGCCCTGCATGATCCACACGGTGCCGCGCCTCACGCTCACGTGCGTGGCGCGCGCCGCACCCTCGCCTCCCACTTCCACGGTGAAGGAGGTGCCCACGACGAGCACCTCGGCATCGGGAGTCTCCACGACCAGGTGCTTGCCGGCCTCGAGCTTACGCGGAAGGTCGACATCGACGCTGCCCGCACCAAGCCGCAAACGACGCTCGTTCGCCGACGGACGGACGAGCTCGAGCTCGCTCGACGCCGCGAGATCCGCGTGGCCCGAGGCGATGCCGATCTCGACGCCGGAGCGGTCCGCGGTCGCCACCACTTCGCCGCCGACGAGGACGTCACCGGTGTGCAACGCCATCGCCGAGCCACCTCGACGCACCGAGACTTCACCGAGCACCGTCCGCGTTTCGCCCGCGCTCGACTCGGCGGCCAGCACGACGGAATGCGGCCGCAGCGTCCAGAAGCCCACGATGCCCGCCAGGACGACCGCCGCAGCAGCGGAGGTGAAGAGCCACGCTCGCGCGCCCGCTCGCCGGCGGCTCGCTTGCGCTTCGATGCCCGCACCGAGCCTGCGTACGATCCGCTCGCGCCGGTAGGCTGCGCGCTGCGGCTCCTCGACGGGAATGGCAGCCTGGCCGAGCTCGCCGAGCACGCGAGGGACCGCCTCGTCCGTGAGATCGGGCCGGCTCATGCCAGGAGCTGCTCCTTCGTCAGCTTGTCGCGCAGCTCGCGCCGGCCGCGTACGAGGCGCGACTGCGCCGCGGCGACGGACACCCGCGTCATGTGGGCGATCTCGGCGAGGTCGTGGCCGAGCACGTCGTGGAGGAAGACCGTCTCGGCACGCTCGGGCTTCATCTGTGCGAGCAGCCAGCGCACGCGCTCGAGATCTGCGCGCGCCCCGGCGGTGCGCTCGAGATCGGAGGACGCCGGCGGCTCGGGCTCGGAGATGTTGCTGGCGTCGCGATCGAAGACGCGCCGTTCGCGACGCCTCGCGCGCAGGGCATTGAAGGCGACGTGTGTCGCGATGGTCGATGCCCAGGTTTGCAGGCTGCACGCCCGCGCGTACGACCGACGCGACAGCGTGAGCACGATCTGTTCGAACGCCGCCTGAACGAGATCGTCGTGGTCGTGCTCCCGCCGTCCGAACACGCGGTAGAGCGCGTGATCGACCGCGCCGAGCAAGCGGTCGTAGACGAGCCCCGCCATGCCGGCGTCTCCGCGCTGGACGGCATCGACGAGCTCATCGTCGGTCGGCTTGCGCGCTTGAGGGTCAGCTCCGCCTTCGATCACCCTCAATCGGGCAGATACGGCCTTCGAAGACTGCGCCACTACTGCTCAATGGTACCAGACCCCCGGCAAACCAGGCACTCACTCGTGGGCCGGCAGAATATTCCAGCAGGAAAGCTGCGGTTGCCGCCTCGCCGTACGGCCCGCCGGTACTATCGAGCTGCTAGGCTAGGTACTCGATGCTGCGGAGTTTGGGTCGAATGTTGCTGGCGGCGCTGCTGTTTGGCGCGGGCTGCCGGGACATGACCATGGATCTCCTGCACCCGCCCCCGTCGGCCAGCGCGGGAACCGGCGGAGACGGCGCCGGCGGCATGGCCGGGGACACCCCCGCGGGTGATGCCGCTGAGAGCGGAACGGGCGGGACGCGGGCCGACGGTGGGTTCGGGGGTACCGGCCCCGGCAACGGCGGGAGCGGCTACGGAGGCAGCGGGGCCTGCGGTCCGGGGACCAACTGCCCCCCCCCCTGCCAGGAGGCGGGCTGCCCGTGCTTCAAGCACACCGACTGCCCGGCGGACCTGGGGCTTCCCTTCTGCCAGTACGGCGGCTGCGTCGCATGCCTGACCAACGAATGCGCTCCAGGGCAATGCGGGTGCGACCCGGAGGAGACTTGCGCGGAGATCGTGAACTACTGCGTGCCCCGCTGCAGCACGGATGCCCCCTGCCAGACGAAGGAACGGCCGTACTGCTACCGCAACGCGTGTGCCGAGTGCGTCACCGACAAAGACTGCGAGGGCAACGACCGCCGCAAGCACTGCGTGTTCGGAACCTGCTTCGAGTGCGCTAGGTCCGAAGACTGCAAGGACAACGACGCACCGGTGTGCCAGCTCAACTTCACCTGCGATCGCTGCTGGAGCGACCTCGAGTGCGGGGATGGTTGGTTCTGCGAAGCGGGAGGCAGCTGCCGGGTTCGTCCCCCACAGCAGCAACAGCTGCCGCCCCAGCCGTAGGGCTTCGAGGCTTCAGAGGTCCAAGCGGAGCCCCGCCGCCGCGCCGAGCTCGAAGTTGCGCGTCGACCCGGCTTTCTCGCCCTCCACCTGGACGGTCGTCGCCGGACGGAAGGTGGCGTCACCGCCGACCACGATGGCGAGCGGCCGAGCCACGACGAGAACGGCGTCCACTCCCGGCCGAAATGCCGCGGTCGTTCGGCTCATGTCCGCTTGCTCGACGTCGTTCGAGGCGTCGGCGGCGAATCGCTCCGCGAGCACCTCCGCACGGAGCTCGAGGTGCGAGCCCGCGGGCGGCCAGACGGAGAAGGCGAGACCGCCTCCCGCGTCGAGCCATTGCGCCCGAAGGCCCGTCTCGTCGCGCGCCCGCAGGGAGGCGCCGGCGGAGACGACGGCAGCGAGCACGGGCAGCACTCGGAACCCCGCACCGAGCCGGCCCCCGTAGCGCGCGGCGCCTCGATCGAGCCCGCCGCCGATCGTGCCGCTCAGGCCGATCCAGAAGTGGCTCGGACCGGCAGGTGTCGACGGCGCCGGTTCGGGCTTCGGCTCGTGCGGGGGCGCGCGCACCGGCACGGGCGTCACGAGCGGCGGCGGTGGCGGCTCGGCCGGGGGCTCCTCGGCGGTCGCCTTCTCCGGCGCAGTCTCGTCGCGGGACGCCGTCGCCAGGCTTCCGATGACGAAGCCGACGCTGCGGTAGCGTTCGACCTCGGCATCTTCTGCCTGGAACGTGAGCTCGCGCGTGCGCCACTCGGAGACGGGGTCGCGACGGATGCCGACCTCGACGCGGGCCTTGCCGCCCTCCTCCCACGTGACGATCGCGATGGCCGAGTACGGCTCGTTCGGCGCGTCGCGCACCAGGCGGCATTCGGTAGCCGCCGGCGCCGCTGCCTGGCTGCAGGCCTCGACCAGTGCCACGACGAGGTCGCGCGGCGGCTGAGCGTCGCCCACGTCGATGACGACCGGAGCCGGCATCCTCACTCACCCGAAAACGGCAACACCCCGAGCGAGATGGCCCCGCGCGGGGCGCTGCGCTCGAAGACGGCACCGCGCCGATCGGCGCTGCCGAAGCGCTCTGTCCCGTCGGCGAAGCGCAGCGCGAAGGGCGCGCCGGAAACCGGCGCCGAGCCGCCGGTCGGCACGACGAGCACGAGCACGGATTCCAGGCCTTCCGGGCGCACGGGGGCCCGGCCAGCGCACAGCTCCGCGACCTCGGCGCTCGGCTCGTCGGCAGCGCAGCGCTCGAGCGCGGCGGCCCGCTCGCGCGTACGCGGCTCACTCGCGACGCTACGGGCTGCCGCACGCCGAACTCGCGCGGCCGGATCCGACGCGAGCAGCCGCTCCACGCTGCCCTCCTCGCATGCGCTGCCGAGGAGCGCGAGTCCTGCGACGGCGTTCTGGCGCACACTCGCTCGCGGATCCGTGAGCAGCGGACAAAGGAGCGTCGTGGTCGGCCGCCCGAGACGCAGTCCCAGACGTCCGAGCGCAGCGG
>Ga0315912_10005093_pt1 | contig 12177 bp, 12 predicted proteins | sample VfabasoilMG_FD_204469 | JGI IMG/M metagenome (GOLD analysis project Ga0315912, IMG submission 204469) | Garden soil microbial communities collected in Santa Monica, California, United States - V. faba soil | ecosystem: Environmental > Terrestrial > Soil > Garden | place: USA: California... | reverse complement strand
CGGCGCGAGATCGAATTGCACAATGTCGTCGGCGTAGTGTGAAACGCACTTGTCCGCGTCCTTGTTTCGCAATCCTTCGGCGTAGTCTTCGATGATTGTCCGAATCTGGGCCTCGTCTCCACTCACAGTTTCTTTACTCCTGGCTGCTTTCATTATTTCCTCCCCGTTGTAAACTCGGTCGCCGGTTATTGGCCCGGCAGTCCTGAGATCTCGAGTACCGGACGGATTTCGATCGTGCCGACTGTGGCTACGGGAATCCGTTCGGCGATACTCATCGCTTCGTCGAGATTGGGGGCCTCAATCAAGTAATAACCACCGAGCTGTTCGCGTGTTTCGGCAAACGGACCATCGGTCACTAAACGTTTGCCGTGACGGACGCGAACGCTGGTGGCTGTCGCGGTCGGGTGGAGCGGACCGGCAGAGACGTATTGTCCGCTCGTACTGAGATCGCGCGCGAGCTGCGCCGATTCCACGTAGCAGTGTTCTCGTTCGCTATCGCTCAACGCCTGTTCGTCGAGATAAACCAGCAACATGTATCGCATGAATGTGTGCCTCCACCATTAAATCGAACGAACAAGGCTTGGATCGACACCTCTATATAGTTTTTTTATTATCAAACGATGCTTCCGAACGCTAACGTCGCTGTTGATGCCGTCTACCGTTCTGATTGGGGACGGATCGTCGCCACGTTGATCCGTCAATTTGGCGACTTCGAACTAGCCGAAGACGCTGCCCAGGAAGCGTTCACCGCGGCGGTCGATCAGTGGCGCACTCAAGGCGTCCCGGAATCGCCGCGCGCCTGGATTATTCAGACAGCCAAACACAAGGCCATCGATCGGCTCCGGCGTCAAACGCGTTTACAAGAAAAACTGGAAACTTTTCCCGAGTTCACCGAGGAACCGACGATCGCTGGTCCAGATCTCGATTTCGCGGAGATTCCGGACGATCGCCTGCGACTCATATTCACTTGTTGCCATCCGGCACTTTCACTGGAAGCTCAGGTCGCGCTCACGCTGCGCACTCTCGGCGGATTGCAGACGGATGAGATCGCACGCGCGTTTCTGGTTCCGACTACGACCATGGCCCAGCGTCTCGTACGCGCGAAACGAAAAATCCGCGATGCGGGAATCCCCTTCTCCATTCCCGACACGAGTGATATGCCGGAGCGGCTCGATGCTGTCTTGCAAGCGATCTATCTCATCTTCAACGAGGGTTACGCGCCGACGCGCGGCAAACCCCTCGTCAGGGCCGATCTTTGCGCCGAAGCTATTCGCCTGGGCCGGCTGGTCACGACTCTATTGGCGCCAAAACCGCCCGCTGAAGCAACCGCCCTGCTCGCGTTGATGCTGCTGCACGACTCACGTCGCGAAGCTCGACTCGATGAAGACGGCGAGCTCGTCGTGCTTGAAGAACAGGATCGCAGCCGCTGGAACCGGACGCAGATCGAAGAAGCGTTGCCGCTGGTTGACGATGCGATGAGCGGCGCGCCTGGTCCTTTTGCACTCGAAGCGGCGCTCGCCGCGGAGCATTGCAAAGCTACCCGTTATGAAGATACCGATTGGCCCAGGATCGTAAAACTTTACGATCTGTTACAGCAACTGATGGCGTCTCCAATCGTCGCTCTCAATCGTGCCGTCGCTGTCGGAATAGCCGAGGGGCCGCAAGCTGCTGTCGCTCTGATCGACGAGCTTGCGGCTTCCGGCGAACTCGACGGCTATCACCTCCTGCACGCCGCGCGCGCCGACATGCTGCGACGCATGGGCTCAAACCGCGAAGCGGCCGAGAGCTACAAACTCGCCCTCGGCCTCGTCAGTAATGACAGCGAGCGCCGTTTCCTCGAACGCCGCCTCCGCGAAGTTACTTCCAGCACGCACTAAACCAGACTTTATCCCTGGCCGCCGGCAGCCATAGCCGCCATCCGCTTGTCCATCTCTTCCTGTGAAACGTCTTCCGTGTGCGTGGACACGGTCCAGATGTGGCCGAATGGATCCGTCAGCGTTCCGGAGCGATCGCCGTAGAACTGATCCTGGACCGCTCTCATTTCCACGCCGCCAGCTTCGATTGCTTGTTTGAAGGTTGTGTCGACGTCGTCGACGTAGATCATGAGCCCGATCGGCGAGCCGCCAATCGACTTCGGTCCTTTGTATCCCATTTCCGGATGCTCGTCGGAGAGCATGAAACGCGAGTTGCCGATCTGCATTTCGGCATGCGCGATCTTGCCTCCGTGTTCCATGCGCATCACTTCGGTCGCGCCAAACGCCTTCGTGTAATACTCGAGCGCCTTAGCAGCTCCGTCGATACATAAGTAGGGAGTTAACGAGTGGTATCCTTCAGGAATCGGTTTTACAGCCATGAGCTTTTCCCTTTCGTTTGATTGTCTGTCGTTACGACTTCTCTTTCAACAGGTTCTTCTTGTTTACGAATGCGAGCACGGTGTCGTTGAACTCCTTGCGCTTTTCAAGGTGCAGGAAATGATCCACACCGTCCCACATATAAAACTCAAAATCGGGGGCAAGGTTACGGAAAAACTGTTCCGTGTCAGGCAGCCAGAACGGCGACTTCGCCAGTATCGCCAGCACCGGCACGTTGATCTTGTCTAAACCATATAGCGACTCGTCGTTCATGCTTTCCATCGCACTCACCATAACCTTCTGCGGTGTCACATCGAGCGACGCAAGCACAAACGTCTTATCTTCGGCGGAAAGCGCGGGCGTCATTTGCATGAACATCTGCTTCGCCGCCTCCCTGTAGCCGGGCGATTTGAACGTAGTCACAAACTGGTCTCTCATCGCCTTGTCGCCAAACGGCCGCAACGCGCCATCGACGATCACGATCGCCTGCGTCTTTTGCGGATACTTGCGATAGAACTGACGGGCCACAGGCGTGCCCATGCTATGGCCCACCAGAACTGCGCGATCCACCTTTGCGTCGCGCATAACCGCATCAATCGCAGCGGCGAAGTGATCCATCGTGTACGAAATGTCCGGCTTGTCACTCTGCCCGTGACCGGGAAGATCGAGCGCAATCACACGCGCTCGTTTCGCGAACTCCGGAACTTGATAACGCCAGTGGCCCAGGTTGCAGGTCCAACCATGAATGAGGACAAACGCCTCAGATCCTTTACCGTAGCTTTGGTAATGAACTTTCGCGCCGTTGAGTGTCGCAAACTTCGACTCGCCGTCTTTCGCAGACACTGCCGCAGGCATCGCAACCAGTAAAAGCAGCGTCGCGAAGAGGCTCAAACGCATCACGCCAGTTTTTACGATCATTACATATTCCTTTCGCTGGGATTGTTTCTGATAATGACGAGCGTCATGTCGTCCGTGAGCGGACGCGGCGCCGCGAAGTCCTGCACCGCGCCTAAAACGGAAAACAACGTCGCTTCAGCCGAAGCACCTTGCGCGCGGCGAAACTCAGCTTCCAGACGGTGACCGCCAAACTCTCGATCGTCTGCGTCAAACGACTCCAGAATTCCGTCCGAACAGACAAGCATCGCGTCGCCGGCAAGAAACTGCACGCGTCCGCAAGCAAATGAAGCCGACGGCATGACGCCGAGCACTGGTCCACCTTCCGAAAGTGATTCGAGCCGCGAATCCGCGCGCAACAACAACGCCGCCGGATGTCCGGCGCTGCAGTAGTCGAGGACACCGCTCGCCGCATCGAGACGGCCGATAAACATCGTGCTCAACGGCTCGATCGGAGACAAACGCGCGATGTCGCGATTTACAGCGGCGGCGATCGCTTCCGGATTGCTGTCAGCGGCGGTGTGAGTACGAATCAAACCGATCAAGTGTGTGACCCACATACCCGCGGCAAGTCCTTTGCCGCCGATGTCGCCTAACGCGAAGACGAGCCCGCGATCGGTCTGCTCGACAGTGAAGAAATCACCCGGCAGATGACGCAGGGCGAAGATCTCGCTGGCGATGTCGAAAGCGCCGTAATGAATCAGACTCGGCGCACACAGACGCCGGTGTATTTGTGCGGCTTCGAAGATCGCGGTGTTCAGTTCCGCGTAATCTTTTTGCAGGGTCTCGAGCTTCAGTTCGAGTTCATTAACACGGACACGCGAATTTATCGCGATTGCTGCTGCGGACATAACAAGTCCTTATCCAACAAACTTGTAGCCACTGCCATGAACGGTAAGAATGAAACGCGGCTCTTCCGGGTTTGGTTCCAGCTTCTGTCTCAGGTGGACGATGTGCGTATCGACTGTGCGTGTGGTGGGATAGTTTTCGTATCCCCACACCGCATCGAGCAGTCGATCGCGGCTCAGTGTTTCCACCGGATGAGCGATGAAGTATGCGAGCAACGCAAACTCTTTCGCCGAGAGATCAACCAGACTTCCATTGCGCTTGACCTCGTTACTACGAATGTTGACCTCAACGTCGCTGAACTTGTAGATCTCCGGCGCGGGCAGGGGAGATGAAACGCGGCGCAACACGGCTTTGACGCGCGCCATCAGTTCACGCACGGAAAACGGTTTTGTCACGTAATCATCGGCGCCCAGTTCGAGTCCGACGACTTTGTCGATCTCCTGGCCGCGCGCGGTCAGCATGATGATGGGCACTGATGGGCGTTTTGCTTTCAGTTGTTTGCAGACGTCGAGACCGCTCATGCGCGGCATCATGACGTCGAGCACGACGAGATCCGGATTGTCGGAAAGGGCGCGTTCGAGTCCGCTGACGCCGTCTTCGGCGCTGATCACGTCGTAGCCTTCGTATTCGAAGTTATCGCGCAGGCCGGCAACCATTGCGGGCTCATCTTCGACGATCAGAATCTTGCTTTTCATGATGCTCCCCTCCCCTGTTTACGCGACGCTGGCGCCGGGTTGTGTTCCCGCCAGCGGCAACGTCAACGTAAACTTGCTTCCGCGTCCCGGCGCGCTTTCAACCTCAACCGCACCGCCATGTGCGTGCGTGATGTGTTGGACCAGCGACAGACCGAGCCCGCTGCCCTTCGTGTTGTGAACGAGCGGATCGCACGTGCGATAAAACTTTTCGAAGATCCTGGCCTGCTCGTTGCGGTCGATCCCGATCCCGCGATCGACCACTTCGAGTTTCAGCACACTATTGGAGCGATAAAGCTTCACTCCCAGGAATTTGTCTCGGTCTGAATATTTCAACGCGTTATTGACCAGATTGACAAGCGCTCGCGCGATGGCTTCGCGATCGACACGCACGGGCGGAATGCCCCGTTCGATCTGCTCTTCAAGCGCGAACCCCTGTTGCTCGATCTGATAACGATAAGAATCGAGCGTGTTTCGTACCAGTTCCGCGATGTCGGTCTCGCGAAAGTCATACTCTTTGCGGCCTGCTTCAATTCGCGAGAAGTCGAGAATATTGTTGATTAAAGCCGTCAGCCGTTCGCTCTCTTTGCGAATAATGCTGTAGTACTCGAGTTTCTTTTCCTGCGTGTTGATACGCCCGAGCTCCAGCGTCTCCGCATACAAACGAATCAACGCGAGCGGTGTGCGCAGTTCGTGCGACACGTTGGAAACAAAGTCAGATTTCAAACGCGCGAGTGCGACCTGTTTATTCACACTGCGATAGGTCAACACCAAACCGCCGATCATCAGCGCCGACAATACGCCGAGAATGATCATGCTCTCACGGACAAACCGGCGGCCGATTGCTTCCGCAGTCGTTCCCTGAAACTTGATCCCCATACCCAGACCGCGAAACGGATCGTCGAGCATTTGCGAGACTTCAGGCTTGCCGTTGCCCCAACCGGCTGACACCGCGAGCGGCCGGTCCGGCTCTGACTTTTGCGGTTCCGACGGATAGACCTTGATCGCCAGGCGCCGTTCACCCTGCTCAGTGATCTCCTGCGGCGTCAATTCATGAAACGCAGGCGAAGCATGGCCCGCGGCATTCTGATCGAATCGCTGCGAAGTGAACTCCGCCAGGAACTCGGGAAAGAACGTGTTCTTCAGATAATCGGGATCAAAGCTCACGCCGCCCAGCACCAGACGATCTTTAGAAGTAAGCTTTGGAACCGTGAAGATGGCAGTCGTAACGTAACGCGGCTTGCCGTCATGGGTTGATTCTCCGCTGAACCAAACGATCGGCTTGGGTTTCTTGCTCATCTGTTCGATGAAGTAAGCAGCTTCCATATTGAGCCAGCCGCTATACATCTTGACCGATCGTTCGATCTCAGCATCAGTCATCTGCCCGGGCTGCGATTGCACGATGGTCCCTTTGTTCTTCTCGAAGAGAAACACATGCGCGAACCAGGGCCGCTTTTCCAGAATTGCGGTGACTTTTTTTCGTCTCTCTTCGTCTGAATCAGCCTCGGTGGGAAAAAGATCACGAGCGTCTTCAGTCATCGTGTAAGCCTTCTCGTTGATCTTCTTGATGCCGCTGTAAAGGATATACTGAAAGTCGCGATGAATGAGCGCTTCGACCTTCTTGTCGCGCTGGATTGACTTGACGTGTTGAAAACTGACGTAAATGAGAGCCAGCGCCGGCAGCACCACTGCCACAAGGGTAAGGACAAGCCGGAGCCGGGTATTTCCGCCCAGAAGCGCTCGTCGTTTCGACTTCATTCCAGCCTCCGTGAGATGGGTCAAAGCAGGGCCGAGAATACGCTCAACCGCGCCCCGGCTGTGTCAACAGCAAGTAAAAAGTTGTTAAGAGTTGTGAATTCGGCGGAGATTGTATTTGATCTCATCCGTGTTTTCGAACTGAGTTAATGAACTTTTAACTCCCGCCACATAACTAGTTAATACCCGTCTCACACACCCGTAACTCCCGCTCCTTAGACTGCCTCTTCTTTCCAACTAAACAACTGAAATACCGGAGAAAGGAAACACAGATTCAATGGATCGACGCAACTTCATCAAGACCGGAGCGGTTTTCGGCAGCGCGCTTGCAGCCCTGGGACCGTTTCAAGCTCTGAGCGCACGTCGCGCGATGGGCGCCACTCTCGCACCATCCGACGGTTATGGACCACTCGTTAACAAAGGCCATCTCTGGCTGCCCGCCGAGTTCAACTACCAGATCGTCTCCGTGCAGGGATCAATCATGAGCGACGGTCAACCAACACCCGGAATCTTCGACGGCATGGCCGCTTATCCGGGCAAGAACGGAAGCACCATTCTGATCCGCAACCACGAGAACCGCGAACAATCAGGCGAACAGAAAGTCGTCGTTCCTGACGCGCTTCAGTACAACACCGCGGCGCGCGCTGGAAATACAAAACTCGAAGTGCGTCGCTCGCGCGCGGGCAAAGATCCATCGACCGGCCTTCCGATCTACAACTACGAAGTCGTGCGAGATTTCGCGATCCTCGGCGGCACGTCAACCAACTGCGCCGGCGGCATTCGCACGCCGCACATCTGGATCACGTGTGAAGAAGTGGTGAAACGCCTCAACGGCAAGAAGCATGGTTACCTGTTCGAGATCGACGCTACCGCCGATGGTCCAGTGGCGGCGATACCGGTTCCGCAGGCAGGACGCCGCGCGCACGAAGCCGCTCTCGAGCGTTCGGGCATTATCTACATGACCGAGGATCGAAGTATAACTTCGGATCCGGTGCTCGGCTCGATTGGCTCCTGTTTCTATCGCTACATTCCGACGCCGCGCGGCAACCGTCCGCTGGCTGAGACGACTGGACCACTGCAGGCGTTGAAGTTGAGAGACGAGTTTCACGCCAACATGGACACCGGTCGCGTTGTTGGACTTCCGTATCGAGTCGAATGGGTTAACGTCGACCAGCCGGATCACGAAGACGACACCGACAATCGTACCGATCGCGTTTCGGGTTTCACTCCGAATCGCGTGCAGGCGCAGGACAAAGGCGCGGCGTTCTTCGATCGACTCGAAGGAATGTGGGCTGGTCCGGGAAAGTCCAGGATCTACTTCGATACGACTTCCGGCGGCGCAGCGAACCTGGGCCAGGTTTGGGAGTACGATCCGGGCCGCGAAACGCTCACGCTTATTTACGAATCAACCAGTTCGGCGGCGTTGCAAAGTCCCGACAATATCGTGGTTGTTCCAGCGACCGGCGACATCTTTCTTCAGGAAGACGGCAGCGGCGCTCAGTTTGTTCGAGGCGTCACACTCGCCGGCGAGATCTACGACTTCGCACGAACGACCGTTAACGAGACTGAGTTCTGCGGCGGCTGTTTCGATCCCGACGGAAACACGTTCTACGTGAACCAACAGGGAGAACGCGGCAACCTTCCCGGCGGGCCGGCGAACAATGAAGCTGTCACTTACGCCATCTACGGACCATTTCACAAACGCAGCGGAAATATTTAGGAACACGGATCGCGCAGATATCTCTTTGTTTATAGGCCGGTCTGGTCTATAAACAAAGAGATGCAGAGCAAGAACATCCGTTGGTGGTTGCTGTTGTTCGTGACAGCGATCTTTCTCTACCTGTGCTGGCGAATGCTCGTGCCCTTCCTGGGCGTCATTGCCTGGGCCACCGTCCTGGTCATCCTCTTTTATCCAGTACACAAACGCATCGCCAAACGACTCAACCGGCCATCACTGGCGGCGCTCATCTCGTGCTTCCTTGTCATCCTGATCATTCTGGTGCCGATCACCTTGATCGCCCTCGCGGTTTTCAACGAGCTCGCTAACGCGTTGCAATCAGCACAGGCAGCCGTTAATTACGTCCTCGATCCGAACGCGCCAATTAGCGGACCGTTCCTCAATTTCATCGGCCGCTACGTCGACCTCTCGCAACTTCGGTCGGAGGAGTTTTTGCTGGCGCGACTCAAAGGCGCCGGCGGACAGATCGCCGGAGAGACGCTCGGTTTTCTCGGCGGCCTTGCCGGCTTCATCGTGCAGATGTTCTTCGTGATCTTCACGATGTACTACTTCTTCAAAGACGGCGAAAACATCGCTCGCCACGTCCGCGATTCACTGCCGCTCGAACACGAACAAGCGGAAGGCATCATGGCGCGCACGCGCGAGGTGATCGACGCCAGCGTCTACGGCGTGATCACGATCGCGGCGATCCAGGGAATACTCGGCGGTCTCGCTTTCTGGGTCCTCGGCCTGCGCTCGGCGCTGATCTGGGGCGTGGCGATGACGTTTCTCTCGATGGTGCCGATGCTTGGCGCGTTTCTGGTTTGGGTACCCGCCGCGATTTATCTCGCGGTCACCGGACATTACGTCAAGGCCATAATGCTGGCCGTTTGGGGCACTTTCGTGATCGGAATGGTCGACAACTTCCTGCGTCCCAAACTCGTCGGCAGCCGCACACGACTGCACGAATTGCTCATCTTTTTTTCAGTTTTGGGTGGCTTGAGTGTATTCGGCGTACTCGGCGTCGTCCTCGGACCGGTGGTGCTCGCCATCACGCTCGCGTTGATTGATGTTTATCGGACGGCGGCCAGAACCGGAACCATGAACTGAGCATTGTGAGCGCGTCAAAGGAGTGATATAAATCACTCGCCCATTCCCCTACAGCTTAGCCTCCGCTGTGCAGTCCTGACGCCAGGACTGAGCGGCGTCATTGAAGAGGAGGAAACAATATGTTGAGTTTTATCTGGTGGTTGATTATCGGGTTAATCGCCGGCGCATTAGCGCGGCTGATCATGCCGGGTAGAGACGCCATGGGACTGCTCGCAACCATGCTGCTGGGTATTGTTGGATCAATTCTCGGCGGATTGGTTAGTTGGGCAATTTGGGGCGCTGACGAGACCGGCAGCGGCTTTCGTCCCGCTGGACTGATACTCTCGATCCTCGGCGCGGTCATAGTGCTCTGGATTTGGCGCATGATGAGGAGCCGCAGCGCAGTAACGTAAAATCGCTTAGTGCCTGAACTGCCGGACATCGTCGTCTACATCGAGGCTCTCGAGAAACGAATTCAAGGCGCCGTTCTCAAACGGGTGCGCGTGGCAAGTCCTTTTCTGCTGCGCACTGCCGTCCCGCCACTGTCCAGTATTGAAGGCCGGAAAGTGATCGAACTGCGCCGGCTGGGCAAACGGATTTGCTTCGGTCTCGAAGACGATCTGTGGCTCGTGCTGCACCTGATGATCGCAGGGCGTCTGCACTGGCACAGCGATCCGTTGAAGGCGGCAAAGACACGCGGACTGGCGTCGTTTGAGTTCAGCACCGGAACGCTGGTCCTGACGGAAGCAGGCACGCAGAAACGTGCTTCACTACACGTAGTCGAGGGCGAAGCAGGACTGCAAGCACTTAACCCCGGCGGGCTGGAGGTTTTTGAAGCCACCGAGAAGCAGTTTGCGGCTGCGCTCCAAGCGAAGAACCATACTCTGAAACGCGCGCTTACCGACCCGCGGATCCTGAGCGGCATCGGCAACGCTTACTCAGACGAGATCCTCTTCGCCGCTCAGCTTTCTCCGTTCACACTTACACAGAAACTCACGGCTGGTGAGATCAAGTATCTCTTTGAAGCGGTCAAGTCGACGTTGACTGACTGGGTTGAACGCTTGCGCGCCGAGTCAGGTGAGAAGTTTCCGGAGAAAGTAACTGCTTTTCGTCCTGACATGGCAACGCACGGACGCTACAAAGAACCGTGTCCGCGTTGTGGCAACAAGATTCAACGAATCCGTTACGGCTCAAACGAAACAAACTACTGTCCGACGTGTCAGACCGGCGGCAAACTTCTCGCCGACCGCGCGCTCTCCCGTCTCTTGAAAGATGATTGGCCCCGCACGCCTGAAGAGCTCGAGAACCTGGTGAAGAGTTAATTTTTTTCTGACTTGGTCAGGTGGCGCGTGGTTTGGTCGGTGACGCTGAAGGGAGTGGGAATGAATTCGTTGGTGTCAGCCGGACGTAGACTGCGTGGAGCGGGATTCGCGTCGCTGGTGTGACCTTCCAATTTGTTGGCTCGTTGTAACTCACGTTCCATGATCTCGGCTTGTTTCTTACTCACTACGAGGCCGTTGATTATCAACGCAATACCCACGAAGAACGGGATCAATCCGGCCACCCAAATTCGCGTAATGATCTCAGCCGCATCGGGATCCACGGTTGCGGCGATTCCCTTCATGAAGATATGAAGAAAAATCGCCACGGCAATACCGGCGCTGCTCGTAATCACGCCGGCCTTGATCTCGTTATAACGTTTGACTTCGGGCGTGATGCCAAGGCGTCGCTCCATTTCCAGCTTGCGTTGCTCAGCGATCTCGCCTGAACGAAACATGGCGGCGAGCCACGTGTCGTTCCAGTTGAAGTTCTCAGGCTCCTTGCCGGCGAGCGCATCCCTGACGGCCTGCAGATTAGCGCCACAAGAGGTGCAAAACTTCACATCATCGCTTTGATTCGCGGCACAACGCGGACACAACATAGGCGACTAGTATAATGCGTTTCAATCTGTCTTTCATCTGCGTTAATCTGTGGCACTGTAAATGAAGCCCATTTCGGCCGAAACCATCGCGCATTACCGGATCGTCGAACCCATCGGCGCCGGCGGCATGGGCGCCGTTTACAAAGCATTCGACAACAAGCTCCAACGCATAGTCGCACTAAAACTCCTCCCCGCGGAGTACGTCTCGCAACAGGACCGCCGCCGCCGTTTCTTTCAGGAAGCACGCGCGGCCTCCGCGCTGAACCACCCGCACATCCTCACGGTCTACGAAGTCGGCGAAGACGACGGCAAACCTTACATCGCAATGGAGTACATCGAAGGCGAAACGCTGCGTCAGAAGATCAAAGCCAAAAAACTCCAACTCAGCGAAACACTCGACATCGCGATTCAGATCGCCACCGGCCTGGCACGCGCACACGAACTCGGCATCATTCATCGCGATCTCAAACCCGAGAACCTGATGCTCAACCGCGACGGCTTCGCCAAGATCCTCGACTTCGGTCTCGCCAAACTCGTCGCCGAACGCGAACGCGCCCTCGCCGCGGACAGCGAACAAAAAACCCTGATCCGCGGCGTCGAAACTGAATCCGGCACGCTGATGGGCACCGTTAACTACATGGCGCCCGAACAGTTGCTGGGCCAGCGCGTCGATCGCCGTTGCGACGTGTTCTCGTTTGCCGTCGTGTTGTGCGAGATGCTGACCGGCGTCGCGCCTTTCGTTCACGACAACCGCATCGACACGATGCACGCGATCCTGCATCGCGAACCACGTTTGCCGGGCGCAAACGGATCCGATCTTCCGATCGATCTGCAACGCATCCTGACGAAAGCACTCGCTAAGACACCAAAGGACCGCTACCAAACAGTCGAAGAGCTCGCCGCGGAATT
>Ga0315912_10005092_pt1 | contig 12178 bp, 9 predicted proteins | sample VfabasoilMG_FD_204469 | JGI IMG/M metagenome (GOLD analysis project Ga0315912, IMG submission 204469) | Garden soil microbial communities collected in Santa Monica, California, United States - V. faba soil | ecosystem: Environmental > Terrestrial > Soil > Garden | place: USA: California... | reverse complement strand
CGCGGGCCTGTTCCTCAAGACCTTCGCCAAAGACACACCGTGGGTGCATGTAGACATTGCTGGGCCGGCGTCGATCACGTCGGGCCGTCCGTCTCAGCCCAAGGGTGGGACAGGCTTCGCGGTCGCCTCGATCGTCGAGTACGCGACCGCCAAGCGCTGAGATCAAAAGGCGTCTCGGAAGACCCCGACGATCACCGATCAAAGTGGGTCGACCGGTTGACTTTCCGTAGCAGGTCGGTTGCGGTTTGTCAAAGAATCTCGCGTAGTTGACACACCGCACGATTTGACAGGTCCAACCACGGCTGCTACGATTTTGATCGCTTGAAACATCAGAATTTCGAAGTCGGGGACAAGGCAGTTTATCCAGTTCACGGGGTGGCCGAGGTCGTAGCGCTGGAGCAGCGAGACGTCGGCGGCAACAAGGTGCCCGTGTACATCCTCAAGATCCTGGATTCGGGTCTGAAGATCATGGTCCCAACGGTCAATGCCGGCTCGGTGGGTCTCCGCGATCTGATCAACTCGAAGCAGGTCAAAGAGGTCTATTCGATCCTCAAGTCTCGCGACATTCCACGCGATACCCAGACGTGGAACCGGCGCTATCGCGAGTACATGGAGAAGATCAAGACCGGCTCGGTGTTCGAGATCGCAGAAGTCCTCCGGGACCTCGCGGTTCTTCGTACACAGAAGGAGCTGTCGTTTGGCGAGCGCAAGATGATGGAGACCGCGCGCGGCCTGATCATCAAGGAGCTCGCCCTCGCCAAGGGCGTTGGCGACGAGCGGATTGGCGAAGAGATCGACGCACTGTTCCAGCCCGCCGCGGCGTAGCGCCGCCCTAGGCGGCTGCTTCAAGGCTCCATCCCGGAGCTCACTTGCACATCAAGTCGACGCGCTGCGGAGTGGCGCTCGGCGGTGTCGCCCCGAGCGCGCCGTGACGGGTCGCGCCGACGCAGCGGACGACACCGGCTTCTACGAAGCACGCGTTGTCACCGGACAGCGTGATCGCGCTTGCGACGTTGGTGACATGCAGGAACGTGTTGCTCGAGCTGCCCGTGCCGTCGCCGAATTGCCCGCGCGCGTTGTCTCCGACGCACTCGCGTGTGCCGTCCGCGAGAATCGCGCACAGGTTGCTACCACTACCTTCGAGGCGAACCGGAGCGGCTGCCATCATGTACGTGGTCGGGACGATGCTGCTGCTGCCGTTGTACCACCCCCAGCAGTCGATCTCCGTCACGCCCGCCACCGGAATCGCGCACGTCCGTGCAGCGTAGTGCGTGATCGTGGCGATCTGCGAGTAGGCGCGGCCGCCGGTGACGAGCGCGGGCGTGAACGACGGCGCCCCGCCCGTATCGCGCCCCAGCTCGCCGTCGATATTGCGTCCCCAGCAGTACGCATTGCCGGCCGTATCGAGCGCGCACTGATGTTCCTCGATGAGCGAGTACGGAAACGGCGTGATCACGCTCGCCGACGGAAGGCCTGTGATCGTCGTCGGATCGTATGTCCCGGTTTGCTGTTGTTGTCCCCAGCAGTACGCCTGACCGCTAGAGACCACGCACATGCCGTGCGAGCCACCGACCGTCATCGATGTGATCGTGCCGGTGATGCCGGGAATCGCGACGGGCGTCGGATAGAAGCCGCTTCCCAGCGTCGGACCGAAAGCCTGGTACTGCGTCGAGCCCCAGCACCGAACCTCAGCGGTGTCGTGCGCGCACGCGAAGCCCTCGCCGACGCCGATGCCATTGGCCGCGAACGGCAGACTGATCTTCGTCGCCATCGGCGACGAACGGCGCGTTGCATCACCGGTCACACCGCTGATGCCTTGGCCCCAGCACCACACATCGCCCGTGGTCGTGCGGGCGCAGCCAAACGCCTGGCGACTTCCGATGCGCACCTCGGCGATCGATCCGGCGAGCTGCAGTCCGGCGATCGGACTCCCTGCGATGTCGGAGTCTCTGGTACCGCGCCCGAGCGCGCCCGCGGAATTCGAACCCCAGCAATACACGCCGTCGCTGGTCTCCGCGCAGGTGTGCGCGAATGCAAGCGCGACGCGTGCCGTCGGCGGGATCGAGATGCGCACCGGCGTCGGTTGCACGCTGATGTCACCAGTGCCGATCTCACCGGAGCGATTCTGTCCCCAGCACGAGAGCGCTCCATCGGTGCCGATCGCACAGGTGATGCGCGGCCCCGCCGCGATCGCGGCGACGCCCGAGACCAATGTCCCGGTCGTGGAGAACGACGACACGTCGATCCGACCATCACCGAGCTCACCACCGTTCGTGGTGCCGGCGCAGCGGACGTTTCCGTTGTCGAGAATGCAGCCGCTGCTCTGCGACATCGCGACGGGCTGCGTGACCGCGACTTCGGTCGGCGCGTCGCGGCCCGGTGCGTCGATAAACGGGATCGTGCCCCAGCAGTACCGCTTGGTGTCGGTCTCCGCGCAGGCCCCGACCTTCGACGAGAACACTCGGCGGAACCCGCTGGCGCCAGCGACGGGCACGACCGTCGGCACCAGGAAGGCACCTTCGTTGAGGCCGGCTTGATTCTCGCCCCAGCATTCGAGGTCGCCGCCCGTCGAGACGGCGCAGGTCGAGTACCCGAGCGTCGCGACGTCGACGTACGAACGATCGCCAACCGGTACCACCGGCTCGCCCGAGCTTTGCATCGTTCCGTCGCCGAGGTTGCCGTAGCCGTTCTGACCGAAGCAGCGCAGCTTTCCCGACGCGAGCAGCACGCACCCAAAGCTGTGGCCGAGCCTGACCTTGACCGCGGGCTCGTCGAGCGGCACCCGGCCCGGACCACTCCCCTCACCGAGGGACCCCCAGCACCAGAGACCGCCACTTCCGTCGATCGCACAGCTCGTCGAGCCTCCGACCGCCAGATCGCGGAGCCCACAGCCAAACGCGTTGACAGCGTCCACCGGCTGAGGCCCTGCGCCGCCGTCACCGTTCGCCTCGAACCCGAGGCGACCGCATCCGGCGATGACGCAAAGCAGGAGGGGCCACCGCACCTGTCCATCCTACTGCAACGACCCTGGCGAAATTAGTACCGCAGGAAGGCGCTGCCCCACGTGAGGCCGGCGCCGAACGCGACCAGGCAGACGAGGTTGCCCGGCTTGATCTTGCCGAGCTCGATCGCCTCGTTCATGCAGATCGGAATCGAGGCGGCCGTCGTGTTGCCGTACTTCTGGATGTTGTTGTGCGTCTTCTCGGCGGGCATGCCGATCATCTGCGCGACCATCTGATTGATGCGCAGGTTTGCCTGGTGCGGGATGAGCATGTCGATCTCCTCGATGCTCTTGATCCCGTTTGCCTGCATGCCCTCCATGATCGCCTGAGGCATGCGGGTGACCGCGTGCTTGAAGACGTTCTTGCCCTTCATCATCGGGTAGTGACGACGCTCCCCGAGCTCCTTCTCACCGGGCATGCGCGGGTGCTGACGGCTCGCCGGATACTCGGTCCACAGGATCTCGGCCTCCGTACCGTCGGCGTGGATGTGCGTCGACAGGATCATGTGCTGGTCGTCGGTCGCGCGACCGATCACGACAGCGCCGGCGCCATCGCCGAACAGCACGGTCACGTCGCGACCCGCGGTCGAGATGTCGAGACCGGTCGAGTGCACCTCGCTACCGATCAGCAGGATGGTCTTGAAGTTGCCGGTGCGGATGTACGCGTCGGCGATCGAGAGACCGTAGATGAAACCCGTGCACTGCTGGCGAATGTCGAGGCAGGGGATGCCCTTGCTTCCGATGCCGAGCAGGCGTTGCACGAACACGCCGGTGCCCGGGAAGTTCACGTCGGGCGATAGCGTCGCGTAGATGATGAGGTCGATGTCGTTCGCGCTGATGCCGGCGCGCTCGAGCGCTTGCTTCGCTGCCCTCGCGCCGAGCTCGGCGCCGCCCTCACCTGGCTCGACCCAGTGCCGCTGCTCGATGCCGGTGCGCTCGATGATCCACTCGTTCGAGGTCTCCATCAGCTTGGAGAGGTCGTCGTTGGTGACGACGCGGCTCGGCACGGCCATGCCGATTCCCATGATGCGGCTTCGGTGAGTCATGCTCGCTCGGATACCACGATATTCTGCCGCAATGAACATCCTCCTGGTCCGACACGGCGAAACCCCATGGAATCGCGAGGGGCGCTATCAGGGTCGGACGGATATACCGCTGTCGGAGACCGGCCAGGCGCAGGTCGCCACGCTCGGCAAACGGCTGGCGCACGTGCCGATCAAGATCGCCTACGCGTCACCGCTATCGCGCGCGAAGAACACAGCGGAAGCGATCCTCGCCGGGCGAAATGCATGCCCGCTGTGGCTCGATGCCGGGCTGCTCGAGATCTCGCACGGTGAGTGGGAAGGGAAGCTCGCGTCCGACGTCGAGCTCAGCCACGCCGAGATGTTTGGCGTGTGGAAGACCGCGCCGGGTCGCAACTCGCCCGCGGGCCCGAAGGCCGAGACGCTCGGTGATGTCGAGACGCGCGCATGGAGTGTGCTCGAGAAGGCGTGCGCGGAGCTCGGCCCGGATGACACCGCGCTGATCGCCGCGCACGACGCGGTCAATCGCGTACTGCTGTGCCGCGTGCTCGGCATTCCGCTCGAGCGCGTGTGGTCGTTCCGCCAGGCGCCGGCGTCGCTCAATGTCCTGGCAGGTCCATCGCTTGCCGAGCTGCAGGTCGTGCGGCTCAACGACAGCGAACATGTCGCACCGCTGCTCCAGGAAGCAAAACACCGCGCGGTATGACCGTCGTCACGGACTTGCAATCGCCCGCGACTTCGCGCGTCTCAGCAAGGATGCGTCTTCCTCTCCTCGTCGTGCTGCTGAGTGCGAGTAGCGCCTACGCCGAGACCAAGCCCGATGCGCTCGTGCTCGCCCAGGTGAATGCCCACCGCAAGACGGCAGGGCTCGGCGAGGTCACCCTCGACGAAGCACTCAGCAAAGGCTGCATGGAGCACGCCGAGTACATGCGTCTCAACAAGGGAACGGACGCGATCGCCGGTCTCAACGCCCACAAGCAGCGCGCGGATCTTCCCGGTGCGACCAAGGCGGGGGCGGAGTGTGGAAAGGCGGCCGATCTGTTTCCGGGCGTCAGCAACCTTGGCGCGTCCGTCGACGCCTGGATGGCGGGCATCTATCACCGGCGCCCGATGCTCGATCCGGCGCTCACGAAGGTCGGATTCGGCTACGCGAAGAACGACGACGGTACGTACATGGCTGCGCTCGTCTTCGCGAAGACCAAGACGATCAAGACCGGCTGGCCAGTGGCATATCCCGCGAAGGCGCAGACCGATGTCCCTCTCGAGTACGGCGCAGAAGTTCCCAATCCGATCCCGAACAACGGCAAGGGTGGGTACGCGGTCACGCTGCAGTTCCCGCCATTCGACAAGGTCACCAACGTCAGTGCGAAGCTGACCGCCGGCAAGAAAGCGGTCGCGTTTCATCTCTCCGACCCGGAGCATCCCGCGACGTCGTTCGGCCAGTACGGCGTCGTCAGCGTGATTCCCAAGCAGATGCTCGACCCGAGCACGACGTACACGGTGAAAATCGATGCGACGTGGGAGGGCAAGGAGCAGAGCTGGAGCTGGTCCTTCACGACGCTCGGCCTCAAGAAGGTCGATGCGAGTGACGAAGCAGCGATCGAGGCCTCCGTCGGCGCACCGAGCACCGTGCACGGCGTCGTCAAGCACGGCGGCATGATGGATACGTCCACCGTGTTCCTGACGATCGCCGACGGCGACAAGCGCAAGATGGTCTCGGTGTTGATTCCGCTCGACGTGTGGAAACAACTCGTCAAGCCGGGCACCAAGCCGGTGTCACTCAAGGGCAAAGCGCTCGACGTCCAGGCGACGCCGCAGGTCGTTCAGAACAAGTACATCAACTTGCCGATTTCGAGCGCACGCCAGCTCACGTTCGCGAAGAAGTAGTCACTCGTCCTTCTTCTGGGTTGCGACCGCCGTCGGTGGCCCGAGAGACTCGCGGTACTTCTTGTCCGCCCACTTCTTGTAGATCGTCATCGTGATCATGAAGACCGCGCCGCCGACGAACGCGGTCATGTAGAACACGAACTTGTCGGCGCCGGTCGTCGCCTGCTTGTCGGGCTGCGACATCGCATACGTCACCTTGTAGGTTATCGTCGCGGCGATCAGGCCGAAGAACAGCGCGATGCCCAGCTGCTTGAGCGGGTTCGGTTCCTGGATCTTGTAGGGGTCGTCCGCCATCCACGCTCCTCGCGCAGATCATAGCAGCTCGCGGTCAGCGACCGGTCCAAGGCATCGGCACGTGGGGCGTCGGGCCGGCACCGATGTTCGGGCGCGAGCCGATCCAGGACTCGATCTTGGCGAGCGCCATCTCGCGGTCGGCCGGCGTGAGGTCCTTGATCATCGCGGCGTGCGGCATTGCCGGCGCGACAACTTTGATGACTTCCGGCTGCATGCCGAGCTCGTATGCGCCGCCGGTCCACGGGTCTGCGCCGCCGTAGAGGAACAAGATCTGGCTCGCTTCCGTCTTCACCCAGTTCTGGATGTCGTCCATCGCGGCGCGCGAGTGCACCGGCATCGTGCCCGAAGGCGACTGGTCGACCTTGATGCTCTCGTACTTCAAGAGACCGGCGAGGTGCGCGGTCGCAAAGTCCTGGTGACCGAGTTGCGTCGCAGCCTGCCAGTCGTAGGCCTGAAACGTGGTGTCCTCGTAGGCCGCATCCTGCGCGCCGTAGCCGATCCAGTTTGTCAGCAGAGTAAACAAGCCCTGCGCGTCGGTCGGCGCCGTGAGAAACGGACCGCAGTCCGCCGCGCTCGCGTATTGCCAGAATCCCCATTCGAGCTGGACGATCGCTTTCTCGTAAGCAGAGGCGAGACCGCCGCTGCGCACGAACGTGTCCTCGATCGTGTGCTGTGCCTGCGCCATCGGCAGGAGCAGGTCGAACCGCGTCATCGCGTTCTTCTGCACCGTGCGAATCGCGTTGCGGCACTGTTCGACGCCGATTTGGTTGAGCCACGGGACGTACCGCGGGTCGGGATCGGCATAGCTGATCGGCGCGACGTACGCGACCGTCGCGTCGACATCCTGCGGGAAGAAGCGGCGGTGAAAGATCGAGGTCATGCCGCCCTTGCTGTGACCGGTGCTGAGCCACTTGCCGCTGTAGAACGGCTCGAGCGCCTGCACGATGCGGTGGTGATCTTTGGCGGCCTGCTCGATGTTGACGAGGTTCCACGACTCGGGCGTGACGTTGGCGGGGCGCGACTCGCCGAACCAGCGCTGCTCGGTCGAGAGCTGGTTGGCGCCGAGCGCGGTGCCGAGCTCGCTGAGACCGTCGAGCTCGAACAGCGAATAGCCGCTCGTGTAGAGCACCATCGGCGAGGCCTTCGACTTGTGGAGCAGAACGACGCGCTGCTTGAACGTGCCCGCCATCGGGTTACCGTGATCGAGCGGCTGGTCGAAGCTCAGCAGGAACGCGCGGTAGCCCGCGGTCTGCGTTCCAATCTCCTGGTACGTCAGCCCCGGCACGGTGCTGAGGAACGTCGTGAGCGCGTTGATCTCCGCGTTCGGATCGACCTTCGGCTTCCATTCGGCACGCACTTCGATCGTCATGTCGGGCGTGCCCGGTTGCTTCGTGATCGTCAGCTCGACGTCTTCGTCGGTGTTGGCGGTGAAGCCCGCTGCGACCTTCTTGGTCCACTGCATGCCGTCACCTGTCTCGATACGGAGCGGAACGGCGCGCGTGCCTTCGGTCGTCGACACGATCTCGGCGTACAGCACGTCCTTGCCCATCGGCGCCGTGCGCGCGATGCCGCAGCGCTGGTTCTCGGGGAACAGTGCGCATGGGTCGGGCGTCTTCAGCGTGATGTCGATGTGCCCATCGCAACCGCCGATCTGATCGCAGCCAATCGAGAGGCCCACGACCGAGCTCGCATCGGTGAGCTTGAACCGCATGGCGACCGAGTCGTCCTTGCCGGATGAGTTCGTCAGCTCGGTCCTGTCGTCGCCGGCGGGGGCGGCGCAGGCAGTCGCGAGGATGGCGGTCGCGAAGAGAAGGCGCATGCGGCCATGAACAGCAGCCCGCGTGCCGAGCGTTGGCGCACTCAAGTTGGCGACAACACGCCCCACTTCCTGGCTGATCGATCAGCCAGATCGCGCATACCTACATCGCCGCAGACTGCTCCCGCCGCCACCAGCACCAGGGAAGTTCGGCTGTAACATCGCAGTAGTGCGCAGCACGCGCGCACCTCGTTCGCGGCGCGCACGATGCGAACTTCGTTCGCGGCGCGCTAGATGTCGAGATTGCGAACGTTGAGCGCGTTCTCTTCGATGAACTCGCGGCGCGGCTCGACGAGATCGCCCATCAGCTTCGTGAAGATGCCATCAGCCTCTTCCATCTCTTCGACCTTCACGCGCAGGAGGTTCCGGCGCTCCGGATCCATGGTGGTCTCCCACAGCTGCTCCGCGTTCATCTCGCCCAGTCCCTTGTAGCGCTGGATCTGGAGGCCCTTGCGACCGAGCTCCTCGATGCGATCGGCGATCGTGTCCCAGCCCTTTACCTCGCTCGGCTCGCCACCGTCGTGAACGAGCGTGAGCGGCTCGACGAGCTTGCTGCGCAGCTCGCCGCTGATCTTCCTCAGCTCGGCGAACTCGGGACTGCGCACCAGGTCGGCACTGATCACCGTCGCGCGGCGCACGCCGTGCTGACCCGACGCGAAGCGGATCTCCCACGTGCCGTGCTCGCTGTCCTGCTTGTACTCGGGCACTGCCTGACCGAGCTCGCCGTGACGGCGCGAGACCTCGGCCATGACTTTGGCCTCGAGACGCTCGAGCTTGTCGCGATCGCGCAGGTCGGATTCCGACAGCTGCGCGTCGGCGAACTCGCTGACGATGCGGCGGTCGGTACGCTTGTCGAGCTGCATGCGCAGTCGTCGTGCGCTCGTGATGCGCTTGACGAGATCGGCGAGCGGCTTGCCCGTGAGATCGGTGTTGTTGCCGAGCTTGAGGATTGTTTCCTTCGTCACGCTCTCGAGCAGGAAGTCTTCGAGCGCCTGCTCGTTCTTGAGATACAGCTCGGTCTTGCCCTTCTTCACTTTGTAGAGCGGCGGCTGGGCGATGTAGACGTGGTTCGCCTCGAACAGCTCGTTGTAGTGACGGAAGAAGAACGTGAGCAGCAGCGTACGGATGTGCGATCCGTCGACGTCTGCGTCGGTCATGAGGATGATCTTGTGATAGCGGAGCTTGCCGAGATCTTTCTCCTCGCCAATGCCCGCACCGAGCGCAGTGATCAGCGTCGTCAGCTCCTGCGAGCCGAGCATGCGATCGAAGCGCACCTTCTCGACGTTGAGGATCTTGCCGCGGAGCGGAAGGATGGCCTGGTACGCGCGATTGCGCCCCTGCTTCGCGGAGCCACCTGCGGACTCACCCTCGACGATGAACAGCTCGCTCTTCTCGGGATCGCGCTCCTGGCAGTCGGCGAGCTTACCTGGCAGCGACGTCAACGTCAGCGCGCCTTTGCGCTGCACCATCTCGCGCGCCTTGCGCGCAGCCTCGCGCGCCTGGGCGGCGAGAACCGCCTTCGAGACGATCGTCTTCGCTTCCTTGGGATGCGTCTCGAGGTAGTGGCCGAGCTTCTCGCCGACCACCGTCTGCACCGCGGTCGAGACCTCGGACGAGACGAGCTTGTCCTTGGCCTGGTTCGAGTACTTCGGATCGCCGACCTTGATCGAGATCACCGCGGTCAGGCCTTCGCGCAAATCCTCGCCGGAGATGCCCTGCTTGGCATCCTTGAGCAGCTTGTTCTCCTCGGCGACCTTGTTCACCGTGCGCGTGAGCGCCTGGCGGAAGCCGGTGAGGTGCGTGCCGCCGTCGCGGTTCTTGATCGTATTCGTGAAACAGGTGACGAGCTCGGAGTAGCCGTCGTTCCACTGCATCGCGATATCGACGGTGCAGCCCTCGTACTCGCCGGAGTACGAGATGACTTCCGAGATCGGCGTCTTGTTCGCGTTGAGGTCAGCGACGTACGACGCGATGCCGCCTTCGAACTTGAAGTCCTGCTTCTTGTCGTTGCGCTCGTCGTGGATGACGATCTGCAGACCGCTGTTGAGATACGCGAGCTCGCGTAGCTTCTGGGCGAGCTGCTCGAAGCTGAACTCGAGCACGTTCTTGAAGATCTCCGGATCCGGGTGGAACGTGACCTTCGTGCCGCGGCGGTCGGTGACGCCGGTCTGCTTGAACTCCGTGGTCGGGATGCCCTTGGAGTACTCCTGGTAGAAGACCTTGCCCTCGCGGCGGATCTCTAGCTTCAACCAGTCCGACAGCGCGTTGACGGCCGACACACCAACGCCGTGCAGACCACCGGAGACCTTGTAGCCCGCTCCGCCGAACTTGCCGCCGGCGTGCAGCACCGTCATCACGAGCTCTGCCGTCGGGCGTCCCTCGACGGGATGGATACCAGTCGGGATGCCACGACCGTAGTCCTCGACGGTGATCGAGTTGTCGTAGTGGATAACGACGTCGATGCGTGGGCAGTGGCCCGCGAGGTGCTCGTCGACCGAGTTGTCGACCACCTCGAACACGAGGTGGTGAAGACCGGTGCCGTCATCGGTGTCACCGATGTACATGCCGGGGCGCTTGCGGACGCCCTCGAGCCCCTTCAGAACGCCGATCGAGCTGTCGTCGTACGCTGGCTCCGAAGACGTAGAATTTGCTGTGTCTGCCATGCGCCCGCTGCTGCCTTTTGGGAGCTATTTGTGTAGCACGGCGACACCCTCGAAAGAAGGGATCATGTGCCGGATTTCACGAGGAAATCTGGCCATTTTCGATGCGGTAATTCGCACGGTCCCGGGACAGCAAAACATGCCCCTCGTGGGTGGTCGTGATGAAGCACTGGCCGGCCTGATTTGCGAGGTGCTCGAACAGGTACGCATTGCGTGCGGGATCGAGCTCGGACGACACGTCATCGAGCAGCAGAATCGGCTGGTCGCCATGCGTGCGCGACAGGACGTTCAGCTCCGCCGTCTTCCACGCGAGCATGATCGCGCGCAGCTGCCCCTGCGATGCAAAGCCTCCCGCATCGTGTCCATCGAGCGTGAACGCGAGGTCGTCGCGGTGCGGCCCGAACTGTGTCGACGACGTCATGAGATCTTTTATGCGCCCTTCGCGATGCCGCGCGACGATCTCCGCCGGCGTCAGACCGGCCGTCTTTGAAACGTAGCCGACGCCGGCTGTGCGTTCGCTGTGGGTAATTGCTGCAAATGCGCTCCGCAGCTCGGGTTGTAAATCCTCGACGAGAACCGCGCGTGCGTTCGCAACCGCGAGCCCGAGCACCGATAGCTGCTCGTCGTAGACTGATAGCATTTCCTCGACGCGCGCCGGCGGCATCGTCTCCTGCGCGTTCATCTTCAAGATCGCGTTGCGCTGCTTGAGGACCTTTTCGTAGTCCTGGACACTGGCGAGGTACTCGGGGCGCGAGTTGAACACCGCGCGATCGAGAAACCGTCGACGGTCGCCCGGCGCTCCACGCGGCAGCTGCAAATCCTCGGGCGTGAACACGACCACGTTGAAGCCACCGAAGTAGCGCGCGAGTGGACGAGCTGCTTTGCCGTCGAGCGTGACCTTGCGTCCCGACGGTCCAATCGTGACCTCGTAGATCCGTGTCAGATCATCTTTGAGAACGCGCGCGCCGATCCTCGCCTCGCGCAGCATCCCGCCGAGAGCTCCTCCGCTCGCGTCGTCTCCGTCGTCGTCGGTGAGCTCCTCGCCATCTTCCTCGCCTTCCGAGCGTGCACGCGGAGGAGGCTGAGACGACGCGAATGCAATCATGTCCGCAAGCCGGCTCGTGCGAAACGACCGGAGCGTTGCGACCGCGTAGATCGCTTCGAGCAGGTTCGTCTTGCCTTGGCCGTTGTTCCCGACGAAGACGTTGAATCGCTCGCGCGGCTCGAGCGTCAGCGGACGCAGGTTGCGAACGTTCTCGGCAGTGAGGACAGCGATACGCACGAACGCGCTGCTGATACTGCACCGCGAACGTTCTCGACGGTAGGGCTCTCGCCATCAGTGCTAGGGCCGCAGCGATCGCCCCTATCGACGCGTTTGATTGTGGTTGGCGTCGGGTCGCCCGCCAGCCTTCACGCTCGTGCGAACCCGCGTGGCGTTGTGGTTGGACAGCCCGCCAGCCTTCACGCTCGTGCGAACCCGCGTGGCGTTGTGGTTGGA
>Ga0315912_10005090_pt1 | contig 12181 bp, 7 predicted proteins | sample VfabasoilMG_FD_204469 | JGI IMG/M metagenome (GOLD analysis project Ga0315912, IMG submission 204469) | Garden soil microbial communities collected in Santa Monica, California, United States - V. faba soil | ecosystem: Environmental > Terrestrial > Soil > Garden | place: USA: California... | reverse complement strand
TTGGAGACGACAAGCGTCGAGAGGCCGAGGACGGGCGTGCCGAGGAGCGTTGCCGCGATGGCCACGCTCTCGCCCACCTCGGGCACGACGCGCATCGTGAGGGCCTGCGTCTCCTGCGGAAGGGAGATCTCGCCCGCCATCGAAACGAACGCCGCGCCCCCGCTGATCTCGAAATTGTCGGTGAGGAGGAGGCCCCGGGCGACCTTGATGTCGCCGGTGATCCGCTCGAAGGCGAAGCCCTCGCTGAAGATGTCGCGGAAATCGAGCGTCACGCGGCGCGGAAGCGATTGCAGCGAGATGAGGCCCAGCAGCTTTCCTGCACCCGGCTGGATCTTCGCGAATTGCCCGCGCCTCGCCTCCACGCGGAACGTCCCCGAGAAGCGGTTCAACGCGAATTCGTACGGGAACCCCGGCCACACGAGCGTCCCGCTGAGCGAGCCGCTGCCGCCCTTGATGTAGTCCACGTAGCCGAACTGCCCGAGGAGGGCGTTCAGGTCCTGGCCCTCGAGCTTGAGCGTGAGCGTCGTGATCGAGCCCGCGCCGGTCCGCCGCCACCCGCCCGACGACCCAAAGTGCGAGTGCGCGTTGGAGATGTCGAGCTTCTCGATGCGCCACTCGTCGCCGACGGGATCGGCCTTGATCTCGAGCTTGCCCAGCGCCTTGCCGCGGAAATCGAAGCGCTCGGCGATGACGTCGAGCGCCGGCAGGTCGGAGTCGCTCTCCGGCGACGGCGCCGGCTCGACGACGTCCTTCACCTGCTCGCTGAACGCGAGCCGCGCGAGCCGCGCGGTGACCTTGCCCTTGCCTGCGGATTCCCACCGAATGTCGCCCTCGACCTGCGGCCCCTGCAGCTTTCCAGACCAGGTGCCCGCCGTCTTCGTGAGGTTCGTGGCCACCTGCGTGAAGTCGCGCCCCTGGTAGCGCACGCGTCCGAGCTTCAAGTCGAGGCCGCGGAGCTCGAGCTCGGGCGCGGCCGGTGGCTGCGCGGCCGGCGCCGACGGCGGCCCCTTCCGGGCGAAAACACCCAGCCACGCGTCCGCGTCGAGCTGCGCGAGCGTGCCGTAGAGCCACAAGCCCTCGCGCACCGGCTCCTTCGCGAGCGGCTCGCCGAAGCGCAGTGCCGCGTGCCAGCGCTCGTTGACTCGCCCGAACCGCGCATGGACGCCTTTGCCCGCGGCGATGGTCGCGACCTCGTCGTCGGCACCGAGATGCGCGAAGAGCACGGACATGGGCCGCGCTTCTTCGGCGGTCTTCGCCAGCGGCTCGGGCAGCGTCACCCCGAGGCCCTTGAGGTCCGACGTGATGACGAGGTCGCTCCCCTGCTTGCCGGAAAGGAGGCGCGCGTTCCAATCGGCCGAGCCCTTGAAGCGGGCCGCGAGCGCCTCGGACAGATGCGCGCTCATCCCGGCGGCGTCGATGCGGCCTTCGATCGTCGTGAGCACCTGTCCGTCGGGTTGCGTCGCGAGCCGCAGCCTCGAGGGATGCCCGAACATCCGGCCCTCGATGCCGGGCGCGCTCACGCCCTTCTCGGTGAACGAGAGCCGTCCCTTCACGTCGCTCATCGCCAGGTTCCGGCCGACGCTCGCCTGGGCGCCGTTGAAGTCGTAGTCGCCCGCCACCTGCACGGGATCGGTTCCCCAGAGCGGATAGACGAGCTTCAGCTTGAGGGCGCCCGGTCCCTCGATCGCCACGACGCGGGTGAACGCACCGGGTCCGGTGACCAAGGGTGATTCGCGGAGGAACCGGATGCCGTCGACGCCACTCGTGTCCACGTCCCCGTCGATGACGAGCACCGGAGGCTTGGCACCGAGGTTCTCGACGATCGCGGACGCGGACACCACGCGGCTCGCGAAGATCGCGCCGCGCTGCGCACGGATCTCCATGCGCCGCCCCTCGAACTTGAACGTGCCCTGGATGGCGTCCACGGACGGCCACTCCGGGTGGTACTTGAGCTTCGCGCCCGTGACATCGCCTTCCACGAGGAAGCGGCCGGCCTTGCCGTCGGCGAACGGAAACTCGTAGAGGTCGCCCTTGAGCTGGAGACTCGCCCGCGTCGCCCGTCCCGCCTGGATCGAGCGGTCGAGCCAGCCGCGCGTGCCCTCGAAGCGGTTCGGCATGTAGTCGCCCACGTGCGTGATGTCGGCGCGCGTGAGTGTCGCCCGCAGGTCGACATAGCCGGGCGAATGACGCTCGCCCACCGCGGGCAGCGATCGCCACGTGCCGGAAGCCTCGCCCTCCGCGTGCGCGTTCGCGAACTTCGCCTGCTCGATCGCCACCTCGATCGCTTCACCGTCACGCCGCCAATTCGCCGTCGCATCGAGGCGGTCGAGGGCGATCGGCGCACGGAACACCTGCGTGAGGTCGAGCGAGGCGTTCTTCGTGGCGAGGCGCACGACGCCCCCGGCTTCGTTGCCCTGCACGTCACCGCTCAATCCCGACACGCCCGGAATCCGGTCCACGGCATTCACCGCGAGATCCTCGAACTTGCCCTTGATCGTGTACTTGATCGCGCGCACGTCGCCTTCGCCGGTCCACACCAGTGATGCATCCGCGATGCGTCCGCGCGGGGCGAAGCGAAGGACCTGTGCCTTCACGTCGCGCGGGACCGGGAAGAAATCGAGGAGAGAAGCGGCGAGCTTGAGGTCGATCCCGTCGGCGCGCACTTCGCCCTTCGGCGCCTGCCCGCTCTCGGCTGAGCGCGTGATCGAGAAGTTGCCCGGCTGCGCCTCGGCGCCGCCGCGGGGCCGGAAGCGCAGTCCCTCGGTCGCGAACTGGAAGCCCTGCGGCTGCACGCGGTAGGTCGCGCGGCCCGAAAGCGTCGCGAGCTCGAGCGGGAGGACATCGGCCGCGAGTTGCACCCTGGCGTCGCGGACGCGCAGGTCCGCGGTGATCTCGCGAAGGGCGTTCTCGGAGAAGCGCGACCAGACGCGGACGCTGCCCACGCCGTTACGAAGCGTTTCGGGGAGCGGCATCTGCGCGCGCAGCGCCGCGAGATCGGCCTGCAGGGCCTCGAAATAAGCCTCGCCCGACACGATCCAGCGACCGTCGACCCGCTTCGCCTGCAGGTCGCCGCGCCAATCGACGTGGGAAGCGAGGTTGCGGGGAGGCGCCGCGGTGAGCGCCGCGTGGTGCCGGCCGCGCGACTTGCGGATCGCGATCTCGACCTTGGCGAGCTGCAGGTCGGGCGCACCGATCATCTCGTCGCGCCATGTCAGTGTCGCGTCGTGGATGCCGAGCCGCGGTTGCTCGAGGAGCCACTCGACGAACCGATCGTCGCCGGGTGCAGCCGATTCGTTCAGCGGCTTGTCGGCGAGGTAAATGAGCCCATCCTTGCCGCGGCGAAGCGCGAGCGCCGGCTTCTGGAAGTCCACGTCGTGGAAGCGCACCTGCCCCGCGAAGAGCGACCACCACGAAACGGTCACGTCGGCGCGTTCGATGGCGAGCGCCGTGCGGCCGCGCCTGTCCGAGATGTGCAGGCCTTCCATCGAGAGCGACGGGCGCAATCCGCCCCAGCCGCCGCTGATGCGCTTCACGGAGACCTTGGCGCCGGAGGCCTTCTCGATCGAGGCGACGACCTCGTCGCGGTAGTTGTCGACGGAGGGAAGCGCGACGTAGCGCAGCCAGAGGACCAGGGCTGCGAAAACGACGAGGAGGAAGGCCGCGATGGCCTTGGCCAGGCGAAAGAAGATGCGCGGTAAGGCCTTGATTCGTCGGTCCTCGTTCGGTGTTGCGCTATTGTAATTGCCAATGACGCCTCTGGAACGGACTTTGCGGCTCTCGCGCTACGCGGCCCGCGTCGCGCAGGCTCGGCCGGAGGTCGTGCACGACCTCGAGCAACGCGGCGCGGCCGCCTTCAGCCGACAGGAGATGCAGGCCACGCTCGAGGGCGCGACTGCCGAGGACATCCCGGTTCGGCTGCGGAAGCTGCGCGAGCGGGTCTTCTTCACGGTCGCCCATCGCGACCTCAACGGCCTGGCGCCCCTGGACGAAGTCGTCTCCACCATGACCGCGCTCGCCGAGGTTTCGGTGGCGGCGGCCCTGCCCCACGCGCACCAGGCTGCGGCCCAGCGGCACGGCGAGCCGCGTGACTTCGAGGGCCGGCCCCAGCGGCTCATCGTCGCGGCACTGGGAAAGCTCGGCGGCTGCGAGCTCAACGTCTCTTCCGACATCGACCTGGTCTTCCTCTACGCGGAAGAGGGCGAGACCGCCGGCATGCGCCCCGTCTCGCACCAGCAGTTCTTCGGCGACGTGGGCCGCGCCCTCATCGCCATGCTCTCGGAGATCACCGCCGACGGGCAGGCGTTTCGCGTGGACATGCGGCTGCGGCCCTTTGGCGACGGCCCCCTCGCCCACTCGCTCGGCGCGCTCGACGACTATTTCGTCACGCATGCGCGGGCCTGGGAGCGCTACGCGTGGATGAAGGCGCGGATCATCGCCGGCGAGGGCGATGGGGTGATGGCGCTCGTGGAGCCCTTCGTGTACCGGCGCTACCTCGACTATGGCCTCCTCGCCTCGCTGCGCGAGCTGCACGCCCGCATCTTCGAGACCGCGATCCAGCGGCGGAAGGCCGACGACATCAAGATCGGCGCGGGCGGCATTCGCGAGATCGAATTCGCCGTGCAGCTCTTCCAGCTCATCCGCGGCGGGCGCGACGAGGGGCTGCAGATGACCTCGACGCGATCCGCGCTGGCGGCGCTCACCGAACGCGAGCTCATCCCCGCCGGGCGGGCCCATGCCCTGGGTGAGGCGTACACGTTCCTCCGCCGGCTCGAGCACCGCCTGCAGTACTACGACGACCAGCAGACGCAGGCGCTGCCCCGGGGGGACGAGCATCGCGCCCTCATCGCGGAAGCGATGGACTTTCCGGATTGGGATGCGCTCTCCCGGGAACTCGAGCGGCACCGGGCGGAAGTGCAGGCCGCCTTCAACTCCCTCTTCGAGGGCACGCCCCGTGCCGCCAATCCCGCGGCGGCGAGCCTGGTCGCGTCGCTCACCGACCCGCAATTGGCGCCGGATGCGGCGAGCGTCGTCGAAGACCTGGCCGAAGCGGGGATCCCCGACGCGCCCCAGGGCGCGGACCGCCTGATCGAGTTCACGCGCTCACGCCGCTTCCGGGCGATGTCCGCGGCGACGCGCGCCAAGGTGGAAAAGCTCCTCGCCGCCGTGATCTCCGCGAGCGTCGAAGCGGGCAATGCGCACGTGACGCTCGTCCGGCTCTTGCAGGTCCTGGAAGGCATCGACCGGCGCGAGGCCTACTTCTCGCTCCTCATCGAGTATCCGCAGGTGCTCGCGCGCGCGGCGCACCTCGCCTCGCGCAGCGCCTGGGCGGCACGCCTCCTCGCGCGCCACCCGATCCTGCTCGACGAGCTCACGCGCAGCGCCGCGAGCTTCACCGCGACGGACTGGAACGACGAGCGGCGCTGGCTCATCGAGGAGTGCGCACGGCACGGCGAAGACCTGGAGCGGGTCCTCGAGGAGCTCCGCCACTTCAAGCAACGGCACGTGCTCCGCCTCACGATCGCGGACCTCGAGGGCGAGCTTCCGGTGATGGCGCTTTCCGACGAGCTGACCGCGCTTGCCGACACGATCCTCGAAGCGACGCTGCGCCTGAACGCCGCCGGCGAAGGATTCATCGTCGTCGGCTACGGCAAGCTCGGCGGGAAGGAGCTGGGCTACGGCTCCGACCTCGACATCGTGTTCCTGCACGACGGCGAGCCGGGGGCGGCCCCCTCGGGGACAGGATCCAACATTGCCGAGCAGGGCCCGAGGATCGCGCAGCGCGTGATCACCTGGGTCACGAGCCTCACGCCCTCGGGCGTCCTCTACGAGATGGACCTGCGCCTGCGGCCCGATGGGGCGAAAGGCGTGATGGTGAGCTCGATCGCGGGCTTCGCGAATTACCAGCGCACGCGGGCCTGGACGTGGGAGCACCAGGCGCTCACGCGAGCGCGCTTCAGTGCCGGAGATCCCGCGCTCGGCGCGCGCTTCGAGGCGCTGAAGGACGAGATCCTCGCGACCCCACGCGACCGCGACAAGGTGCTCACGGACATCCGGGCGATGCGCGCGAAGATGCGCGCCGAGCAGAAGAAGGACGCCCACGAGCTCAAGCACGTCGAGGGCGGCGTGATCGACCTCGAATTCTGCGTCCAGGCCCTCGTCCTGCTGCACGGGCCGGAGCACCCCGTCCTGCGGGAGAACAAGGGCAACCATGCGTTGCTGCAGCGCGCCGGCGAGCTCGGCCTCATCGACCCTGCTCTCGCCGCGGACGCCGGCCGCGCCTACCTCGAGTACCGCCGCCGCATCCACCTCGCATCGCTCAACGACGAGGACCGCGTCACCGTGGGCCCCGACGACCTCGTTGCCGAGCGTGACGCGGTGCGGCGGCTGTGGTCCGTTGTCCTATAATTCAGGTCTGACCCCGCAGGAGTTTTCCCATGTCGATGGCCGACCGCGACGGCTTCATCTGGTACGACGGCAAGCTCGTGCCCTGGCGTGAAGCCAACACCCACGTGCTCACGCATTCGCTGCATTACGGCCTCGCCGTCTTCGAAGGCGTCCGCGCGTACAAGACGGAAACGCTCGGCACCTGCATCTTCCGATTGAAGGAGCACACCGACCGGCTCTTCAACTCGGCCAAGATCTACATGATGGAAATTCCGTACTCGAAGGACGAGCTCATGTCGGCGCAGCGCGAATGCGTGCGCGCCAACAAGCTGGAGAGCTGCTACCTCCGGCCGCTCGCGTTCTACGGCTCCGAGAAGATGGGCGTGTCGCCCGTGGGTTGCGGCGTGCACGTCGCGATCGGCGCGTGGCCCTGGGGCGCGTACCTCGGCGAGGACGGCCTCAAGAAGGGCATCCGCGTGAAGACTTCTTCGTACGCCCGCCACCACGTGAACGTCACGATGGCGCGCGCGAAGGTTGCGACGACGTACGCGAACTCGATCCTCGCGAACCTCGAGGCCACGCAGCACGGCTACGACGAGGGGCTGCTCCTCGACACCGACGGCTTCGTCGCCGAGGGCGCGGGCGAGAACATCTTCATCGTGAAGGAGGGCAAGGTGTACACGCCCGAGCTCACGACCGCCCTCGACGGCATCACCTGGCGTTCGGTGCAGGCGATCTGCGCGGACCTGGGGATCGCCGTCGAAAAGACCCGGCTCACGCGCGACGACATCTACATCTGCGACGAGGCGTTCTTCACCGGCACGGCCGCCGAAGTGACGCCCATCCGCGAGCTCGATCGCCGCGTGATCGGCAAGGGCGAGCGCGGCCCCATCACCGAGAAGATCCAGAACGCGTTCTTCGACATCGTCAACGGACGCAACCGCAAATACCACCACTGGCTCACGCCGGTCGAGGCCACGCAGAATGTCGCTGCCCTCCGAGCTTAACCAGAAGTTCGTGGAGGTCACCGGCAAGGACCTCCCGCTGCACTGCCCGCTGCCGTCGCAGAAGCTCTGGAACACGCATCCGCGCGTGTTCCTGCCGGTCGAGAAGACGGGCGAAGCGCGTTGTCCCTACTGCAGCACGCTCTACAAGCTCGCGGGCGGGCCGCAGGCTCACGCGCACTAGTTGCGAATCCTCGTCGTCGCCCCTTCGTGGGTCGGTGATGCGGTCCTCGCGCATCCGCTCCTCGCTCGCCTCAAGGATCGGGAACCCCTCTCGACAATCCACGTGCTCGCGCCCCCGTGGGCGCTCGCCGTTTTCGAGCGCATGCCCGAAGTCTCGAAGGCGATCGCGCTTCCGTTCGGCCACGGGGACCTGAAGCTCGGCGAGCGCCGCCGCTTCGCAAGATCGCTCGAGCGCTACGACCAGGCGATCGTGCTGCCCAACAGCCTCAAGTCCGCGCTGATCCCGTGGCACGCCGGCATTCCGGTGCGCACCGGCTATCGCGGGGAATTGCGGTTCGGGTTGTTGAATGACATTCGCAGCCTCGACAAGGCCGCGCTTCCGCTCATCGTCGAACGCTTTGCGGCGCTGGCGCAGCCGGCGGGAGAAGCGCTTCGCCGTCCGCTCCCGGAGCCGCGCCTGCGGGTAGATCCGGTGGCACGCGACGCGACGGTCGCGAAATACGCGCTGGACACCTCGCGGCCGATCGCGGCCTTCGCGCCCGGCGCCGAGTACGGACCCGCGAAGCGCTGGCCGGCGCGACACTTCTCGGAGCTCGGACGAACCCTCGCGGACCGCGGGTACGGGATCTGGCTCTTCGGCTCCTCGAAGGACGCCGACATCACGAAGGAGATCGCGGCGGCCGTGCCCGGGGCCGTCGACCTCGCGGGTCGAACGACGCTCGCCGAAGCGATCGACCTGCTTTCGCTCGCCGCACGCGTCGTCACCAACGATTCGGGCCTCATGCACGTCGCCGCCGCGCTCGACCGCCCGATGGCGGCGATCTTCGGCTCCTCGTCCCCGGAATTCACGCCCCCGCTCTCGACGAAGGCGCGCGTGATCACGCTCCGCCTCTCCTGCAGCCCGTGCTTCGAGCGCACGTGCCCGCTCGGCCACACCCACTGCCTGGTCCAGCTCGAAGCGGCGCAGGTCCTCGAGGGTCTCGAGCTGAGCGACGTCACCGCACCCGCCTGACCGGCTATCCCAGCTGCTTCCGGAGCGCCTTCCGGTCGACCTTCCCGACGGAGTTCTCGGGAAGGGAGTCGACGAAGCGGATGCTGTCGGGAACGTACATGCGCGAAAGCTTCTGCCCCACCAGGTCCTTCAGCTCCTGCTCGGCGACGGCGTCGCCCGCGCGCAGCGTGACGAAGGCGACCGGCACCTCGCCGAGGTCCGCGTGCGGACCGCCCACCACGCAACACGCGCGAACCGAGCCATGTGCCGCGATCACGCTCTCGATCAGTTGCGGCGAGAGGTTCTCGCCGCCGCGGATGATCACGTCCTTGATGCGCCCGGTGATCGCGAGATAGCCGTCGGCGTCGAAACGGCCGAGGTCGCCGGTCCGAAGCCAGCCGTCCTTCACCGGCTGCTCGGCGCCCGCGCCGACGTAGCCCTTCATGAGCGCGGGACCCGAGATGCAGATCTCGCCCTCGGCCCGGGGCGCAACTTCTTCGAGCGTGCCGGGCTTCATCAGCGCGACCCGCTGGCCCGCGAGCACGGTACCGACCGTGCCGACACGGCGCGCATCGGGTGGATTCATGGTCGAAGTGCACGTGGCTTCCGAGAGCCCGTAGGAAACGACGAGGGGGACGCCGAACGCCTCCTCGATCTGGCGGTGCAGCTCCGGGGTGATCGGCGCCGAGCCGCAGCGGAGGAACCGCAGCGTCTTGCGCTTGCGCGGATCCTTCAGGTGCGGAAGGACGCGCGAATACATCGTCGGCACGCCCGTCATGTAGGTCGCGCCGTAGGCCGCGACCTGGTCCTCGACCTCCTCGGCGCGGAAGCGCTCGACGAAGGCGACCGTGGCGCCCGCGATGAGCGGCGCGACGAGCTGGTTGTTGATGCCGTTCGTGTGATGCAGCGGCATCACGTGCAGCAGCGTGTCCCTGGGAGAGAGCCGGGTATGCGCGACCACGCCCTCCGCGTTGCAGAGGAGATTCCCGTGCGTGAGCAGCACGCCCTTCGGATTGCCGGTGCTCCCCGAGGTGAATTGCATCATCGCGAGATCATCGAGCCCGAGCTTCGGGAAGGAGACCCTGCGCGTCGCCATCGCCTGCGCCATCTCCGCGAGGCCCACGTCCATGCCCGCCGAGACGACCGCCTCGCCGAGCGCGCGGTTCTCGCGGTCGACCACGAGCCGCTTCATGCCGACCGCGCGCATGCGGACCAGCGCGACGTCCGCCGCGAGGCGCGGCTCCATCACGCACGGGCACGCGCCGGCCTGCATGAGGCCGAGGAACAGGGCGATCGATTCCGGCGTCCGCGCCGTCGCGATCCCCACGACTTCCCCTCGGCGAACGCCCCAGGAAAGCGCCGCGGCCGCAAACCCGTCGATGCGTTCGCCGAGCGCCGAATACGAAACCGGCGCGAACCTGCCGACGAGCGCCGTCCGCCCCGCCTTCGCATGGCGCGCGATCGACTTGCGCAGCAGCTCGCTCGCCGACGCGGCGGTGTACGACAGTCCTTCGCTCATCGCAGTGCGACGTTGGCGTCGCGTTCGAACTGGCCGGAAGGATCGAGCGAGCGAAGGGCCTCGATCTCACGCGCCGTCGGCAGCGGCGTGGGCGCCGCACCGGTCGCATCGAACTTGAATCCCGTGCGGGCCACCACTTCGTCGAGCGACGCCTCCGGATGCCACGACTGGAGCGCCAGGCGGCCGTCGCGCTTCACGAAAACCGCGATGGGCGTGACGACGCCGGCCATGCCGCCCGACGCCGTGACGAAGTCGAGCTTCTCGACCATGGTGCGTTTCGAATGCTCCGTGCGCCACGTGACCGCGCGCCTCGCCGTGGGCAGCATCACCGCGCCGCCGCCGCCGCCGGGCAGTCGGACCTTCGGGTTGTGCCAGTCGCCGATCGCCGAGACGTTGGTGCGGCCGAGCCCGTCCACCTGCGCCGCGCCCAGGAAACAGAGATCCATGCCGCCGCGCGTGCACAGGTCGTAGAAGTCTTCGTTGGCGAAGATCGCCGTCGAGCCCTCGGAGAGCACCGGGTCCGAGCTCGAAATCGGGATCTTCGATGGTGTGGGCTGCACGCCGCCCGCGACGTTGATGTAGACGAAGTCGAAGTCGTACGCGCGCTTCGCGAGCAGGCACGCGAGCATCGGCGGAGTCGAGTTCACCCCGCTGAAGGTCACCTCGTCGGGCCGGATGAAGCGCGCGAGGTTGGTGACGATGTAGGAGAAAGGGGACCAGGTCATCGCGCCAACTCCGGCGCGCGGCGCATATGCGTCTCCAGCGAGCCCTGCGTATTCATGTACTCCTCGACCTCGGGATAGTCGACCTCGTAGAGCGGCCAGCAGGAGCCCGGCCACGCGCCGTTCGGCACGATGGCGATCGCCTTGGTCATGAAGCTCGGGATCATCGTGAGCTCGGGCTGCGCCTGGAACGACTCGACCGTCTCGAGCTTCTCGGCGACGACGAAGACCTTCTTCGCCGCGCGCGTCATGATGCGGTCCCAGTTGAAAGTGCCGTAGATGCGCGCATCGCCGAGCTCGTTCACCTCGTTCACGTGGATGACGGCGATGTCGGGCTGGATGGACGGAATGACCCAGACGTCTTTCCCGGAACCGTAGGGATCCTTGATCGACGCCCACTTGTTCAGCGCGGGAAGGTCCGAGCCGTGCACGCCGCCCACGGGCTGGAAGGGGACGCCGAACGCCGCCGCACGCAGGCCCGCGGTGAGCGTCGCGCACGCATGCTCCTCGAGCACGATCTGCTTCTTCTCGACCGCCTTGCGATACCACGGCGCGAGGCCGAAGTTGCCTTCCATCGCGACGATGCCGGCGCGCGCCTTTTTCACGCAGCCCGCACGGCAGAGGATGTCGATGTCGTAGCCCGGCGACTGCTTGATGATCTCCAGGTCCTTCTTGCCCTGGCGGATCAGCTCGCGCACGAATGCGAAGGGGCCCCGGTGGAGGAAACTCCCCCCGAGCGCGAGCGAGGCGCCGTCCGGAACGAGGGCCACCATTTCCTGCAGCGACATGATCTTGTTCATTTCGACCCCAGGTAGGCTGCGATGCGTTGCTTGAGGCCGGGCTCGGCGGCGGAGCGCGCAAGCTCGGCGAGATCGGCGTCGCGATGGCCTTCCGGGGCCATCACGCGAAAGAGCCGCGCGGCCGCTTCCGGCGAAAGCGCCTCGACGGCCTTCGTGGCGGCCTCGATCACCGCCGGCCACTGGTCCTGCGCCGCCACTTCCGCGAGGAAACCCCACGCGTGCGCGTCAAGCGCGGCGAAGGTCTGCGAAGCCTGCAGCACCTGGCGGGCGCGATCGGTACCGACACGCTCGGCGAAGAGGCGCGATCCGAGCACGAGGCCGAAGCGCAGGCCCGGCATGCGAAAGGTGGCGTCGGGCGTGCCGACACGGCGCGCACAGGCGCACACCAGGTCCACGCCCGCGCCGAAGTTGCGCCCGTGCGCGAGCACGAGCGTGTCGAACGGCGCGTGGCGCACCGCCTGCAGCAGTTGCTCGATCCGGATGAAGCGAAGGACGAGATCGCCCTCCGATTGCGATTCGTACCCCCCCATGTCGAAGCCGGCGCTGAAGTTCTTGCCGTTGCCCTTCAGCACGAGGAG
>Ga0315912_10005089_pt1 | contig 12182 bp, 7 predicted proteins | sample VfabasoilMG_FD_204469 | JGI IMG/M metagenome (GOLD analysis project Ga0315912, IMG submission 204469) | Garden soil microbial communities collected in Santa Monica, California, United States - V. faba soil | ecosystem: Environmental > Terrestrial > Soil > Garden | place: USA: California... | reverse complement strand
CGGGTCCATGGCGAACTTCATGTCGGCGAGCATCGCCGGGATGCTGCTCTAACTCTCTCATGTCACTTGAACAGGCCGTATCCCTGATACACCAACGCACGTCTCTGCAACCTCGCGTCGCCGTCGTGCTCGGTAGCGGACTCGGTGCCTTTGCATCCGAGCTGACCGAAGCCACAGCAATTCCCTACCCAGAAATTCCAGGCTGGCCGCAATCGACCGCCATCGGACACGCTGGTCAACTCGTAATCGGGCTGCTCAACGGACTGCCGCTCGCGGTGATGAGCGGTCGCGCACATCTTTACGAAGGCCATGCGATGGACAAGGTCGTCTTCGGAACCCGTGTCCTAGCCAAACTAGGAGTGAAGGCCATCATCTACACCAACGCTGCCGGAGGCATCAACCTTGGCTACGCGCAAGGTGCCTTGGTGCTCGTCTCCGATCACATCAATCTCCAGGGACAGAATCCGCTCTGCGGTCCCAACGACGGTACGCTTGGTCCCCGGTTTCCCGACATGAGCGACGCCTACGACGCGGCCTTTCGACAACAGGCCAAGAGTGCAGGTGCGAAGCTCGGCGTCGAACTGAACGAAGGCGTCTATGCGGGGCTGCTCGGTCCCAGCTACGAGACTCCTGCCGAGATCCGCTACCTCCGCACGATTGGTGCCGATCTAGTCGGCATGTCCACCGTTCCCGAAGTGATCGCAGCGCGGCACATGGGCGTGCGCTGCATGGCCATCTCGTGCGTCACCAACATGGCGGCGGGTATTCTGCCGCAGAAGATCAACCATGAAGAGGTTCTGGAAACCGGTACCCAGGTGCGCGGCACGCTGGTGCGTCTTCTCAAAGAACTACTGCCCAACATCGCGGAGGCCTGACCCATGGACTCTCTATGCATAGCCGCACTAGGTGTTCGGCTGAACGCTCACGCTCCGTTCTCCAAGTTCCAGGTCGGCGCGGCCATTGAAGACGTGGATGGCAACATCCACACGGGCTGCAACGTTGAAAACGCGACTTACGGACTGACAGTCTGCGCCGAACGTGTTGCTGTGTTCAAGGCCATCTCTACTGGTGCGCGGAAGTTCCGGCGTGTCGTTGTCGCAGCCGATACCGACGTGCTCACGCCTCCCTGCGGCGCCTGCCGACAAATACTCTGGGAGTTCTGCGGCGACGTGGAAGTCACTCTTATTAACCTACATGGCAAGTCGGAATCGTTCCGCCTTGCTGATCTATTCCCGAGGCCCTTTGATGCATCGTTTCTTAGCTAGTTTCCTCCTTGCCGCAGCCGCCTTCGCGGTGGAACCGGCTGACTATATTGTCACGGCCAAACACGTAATGACGATGGACGCGCAGCGCCGCATCATTAACGACGGCGCAATGGCGATACGCGGCGAGCGCATCCTCGCGATTGGCACGCGCGTTGAAATTGAGAAGAACTACAAGGCCAAAAAGAAGATCAACAAGCCCGATGCAGTTATTGCACCGGGACTGATCAACACGCACACGCATGCACCCATGTCCCTGATGCGCGGCATCGCCGACGACTTGACGCTGCAGGACTGGCTTGAGAAATTCATCTTCCCTGCAGAGGTCCGCAATGTGTCGAGGGACTTCTGCAACTGGGGTACGAAGCTCGCCGCGATTGAGATGCTGCTGTCGGGGACCACGACGTACACTGACATGTACTACTTCGAGGACGTGATCGCCGAGGCCACCAAAGAAGCGGGAATGCGCGGTGTACTTGGGCAGACGGTCATTGGCTTTCCGGTTGCGGATGCGAAGACTCCGGCCGAGTCGCTGAAGTTCACCGAGGGCTTTTTGCAGAGATACGCGAAGGACCCGTTGATCGTTCCGGCCATCGCTCCACATGCGATTTATACAACGTCGGACGATGTTCTGAAGGCCTCGCGAGCGCTTGCGAATCAGTATGGCGCGCCGCTTCTGATCCATGTCTCCGAGACGAAGAAGGAACTGGATGACTCCAGAGCACAACGTCTCGGCAAAAGCCCTGTGCAAGCGTTGGAAGCGCTTGGGATGTTCAGCGGACGCACCATCGCTGCGCATGGCGTGTGGGTGGATGATGCCGACATGGCCATCTTGAAACAGCGCAACGTAGGTGTGGCGCATTGCCCGACCTCGAACATGAAGCTGGCTAGCGGTGTTGCTCCGATTGTGAAGATGCTGTCGTTGGGGATCAACGTAGGCCTGGGTCCGGACGGACCTGCCGGGTCGAATAACGACTTCAACATGTTTGAAGAAATGGATCTGGCGTCGAAGCTTCAGAAGGTCACACGGATGGACCCGCAGGCGCTTCCGGCGCAGCAGGCTGTGGAGATGGCGACTATCGGCGGTGCCCGTGTGCTGGGACTTGAGAAAGAGATCGGCTCGTTGGAAGCCGGGAAGAAGGCGGATTGGATTGCCGTTCGTTTGGACCAGCCACATGCCACGCCGATGTATAACCTGTACTCGCAGATGGTGTTTGCGTTGAAGGGATCTGATGTCACCGATGTGATGGTGAACGGCCGTTTGGTTGTTGAAGGCCGAAAGGTGTTGACGTTGAATCAGGCCGAAGTGTTGCGCAAGGCACATGAGTATCGGGGGAAGATTCAGGCTTCGCTGAAATAGGCTGATCATTTCGTACTCCAGAGGACCGGGGCTATTTCGGTTCGAGCATCCGGGTTGTAGTAGTCATAGAGGACTGAGGGTTCGGACTTGGCTGTCATTGGAATTCGGGTTGTCAGCTTGAAGTCGAACGAGATTCCACCTGCTTGCGGCCATAGGTAGAAGACTACTTTGTCCGGCATTACTTCGTAGTGCATGTCCTGAATGGAGCTTCGGTCTACGTCGGCTCCTGGTGGCAGGCCGACTTCAGCCATGATCATTCCGTAGCCTTTAAAACCGACCCTTTCGGCCTCTACGTGGCACGTTCCTACTTTTTGTTGGCACTCGACTTGGAAGCGCAATTCGCTTGAGTTTCGCTTGGTTGCTTCGGTCCATCTGATCCAGTGAGAAGTTGTCAGACGCATGAGAGAGAGCGGGAGTCCTTTGTCGGCGATGAGTTCCCAGTTGTTGTCTCCGGGAGTCAAGAGAGATGACACGTCCATCAGGATTGGGTCGACTGCTTTGGGGTTGAACGGGACCGCTATCGTTTTGAGCAGGCGACCGTTGGAGCGTAGTTCGAGATTACCGCCTGTAGTGCCAAAGCCTAGTAACTGCGACGCATCGGCGATGGCTCGCATGGTGCGGAGCGTTGCTTGTGTGGAATACCAGCCGCCCCAAGAGTCGCGTGTGTTGATGAGGAAGATGAGTCCTTGACGGATGGCCACGTCGAGCCTGGGGTCAGCGTGTTTGGCTCTCCAGGCGGTGAGGGCGTTTACGACCATGCCTGTTGTTTCCAGACGCCCGGCGGTGCCCCAACCGTAGAAGGGTGAGTTGGAGCGGAGATCCCAATAGCTGCCTCCACGTTCCTGATGCGCTGTCGCCAGAAGGCGTTCTACTGCGTCCAGCAGGAGCGGTTCATTGCCGGAGTCCATTGCAGCAAGGATGAATTGCGCAAGAACGTAAGGCTCGCCGAACTTGTCGGTGGACTGTGCGATTTGATGATAGGCTGCGGCTAGTGTCGTGTCGCTTGTCTTGAAACCTGCGCGCTTGGCGGCTGCCAGTGATCGCGCTACCGTGCTAGTCAGGAGAACCGGAACATCCGTCTTTTCTAACCAAGCCTTTTCCAACCACGTGATGGTCCTTTGGATATCGCTATCCTCGCCGGGAGCAAGCTCTGCTGCGTCGATGAAGAACTGGAGAGCCAATCCCGTTACAGCCAGATCTGGCTTGCCTCCCGACCAATAGCTGAGGCTCCCGTCGTGAGAATGGAACGCGTCGATGTTACTGCGGGCGAGGCGGACATTGGCAATGGCGCGTTTGCGGATCACCTCATCGGCCAATCCCGATGCTTCGGCAAAGCGCAGTGCAATCAGGTTTGAGTAACCTGCCGAGATTGTTTGCTCGGCGCAACCGTGCGGTGTTCGTAGAACTGCCGCCGCGCCTTCCCACAGGAGCGAGGCCACGTTGGGATAGATGCGCAGTTCGGCTTTGGTCGCCGTTGGAATTACGTTGGTGGGGATGCGGACAGCGAGGTCCGCGCGACCTGCGATCACTTGTCCGAAGATTTGTTTTGTTTCCTGGCCATCAGGATGAACGTGTAGCGACTTCTCCATCGCGTCTGCGGTGCGGTCTGCGGTTGCGGTGATCCGTTGTTTGGCCTTGTCGGTTGCGACGGTTGCTTTCATGTTGAGCGTTGCGTTCGCGGAACTGTTGGCATCCACGGTGAGCGTTTGACGTGCTGGCCCGGAGACTGTGGACCATTCGTTCTTTGCGAACTCGACTGCTACGGTGGCCCGTGTATTTTGGTAGTTGCGAACGGTAACCGGGAATTCCAACTGATCACCTTCTGTGAGGATGGCAGGCGGTTGGAAGTCGAGGAAGAAGGGCTGGAAGGAACGGAATTCGCTTTCGGCCTGTGCGAATTTGCCGTCGAGTGTGGAGGCAAAGACGGCGACTTTCCAGTTGGTGACGCTGTCGGCAACTTGGAATTGAGCGGAGGCTTTGCCGAGTTTATCTGTGGTGATGTCGGGGAGCCAGAGGAGTGTTTCCGGGAAATACTCGCGGACACGCGGGGTTGCGGAGGAGCCGTGGCTAACTGAGATGGATGCTGATTCGGTATTCAGCATCGGGACGCTGGAAGTCACTTCGACGGACTCTGATACGGTTCCGACTTGGAGCACCGCATCGACGGTAGTTGTCTTGCCTGCGACCACGGGAATCTGGAGCATCTGAAAATGTTTGAACCCCAGGCTGACGACGCGGAGAGAATAGATTCCTGAGGGGAGGCCGAAGAAATGATAGACGCCATCCTGGTTGGTCGTGGAATCGAAAGCGCCACCCTTGGCATCGAGCAATTGCACTTGCGCGTTTGGCATGACAGCTCCGGAAGGGTCAGTGATTTGCCCAGTGAGCGCGCCGGTCCCGGCAATAAATACAGATGGCGGAGCGGCGGGGACGGGGTTGTCTACTTTGGATTTCTCGTCGAGCAAGACGGGAAACTCGGCGACAGAGAAGTCGTCGTAAGTGTTCTCGATACCGTCGGAACCTTTACTGCGCAGGTGGAAGGTGATGTACTTGCGAGTGACTGGCGTGACTGATAAACGCGGCGCTGGTGCTGCTCCGTAGATTTGTATGGTCGCTTCGTCGATGCGGTTTTCATAGCGGGAAGAGACCATGCTGGTGAGTTTGTAGGGATAGCTCGTGAGGTCGATTCCGGCTTTGGTCAGGATGGCGAGGAAGGCCTCCTCGCTTTGCGGTGGAGTTGCTGCGGCTTGGATGGCACTGAGAATCTGAGAGGTCTCTTTGACGAAATAACGACCTTGGTAATCCTTCAAGTACACATCGTCGTTGGTTTCGGCGATGCGGTCCGGACCTGCGCTGAAGATCCTGATGCTTCGCCAATTTCGATAGGTGGAGACATCGGCAAAGTAGCCGGTTCCCCATGGGTCACGAAGAAGGTGGAGCACTAAACCGTTTTTGGCCAGGATGGCTTTGAAGTCTTCGAGCGTAGCCGGGTAGTCCTGCTCCCGTGTGAGGGCCTGCTCGATCAGCATGCTTTCCGGGGTGAAGTAGGGTTTGTAGAATTTTCCGACCTCGAAGTCGTCCTGAGTGTCACTCTGTTTGTCGGGTCCGGAGCTGTAGAAGGTTAGGATGTTGTTCTGGCGCTCGACAGAGAACTTGGCGCGATAGGTGCGGCCCCAGGGATCCAGGAGACTTGGCCTGACGGCGGACTCAGGTGTGGGAAAGCTTAGGGTCTGGGCGAATTCGCGATCCAATCTGGTGTTGAGATCCGACATCTGAAGGCGGATGCTGTTGAACTCGGGATGATCCAGAAGTGTCTCGCTGCTCTCTTCGCTGTGTTGGTAGCGCGCTGTGAGTGCCAGCGCTTCTGCTACCAGATCCAACTCGGGCGAGATGGTTTGGGAGGGCTTCAGCAGGTAAAGGTCGTTCAGGCGGACTCCGCCTATCTCATCTTCTCCACTGTTATTACAGAAGCCACAGTAGAACCAGGGACGGCTGCCAAATTCATTATCTGTGCGAGCACGTTCCATGACAGACTGATCGACGACGGCCAAGCCGATTGCTGCTTGCACGGGACGCCCGTCGGCGGAGAAGGTTTGCATTTGAATGGAGGCCTTGTCGCCGGGTTTGTAGACGGCGCGATCAGCGGTGGCGGAAACGCGGAGGTCGGAACCATCGGGGAAGATGACTCCTCGAATGCTGCGGTCTGAACGGGGAGCTGTGCCGTTCCAAGCAACAAAGACAACACCTCGGCGGAACTCGGGTTGATAGGGAAACGTGACTTCACCACGATGATTTTCCAGGCGGACGATGCGTTGGGCCAGGAGTCCGGCGTCGCTGTAGGCGGTGATCATGAGGTGCTCAGTGGGCTGGTGTTCGGGTGGTGATGAGATCCGGAGAGTGACAGCTTCTCCGGCGCGGTAGAGGGTTTTGTTCGGTTCGATGTTGACGAGCGTGCGGCGCTCTTCGATGTCTTGCTTGAGGGAGCCAGTGAGGCCTTGATTATCGGTTGCGGTGACCAGAACATCATCGCCAAAGAACTCGCCTTGCAGTTTGCCGACGCCATAGCGATTGGTCCTGACTGTTGATTTGCCACCGATGTCAACGGAAGCTGAGGCTGGGCGTCCGTCGGCGTAGGAAGTGGTGACGTAGAGTGCGGAAGGGCCTGTGATGAGGTAGATGTGAACGGGTTCGCGCGTGATGCGGATGTCGAACTTGCGCTGCTCGGATTTGCCGGAGGTTGGGTCGGTGTAGAAGGCGGCGAACTGGATGTCCCTAAATTTTTCGTGTCCACGGTCTTTGAGATCTTTGTGTGCCTCAGAAAGATCCAGGAGCGCTGTGAAGTTGCCATTGTCGTCGGCGATGCCCTCGCTAACCGTGTCATCTGCATGTGTGATCTTCACCTTCCCCTTGGGCACTGGCTTGCCGAAGAGGTAGCGACCGTTGATGGTGACTGTGGTTGGTTGTGATGCGAGATAGGCGGTGCGGTCTGGCTTGATGCTGACCTGGAACGTGGGCAGATCGTAACGGCTGACGCGGACGGCGTGATAGGCGATGACGTCACTGTCGGTTGTCAGGAGTTGAATGTGATAAGCACCGAGAGATGCAGTTTCCGGGAGCGTCCAATCCTGATGGATGATTCCGAAGCGGGTGGTGGTTAGCTCGGCGGTGTGGACGCGGTTACGGTCGGAGTCTTCGATGCGTAGGGTGACGTTTCGGCCATCGACTGGCTTGCCCTCCGGGTCCGTTACGACGGCTCGGAGATGGATGGTTTGGCCGGGTTGGTAGATGGGTTTGTCGGTTTGAAACTGGGCGTCGGGACGTGTGTTGATACGGAAGTCACCTGAGAGCTCTTGTGAGAAGTCGCCGAGGGTTGCGGTGATTTCGTAGTCGAGATCGTTGTCGGGGTCGTCGTCTTTTGGCGTGGGGAGGTTGAAGGTGAGGTCGACGAAGCCTTCGCGATGGTGGGTGATTTTTGCGGGTTTGAGTTCGTCGCCGTTGAGGTCTATGGTTGCTTGCCAGCTGACTCCGGAAACGGGCAGTCTGGTGACGGGATGGATTGCCTGGGCACGCAGGGTGAAAGGCTGGCCGTAGCGGGGCGTGTCGGCATTGATGGTTCGGAGTTCGAAAACGTGTGGTGCGATGTGGGCGATGGAGAGGATACCGGTGAATCTTGTCAAGGCTCGCGCATCGGTTAGTTTGGGACTCAGTGTGTAACGGAGGCGCAGCCAGAGGGACGGGTTGGAGATGGGAAGTGGAATTTCCCTGGTGGACTGTCCGGGAGGGACGGTTACCTCGACGGTGGCGGAGCCTTGTGTGACGTCGTGGCGATCCAGCCATTCTATGGACAAGCTGCCGGTTGTGGTCCTGTCAAGCAGGCTTAGTAGTGGAATGGCGACGACGGTAGATTGTCCCTTTAAAACGGCTTGGACTTTGGGTTCGACGACCGTGATGTTAGCTTGTCCGAATAACGTCGGAGCGAAGAGCAACGCCGCAACTGCGGCGCACGTGCGCGTGGACATGACTGCCTCCCCTTGGAAAGCTTGCGCTTTCCCCCTGAAATAAGTGGGTTTAGAATACACCTTGTTATGGAGCAATGCAAGAGTTGCAAATGCAAAATGTGAATAGACACACTTCGGGTATTTGTCGTTTCGCGCGAGTTGTGTTCGACATTGCTGGGTGGGTGCCTCCTGTTCTTTTTGGGTGTCTAGACGCCGTTGATTTCGGTGTTTTTGGAGTTGTCGACTTGGATTTTGGCAGTTCGTTTTATTGCGGCTGCCAGTTGTTTGGAGTTGACTAGGGCTGGGATGTGTATGTCGGCCAGTTCCGGGAGAACTTCTGCGAGGATTTCGTTGCTTTGAATTTCTCGCAGTTGTTTGAGGTAGAAGCGGAAGCTGGCTTCGGCGCGGTTGAGGTGTTTTTGCAGTTTTTCGTAATCCCAGTGGCTGATGGGGTCTGATGTGGTTTTTCCGGTTTCGAGTCCGATCATGGCGAATTGGATGCGTTCGATGGTCCAACCGGCTTTGAGAAGTTGGTCGAAGATGACGCTTTGGGCTGGGCTGAAGTTTGGTTTGAGGAAGGCGAGTTGGTAGGATTCGTTGAGCTGTTCGAATTCTTCTTCGCGTCCTTTGGGAATGTAGACGTAGGCGCAGTGGAGGCCGTGTTTGAGGGCGTTCTGCGATGAGATGGCTTTGCCTTCCGGGGTTTTGGGTCCGGTGGAGGCGCTTGTTGTTTGTGGTTCGGACATGGAAATTTCTCCTTATGCACGTAAAAAAGCAGACCTATGGCAAGGTCTGAGGGCGCAGGGCGGACGCCTCTACGCGTTTTATATATACCACGGCGGCGGGGAATTCCAGATCTGGAACGAAGGCTGTGAAAATCATTAAGTCTTTTAGATTATTGCACTTACATGGTAAAAAATAAATATCATTGGATTGTGACTAGTTATCATACACTTTTTTTGGGCATTGTTTTGGGGTCGTTGGCGATTTCGAAGAGTGCTGCGTGATCTGACACGTGGGAATGTCCGCCTGTTCACCTCTGTTGGGTTCTAGGAAACCTGCGCAGTCTCTGCGTTAGAGTGGTATCGAATTTGTGATTGCACGGCGTTATGCGCCGCCAGCTTTCGCCGCACATTCCGGAAACAGGCTTCCAATTCACGCCGTACGTCCTTGGACAGGCTGTCGAATGGGAACGTGACTGTGTCACCCGGGAACAAGTCGCGGATCATCAGCGACTGGGTCGGCAGAGCCACCGGAAGTGTAAGCGCCGCAAGTCCACGCAGCACGAGGCCGATTCCATTGCCCATCTTCTCGCTGCCCTCCACCGGGTACTGCACCGCCGCTTGGACCGACAAGGCAGGATCCAGCATTCCACTATTCCATGCGCGAAGATTGGGTATGGGCCTTGCAGCAGATTTCGTTCTCATTGTTGTTGCCGGCCTCGCAGGAGGCATACTCGCGAGGATGCTACGTCTACCGCTGCTGGTCGGGTACATACTGGCCGGAATCGTCGTGGGCCCTTACACCGCAGGGCCGACCGTAGTTCAAATTCACGACATCGAAACTCTCGCAGAAATCGGCGTCGCACTACTTCTTTTCTCACTTGGTCTTGAAGTGTCTTTCCGAGACCTACACATCGTGCGTCGGGTTGCGTTGATAGGCGCGCCGATTCAGTTACTGGTCACTATCGGGGCGACGGCACTTGCGGCGGCATACCTGCTTGGTTTCACCTGGTCTGAGTCCCTTTGGTTCGGCGCGATGATCTCAATTTCGAGCACGATGGTCGTTTTGAAGGTACTCGCGGCTGGGGGCGTGTCTTCCACGTTGGCCAGCAGGGTGATGATCGGTCTCCTCCTGGTTCAGGACTTGGCGGTGGTTCCGATGCTCATCGTGCTGCCGCAGTTGGGCAGCCCCGACAATCTCCTAAACCGCGTCGGGTCCGCGCTAGGCCTCGCTGTCGGCTTTCTTGTGGTCGTTTTTCTTGCGGGTACGAGGCTGCTGCCTCCTCTCTTTCGGCGTCTCTTGTCTTGGGGATCTCGCGAACTCTTCCTTGTCGCGGTGGTCGCCACGGGAGTCGGGGTTGGCGCTGCGATGCACGCCGTCGGGTTTTCATTCGCGCTCGGGGCCTTCATCGCAGGCTTGATGCTGAGCGAATCCGAATTCAGTCACCAGGCGCTAAGCGACGTGGTGCCGCTTCGCGACATCTTCGGGCTGCTCTTCTTCGTCACGGTCGGGATGCTCTTCGATCCCAACTATGCGATTCACAATCTTGGCTTAATTCTTTCCGTGGTAGCCACTATTGTTGTGGGCAAGGCGATCATCTTCGGACTGGTCGCGCGGGCCTTCGGATATCGTCACATGGCCCCATGGGTAATTGGACTGGGCCTCTCACAGGTGGGCGAGTTCGCGTTTGTGTTGGCGAGAACTGGCTTCAACGCTAAACTCCTATCCAGGCCTGTCTATGATCTTGCGCTCACTGCAACCATTTTGACTATCGCACTCTCGCCGTTAGTTTCCGCCGCAGCTCTTCCCATGGGCCGGGTGTGGAAACGATGGACCGGGGCCGATGAGGTGTCCACTCCTGTAGAAGTGCACACATTTTCTGATCTGACTGGCCACGTCGTGGTGGGAGGGTACGGGAGGACAGGCCGAGCGGTGGCTCGGGCGCTTCAAAGTGCGGGTATTCCGTTCTTCGTTATTGAGTCGAATTACTCGCTGATGGCCGATTTCATGGACTCCGGTTTTGCCGGTCTTTGGGGAGATGTCAGTAGCGATGAGATCTTGCGGGCGGCACGCATTCAGGGAGCAAAAGCGCTGCTCTTGACGATGCCGGACAGGCACACGATTGACCTTGCAGCGGATCGTAGCCGAAGGCTTAATCCCGATCTTGCGTTGGTTGTCCGTTGCACAAGGATGGACGAGCTGCAACAGCTTCAAGACCGTGGGATCTTGGCAGTACAGCCGGAGCTTGAAGGCGGACTGGAAATGGTGCGTCAAGTGCTTGCGCACTGTGGTCACGCTGACAAGGAAATAGTTCGAATCGTCGGCGGGTTGCGGCGGGAAATCTATCAGGAGAAGACGAGTTGATTGGGCCGACCTTCGCTCTGTGATTTAAGAGCGTGTAAAGGGCTTCCTGGTCGGAAGGGGATCTCGACCTCCGCGAAGCTGCCGGTGTGCCACCCTGGGGATGAAAACCGGGGGACGGGCATCGACATTAGTGTCGATGCGGCACGAGAGCCCGGAATGTGGGGTGATGGTCACCAGGCGTTAATTGGTACCGAGGTCTTTGACCCTAATTTACCCTAATTTACCCTAATTTACCCGACAGCCCGGACCAGCAAATTATGGTGGACATCGACTTGTCCATCCTGGGACAACCCCGATCCAAGATCCAAGTTCGATGAATACGAAAAACAGATTCGCGCCGAGTATTGCTGGGCATCCGCCGAAGACTTCGCAAAGGGCCGTCGCGCGGTCCTGAAGTCGTTCCTTGATCGCCCGAGGCTCTATTCTACTGAGTGGTTCTATCGCAAATACGAAAGCGCCGCTCGTGTCAACCTCTCCAGATCTATTGCCAATTGACCTCGTCAAAGGGGACACAGCTTTTTCATGGCCTTGGTGGCTTAAGGCCCTTTGGGCGCTATGTCCCCGAGGGGGCTTTTGTTGGCCAATGTAGTTGGCTGGCTTGAGCCTCTGTGTGGCTAGGCCAACTGTAGTTTTTTGGGATTAAGGCAACAACACGGTCTCTGTCACCAACTCCCCGATGTGCACACGCAACAGCTTCCCTCGCGGCTCTACCCAAATGCCGGTCTGCCCAGGACTCGGAATATCCACCACCCGCGCTACGTCCACGTATTTGCCCGGTGCCAATCCCTTGATCAACTTTCCAATGTGAATGTGAGAGTGACACTGTGACCGGAATCCATCCGCGTTAAGTGCAAGTCCCCATTCATTCCCCCAAAGCTCTTTGGCTTTGGTGATGGCAGTTGTCCACAACAAAATTTTCTCAGACTTGGTTAGCGCGCTCAAGGGATGCAGACCCTCGCCGTGCGCTCGCGCTAA
>Ga0315912_10005088_pt1 | contig 12183 bp, 9 predicted proteins | sample VfabasoilMG_FD_204469 | JGI IMG/M metagenome (GOLD analysis project Ga0315912, IMG submission 204469) | Garden soil microbial communities collected in Santa Monica, California, United States - V. faba soil | ecosystem: Environmental > Terrestrial > Soil > Garden | place: USA: California... | reverse complement strand
AAGTCGCGGGTGTTCTTCTGTATCGGGTTGGTGACGCGCTCGAAGGGGTGCACCTGGTCGGTCTGCTCGTCGTACCAGGCGTGCTCGGTGGTTTCACGCACGGCTTCGTGTGGCGCGGGGTAGTGCCGGTCGTCGTGAAAATCGTAGATGCCGTTCTTCATGACCAGTGCGCGGCTGCGGCCGTCGATGGTCGGTTTCTGATAGTGATCCTCGTGCGGCAGGTAACCCCACGACAGGAAGCGGCGCAGCCCGCCACCGTATTGATCGACGCCGACGTCGCAGCCCATGCGCCAGTACAGGCCGAGATCGGAGTTCGCGTGCGCCGGTTTCTCCTCCAGCCACGCCACGAAATCGGCGTAGCTGCGAATCTCTTCATAGCGCTCCAGCGTGCACCCCAACCACAGCGGTTCGATCCAGCCCTTCTTGAAGTACTCGAGTATCGACCAGCTGCGGGTGATGTCGCTCAAGGTCGGCGAGCACATCACACCGCCGGGGACCATGTAGCTGGAGTGTGGCCACTGGCCGCCGAACAAGGCGTAGATCTCGACGGGCTTGCCTGAGATCGTCACGCCGACTTCATAGTGAGTTCCAGTGAAGGGTGCCCAGCGGCGCACGGCCTCATCGTAGTACTTGCTGTGGCGGTAGTTCTTGTTGGTGAAATCGATCTGGAACAGACCGTAGTGGTGACGCGGAATGCTCTGCAGGCTCTCGGCGATCTGCCCGAGGTTGCGTGCGATGATGGCGTTGCGCGGCACTTCGGTGCGCCACGCCGTGTCGAGTGCCCACGCGGCGCAGGTCAGGTGCGAGGCGCCGCAGATGCCGCAGGCGCGGGGTGTGACGACGAGCCCGGCCTGTGGGTCCTTGCCGCGCAGGATCACCTCGAAGCCACGGAACAACTCCGCGGAAGTCCACGAGTCGACCACCACTCCGTCCTGAATGTCGACTCGAACATCCAAGTCGCCTTCCACGCGGCCCACTGGCGAGATATCGAGCGTCTGTCTTTGCGCCATGAGGAGCTCCGGTACTAAACGACGAAGATGTCCTCTTCGGTCCAGGAAGGCGCTGCCAGCTTTGCAGCCGCTGTGACCTTGATGTATCCGGCCTTGTCCACGCCGCCCGGCAGCTCTTTGGGAAGGCCCATCACCGTCTGGGTCTTGAACACGGTGCCGGGTGCGAGATCGAAGAACGGAAATTCGGGCTCGGTGCAGCCCAGACACGGCATGCCGGCGCGCGTCTTCGATGACTGCCGATTCCACAAGATGCGATTGCAGGGAGCGTGCGTCATGGGACCGCGGCAGCCGAGGTCATAGAACAGACAACCCTTACGCTGGCCGAACTCGGTGGCCGAGACCTTCCAGGCGAAGTGCATGTTGCGAGTGCAGCCGGTTTGCGTGAACGTGGCGAAGAAAGTCCGCGGTCGCTGCAGATCGTCCAGCTTGATGTCGTGCACGCGGCCGGTGGCAACTGCGACCAGGATCTGGCTGATCCAGTCCGGATGCGCCGGACAGCCGGGAATGTTGATCACCGGCAGACCACTCTTCGCGACGAAATTGCCGCCCAGTGCGCCGCCGCGCGCCTTCTTCAGAAATTGCAGTCCGGCAGAATCGGTAGGGTTGGGCGCGGTCGCTGGTATGCCACCCCACGTGGCGCAATCACCGACGGCGACGACGTAGTGAGCCACGGCTGCCAGCTCCTTGAGCCACGCTTTCATGGGCCGTCCCGCGAAGCGATTCCACTCACCGGTGCCACTGGGTGCGTTGATCACCGTCCCCTCGAACACCAGGATATCCAGCGGCAGCGTGCCGCTCACGCAGTCGCGCAACAGTTTCTGCAGGTTTTCGCCCAGCTCCATGCCGAGCGAGGGATGCCAGATGATGTTGATGCCGAAGTCGGTCACCAGATCGCAGGCACTGGGCTCTTCGGCGTTGAGGAACGACATGGTGTTCCCGGAACACGCACCGCCTTGCAGCCAGAGTAGATTCGCCATGCTGATCAGCCTCGAGTGATTTGCCGGTAGCGCTTGGAGTGTTGGATCGGTGCCGCTGCGCGCGCCAGCTCGAACTCACAGAGCTGTGATGGCGGCGAGGTAGCAGGGCGTTGAAAGACTCTTTCAAGAGCCCTGCTAGCGAGGTTGAAAAAGTCCAGGACGGGCTTTTTCAACAACCTGATATGCGTGGTCAATGGCGTGCTCCAGCAGAGGATTCCCTGCCCGGGCGTGCGTCCGCGTAACGCATCAGCATGCGACAGAACAGCGCGGCGAGCGGCGCATGCGCATCTTCCGGTTCCGTGCGTTGCAGCTCGCGACAGATCTCGAGCACCTCGACGCTGGGCGGGATCTCCACCGGCAGATGCAACCGCAGTTGCACCGCCAAGGCGACCAGGGCTTCTTCGCGGCGCTGCGCACTCGACTGCGGCGGCGTATGCAACGAGCCCGCGTACACCAGACGCCCCTCGTGCTGCGCCACGTTGTTGAAGTCGAGTGCGAACTGCTCGCTGGCCTGGGGCTGCGAGTCCAGAGCCTTCACGTAGGCACGCCCGAGCATCACCAGATGTCCGGCGACTTGCTCGGCGCGGCCTGGTGCGCTCTGCAACAGGATCCGCTTCAGCGTCTGGTCGAGCGTGGTCGCAATGCGAACCAGCTCCCACAAGCGCCAATAGCCGGCACCGTCGCCGCACAGCACCAGGCAGCGATGCGGCCACAGATAGGCACGCAACCGCTCGCGACGTTGTACTTCGAGGCCCAGCGCCTCGAGCCCGGTATCACGGTCACCGAACAATGCTGCCGAGCTGGCGAGCCACCCCGGCGCCACCTCGCCGCTCCAGATGCCATCCTGACAGTTGGCCGGTTTGGGTGAGCGATGAAACTGCGAGCTCAGCGACTGCCAGGTTGCGATGGGCCACACGTTCGCGAGCGGCTGGTCGGCCTGCGGCAGCAGCACTGAATCGACGTCGTCATGGATGGGTGCCGGCGGGAGTTCATCGAGCGTGAAGTCCGCTCTTTCGGTGGGCTCGCTGGGGCGCTCGGCGCCGGTGCGTGTGGGCTCGGGCGCGGCGCTCGAGTCGTGACTGCGCTGGCTGGTACTGCCCTGGTCGTTACCACCCAGTTCGCTACTACTCCGTTCGCTACTACCCTGTTCGCCACCAGTGTGGTGTGTCTGCAGCCACGCTCGCCAAGCAGCGACCGGCATCACCGCAGGTCGCGTGCTCGCAGATTCGAATGTCGGCGGTGGCACGCTCGACGGCGTGGGCGCTGCCGGGGGTGCAGGGTCGCTCGCCACGAGCTGCGGCGCTGTGATCGTGACTGGCGCGGGGGCTGCAGGAGGTTCGACGGACGGTGTGAGCGCCGGTGGCATCGCGGCTGCGGCTTGGCCATTGGCGAGCACGAATGCTCGCCAATCCTCCGCCGGCATGACGGCGGGCCGCGGGCCTTGTCCGGACCAGCGCTGATCCGCGCGTCGCAGCGGGACCGGCGCTGCCGCGGCACGATTTGCGACCTGCGCTGGCGGCGGCGCGGCTTCATGCACCGACGCATGAGGTGCCGCGACCTTGCTCGGTGCTGCGCTGCTGTGTGATGCCTCGGTCACCGTGCTCGCGGGCACGGCGTCGCGCTGCGGTGTGCTGGTTGCTGCGCCTGGGTCGGCCGCAGCTTGTGCGCGCGTAGGCGACGCGTGCGTGGCAATTGCCGCGGTGTCGCGCGGGGCCTCGGTTTGCGGCACCGGCGCAGGTACTGCGGGCACTCTGCTCGGCGTGCCAGGGAAGAGATCCGCCGAGCGTGCCGTCATCGGGCTGCGAGGGATTTCGGTTTCACGCACAGGTGTGCGCACTGGCGCGACCTGACGCGTCGCGTCCGGCGCTCGCGGAAGCGGATCTGCGGCCACGGGTGCCGTGGTGTTGCGCAGTGGCGGTTCGCGAGAGGCACGTTCTAGAGACGCATGTTCTAGAGAGGCTGGTGTTTCAGGCGTCGGTGTCGCGCCGCCTTCCATACGCTCGAGCAACTCGAGGAGTTGCGCGCCGCTGCTCACCCGCGTTGCGCTGCCGCTCTGCCGTAGCGCGCGCAACTCCCCTGCATGGGCGCAAGCTGCCTTGAGCGCCGCGATGAAGGCCAGGCGGATGCCCCGGCCACTGGTGGCAGTGGATTCGAACAATGGGTGGTCGGGCGCCAGATCCAGCGCTGCGCGGATGTGCTCGAGCGGCGCCGCGGCAGGTAAGTCACGTTTATTGCATTGGAAGACGAGCGGAATTGCGGTGCCGCCGTCGCGGCGCAGCCACGGCAACAGTTCCTGGTAACTGCGCCGGCCCTCGGCGAGCTGCTGTGGATCGGAATCCACCACGAACACCACGACATCAGCACTCTCGATCAACAGCTTGCGGCGTTGTGCGAGTGCTGCTTGGCCGGGTACCGTGACGATCTGGCAGCGCAGCGCGTTGCCTTGGACCGAGCCGCCGCGATAGCTGGCCCAGTCGAAATACAGAGTTCGGCCCTGCTCTTCGTGTGGCGAGAGAATAGCGTCGGCGACCGCCGCGCCCTGCAACAACGGCATCAGTGCGCGGATCGAGCGCGTCTTGCCGCATAGCGGTTGCCCCGCGTATGCACAGCGCAGTATCAGCTCACGTGCGTTGCGATCTAGATACACGACCCACCTTTATTCTGTCGCGCGCCGGCCCGTGCCGTGCGCGTGCCGCCGCGGGGCTGCTGCATCAAACGCCATCGACTTCGGAGGTCGTCGCCAGATGGCGCGCTTTGACCAGCGACATGCCGATATTGGCCGAAGCGGGGCAGCTGATCGCGAGCACCAGGTTTGGCTGCGCCTGCATGCGCACCATGACTTGCAGAGACTCGTCGCCGGCGATCACGAAGACGTTGATGCGCGGCGGCGTCAACCGAGTGGCCGCTACGCCGTTCGCATGCGTTGCTTGCAGTGCATCGGCGAGGTCGCCGGCATAGATTTCCTTGACCGAAGCAGCGAACAGGTCGAGCGTGGCAGTGTCATCGGGTTGCGGTTGCGCGGCCAGGAACATGCCGGAAGGCAAGTCGATGAGCGCCGCGACCTGCGAACGCGGAATGGCCGTCAATGCAGCACTCAGCAGGTCATCCACTTCCATCGCGTCTCACCCCTCCCTGCGATTGTCTAAATAGCGTCGCAGCTTTGTCGAAAGTTCATTACCACGCGAGTCGACTGGCATCGGTGCACAGTGATGACGTGATGAGCGACGGGAAAAGCGTTGCTGTACGACACCGGAGCATCGTGCCGAGGTGGTGTGATCGTAGCTTCAATCGATTCGGCATGAGTACCTATTCCATCTCTGAAAAATAGGTATTTGCCCGAGCCGCGGTGATAGCAGCTGTATTAGTGGCCGCACATATAGATACTATCGAGGCGCGCTCACTCCTGGCGCCCGCAGCAGTGTCCTGCGGCTGGCCCGCCTCGCCACAACGCGAACTCAGGACGGTCCGAGATGGGCAAAAGTGCTCCGCTGCAATTGGCCACGCATGGACTGTCCGGTAAGGATCTCGCAGTCCTGCGCTCGCTCCTGGCCCTCTATAGTGATCGGGTGAGATGCGAGCTGTATTCCCAGAGTGACTCGAGTCGTGCCGATCTGCATCTGATCGATGTCGATGATCCACTGGGTCGGGCGCGGTGGGAGGCGCTGCGCGAGCAGAGCAAGTGCATCGTGCTGTCCCGCGACGCCGTGGAGACGCCGCTGTTGCTCCACAAACCGCTGCGCGGTCCAGCGCTGCTCGCGGTGTTGAGCCAGTCCGCGCTGGATTGCGCCCAGCCCAGCCTCGAGACCACGCAAAGCATGCGGGTGCCGCTCGCCTCGCACGGGCGGTTGCTGATCGATCTGTTGGAGGCGAAGGTCATCGACCGTCCGGTGTGCATCGTAACCCCCGATCCGGACGACTCACTGTGGATCGAGCCCGAGCTCGGTCAATATCTGGTCAGTGCGTTCCTGGCACATTTGCGGGACTTCCTGCGCACGCCGCTGTCCTCAGGCCTGATGCAGCCGGTGTCGCGTGAGCAGTTCCGGCAGCAAGCGCAGCGCGTGCGCCCGCAAACGCTGATGCGGCTGCGCTGGTCGAGCGCCCTGGCATGTTCCGACGGCCGCCTGTTCGCCGGCATCGATCGCGCGATGCCCTTCCGGCTGACCGCCTGGCCGGATATGGAAGGGCACACGCCGAGTTTCTTTCGCGTGGCAGGACTGCTCCTCAAGCGGGCCGTGAACTTCGATGAGATCGTGGACCTCACCGGCGTTGATGAGGCAACGGCGGCGAATTTCGTCAACGCCTGCCATCGCTGCGGCCTGATCGCACAGGAGATCATGCCGCGCCGCTCGGTCACGAGCGGTTTTGCCTTCGGTGGTCGCGATCTGGTGGCCAGACTGCGCCAGCGACTCGGGCTGTGAGCCTTGGGCTATGAGCCTCAGACTGTGACCCTCAGATTTTGAATATGAGCAACGCGCCACTCAAGCTGCTGTTCGCCGGCCCGACCGGCGCTGGCAAGACGACCGCAATCGCTGCGATCAGCGATTTCCCGCCTGTGAGCACGGACGTGGCGGCGACCGATGAGGTGTCTGCCATGAAGGAGGCGACCACCGTGGCCATGGACTACGGCGAGATCACCCTCGCGCAGGGACAGAAGGTGTTCCTCTACGGAACGCCCGGCCAGGCGCGCTTCGATTTCATGTGGAAGATCCTTGCGACCAACAGCCTCGGCTTGATCATTCTGCTCGACAATTCCAGTCAGGACCCGCTGGCGGATCTGGAGACCTACGTGGATCACTTTCGCGAGTTGATCGACCGTGCGGCGGGTGTCGTCGGTGTTACCCGCGCCGAGCGTGGGCCGCTGCTCGGCGCTTATTTTGCGCTACTGCAACGCAAGGGGTGTTTGATGCCGGTCCTGGAGGTGGATGCGCGCAAGAAGCAGGACGTGCTGTGTCTGCTGGATGCGTTCCTCTCGGTATTGGAACATGCCGAATTGCCAGATGAGCGCCAAGCTTCATGAGCCAATCTCTGCAATTCACCGAGCCGCAGGTCGAGCAGTGCAAGGCTGCTCTCGATCGGTTCCTGGCGGCTTCGCCGGATTTCGTGAGCGCGATCATCTCCACCGTCGACGGCCGCCTGCTGGTGGAGCGCTCGCGCCGTGAAATCGGTGGCAGCCGTGTGGCCTCGATGGCCGGATCGCTGATCGCGTTGAGCGAGGCCCTGTCCGGAGAGCTGCACGTCAAGCCGTGCCAGCACGTCACCATCACCGCCCAGCTCGGTGTCATCGTCCTGATGCACGTACAAGACAGCCGCAATCTACTTGCCCTGACCACCTCGGCATCGCATGAGGTCAAGCTCGGTACGCTGCTGGCATCGAGCCGGCGCACCGCCACCGAACTCAGCCAGATGGGACTGACGAAACCGCCACTCACGCAGACATCGCCGGCAACATTCCCATGACTGACTTGAACAAGATCTGCACCGAGGTGGTCGACGACGTGCCCGAAGGCCTGGGTTGTGCAGTGATCGACCTGGAGTCGGGCCTGCTGATCGGCGTCTCGCACGTGGCGCCCGACTTGCCGGAGGCGCTGCTCGATACCATGGCAGCGAGCGTGGTCGATATGTTGCGTGGTCGGGCCGTGAGCATCGTCGAGGAGATGTTCGCTCAATACAGCGGCAACAAACAGAAACGCCTGGTGGAGAGTATGCAGATCACCACTGACAAGGCCTATGTCTTCATGACGGTGGTGCAAGACAAGCCGAGCTACGTGGTAGCGCTGGTGGCCGGCAAGAAGGCCACGCTGGGATCGGGTTGGGCCAGCATCCGCAGCGCCATGCACAGGATCCAGCCGCTCTGCCCGTGAGGCGGCCCGGCGTTTGGCAGAGTTCTTGAAAAGCGTTTTCAACGCTCTGCTAAATGCTGTCGAGGTGCAGCTTACGAAACTCCGCAGCGTAGTTCTCGATCTGGACTTCCAGGCGCTCCGCGAATGCTCGATAACGCGAGTTCTCGGTGAGTGGAATGAAGTAGAGCGGATCGCGCGTGATTTCGGCCGGCATCAAACCGGGCCGGAGCGTCGCAAGCTGCTCGAGCAGCGTTACAGCTTCGTCCTCGGCGCCAGCCCACGCGAATACACGTGCGGCAACGGCACTCGCATAGCGGGATCGCAGCGTGTCCTTCTTGCGCGGCATGAGCACCAGTGCCTCGCGCGCGGCCGTGATCGCTGCGCCATGGTTGCCAATCATCAGATGAGCTTCTGCGGCGAGGGTTTTCAGAAACCAGGGATTCCAGCGCGTCTGGGGCTCGTGGGCGATGAACTCCAGAACTGCATGGCCTGCGTCGGCAGCGAGTGCCGTATTCTCATTCAGCAGTTCTGCCCACCCGAGGTAGACAGCCGTCGGCCGACGGCCGGCACAAAACAGCAGGAACGCGCCAAAGGGACTGACGGGGATGGCGCGGCTGGTGAGACTGCCGAGTGCTCGCTTCAGATCGGAGTAGCGCCGCTCGAAGCGGAGCAAATCCCAGTCACCCGCCAGGGCCTGGGAATCGCTCAGCACGCTACGCACTCGATCGAAGGCAATCCGCAACGGCGCTGTCTTGCCGGAAAATCCAAAGATCATGCGGCCCTGAAATGCCGCAAGATACGGCAACTGCGGAAAGCGCTCCATGATGACCCTTCTCAAGCGAAGCGCCTCGATGGGTCTGTGCGCAGCACCCAGCATGGTTGGAACATTCTGGAGCCACAGGACATTGCCTGAGTCGCGTGCGGCTATCGTTTGAATAACCTGGAGTGCCTCATCAATGCGATCGTCGGACAAGAGCATTGCTGCCCTGTTCCACATTACGTAGGGGTCCGACGCCCCCGCGGCCTCCGCTGCTTCCAGGCGTTTTATTGTTAGTGCGTGATCATCGGTGACCAAGTCCGAGTCTATCGCCTCCATAAAGAGCACCAGCGGTTCCGCTTCCCCCAGCAGTCGGCGTGCAGCGTCGATATCTGCACGCATCAGACGTAAGCGCTGCTCCGTCGCATCGCTGTTGTCGACCAGCATCAAACCATGAATGTGTGCCCGCGCTGCATAGGCAGCGCCAAAGGCGGGGTCGATGGACAACGCCTGATCGAACAGGATGGCTGCTTGATCTCGCGCGCCGCTGGCCTGCAGCAACCTTGCTTTCAGGTACAGATCGTAGGCTTCTGGATCAATGGTCACTGGCGCGGCGCGTAACGCATCGCCCGCAACTTCAGTGGTCAACTGCGCGACGATCTCGCCTGAGATCTCAGTCTGCAACGTGAGTGCACTGACGAGTTGGCGATCATAGGTCCGTGACCATTTGTATTGCTGCGTTCGTGCGTCGATGAGCTGCACAGTCACTCGCACCGAGTCTCCTTCGCGTCGTACCGATCCTTCCATGATGTGAGTGGCCGCGAGCTCGGCGGATATTCTGCCGATTGCCTGCGGAACATGGCGGAACATCATCATGGTGGTTCGCGGAACGACCTCCATGGTCTTCCCGCGCATCGCCAGAGTACTCAGGATCTCGCCGTGGAGCCCATCGGTGAAGAACGCGTTGGCCGGATCCGGGCTATGGTTTTGAAAGGGCAGCACAGCCAATCGCGGCTTGCCAGCCGTCGGGGCAGGAATAGAGGGCGTACATCCATCGTCAGTTGGAACCGCGCCGTCAGCGACGCTCTCAATGAGCCTGTAGCCCACACGGGTAATGGTGTCGACGCAAAAGCCGCCGTGCGCCTCGGCTAGCCGTCGGAGCCTTGCAATGCAGCGGTTGACTGCATCTTCACCGATCGCACGTCCACCCCAGCACAACTCCACCAGGCGCTCGCGCGAGATCACACTGCCGCGTTCCCGTGCGAGTGCCACCAATACCTGCATGACGCGCGGCTCCAGGACCTCCTGCTGGTCCTTCACGAGTACTTCACGTGATGAAGGCCGAATCTGCACGCCGCCCAACGCAAAGTCGGGTTCGCTGGCGAGATCGACGGCTGACTGATAGGGACGGTTCATTGTGAATGCTCGGCAATCCATCGGCATTTCATCGGCGGGCGGTCCTATTGCGCAGATCGCACCAATGTTCTGATGCGGCTTCGAGGACATCACTCAGACCAGAGTTTGACATGAACCAGCAAGGGCAGGCGTGCCGTCTTGACGGCGAGCGTGATCCTGTTCGCTTTGGAATCCGTTCCCCCTTGTAGGACTTACGAGTCTTGAGAGGAGATAGAAATGCCTTTGAAAGATGAACAACAGCTCTTGAGCGATATCAGAAAACTGGCCAGGTGGACACCGAGGGTGTCGCCAGTGACCAATATGTCGGAGCAGACTCGACTCAGGCTGCTAGGTGTCTCGGTCGACCAAATGGATTTGCGGGCGATTGCGACTCGCGCATCGGCGAGCCCATCAGTTCGTGCAGTTGCCGCGCCGTTGCCGACGTCAGTCGACTGGAGAAGTCGGAATGGGCGAAACTACATCAGTCCTGTTAAGGATCAACTGACCTGTGGCTCCTGCGTGTCGTTCTGCAGTGTTGCACTGCTGGAGGCGATGGCCGCCATTGAACGGAATATTTTCTTTTTGGATTTGTCGGAAGCCGACCTGCATTTTTGCTCCAGCCACGGTGCTACGTGCGCGGGTTGGTGGCCAACCAATGCGCTTGGCGAGTTGAAAGGTCGAGGTGTCGTCGATGAGGCTTCGTTTCCTTATCAGTCAGCCTTCCGATCTAGCGAGCCTCGGTGCGTCAATGTGAGCGACCGAAATGCCCACGCCTTCAGGATCGCCAGCTTTACTACGCTGACCACCATGACTGATCGCAAGCGGTGGCTCGCCGATATCGGCCCCCTCTCCGCGGTCTTTCATGTTTATGACGATTTCTTCCTGACCGGTGGTGGGGTTTACTCGCATGTGGCTGGAGCTTCCGCCGGCTACCATTGCGTGGAGGTTGTCGGCTACTCAGATCCGGAGGGTTGCTGGATCTGTAAGAATTCCTGGGGCCTTACGTGGGGAGATCAAGGTTTTTTCAAGATCGCTTACGGCGAATGCGGAATCGACGACACGAGCAATGATACGGATTCCGGCACTGTCAATCGCTTTCCAATGTGGGGAGCACAGGGCATCAGCACTCCCCCCAGCGCCCCGATCGTCGAGCAACATAATCTGCTTCGCTCCGCAGATGGACATATCCATGCCCTCTGGTTCAACTTCGCTACAGGCTGGCACTCAGAAGACCGCACGGTGTTGCAGCCGAGAACGCCACCTGCTGTTGGAAATCCCTGCGGCTACGCTTTCGTCAATAAGGCTACTGGCCTACTCGAGCAACACAACTTGTTTCGCTCGGCTGACGGCCATATCCACGCGCTGTGGTTCAACTTCGCCACGGGCTGGCACCACGAGGACCGCACCGCGATGATTCCAGGGGTACCACCTGCGGTGGGTGATCCGTTCGGTTACGCCTTCATCAACAACGCGACGGGGCTGGTCGAGCAGCACAACTTGTTTCGCTCGGCCGATGGCCATATCCATGCGCTGTGGTTCAACTTCGCCACGGGTTGGCACCACGAGGACCGCACCAGGATGATTCCAGGGGTACCGCCCGCAGTGGGTGATCCGTTCGGTTACGCCTTTATCAACAACGCGACTGGGCTGGTCGAGCAGCACAACTTGTTTCGCTCGGCCGATGGCCATATCCACGCGCTGTGGTTCAACTTCGCCACGGGTTGGCACCACGAGGACCGCACCAGGATGATTCCAGGGGTACCGCCTGCAGTGGGTGATCCGTTCGGTTACGCCTTCATCAACAACGCGACGGGGCTGGTCGAGCAGCACAACCTGTTTCGCTCGGCCGATGGCCATATCCACGCGCTGTGGTTCAACTTCGCGACGGGCTGGCATCACGAGGACCGCACCACGATGATTCCAGGCGTGCCGCCTGCAGTGGGTGATCCGTTCGGTTACGCCTTCATCAACAACGCGACTGGTTTAGTCGAGCAGCACAACCTGTTTCGCTCGGCCGATGGCCATATCCATGCGCTGTGGTTCAACTTCGCGACGGGTTGGCACCACGAGGACCGCACCAGGATGATTCCAGGGGTACCGCCCGCAGTGGGTGATCCGTTCGGGTATGCTTTCATAGAAACCTCGACCAGCTTGTGAGGGTGCAGGAACTGGGCAGCGTGGGCTGCCCAGTTGTCTCTAGTGTC
>Ga0315912_10005087_pt1 | contig 12183 bp, 11 predicted proteins | sample VfabasoilMG_FD_204469 | JGI IMG/M metagenome (GOLD analysis project Ga0315912, IMG submission 204469) | Garden soil microbial communities collected in Santa Monica, California, United States - V. faba soil | ecosystem: Environmental > Terrestrial > Soil > Garden | place: USA: California... | reverse complement strand
GGCCAGGAAGGGACCGAATGGGACGTAGCGGCCCTCGCGCAATGCGCCGGACAGCTTCATCAAGATGCCTACGACGGCTCCGATCACCGAAGCGCCCAGCACGATCGGCAATATCGCTTGCCAGCCTAGCCAGGCTCCCAATGCAGCCAGCAGCTTGAAGTCACCGTAGCCCATGCCCTCTTTGCCGGTGGCCAGCTTGAAAAGCCAGTAGACGGCCCAGAGCGACAAGTACCCCACAGCGGCGCCAGCGAGCGCGGTGACCGGCGCGATCGTCCAGCCCAGAGCGGCACTCAGCAAGCCGACCCACAGCAGCGGCAACGTGATGGCATCGGGCAGCACCGTGGTGTCCCAGTCGATCCACGCCAGGGCCACCAAAGTGGCAGCAAAGCCGCACCACAACAAGGTCTGCAACTGCGCGCCCATGCGCCATCCGATGGCGGCAAACAGCGCGGCGCACAACAACTCGATCGCAGGGTAACGCATCGAGATGCGAGCCCGGCATGCCGAACAGCGGCCGCGCAGCAGCAGCCAACTGACGACGGGAATGTTCTCGTAGGCCCGAATGCGGTGGCCGCACGACGGGCATCTCGAGGCCGGACGTGCCAGGCTCAGCGGTGGCAAGGCATCGACTGCGCCTTGCAGAGCGGTGGCCGACTGCTGCAGCGGTTCGGGCGATGCGGACCCGAACACTCGACGATACGACTGCGCATCGGACAACTGGTGGAGCACGTCGTTCCACCAGCCGCGCTCGAGCATCGACGGCAGGCGGTGGATGACGACGTTGAGAAAACTGCCGATCGCCAGGCCGATCAAGGCCAGCGTCGCCGGGTGCAGCAGCCAGTCCGGCAACCCGCTGGACATGCGTCAGACAACTTGGCCGAGCTTGAAGATGGGCAGGTACATCGACACCACGATGCCACCGATCAGCACGCCGAGAATCACGATGATGAACGGCTCCATCAGGGCGGACAGGCCCTTGACCATTTCATCCACTTCCTGCTCGTAGAACTCGGCGGCCTTGCCCAGCATGTGGTCGAGCGCGCCGGACTCCTCGCCGATCGAGGCCATCTGCAAGACCATCGACGGGAAAACGCCGGTCGATTGCATGGATGTCGTCAGCGCCGATCCGGTCGACACATCCTTCTGGATCTGTTCGGTGGCCTCCACGAACACCGCATTGCCCGAGGCGCCCCCGACGGAATCGAGCGCCTCGACCAGCGGCACACCGGCAGCGAACATCGTCGACAAGGTGCGCGTCCAGCGTGCGATCACCGATTTGTAGATCAGGTCGCCGAAGATCGGAATGCGCAGCAGCAAGCGATCCATCGCTTTCTGCATCTTCTCCGAGCGTTTCCAGGACTCGAAGAAGAAGTAGCCGCCACCCCCCAGGAACCCGAAGATCGCCCACCACCACTTGACGAAGAACTCGCTCATCGCGATCACGGCCAATGTGGGGGCGGGCAAATCGGCACCGAACGACCTGAACACGTCCTTGAACGCCGGAATCACGAAAATCATGATCACGGTCAGCACCACGAACGCAACGACGATGACGGCAATCGGGTACATCAGCGCCGACTTGATCTTGCGCTTGATCTCCAGCGTCTTTTCCTGGTAGATCGCCAGGCGATCGAGCAACGCCTCCAGAATACCGCCCGCTTCACCGGCCTCGACCAGGTTGCAGTACAGGGCGTCAAAATACATCGGATGCTTGCGAAACGATGCCGACAGGCTGGTGCCGGTCTCGACGTCGGAGCGGATATCGGTCAGCAGCCGCGTCAGCTTGGGGTTGGGGCTGCCGCGGGCAACGATGTCGAAGGCCTGCAGCAGAGGCACACCGGCCTTCATCATCGTCGCCAGCTGGCGTGTGAAGATGGCGATGTCCTTTTGCTTGACCGCGCGGCCGCCGCTCATGCGGCGCTTCTTGACCCGCGTCACCAGGATGCCTTGGCGCCGCAGGCTGGCAGACACCATCGCCTCGCCGCCCGCGCGCATCTCGCCGCGCATGACTTTGCCGTTCTTGTCGCGGCCTTCCCATTCGTAGACCGTTTCCTTGACGTTCTTGAGACCGCGTGCGGCCAGCGCTGTTGCCATGGTTCCTCCGGCGGCCCTGGTACTCGACCAGCTCAGCCGCAAGCTTGCATTCGAACTACTCGTTGGTGACCGCGATCACTTCTTCCAGCGTGGTGGCGCCGGCGCGGACCTTGACCAGACCGGACTGGCGCAGATCGCGCACGCCGTCCTTCAAGGCCTGCGCAGCGATGTCCATCGCCGTGCCCTCGGAAAGAATGATGCGCTGGATCGCATCGGAAATGGGCATCACCTGGTAAATGCCGACGCGGCCCTTGTAGCCGTTGTTGCAGGCGGAGCAGCCCACCGCCCGGTAAGGCTTCCACGAACCGTCGAGTTCTTCGGCCCTGTATCCGGCCTTGAGCATCGACTCGCGAGGGTAGTCCGCCGGCTGCTTGCAGTTCTCGCACAAGCGGCGGGCCAGCCGCTGGGCCGTGATCAGCAGCACGCTGGCGGCGATGTTGAACGGCGCCACGCCCATGTTCAGCATCCGGGTCAATGTGGTCGGCGCGTCGTTGGTGTGCAGCGTCGACATCACCAGGTGGCCCGTTTGGGCCGCCTTGATCGCGATGTCGGCGGTTTCGAGGTCGCGGATTTCGCCGACCATGATCACGTCCGGATCCTGGCGCAGAAAGGCCTTGAGCGCCGTCGCGAAGTTCAGCCCCGCCTTGTCGTTGACGTTGACCTGGTTGATGCCGGGCAGGTTGATTTCGGCCGGATCCTCGACCGTCGAGATGTTGACGCCCGGCTGGTTGAGGATGTTCAGGCAGGTGTAAAGCGACACGGTCTTGCCCGAGCCGGTCGGACCGGTCACCAGGATCATGCCGTACGGCCGTTGGATCGCGGTGGTCAGGCGGTCGCGTTCGATCTTCTCGTATCCCAACGCCTCGATGCCCAACTTGGCACTCGAAGGATCCAGGATCCGGATGACGATTTTTTCGCCGAACAACGTCGGCAGCGTCGAAACCCGGAAATCGATGGCCCGATTGCCGAACTTCAGTTTCATCCGGCCGTCTTGCGGCACCCGCTTCTCGGCGATGTCGAGGCGACTGATGACCTTGATGCGCGATGACAGCTTGTCCTTGATCGCGATCGGAGGCTGGGTGATCTCCCGCAACTCACCGTCGACCCGGAAGCGCACCCGGTAGTTGTATTCGTAGGGTTCGAAGTGCAGGTCCGACGCGCGTGCGTTGATGGCGTCGATCAACATCTTCTGCAGGAAACGCACCACCGGCGCGTCTTCGACTTCCTGCGCGACGTCGGCCTGTTCCTGTGAGGTGGTGCCATCGTCCTCGGCAACGTCGAAATCGAACTCGCCAGCCGCCATCGACTCCAGCGTCTCGGTGGCGCTGGTGCCCTGCTTTTCGAGCAGCTTGCCGAGCTTGTCGTACTCGACGATCACCCACTCGGGCGACAGCTGGGTCGCGAACTTGATGCGCTCGACCGCCTCCTGATCGGTGGGATCGGCGCCGCCGATGAACAGGCGGCTGCCGCGACGGCCCAGCACCACGATCTGGTACTGCAACGCGAGCTTGCTGTCGACCAGGTTGCGCGGCAGCTTCTCGCCGTCGATCGAATTGAGGTCGAGCAGCGGCAGTGCGAGGGCGCCCGACAGGGTGTGGGCCAGGTCGCCGGCTGAGACAGAGCCGGCGGAAATCACCGCCGACACGAAGCTGATGCGGCGTTCCTTGGCGCTCTTGACCAGTTCCTCGGCGTTCTTGACGCCAAGCCGGCCGGCGTGAACCAACACCCGAGCCACGCCTGACAACGTGGACTGCGGTGAATCGACAAGGGTATCCACGGGCGTGGTTGAACCGCGTTTAGGGGGTCGAAGGATCATCGCTGATCCCTGCAACACTGTAAACGGCAGCTAGGAGGGCGGCAGGCACTTCTTCACGGCAGGTCGCCGCGCCACCACGCTGTGGCCGCCCTGAGCCCGAGCTCCGATGCATGCTGGTCGGGGTGAGAGGATTCGAACCTCCGGCCTCTACGTCCCGAACGTAGCGCTCTACCAGGCTAAGCTACACCCCGTTGCAACGCGAGCTTACTTCCGCGTGCACCGCCCGTCGGTGTGCCCTCTACGACGAGCGCTCGACGGACCGAACGCACAATTCTAACAAAGCATCCTTGGCCGGGCCCGACGGCAACTTCTCGAGGCAGGCTTGCGCCTTGCGTGCTTCGGTGCGCGCGGCGTCTCTCGTGGCTTCGAGCGCGCCGGTGCGACGAACGATGCCGGCGATGTCGCGCAACCGCTCGACCTCGCCGTTCACGATGGCCCGGCGCAACAGCGAACGCTCCTCGGGTGTGCCCCGGGCCATGGCCATCAGCAGTGGCAGCGTCGGCTTGCCTTCGCGCAGGTCGTCGCCGACGTTCTTGCCCAGCTGGCTGGGGTCGCCTTCATAGTCGAGCAGATCGTCGACCAGCTGAAACGCGGTGCCCAACGATCGGCCGTAGTCCGCGCAGGCCTCCTCCAGGTCTGTGGGCGTCTGCGCAATCACTGCACCCAGGCGCGCGCTCGCTTCGAACAACTTGGCCGTCTTGTAGCGGATGACGCGCAGGTAGTCGTCTACCGAGGTGTCGGGGTCGTGCATGTTGATCAGCTGCAGCACCTCGCCTTCGGCAATCACGTTGGTGGCGTCGGCAAGCACCTCCAGCACGCGCATGGAGCCGACAGACACCATCATCTGAAACGCACGCGAATACAAAAAGTCACCCACCAGCACACTGGCCGCATTGCCAAACAGCGCATTGGCCGTGGGACGACCCCGGCGCATCGACGACTCATCCACCACGTCGTCGTGCAGCAGCGTCGCGGTGTGGATGAACTCGACGATGGCCGCCAGATCGAATCGGGCCGATCCCTCATGGCCCAGTGCCCGTGCGAACAGCAGCACGAGCCGCGGCCGAATTCGCTTGCCACCCGCGCCGACGATGTAGCTGCCGATCTGGTCGATCAGCGTCACATCGGAACTCAGGCGTTGACGGATGACTCGGTCGACCTCGGCCATATCGGCCGCAACGAGGTCAAGGCCATTGCTCTGAACGATGCTGGAGTCAGGCACTGTGGCAGTTCCAGATGGACGTGCGATTATAGAAAGGGGTCCATTCGAGCCGGCCGAACCAAGCGGTCGCTGCCGGACCGGCCGAGCGCCGCTCCCGGCCGGCTCTCCGGTTTACGCTATACTCCGCCGCTTCGCTCGGGCCCACGTTAGCGGGGCCGGCTGCATGCGTGAGGCAAGGATGTACGCGGTCATCAAGACCGGTGGCAAACAATACAAGGTTGCCGTCGGTGAAAAAGTCAAGGTGGAGCAGATCGCTGCCGACGTGGGGCAGGAGGTCGTGATCGACCAGGTGCTGGCCGTTGGCGACGGCGCGGAGTTGAAGGTCGGCACGCCGGTGATCAGCGGCGCGACGGTCAAGGCGACGGTGCTGTCGCATGGCCTGCATCCGAAGGTCCGCATCTTCAAGATGCGCCGCCGCAAGCATTACCAGCGCCACGCCGGCCATCGCCAGTCGTACACCGAGCTGCAAATCGGCTCGGTGAACGCCTGAGCCCTCGCACCAGGAAGCACTGACATGGCACAGAAAAAGGGTGGTGGCTCGACCCGAAACGGCCGTGATTCACAACCCAAGATGCTGGGTGTGAAGGCCTATGGTGGCCAGATCGTTTCGGCCGGTTCGGTGATCGTGCGCCAGCGCGGCACCAAGTTCCATGCCGGCACCAACGTCGGTACCGGCAAGGACCATACGCTGTTCGCGCTGGTCGATGGCAGAGTCGGCTTCGCGATCAAGGGTTCCTTGCGGCGCCAAACCGTGACGGTGGAGCCGGCGTAGGGCGCACCAAGTGCCGACGCGGCGAACCCAAGCCTCGGCATGCCGGGGCTTTTTTGTTTGACGGCGACGACCAAGCCATGAAGTTCATCGACGAGGCGGTGATCGACATCGCGGCGGGCAATGGCGGGGCGGGTTGCGCCAGCTTTCGCCGAGAAAAGTCCGTTCCGTTCGGTGGCCCCGACGGTGGCAACGGCGGGCGCGGCGGCTGCGTCATCGCACTGGCCGATGCCAACCTCAATACGCTGGTCGACTTTCGCTACGCAAGGCGACACGAGGCCGGGCATGGCGAGTCGGGGCGCGGCGCGGACCAGTACGGCGCCGCCGGTGCGGACGTGGTGTTGCGCATGCCGGTGGGAACGATCGTCACCGACCTGCAGACGCAGCAGGTGATCGCCGAGCTGATGCAGCCGCAGCAGCGTGTCGTGCTGGCCCGTGGCGGCGACGGCGGCTTCGGCAACCTGCACTTCAAGAGCAGCACCAACCGCTCGCCACGGAAGAAGACGCCGGGCTGGCCCGGTGAGCAGCGCAAGCTTCGACTCGAGCTTCGCGTGCTCGCCGATGTCGGCCTGCTCGGCATGCCCAACGCCGGCAAGTCGACGCTGATCGCGGCGATTTCGAATGCGCGACCCAAGATCGCCGACTACCCGTTCACCACCTTGCATCCCAACCTCGGTGTGGTGCGCGCGGGCCCGAGCCGCAGCTTCGTGGTGGCAGACATCCCGGGGCTGATCGAAGGGGCGGCCGAAGGCGCGGGCCTCGGCCACCATTTCCTGCGCCACCTGCAGCGCACGCGGCTGCTGTGGCATGTCATCGATGTGGCGCCGTTGGACGAGTCGGTCGACCCGGTGGCTTCAGCGCGGGCGGTATTGAGCGAACTGCGCAAGTACGACGAGGCGCTGCACCGCAAGCCGCGCTGGCTGGTGCTGAACAAGATCGATCTGATTCCGGGCGAGCAGCGTGATTCGCTGGTGCGCGACATCTGCCGTCGTTTGCGTTGGAAAGGCCCGGTGTTCGTCGTGTCGGCGGTGGCGCGCGAGGGCCTCAAGCCGCTGATCGAGGCCACCTGGCACGAGCTGTCACCTTCACGCGTGCCGAACGGCGACGATGACGACGTGCGCTTTCGGGACAACCCGGTCGCGGCACCATGAACGAATCGCTGCGTGCGGCACGCCGTATCGTCGTCAAGGTGGGCTCCAGCCTCGTCACCAACGAAGGACGGGGCGTCGATCCCGAGTCGATCGGCAATTGGTGTCGCCAGTTGGCTGCACTGGCGCGCGAGGGACGCGAACTCGTGATGGTCTCGAGCGGCGCCATCGTCGAGGGAATGAAGCGCTTGGGCATGGCGGTTCGGCCGAGCGCGCTGCACGAACTGCAGGCCGCGGCGGCGGTCGGCCAGATGGGGCTGGCGCAGATGTACGAGAGCAAGCTGTCGGAGCACGGCTTGCGCAGTGCGCAGGTGCTGCTCACGCATTCCGACCTGGCCGACCGCGAGCGTTATCTCAACGCCCGCTCGACATTGCTTGCATTGCTCGCGTTGAAGGCCGTGCCGGTGATCAACGAGAACGATACCGTGGTCACCGACGAGATCAAGTTCGGTGACAACGACACGCTCGGCGCGCTGGTGGCCAACCTGATCGAAGCCGATGCGCTGGTGATCCTCACCGACCAGGCGGGCCTGTTTTCGAGCGATCCCCGCAACGACCCGGCAGCGCGGCTGATCGCCCTGGCCGATGCCGGCGATGCCGACTTGGAGCGCATGGCGGGCGGCGCTGCGTCGTCGCTGTCGCGAGGCGGCATGATCGCCAAGGTGCTGGCCGCCAAGCGCGCAGCGCGCAGCGGCGCCGACACGGTCATCGCCTGGGGGCGCGAGCCGGATGTGTTGCTGCGCCTGGCGCGTGGCGAGGCGATCGGCACGTGGCTGCGCGCCCGTACTGCGAAAGTCGCGGCGCGCAAGCAGTGGATGGCCGATCACCTTCAAATGCGCGGCGCGGTCACCATCGATGCCGGCGCCAGCGCCAAGTTGCTCGGCGAGGGCAAGAGCTTGCTGCCGGTGGGCGTGGTGGCCGTGGAAGGGGAATTCGCGCGCGGCGAAGTCATCGCCGTGCGGGGCCCCGACGGCGTGGAAATCGCGCGCGGCCTCGCCAACTACGCGGCGGGCGAATCACGCCTGATCGCGCGCCGGCCGTCGTCGCAGATCGAAGCGGTGCTCGGGTTCTCCAATGGTCCGGAGTTGATCCACCGCGACAACATGGTGCGAACCTAGGGCGCTTCCTCGCCCGGGGTGCTCAATCCCGGCGTGGCCGCCGGCACGTCGGCAGACGAAGTGGGCGGGTTGTCGCGCGGCCGCCCGCGGATGCCGGCGCGCAGATAGCGCGTGTGGTGCGCGATGCGTGGCAGGAAGCGCGACAGCTCGGTGAGCGCGAGCTCGTACACCTCGCGCTTGAAGTCGATCACCATGTCGAGCGGCACCCAGTAGTCGTTCCAGCGCCAGGCGTCGAACTCGGGGTGATCGCTGGCGCGCAGGTCGAGGTCACTGTCGCGGCCCACCAGCATCAGCAGATACCAGATCTGCTTTTGCCCGCGGTAGTGGCCGCGCGCGTCTTTGCGGATGTAGTGGTCGGGAACCTCGTAGCGCAGCCAGTCGCGGGTGCGCGCCAGGATGCGCACGTGCTCGGGCCTGAGCCCGACCTCTTCTTGCAGCTCGCGAAACATCGCCTGCTCGGGCGACTCGCCGTACTTGATGCCCCCCTGCGGGAACTGCCAGGAGTGGGTGCGCAATCGCTTGCCCCAGAAGACCTGGTTGCGCGAGTTGAGCAGGACGATGCCGACGTTGGGCCTGAAGCCCTCCCGGTCGAGCATAATCGAACCCCGATTCTTGAACTGAAATCATTATCACATCGGCGGCACCAGAGGCATGAACCTCGCTTTCCCGCATGCGCGGGGATCCGCCGGCCTCGTGCCATGAAAGCCTCCCGCTTCTTCGTCGCCACGCTGAAAGAAGCTCCGGCCGACGCCGAGATCGTGAGCCATCGGCTGATGTTGCGCGCCGGGCTCATCAAGCGCCTGAGCGCCGGCATCTACAGCTACATGCCGATGGGCCTGCGCGTGATCCGCAAGGTCGAGGCGATCATCCGCGAAGAGATGAACGCCGCCGGCGCGGTCGAACTGCTGATGCCGGTGGTGCAGCCCGCGGAGCTGTGGCAAGAGTCGGGGCGCTTCCAGGCCTACGGTCCCGAGTTGCTGCGGGTCAAGGATCGCCACGAACGCGACTTCGTGATTCAACCCACCAGTGAAGAGGTCGTCACCGACATCGCGCGCCAGGAGCTGCGCAGTTACCGCCAGCTGCCGAGAAACTTCTATCACATCCAGACCAAGTTCCGCGATGAGCGGCGGCCCCGATTCGGCCTCATGCGCGGGCGCGAGTTCACGATGAAGGACGCCTACTCCTTCGATCGCGACCAGGCCTCGGCGTTGAAGAGCTACCAGCTGATGTTTGCGGCCTACAAGCGCATCTTCGATCGCTTCGGCCTGCAGTACCGCGCGGTGGCCGCCGACACTGGCGCGATCGGCGGCGATGCGTCGCACGAGTTCCAGGTGATCGCCGACACCGGCGAGGACGCATTGGTCTATTGCCCGACCAGCGACTACGCAGCCAACATCGAACTGGCCGAGTGCGTGCCGCTGCTGGCTGCGAGAGCCACAGCGACCGCGCCGTTGAAAAAGACGCCGACTCCCGGCAAGAGCACCTGCGAAGACGTTGCGGCGCTGTTGTCTGTGCCGCTGGCGGCGACGGTGAAGTCGCTGGTCCTGGCCACCGACGAGTGCGCCGACGATGGCTCGATCCAGCGCACCACGGTCTGGCTGCTGCTGGTTCGTGGCGATCACGCGCTCAACGAGGTGAAGGCCGGCAAGGTGCCGGGCCTTGGCTCCGGGTATCGTTTCGCCACCGCTGCCGAGATCGAAGATCATTTCGGCTGCAAGCCGGGTTATCTCGGTCCCATCGGGACGCGCAAGGCGGTGAAGGTGGTCGCCGAACGAACGGTCGCCCGCATGAGCGATTTCATCTGTGGCGCCAACGACGAGGGCTTTCACTTCACCGGCGTCAACTGGGGGCGTGATCTCCCCGAGCCCGATCTCGTGGCCGACATCCGCAATGCCGTGGAAGGCGACCCATCGCCCGACGGCAAGGGTGTGCTGGCCATCCAGCGCGGCATCGAAGTCGGGCACGTGTTCTATCTCGGCACCAAATACAGCCAGGCGATGAACGCCACCTACCTCGACGAAACCGGCAAGCCCCAGCTGATGGAGATGGGTTGCTACGGCATCGGCGTCACGCGCATCCTCGGCGCGGCGATCGAACAGGGGCACGACGAGCGCGGCATCGTCTGGCCCGACGCGATGGCGCCGTTCCGCGTGGTGATCTGCCCGATCGGCTGGGATCGCAGCGACGCGGTTCGCGAGGCGGCGCTGCGTCTTCACGACGAACTCGAAGCGCTCGGTGTCGACACGGTGCTCGACGATCGCGGTGAACGCCCGGGGGCGATGTTCGCCGACTGGGAGTTGATCGGTGTGCCGCACCGCGTGGTGTTGTCCGACCGTGGATTGAAGGAAGGCCAGCTCGAGATCCAAGGCCGCCGCGAGGCCACGGCGAGCAAGGTCGCCAGCGCCGACGGCCTTCGCGTGCTGCGCGAACGGCTGCACGTCTAGGCCACCACACGGCACCGCGCGAACGCGAGCCACACGTGCGCAACGCTCCCGCCGCAGCGATCCACGTCGCGCGGCTTGGTGTGGGGTTGGCGTTGTCGGTCTGCGCCGCTAGCGTGGCGCTGGCCGGCGCCCAGGTCGAAGAGCCGCTGGCCGATTCGGTTCGTTCGGCGCTGTCGGCGGCGGTGTCCGATTCCGCGCCGCCGCGCGCGAGGTTCGATTCGATCGAGGAGCGGCTCGTGTACCTGCGCTGGCTCGGCTCGGTGAGCGAGCGCCTGAAGCGTCGCAAGTCCGAACACGCCACCCGGGTCGAGTTTCTCGAGGCCCTGTGGTACGAGAGCCGTCGCGCCGGGCTGGAGCCCGAGCTGGTGTTGGGCGTGGTTCAGGTCGAGAGCGGCTTTCGCAAGTACGCAGTCAGCCGCGCCGGGGCGATCGGCTACATGCAGGTGATGCCGTTCTGGGCGCGCTTGATCGGTGAGGGCGATCCCGCGCACCTGTTCCACATGCAGGCCAACCTTCGATTCGGCTGCGTGATCCTGCGCCACTATCTCGACATGGAGCGCGGGGATCTGTTCCTCGCGCTCGGGCGCTACAACGGCAGCCGCGGCCGCCCGGAGTATCCCAACGCGGTGTTCGCGGCGCGGCGCGATTGGCTGCAGGCAGCCAGGCCGGCCGGCCCGCCTGCGAGTCCCTGAGGGCCTGCCTCTACAAGCCTGGCCAGGATCTGGGACTCGCGCCGGCGATGCCGAGCAGCACCAGCGCCCGCTCGACCGTGTCGTCGACCAGCTCGTCCACAGATCGCGGCCGATGGTAGAAGGCCGGCAGCGGCGGAAAGACGATTGCGCCCATCTCGGTGGCGGCCGTCATGTTGCGCAAGTGGGCCAGGTTGAGCGGCGTCTCGCGCACCATCAGCAGCAAGCGGCGGCGCTCTTTGAGCATCACGTCGGCCGCACGCGTCAGCAGGTTGTCGGACAGGCCATGCGCGATCGCCGCCAGCGTCTTCATCGAACAGGGCGCCACCGCCATCGCGCCGGCATCGAAGCTGCCGCTGGCGATGCAGGCACCGATCTCGCCCGGCGCATGGCTGTGGTCGGCCATCGCTTCCAGGGCATGGCGGTCCAGGCCGAGTTCATGATGTGCGTTCAACACACCGGCGCCCGTGGCCACCAGATGGGTCTGCGCGCCGAGGGCGCGCGCACGCGCCAGCAACCGGACACAGTAGATCGCACCGCTGGCGCCGGTCAGGCCGACCACCAGCCGATCGGGCATGGCGTTCAGGCTGTCAGCAACTGCTGCAGCTCGCCGGACTCGTACATCTCCATCATGATGTCGGAGCCACCGACGAATTCGCCGTTCACGTACAGCTGCGGGATGGTGGGCCAGTTCGCATACTGCTTGATGCCCTGGCGAACATCCTCATCCTCGAGGACGTTCACCGTGGTCAGCTGGTTGACCCCGCAGGCATTGAGCACCTGCATCGCACGCCCTGAAAAACCGCACATCGGGAACTGCGCGGTGCCCTTCATGAACAGCACGACCCGGTTGCTCTTGACCAGGTCGTCGATGCGTTTTTGC
>Ga0315912_10005086_pt1 | contig 12184 bp, 11 predicted proteins | sample VfabasoilMG_FD_204469 | JGI IMG/M metagenome (GOLD analysis project Ga0315912, IMG submission 204469) | Garden soil microbial communities collected in Santa Monica, California, United States - V. faba soil | ecosystem: Environmental > Terrestrial > Soil > Garden | place: USA: California... | reverse complement strand
GGCCACCACGGCCAACAGACGGGCCATCGCTCGCAGTCAGACATCCCTTCGTTCGGACAGTCATCGGGGTGAGCCCGTCTGGGGGTCCCCCAGGGCTGGAGAAGCTTCCTTTGACCAATGGGCAGAAAAGGAATTACCGTACGATGCGTCAAGCCCACCTACGGCTCAAGGCACCATCGTCATACGTGGCTTGTGTGGCAGGGGCAACATCGGCATGCTCTCGGTCGAGTCATGGGTGGGAATCGTAGCTGCAACATTGGACATCGCGTACGACCGGCCAGCACGGTGGCGGTTCTCGTCCTTTCGGGGTGCTCAGCGCGGCCCCTCACCGAATCATTCCAGGACGGCCACGCAGAGTCCTGGTCGAACGCCTCGGGCTCGTCATCGGATTCGGATGCGTCGTGGCCCGGTAGCTCGACGGGTCGAGCTCCGAGCGAGCCGATGGTGCCCTTGGATGGAAGCACGACCGCGCTGCCGCCTGGCGATCCTCGATCGGATGAAGAAAGTTCCACGGGATTCCAAGCTGCTCCGACAGGCTCCTCAGGGAGCCCGGTTTTCCCTGGGGAAACGGGCTCGGAACCACCGCTAGGGATGCGCATATCGCTCGACGCGATCGCGGCGGGGCTGGGGGGCTTTGTTATCGATGGTGAGGCGGAGAACGACCGTTCGGGATGGAATGTCGATGGCGGAGGTGATGTCAACGGCGACGGTTTGACGGACATCATCGTCGGTACGCTTGACAGGGATCGGAGCTACGTCGTCTTTGGCAAGGCGGAGGGTGACGTGGTCTCGCTTGCCGAGATCACGGCGGGCCGGGGCGGCTTTGCCCTGGACTATGAAGACACATTCGGGGCACGACCCATCGCCAACGCAGGAGACGTCAACGGCGATGGCCTTGACGACATCGTCACCAGCAGTCGGAGCTTCGGTTCTGAAGGTACTCAGTCTGGCCGCAGCTATGTCGTGTTTGGCAAAGCGGACGGGGACTTGGTCTCGCTTGCCGAGATCGCGGCGGGCCGGGGTGGCTTTGCGATCGATGGCGAAGCCGCCAATGATCTATCGGGGGAATCGCTCGACGGAACAGGGGACGTCAACGGCGACGGCCTCGACGATCTCATCATCGGCGCGCTGCGTCAGGCCCCTGCGGGCAGCTTCGTCATGCGACTGCGCGGGTACGTCGTCTTTGGCAAGGCGGAGGGCAGCTTGGTCGAGCTGGCCGATATTTCGGCCGGTATCGGTGGATTTGTTCTCGATCGTGAGATGTTCCGAATCCTGGGTGCGGTGAGAACACATGGGGCGGGGGACGTCAATGGAGATGGTTTCGCCGATCTCTGTGCTTTCCCCGCGGGGCTCGACCCGAGACAATCGCGCACTGACCTGGCGTATGTGGTGTTCGGCAAACCGGACAGCGGCATGGTTTCACTCGACGACGTCGGGTTTGGCCGAGGCGGTTTTGCGCTCGAGGACGACGTGAGAGGGAGCCCACGCGGAGCAGGGGATGTCAACGGGGACGGCCTCGGTGATCTCGTCGTCTCCTCGTCCCGATTCACGGGGTCCATAGTAGGGAACGTCCCAATTAGGGAAGACAAGATCAATGTCGTATTTGGCAAGGCCGATGGGCAGATTGTGTCGCTCGAAACCGTTGCGACCGGGATCGGCGGCTTCGCTATCGTGAACGGTTGGAGCTCCGCCGATGGGGCGGGAGATTTCAACGCCGATGGTTTCGACGACATCGTCGTCTACGGAACTGACGATGAGGACCGACCGCAAGCCGGGGTCGTATTTGGCAAGGCCGATGGGGACCCTGTCTCGGGCGACGATGTGTTGCAGGGTAGAGGTGGCTTCGCCATTGATGGCGAGACGGGGGACGCAGCGGGCCGCCTCTCTACGGCAAGCGGAGCTGGCGACATCAATGGCGATGGCGTGAACGACATTGTCATTGGAGCCCCCTACGCAGGCCTGAACGGTCCACGTTCAGGCCGGACCTACGTGGTGTTCGGTCACTCTGACGCTTGAAATAGGCTAGAAGTGATCCGCTGCGCCCCACCTCATAGGTGTCATGGCTCCTCACTCAGTAAAGAGATTCGGCATCCATCCACGACAACTTCGTCGGGCGAGCCTTGGATGGTCGATACTATTTGATCTGGCGGCTCGGCACGGGCGGAATGAGTTCCGTCTACGAAGGAGAACACGTCACGCTCGGGACCCGATTTGCGATCAAAGTCTTGCAAAGTGGCTTGGCGGCGCATGGCAAAAACCGCCGCCGGTTCCTGCACGAAGCACGTGCGGCCGCCTCCATTCGCAATCCCCATATCGTCCAAATCTACGATTATGGTGTGACGAGCGATGGAATCGTTTACTTCGTGATGGAACTGCTCATTGGGCGTGACCTCGCTCGAGTGCTCAAAGAGGAAGGACCCCTCGGGTGGTCGCGGGCCCAGCCAATGCTCGTGCAGATCGCACGTGGCCTTCAAACCGCACATGCTCACGGCGTCATCCATCGCGATGTGAAGCCTTCGAACTGTTTCCTGGTCGCGGACGATACCCCGCGGATCAAGTTGCTCGACTTCGGCATCGCCAAGTTCGCGGATCGGCGGCTCGATCTCGAGGCGGCACCAGCGCTGCAATTGGCCCGGATGCGCTGCTCGGCCGTCCATGCCGCCATGAACGTTCCGAGCACGTCATCGCAGAACGCTCGATCGTAACCGAGGCGGTAACGCATCTCGAATGGGAAGCTCAAGACCCACTCTCGCAACGGGGTGCGGGGCACGATGTGGTCCACAACATGGCTGCCGTATCCGCCATACGCCTGCCCCCGCACGAAGGGCAAAATCCCCTGCCCTTACACGACCAGGCGACAAGTCTTTCGAAGCCGCACTGGGGGCAGTCCACCTGGACAAAGCCATGCTCGAGCAAACCACACCGCATGAACCCTTCGAGCTCGCGACGCACGAACTTCGGTAGGCCCCCCTGCTCGTCGCCCTCGGCAAGGAACTCCGGCAAGTGTTGCACGAACACTTGGTGCAATACGGTCTCCTCGGGTCGATGACGCTCGTACGACCGCGCCGGCGAGCATGTCCCTGCAAAATGCAAGAGAACGCCGCGTTGCGGACTCGATGCCAATCGGTGCCCCTCGCGTTCATGCGAGGTTGAGTTGCGTGGGTGACCTTGACCGGTCCGTCCTACGGCCACCACGGCCAACAGACGGGCCATCGCTCGCAGTCAGACATCCCTTCGTTCGGACAGTCATCGGGGTGAGCCCGTCTGGGGGTCCCCCAGGGCTGGAGAAGCTTCCTTCTCGTCTCGGAAGGATTCGTGCCCGCGTCGGAAGCTTCGTTCTCGCGTCGGATGCGGATTCCGGCGCACTTGGACACTCGGACCGGGCGGGTCCTCGTCCAGACCACAGTCACGATCGCCCCGGCCGTCGCGCATCCGCTTCGATGCAGCAAGGCGCTCGGCCCGGCGTGTAGGACACAACCAGAGTCGCTTCGGCGAGCCCGTACGTCGGCACGAAAGCGTCCCGGCGAAACCCGAAGGGCTCGAACGTTGCGCTGAACTGCTCGAGCGTGTGCCGGCGCACGGGCTCCGACCCGTTGAACGCCGCGCACCACGAGCTCAAGTCGAGCCCTCGTCGTTCGTCGGGCGTCGTCTTCGAAACGCAGAGATCGTACGCAAAGTTCGGCCCGCCACTGAAATCGGCGCGATGGCGCTGAATCGTGCGAAGCCAAAGCATCGGATCCTTGAGGAAGCCGAGGGTCGAGACGAGCACCGCCCGGGCACCGAGATAGGCAGCGTGAAGCACGTTCCCGATCAAGCCCATGTCGTGAAAGATCGGGAGCCACGTCGCGATCACCGTGTGGCGATCGTTCTTGAAGGCGACCTCGAGCATGCGTTGGTTCGATGGAGCTCGCCATAAGTGAGCGATTGCTCGCCGCATTCGAGCGCCGTAAGGTAAGCCACGCTGTCGGGCTGAACGAGCGCCCACGCCTCCACGCGCTCGACGAGCGTCCGCGCCGCCTCAAGCCCGCTGGTCGGTGGGGCCCCGGCCCCACCTTGCTCGGGGACGCTCCAACCGACCTCCGGACAGGAAGCGGTCACGACCCGCCACCGCCGACGTGCAGATTGAAGCGATGCTGCATGCTTCGGCTACGGAAAGCCGTCGCCGACGGGTCGCTTTTTCGAGCGGGATGCGCCGCGTAGGCCCGAAGTCGGGTGGTTTTGGGGCGAGCGATGGCAAGCTGTGCCTGCGGCGGCGACTTCACCATTCAACTCGCAAAGCGGCGCGGAACGATGAGCGCCTTGGGAAGCTTACGAAGCTTGGCGCGAGCCGCGTGGAGCTCGACCGCCTTCTGCGCGTTCAACCCAATTCCGACGTCATCGTGGTTCGGCTGCCGATTGCTGCATTTCCATTTCGATATCCGCTCATCGGTAGAGTCGTCGTAGTATTGCGGGCGCGTCGAAACCGGCAGAGGAGTACGACCCATGGCGAGTAAGCGGGTATTTATTAGTCACAGTCACAAGAATCGGGATGTCGCGCTCAGCCTGCATCGATTGCTGTCAGAGAATCACGCGGAGACTTTTTTCGATCAAGAAAGCATGGAAGCCGGCAACGACTTGCCGAAGCGGCTGGTCGAAGGGGTGAGCTGGTGTGAGAGCATGCTACTCATCTGGTCGGGAGCGGCGAGTCGCTCGACGTGGGTTCAGAAGGAATGGAAGCTGGCTTGCCAGGAGGAAAAACAGATTCTTCCCTACGTGCTCGATGGCACGCCGTTACCGGGCGTGCTCGCCAATATCGTGCACGTCGATTCGAGCGATAGGAAACACGGCTACGCCAACCTGCTTCGCGCCATCTTCGGCAAAGGATTCGTGCCGGAGGGACCGAGCCCATTCCCTGGAAATTGGCGGCTGACTCTCGACCCCGGAGGTTTGGTCGACCGGGTTAACGGGATGGATTTCGGCGCGTTCCTCCCTCGAGGAGGAGGGTACACGCTCGAGCTCCGACAGAATGGCCAGGTCCGCGGTTCCTTTTCTCTCGGTGGCCTACCCGGGGCGTTCGCGGGGATCTTCGGCGGAGGCAGCAACATGTCGAAGATGAAGAGTCCCGTCCAGGGCAGCTGGGAGTTCGACCCCGACGAAGAGGTCCTCACTCTGGACCTCCAAGCCAGCGTGATGGGGCAACACATACGAGAGCTCATCTCCATCGTCGTCATCGAAAAAGATTTTACGTCGCTGCGCGGCGAGAGCACTGACGGAAAATCGTGGATCGTCGAACGGCTCGACTAGGCTGACAAGTTCGAAGTATTGACTATGGAGTACGGGCCTTGACGAGGCGCAAGATCCAAAGAGGGTGTGTTGTCCCGAGACCCGTCGCAGCCAGTTTTGTTTATATCGTACGCGCATGTGAATCGCGAAGCGGTTCTCGAGCTCTGCGATCTTTTGACCCGGGGCGGCTACGGGCGCTGGCTCGACACGGAACGCCTGTCGGTCGGCGAACGCCTCGACACCCAGCTCGACGCAGCGATCGACCGCGCTGCGCTGAAGGGGATCGTCGAGCTGCATGAATCGTTCTTCGAGCCGCTGCCTTCGGGTTGGAGCGGCGAGGTTTGACATGGGCGACCGAAGCATCCTGCTCGATACCCATACACTGATTTGGTGGGCAACCGAGGATCGAGCGTTGAGCAAGAAGGTTCGGCGCCTCATCGAGGACGAGCACACGAATGTCTTCGTCAGTGCGGCAACGGCCTGGGAAATTGCCACCAAGGTTCGGCTCGGAAAGCTCAAATGGGGAAGCATCGATTCGCTCGAATCATACTGTTTCGGGCAGCGCTTCGAGCCGCTGCCGCTCACCTTCGCACATGCCCAGCGCGCCGGATCCTGGCCGCAGGAACATGGTGATCCGTTCGACAGGATGCTCGCGGCGCAGAGCGAGCTCGAGGGAATGTCACTCGCGACGAACGATTCGAAACTCGAAGGTTTCGGGATCGAGACCCTTTGGTAGTTCACCAACTCCTTTGGGTCAGGTGTCGCAGAACGTTCGATATGGGCCGAAATCGGCTGGAGCCGGTTCCGCGTACGCTTCCCGGACGGCTCGCGTGTCCTCCCGTCACTCCGTTTCGAACTCGGTCGCTTCCTCCTCACTCGCAGCCCGCTCCGCGGCGCGTGCCATCCCCTTCGAAATCGCCGCGGATCGAGACTCGAACAGCCGACGCAACGCCGAGAAGTGCTGCACGACATTCGGATCGTGCTTCGCTTCGTGCTCGTACTCGCCTCGGATGGCTTCGAGATACACGATCGCATCGTTGACGACGATCTCATCGGCCTCCGACGCATAACGAACGAGTCGCTCTGCGCGGGCCACGAGGTTCGCGCTTTGGGTCATTCGCTCCGCAAGTGCAACCGCACGTGCCGGATCCGGTGCACGCTTTCCGAGTAACGTGCTCAGGTCGAGCGTCGAGGCCTCGGTGAGTGCATCCTCTGCTTCTGCGCGGAGCTCATCCGAGAGCCGACGAAGGCGACGGGAACGAATCGAAACATTGGTCGCGACGAACCCTCGCGGCGGCGCGGGGACGAGATCCGGGTCGAGGAGAAGCAACGCTCGGTTCTTCGCGATCGTGTCGTTGAAGTCGGCCTCACTCGAAGGGCTCGAGGTGACATTAGGATTAGCGCTAGAGGTTTTCGTAACTTTCTTGTTCATGGGGGAGAGATGCTCCACCCGGGCAGACGGAGTGTCTCCACAGACATTCATCGGCCAAGGTCGATTTCTGAGCGTTTGGCGGTGCTTGACCACCGGCCTACCGGTACTTGACTACCAGCCTACCGGTACTTGACAACTGCCCCACCGGTACATGACTACCGCCTCACCGGTACATGACTACGGCCCCACCGGTATCTAACTACCACCCTACCGGTACCTGACCACCGCCCTACCGGTACCTGACCACCGCCCTACCGGTACCTAACCACCGCCCTACCGGTACCTAACCACCGCCCTACCGGTACCTGACCACCGCCCTACCTGTCCTTGACCACCGCTCGTCAGCAGATCCCACGCCCGACGCTTCCGGCACAAGAACGCCGTATTCCCGGTCGCCAACACCTCGAACCCCGAAATCGCGCCGCGATGGCGAGCCCGATGCAGTCGTCGACCTCGAAATCGCGCCAGCAGTCGACTCTGCATCGTGGACCACCCGGCTCTTTAGGTGGCCGCGACGAGGGTTGCGCGGCAATATGGCACCGTGGGGCTGTATGTAGAGCTCGGTTGCTTCGACGCGATCCTCGCCGTGTGCCGGCGGTGGCATGAGCTCTGCGTCGCCGACCCGGTGGCAGAGCATCCGTTCACACACGCTGGGCTTCACCCGCAGCACGTGGAGCGCCTCGCCGCCTACTTTGCCGAGGTGACCGGAGGGCCAGCGCTCTACACGGCCGGCTGCGGCGATGAGTCCTACGTCCAGCGTATCCATGCCGGCAACGGCGAACATGTCGATCTCGACGAGGTCTGTCTTCGCCTCTTCGATCGCGCGCTCGCAGACTGCGGCATCCCGCGAGAGCCCGCAGCACGTCTGAGCGCATACTTTCGCGCAGCAACAGAGGCGATGCGAGCGTACGGGGCGTCCGCGGATCTCGTCCCTGACAGCCTGCCTCTGCGGATGGCCTAGCGCGTTGCCGAAGCAAGCCTTTCCGCGTCGCGTTCGAGTGTGGCGGGCAGTTCCGACCGCGTTTGAGCGAAATCGCGAGGCGGCTGCTGTAGAGCCGAAAGCTAAGCTGCCGGATCGGCGGCCCACGACATGGGGCTTTGCGTTCGTCGTTGGACACGTCGTGACATCGAGTAAAAAACACCCGTGCCAAAAGCGAAGACCAGGCGCCGTGCCATCCGACCACGCCTGCTTGAAGCGTCGCGCATTTCCTCAGGTGCTCGTTCGAGAGTGCGGGCCGGGCCAAGTACCGAACCTTCCGCTCGCGGCGTTTGCGGTGCAGGCCCGCAGCACCTGCGAGCCACGCCGGACGACTTGGTGCGGTAACACCGATCAACGGGATTCAGAACCCGTGGGGGCTGGAACGTCGGTGTAGACAACGGGCGAGATCGGAGGAAAAATGCGATAGACCTCGTTGCGCCATTCGCTAGAGTCGATCTCGACGCGTTCGACGAGATGTCCATCATAGGGAACACGCCACCGCTCGAGTGCGAAAGTCACGAGCGCATGTTCACGCCTGTCCATGAACCGCGAATATACCGACAGCCAATACTTTTTGGTGCGTCGTTGCCATCGTTGTGCCTCGGTATCCTCAACCTCACGGTACAGATCTGGTAATGCATGAAGCATCTTGGCTTTGGCGCGGGTCTCCTGTTCGTGGCTCGCATAACTACGCATTTTTGCGTCAACGGATTCGTTCGACGCTGAGATGTTCAGTGTGGGTTCGAGAAGCACGAAATTCCCGAGCCGTCGCTTCAGGTAGTGATCGCCCTCGACCTGAACCGTTTTTTCCGCAGTCGCCCAGATGTGCTCAAGGTGGAAAAACTCGTTCGGGTGACGTGGATCCTGACGCGCCATCATCTTCGACAACTCCGCATTCTGACCGCCGAGCCTCAACAGGTGTTGTTCATAAGATGCGAGGAAGAATTTGAGAGAATGCCAAGTGCCATAGTCGAACGTTTCATCTCGGTCAAGCGTTAGGGCCTGAACGAATTTGGCGTCCGGCGCGTTGTGGGCGACAAAGTCATACAATTTGGATATCAGCAGCTCAGGCGTCGCAGCCTCAGCCCACTTTGCATGAAACGCCCTTGCCAGATGAAATAGGGTTCCTTGCCCCGCATCCGCTCGCTTCGCTATTGGGCAGCCGTAGAAACGAAAATTCAGTTTCTCGATGATCTCCAATAGTTCTACGCGGGGACCGTTCGCCGCGACATTCAGCATCACGGCGATAACCAATGGCATCACGGACGCAATACTGCGCTGAACCGCGAGGCGCTCCAGAACGCTCTCTTCCTCACCCCCGACGGTCGAACGGGCAAAAAGCTTGGCGTATGTTGACGACGCTTTCCTCAAAAAATCGACGAACCCCACGAGCTCGACCGCCTTGGCCCCGTTGGCTGCAGGCCAACGTTCTTTCAGGTTGTCGTAAACGCGGTGGCTCTCGGCCTTCCGGTGATCGGCGAATACGACCCAGGCTGCGTGAAGAAATGCGTTCTCAGCCGCGTTGCTGGTTTTGCCCGCTAAGTTCAGGTTTCTCAGAATCTCGCCCCAATGGCGGTCTACCGCAGTAACGACGTCTCCCTTCGCATTCTTGGTTCCGAAGTATACCAAGTAGTTTTTGACCTTCTCGAGCTCGCTGAGTTCTTTGCCGCGGTTATTGATCACCTCGAACATCAAACCGATCTCCTCAGACCGCTTCGGGATGTAGAGGAGGAACCCGAGCCGCGTAAGGATCACTTCGAGCATCCGCCGAGCGCCGATCCCCGCAGCATCACCAGCGACCCACTCTCGAAACTCGTCCCGGGCAGCAAGTAGCTCGCGATGAGCCTTCGTTGTTGGCGCGAGTACGCGGTCCGGTTCGCCGAGTACCTCGCTCACGAAATACTCGTCCGTATCACTATTGAGGCGAAACGGCCGTACGGTATTGCCTTGCTCACGTCCCCTTTCGATAAAGATCGCCGCCGGTGCGTGAGGTTCTCCGTTCGACCAACACATGTAGTCCGCGACGCCGCTAACTTGCAGGAGCTGCGAGATGAGGATCATGAGTGTGGTCAGTCGTTGCTGACCGTCGACGATATCGTAGGATTCGCTCCCGAGGGGATTGCGACTCAGGACAAGCGTCCCCGTGTAGTGCAAGATTCCTTCGGGTTGGTTGGCGATCACCGCGAGATCACCACGGAGGTCGTCGCGCTGGGACTTCTCCCATGAATACGACCTCTGGTAGTTGGGCACTTGCAGGCATCGTCTTCCGAACAGAAAAACCTCGGGGAGGGTGACGAGGCCGCGATTCTCATCGTTCATGCGTTGCTTCCCGAGTCAACTCTATCCCAATCTACTCGGCAGAAGCTTCCTCGTGCTTTTTCGGGACGTCTCTGGCCAAGATCGCTCAGCAGCGGGCCATGAAATTTGTGGCGTGTATCCTCGGAGCAGCGTGTCGAGTCGAGGGTGTTCCCAAATCTGCTTACGGAACGGGTGGTCAGGGCGACCGAGTTCCAGCTCATTGATGATGACGAACCTTCGATGCTTACCCAGCAGCCCACGAAGAGACTGCTTTGGGTCCAGGCGCCAATTGGCAGTCCCGTGGAGAACGAGGACCGGCGTAGAGCGGGTTGCTGGTCGGCCCAAAAGGCTGGCGAACGACGTCGCAATTCCAAGTCCCGCGCCGTACGGTATCCGGGAAAGTGTTCGACCATCACGCCCATCCATTCTTCGAAAGATCAGCCAGTCCCGCAACCGCGGCTCTGAACATACCGGGTGCATGCGTGAGCGCGAGGTACACCATCATCGCCCAGCAGTTCGAGCCGATGACTCCAGTCCGGGTACTATCGGCTTCTCGAACGGCCTTGAAGACCTGCTGTAGATTGATGACATCCGGGATGTCGGCTCCGAACTCGTCACGGCCTTCGGGTTCGTCGCGATATCGTGTTGAAATGACGGTAAATCGACGCGCCGCGAGCTCGATGATCGTCTCGGCAATACCAGGCCGGTGAACGAGGATCGCGGCCCATGTCGTCCCGAGTGTTGTTGGCAGCGGGATTGGCCTGTGCGCTAGCCGAATGTCACGATCGGCCCCTGCATCCGTACCTGCAGGCGCTGGCGAACGCGTTCGCGGACTTCGGCGTATACGTCAATCGCGAGATCGTCAGCTACCTCCAGCGTAACGGCGAGAGCGTATGGCACCTCGCGATCGAGGCCAGGCGCATCCTCTCGGCAGCTCACACGGACAACGACATCATCGCCATCCACGAAAGCCGACGCCGATTCGCTTTCGAACGTATCGTGCTGTAGCGTTCCTCGCTGTGCAGCCTGCCAGTTTGGACCAACCCTGTTGACTTTAAGCTTGGACTTGGTAGGGGCTTCGAACCAGAGGTGTGCTTTGCGCCACCGATGGCTCACCGGATTCACGGGTGTGAACCACGCCAAGGTGAGTGCCAGGCGACGCCAACCGCGTTTTCCGCTGAGCGACGGAGGCAACGGAAAGCGGTGTTCTGCACCAGCATCGGCGAGCAAGGTACCGCCGCCCACGGCCGTCACGCGCGTCGCCGTACACTCTGCAACGTCGGTAACTTCGAGAGGCCCGAACCCCAACAGGCGCGCCAGTTGATCTGCGAGTTTCTTGGTGTTCTCGACTGTTCGGAGGATCTCCTTGAGCTGCGTTCCGAGTGTTCCCCACCGTGCACCGTGGGCGAGCAGTGCTTTGAGCAGGACTCCGTCGGGAACAGAAGCCAGGGCGTCCCCCCCTTCACTCCTTCGAAGCTCCGCAACCATCGCCGCGAGGAATGCAGCCGATCTGCTCAGCAACGCGTTTGCATTGCTAGTCCCTCGGGTCTTCGCCGTACACGTGAGGTGGCCTGCATCGCCCGGTGCAGCCACCTCGTGTCCCGGGGCAACATCGAGACGTACGGGTTGAAAAGCCGTACTTTGCCGGGTCAATGGTCGTATGAACTGCAGCCTTCCGCCTGGCAGCAGCACGTCCGGCTTGATCGATCGCCGGTACCCCGGGCCATGACCGTTGAGTAGGCTAGGATAGCCGAACGGTATCGGATCGATTCGCGTTGCGGGAGGACGGACGGTCAAGTCCGCGTCGGCATGAAGAGCACCCACTGTGAGCGCATTCATAGCTTCTGCGGGTGACAGGGTACGCCGATTCCTCGTATCTGCAGCAACAGATTGTATAAGTACCGACGTCAGCAGGCTGGGATCAAGCGCCTCCAGTTCGGACCACGGCTTTCCAGTGTCGATCGGGTCCACGTAATTACCCGCGCTCACCACAAACAGCACGCCATATTTCCACGAAAGCCAATCGAGCAAACGAGCGAGCGGGCTCAGCGCGCCCAAGAACGGACGATCCCGGATGCCAAGTATCCGCTGCATAGACCCCGTAGTGGGATCTGAGCGAATCGGTGTCAGAGTGTCGATGTGACCGACGCGACGCGTTCAGCTCGAGGTTGGCTGCTCCGGCGGCGGCGGGATTTTGAGCCACCCGATCTCGC
>Ga0315912_10005085_pt1 | contig 12185 bp, 10 predicted proteins | sample VfabasoilMG_FD_204469 | JGI IMG/M metagenome (GOLD analysis project Ga0315912, IMG submission 204469) | Garden soil microbial communities collected in Santa Monica, California, United States - V. faba soil | ecosystem: Environmental > Terrestrial > Soil > Garden | place: USA: California... | reverse complement strand
GGGTGGAGCAGTTCCTGTATCACGAATGCGGACTGAAGGGGCTTTCCGGGGTTTCCAACGACATGCGCACGCTGCTGGCATCCGAGGCGCCGCTGGCGCGGCTGGCAGTGGAGTATTTCGTAGTGCATGTCGTGCGCATGTGCTGCACGTTGGCCGGTACGCTGGGGGGCATCGACGGGATGGTGTTCACCGGCGGCATCGGGGAACGCAGCGCGGAAATCCGGGCGCGCGTGTTGCGGCGGCTGCAATGGCTCGGGTTCTCGCTGGACCCGGCGGCGAACGAGGCCGGCAACACGCTGCTGACGCGGGCCGATTCACGGCTGCCGGCCTATGCGATCCCGACCGACGAGGAAAGCGTGATCGCGCGGCATGCGTTGCGGTTGATCCGGTCCGGCCAGGGCTGAGACGGCGCCTCAGGATCAGCCGGCTGGCTGGTCCGGGTCGGACCACGCCACGTTGTGGGTGCGGCGATATTCGCTGACCGCGGCCTCGATCGTCGGGAAGAAATAGGCGTCGCCGAATTCGTCGAAGATGCCGAACTTGCGGAGCTTGTCCTTCACCGGGTCCTTCAGTTCCGCGAAGCAGGTGCGGATGCCGGCATCGCACAGGCTGGTGTTGAGTTCCTGCAGGATGTCGGCGGCGGTGACATCCACGCTGGTAACGGGTTCCGCGGCGATTACCAGCCAGTCCACCGGGGCCGGGGCGGTGGCGACGGCATCCAGCGCGCGGGTTTGGAACAGTTCGGCGTTGGCGAAGAACAGGGGTGCGTCCCAGCGGAGGAGCACAAGGCCGGGTACCTGGCTGGCCTGCGGGTAGCGGCCGATGTCGTGGTAGCCGGGGACGCCGCGCGGGCGGCCGAGCACGGCGGAGTGCGGGCGCCAGCCGTCCCAGAGGAATTCGATGACCGCGATGACGATGGCGAGGCCGATGCCGGGGATGGCGCCGAGGATCGCGACGCCGGCGAAGCAGCCGATCGACAGCCAGCATTCCCAGCGCTGGATGCGGTAGATGCGGCGCAGGTCCGTGATCTCGATGAGGCCGATGGCGGAGGCGATGACGACGGCAGCAAGTGCGGTGCCGGGCAGGTATTGAAGCAGGCCGGGTGCGGCGACGAGGAGGAGGGCGACGGAGAGGGCGCCGATCACGCCGGTGATCTGGGTTTTGGCGCCGGCGGATTCTGCGACCGGGGTGCGGGAGGCGGAACTGCTGATGGGAAAGCCCTGGAACAGTCCAGCGGCAAGATTGGCGGCGCCGAGGCCTACCATCTCCTGGTTGGGATCGACATAGGTTCCGGTGCGTGCCGCGTAGGCGCGCGAGAGCACGCTGGTATCGGCGAAGGAGATCAGGGCGACGGCACAGCCGCCGACGGCGACGGCGGCGAGGTCGTGGAAGGACCCCCAGGGGAGTTGGAAGGCGGGCAGGCCCTGCGGCAGCGGGCCGAGGACGGCGACACCGGCGCTCGACGACAGGCCCAGCCAGCCGACCGCGACGGTGGCGCCAACGACCGCGATGAGTACGCCCGGCAGGCGCTTGCTGCCCTTGAGAAGGAGGATGACCGCCAATGTGACGAGGCCGACGCACAGCGTGGTTCCGTTGGTGCGGCCGTTCCAGATCGCGGCGGCTGTTGCCCATAGGCCATCGAGCGGCCCGTCGGCAGCGATGGTAAAGCCGAACAGCTTGGGCAACTGGCCGATCAGCACGGTGACGGCGATGCCGTTCATGTAGCCGTATCGGATCGGCTTGGAGAGGAGTTCGGTGATGAAGCCCAGGCGGAAGAGGCCGGCGAGGATGCAGACGGTGCCGGAAATGACCGCCATCATGCCTGCGAGCGTGACGGCGCGCGCGGGATCGCCGTGCGAGAGGGGAAGGACGATAGCGAGGATGACCGCGGCCAGGGATGAATCGGGGCCGAGCACCATGATGCGGCTGGGACCGAAGCAGGCATAGGCCAGCAGAGGGATGATGGTTGCGTAGAGGCCGTAGATGCCCGGCACGCCCGAAGCCTCCGCATAGGCGATGCCGACGGGCACGAGCATGGTCGTGAGGACCAGGCCGGCGACGAGGTCGTGACGGAGCCAGCCGAGGCGGTAGGTGCGCAGCATGGCGAGGCCCGGCAGCCAGCGGCGCCAGCCCTGATCCCGATCGCTGCCGCCGGGGCGCGGTATGCGGCCACGTTCACGTACGGGTGCGGCTTGTCCGTTGTTCTCCACGGCGCTCCTCGATACTTGCGGGATACCGCCCTGGTTAGAGACCGTGGCGCAGGACAATGCGGCTGCGCGATACGGGCCGTCGCCGCGGCGGAAGTAGCACACGTATAGCCTGGGAGGCGCGGGTGCGGGGTTCCTTAATGCAGGTCAAGCTGCGCGGCGGGATTGCAGGGGTGGGGCGGCTGTTCGGCGGGCGGCGGCGGCGGTATGGTTCTGATGCAGTGCGAAGGGGATACGCGATGAAGATGCTGGCCGCGGTGATGTACGAGCAGGGCAAGCCCCGCCCCTATGCGGAAAGCAAGCCGCTGGTGGTGCAGGAGGTGGAGCTGGACCCGCCCGGCGAGGGCGAGGTGCTGGTGGAAGTGCGCGCGGCCGGCCTGTGCCATTCCGACCTGTCGGGCATCGAGGGCATCCGGGCACGGCCGACGCCGATCATCATCGGCCATGAGGGCGCGGGGATTGTGCGCGAAGTAGGGCCGGGCGTGCGCGGACTGAAGCCGGGCGACCATGTGGTGAGCGTGTTCGTGACCAGCTGCGGCGAGTGCAAATACTGCAATCGCGGGCGGGTGAATTTGTGCCCATCCTCCTTCTCTGCCCGGTCCGCCGGCACGCTGACCTCCGGCGCAAAGCGCTTCAAGGTGAACGGCCAGCCGATCAACCACGGCAGCGGGTTGTCGCTGTACGCGCAGTACACGGTGGTGATGCGCAACGCACTGGTGAAGATCGAGGACGACATTCCGCTGGACCAGGCGGCCATCTTCGGCTGCGCGGTGATGACCGGCGCCGGCGCAGTGTTCAACACGGCGCAACTGCGGCCTGGTTCCGAGGTGGCGATCGTCGGGCTGGGGGGTGTCGGGATGAATGCGCTGATGGCCGCGGTGGCGGCGGGCGCTGAACGCATCATCGCCATCGACACCAACCAGGCGAAGCTGGCCCTGGCGAAGGAATGGGGGGCGACCGACACGTTCCAAGCCGGGCCGGATTGCGCGGCGGCGGTGAACGACGCGACGGATGGCGGCGTGGACACGGTGATCGAGACGGCCGGTGCAGTGAAGGCGCTGGAACTGGCCTATGCGGTGACGGCACGCGGCGGCAGTGTGATCACCGCCGGCCTGCCGGCGACCGACAGCCGCTTCACCATCGCGCCGTCAGCCCTGGTGACGGACGAGAAATCCGTGCGTGGGTCCTACATGGGTAGTTGCGTACCGGCGCGGGACTTGCCGATGCTGCTGAACATGTATCGGCGCGGCAAGCTGCCGGTGCAGAAGTTGATCAGCGGACATATCGGGTTCAATGAGATCAATGAAGGCTTCGACCGGCTTTCGGAAGGCGGCGTTCTGCGACAGATGCTGATGCCGCACGGCTGATGAACAACAATAAGATCGAGGAGACTTGCCGATGATCATCGATTGCCAGGTGCATGCCTACGAGGCGAACACACCGAGGCGGCCATGGCACAGCGTGCCGAACTGGCCGCCGCACGTTACCGGCGATGAAATGGTGGTGGAGATGGACAAGGTTGGCGTGGACGGCGCCATCTTCATCTCCGCCTTTGGTCTGTATCAGTACGACGCGAGCTACGCGGTGGAGGTGCAGAAGGCGCACCCGAAGAAATTCGCCATCGTGAAGCCGGTGAACCCGGACGATCCGGCGGTGGCGGACGTGATCGCCGACTGGCGGAAGCAGCCGGGCGCGGTGGGCGTGCGCATCATGCTGCCGAAGGAAGCGGGCCGTGACCCGGCCGACCCGGGCATCGACCGTATTGCCAAGGCGGCGGCGCAGCACGGGTTTCCGGTGAACGTGCTGTTCTGGGGCAATGTGGATGCCGGTACGACGCTGATCGACCGGCACCCGAACACGCGCTTCATCATCGACCACCTGGGCATCCTGCAGCCGCGGGTGCCGCCGGCGCCGCCTGAGCCGTGGGCGGACCTGCCGAAGATACTGGAGTTAGCGAAGCGGGCGAACGCGGTGATCAAGGTGAGCGGGGCCTGCACGCTGTCCAAGGAGCCGTTCCCCCACAATGATATCTGGGATCCGCTGGCACGCGTGTTCGATGCCTGGGGAATGGAGCGCTGCCTGTGGGGCACGGACTGGACGCGCGCCTATGAGGTGGTGAACTATGAGAACGCGGTGAAGCCGTTCGTGATGACGGACCGCCTCAGCGCGAGCGACCGGGCGATGCTGATGGCCGGGGCAACCACAAAGGCGTATGGCTGGGCGCCGAGCTAGCGTTAGAGATATTGTACAAGGCAACGCCGCCGCCCGGGAGCCCGGACGGCGGCGTTTTTGTTTCCGCGCGTCCTCAAGCGGTGTGGACGAGCTTCAGGACGGTGCGCTTGCCGCGTACTTCCGCTTCCTCGTAATCCGCTGCGGCGATGGCGCGGTCCAGCGCGGCACGGAGTTCCTTCGCGGATTCAAGCGTTAGTTCCACCGCGGCCCGCGCATCCGGGCCAAGGTTGGTGTTGAAGAAGTCCAGCGTGATCACGTCGCCCAGCAGGGCGTGGCGGGCGTGGTCGTACGCCACCACGGACTGGGTGAGCGGGAACCAGCTGTCACCGCGCTTGGCCATGCCTTCGGCGGGCGCGATCTCGATGATGGATGTGCACATGGCGGCGTGCCCTACTTGCCGATGGTGCGGCCGAAGAAGTCGAAGATCTTGGCCCAACCATCCATCGCCTGTTCCGGGCGATACAGCGGGCGGTGCCAGTAGAAGAAGCCATGGCCGGCACCATCATAGCGATGGAATTCGTAGTTCTTGCCGTGCTTCTTCAATTCTGCCTCGTGCTGGTCCACCTGCTCCGGGCTTGGCGCGCGGTCGTCGTTGCCGAACAGGCCGAGCAGCGGGGCCTTCAGCCCGGCGGTCATGTCGATCGGGGCGACGGGCGTCTTGGCGTTCAACTCGTCCTTGCCCATCACCACACGGCCACCCCAGAGTTCCACCACCGCATCCACGTCGTTGCGCTGGCAGGCATAGATGAAAGCGTGCCTGCCGCCGGAGCAGGAGCCGATGAGGCCGACCTTGCCGTTCAGATTCGGCTGCGCGCGCATCCACTTCACCGCCGCCGCCGTGTCCCCCACCATCTGCGCGTCGGAGATGCCGCCTTCCGCGCGGACCTTGGCGGCGACATCGTCCGGGTGGCCTTCGCCGGCGCGTTCATAGAGGTTGGCGCAGATCGCCATGTAGCCGTGATGGGCGAAGCGGCGGGTGGATTCGATGTACAGCTCGCTCCAGCCCGGCAGGTGGTGGATCAGCACGACGCCGGGGAACGGCCCGGGGCCGGAGGGCTTGGCGACATAGGCGGTGATCGGCGTGCCGCCGTCGCCGGTGATCGTCACGTTCTCGCAGGTCATGCCACGGTAGAACGACATCTGTATCCTCCTGGTGTTGTGGTTCGGTTACGGGGTCAGCCGCGCTCGATGGGCAGGGATTCGTCCTTTGCCCATTCGCCCATCGAGGCGTCGTACAGCGTGATGTTGTCGTAGCCGAGCTGGTGCATAAGGAAGAGGTCGATGGTGGCGGAGATGCCGCCGCCGCAATAGGCGATGACCTGCTTGTCCTTCGTGACACCGGCCGCATTCAGCTTTGCCTCAGCGTCCGCCAGCGTGGTGAAGCCCTTGGTGGCGGGGTCCACCAGCGTGGCGGCGGAAACGTTGACGCTGCCGGGCACGCGACCAGGGCGGCCGTAGCGGCTGGGTTCCTGGCCGAGATGGAATTGCGGGCCGAGGGCGTTGACGATAACGGTGCCCGGCTTGCTGATATTGGCGAGCACCGTGGCCTTGTCCACGAACATTCCGGCGCGCGGGCGGGCGGTGAAGGTGGCGGGCGGATAGCCCTTGGCCGGGCCGGTTTCCAGCGGACGGCCTTCCGCCTTCCACTTGTCCAGCCCGCCGTCGAGGATGTCGACGTTGTCGAAACCCATGGCGCGCAGCATCCACCAGAAGCGCGTTGCCCACATCATGGTGCCGATGCTGTAGAGCACGACCCGCGTGCCGGCGCCGATGCCGTGGCGGGAGAAGGCGGCTTCCAGCTGCGCCGCCGGCGGCATCATGAAGTGCAGCTTCGTATTGTGGTCCGAGAACTCCCCGGTGATGTTGAGGAAGCCGGCACCGGGGATGTGGCCCTCGGCGAAGCTCTCCAGGCCGGGGCGCGGGACGTAGGGTTCGTTGACGCCCGGCGGCGGCGGGTCGTTGTAGGTGGTGCAGTCGAACACGCGCAAGGCGGGATCGCCGAGAGCGGCGGCAAGGTCCGCGGTGCTGATGAGGGCCTTGGGATCGCGCATGGCGGGCGTTTCCATTGTTAGTTTTGGTGACGGGTCAGTGATTGTCGCGTGGCAGGCCCTTGGTTTTCGCGATGCGCTGGTATTTCACCGCGGGCTTCAGCACCATGCCGTTGGAGAGTTCATCCACCATGCCGCGCTGGATTTCCTGCCAGGGGGTCTGGCTTTCCGGGTATTTGTAGCCGCCGGCCTTGGCGAGCGCCGCGCGGCGCCTTGCCAGTTCGTCCTTGCTGATGAGGATGTTGGCGCTGCGCTTGTTCAGGTCGATACGCACCTTGTCCCCGGTCTTCAGCAGCGCCAGGCCGCCGCCGGAGGCCGCTTCCGGGGAGGCGTTGAGAATGGAGGGGCTGCCGGAGGTGCCGGACTGGCGGCCATCGCCGATGCAGGGGAGCGAGGCGATGCCCTTCTTCAGCAGGTAGTCGGGCGCGCGCATGTTCACCACCTCCGCCGCGCCGGGATAGCCGACGGGGCCGGTGCCGCGCATGAACAGCAGGCAGGTGCCGTCGATCTTCAGCTTCGGGTCGTCGATACGCTTGTGGTAATCTTCCGGCCCGTCGAAGACGATGGCGCGGCCTTCGAACGCGTTGGGGTCCTTGGGGTTGGAGAGATAACGTGCGCGGAACTCCTCGGAGATGACAGAGGTCTTCATGATGGCGCTGTCGAACAGATTGCCCTTCAGGTTCAGGAAGCCGGCGGCCTGCACCATCGGTGCGTCGTATTCCTTTATCACCTTGCGGTCCCAGGAGAACTTGCCCTTGCAGTTGTCGTGCAGGGATTTGCCGTTCACCGTGGTGGCCTTCCTGTTGATCCTGCCCTTGGCGATCAGCTCCGCCACCACGGCGGGCAGGCCGCCAGCGCGGTGGTATTCCTCGCCCAGGTATTCGCCGGCGGGCTGCAGGTTCACCAGCAGCGGGATGTCGTAGCCGAGCTTTTCCCAGTCGTCGTTGTTCAGCTGCACGCCGATGTGTTTGGCGATGGCGTTCAGGTGCACGGGCGCGTTGGTGGAGCCGCCGATGGCGGAGCAGGCGGCGATGGCGTTCTCGAACGCCGCGCGTGTCAGCACATCTGACGGCTTCAGGTCTTCCCACACCATGTCCACGATGCGCTTGCCCGTCTCATACGCCATCTGCTGGCGGTCCCGGTGCGGGGCGGGGATGGCGGCGCAGCCGGGCAGCGACATGCCCAGCGCTTCCGCCAGCGAGTTCATGGTGGAGGCCGTGCCCATGGTGTTGCAATGCCCGGCGGAGGGGGCGGAAGAGGCGACGAGTTCCAGGAAGCCTTTGTAGTCGATCTCCCCACGCGCCATCATCTCCCGCGCCTTCCACACGATGGTGCCGGAGCCGGTGCGCTCGCCATTGAACCAGCCATTCAGCATCGGCCCACCGGAGAGGACGATGGCGGGAATGTCCACCGTGGCGGCAGCCATGATCTGGCTCGGTGTCGTCTTGTCGCAGCCGGTGGTGAGCACGACGCCGTCGATCGGGTAGCCGTAGAGCACCTCGACGAGGCCGAGATAGGCCAGGTTGCGATCCAGGTTGGCGGTGGGACGCTTGCAGGTTTCCTGGATGGGGTGCAGCGGGAATTCGAAGGCGATGCCACCGGCTTCGCGGATGCCTTCGCGGATGCGTTCCGCCAGGAAGATGTGGTGGCGGTTGCAGGGCGAGAGGTCGGAGCCCGACTGGGCGATGCCGATGATGGGCTTGCCGGACTGCAGTTCATCCAGCGACAGGCCGAAATTCATCGTGCGCTCGACGTAGAGCGCCGTCATGTCCGCGTTGTCCGGGTTGTCGAACCAGGCGCGGGAGCGGAGCTGGGACGGCTGGACGCGGCGTGCGGCGGGCTTCTTCGGTGCTTTCACGAGGAACCTCGGCTTGTTGGGACGGGCGGGATCGGCCGGCGGCCACGGTAGGGCGGCGCCCGGGGTGGTGCAATGCACTTGGCCGGGGCTTGTCATCAGAGGACTGATTTTCCCCAGCGGTGGAATGGCGGCAGTATGCGCAACGCCAGGGAAGCGGTGGGCAGGAAACGGGGGCGGGCGCATGGGCAGGATCGGGATCGCGATATCGGGTGGGCCGAACCCGGCGGAGATCGTGGACCTTGTGATGCTGGCGGAGAGCCTGGGCTACGAGTCCGCTTGGGTGGCGGAGGGACATGGCGGGGACCAGTTCGCCATCCTGGCGGCCTGCGCCATGCGCACCAGTCGCATCAAGCTGGGCACCAGCATCAGCAGCGTGTTCGTACGCACGGCGCCGACCATCGCCATGGCGGCGTCCTCCGTCGCCGAGCTGTCCGGCGGGCGGTTCATCCTGGGGTTGGGGTCCAGCCACAAGGCGCAGGTGGGGCCGGAGCATGGTGTGGAGTACACCAAGCCGCTGACGCGGACGCGGGAGACGGTGGCGGTGGTGCGCGCGCTGATCCGCGATGGGCAAGTACGCTTCGAGGGGCAGACGCTGCGGATCGGGAATTTCGACCTGTGGTACGCGCCGCGGTTCCGCGATGTGCCGGTGTATCTTTCCGCCGTGTTCGACAAGGGCATCGCGCTGTGCGGGGAGGTGGCGGATGGCGTGATCCTGACGCGCAGCACGCTGCGGACGGGGGCCGAGGTGCGGGCGCAACTGGACACGGCGGCGCGTGGGGTGGGGCGGAATCCGGCGGGGATCGAGATCACCACCCTGCTGCCGACATCGGTGAGTGAGACGCGCACGGCGGCGCTGGCGGCGTTGCGGCCGGGGCTGGCGTTCTATGCCGGGTTCTTTCCGCGCTACAACAAGCTGATGGCCGCGCACGGGTTCGCGGAGGAAGCGGCGACGATCGACGAGGCCTGGACACGCGGCGATCGCGCGGCGGCGGAACGGGCGGTGAGCGATGCGATGATCATCGCGACCAGCATCGCCGGCACGCCGGAAGAATGCCGCGCGCAGGTGGAGGCGTACCGGCAATCGGGCATCGACCTGCCGATCCTCAGCCCGTTCGCGCGCGGGCCGGATGCGCGGGCGCGCTTCGAGGCGGCGATCCGCACCTGCGCGCCAGGTTGAACACCAACAACGACAGAGGAGGTAAACGATGAAGGATTTGTCCGGCAGGATTGCCGTGGTGACCGGTGGCGGATCGGGGATGGGGCGGGAGCTGGTGCGCCTGCTGGTGGCGGAAGGGTGCCACGTGGCGATGTGCGACGTTTCCATGCGCGGCATGGCGGAGACCGAGCAGCTTTGCGCCGCCGCCGGGCTACCGCAGGGGCTGCGCATCACGTCCCATGTCGCGGATGTATCCAACGAGGCGGACGTGATGCGCTTCCGCGACGACGTGATAGCGCGGCATGCGACCGATCGCGTGCACCTGCTGTTCAACAACGCGGGCATCAGCGGCGGCGGCAGCATGATCGTGAACGACCGCGCGGAGTGGGAGCGGACGTTCAACATCTGTTGGGGCGGGGTTTATCTGAACACGCGTGCCTTCCTGCCGCTGCTGCGCGCGGCAGACGCGGCGCATATCATCAACACCAGCAGCATGAACGGGTTCTTCGCCTCCGTCGGGCCGGACGCGCCGCATACGGCGTATTCGGCGGCGAAGTTCGCGGTGAAGGGGTTCACCGAGGCGCTGATCGCGGATTTCCGCATGAACGCGCCGCATATCAAAGTTTCCGTGGCGATGCCGGGGCATATCGGCACGGGCATTCGGGTGAATTCGCTGAAGGTGCAGGCCAACACGGACGCCGACGAGGTGGATGCGCACCAGGTCGCGCAGGCGCGGGCGCGGCTTGCTTCCATGGGCAAGGACGCGGCCGCGATGTCGGACGACGATGTCCGGGCGATGCTGGCGGAACGGGCGCGACGCTTCGTGGCGGATGCACCGACCAGCGCCGAGCAGGCGGCACACATCATCCTGGACGGGGTGAAGGCGGACCGGCTGCGCATCCTGGTGGGGCCGGACGCGGAGCTGATCGACCGCATGGTGCGGGCCGAGCCGGAAAATGCGTATGAACCGGAGTTCTTCGAACGCTTCGCAAGGCAGGCGGGGTGGTATCCTGGGCGATGATGGGGCGCTGAGCGCCCTCCCCCGTTTGATCCAGATCAAGGACGCCCGGTGCTTCCTGCGCCGGGATTGCGGCAAGTGAAACGGTGCGCGCGGGGCCAACCCGCCGGCCGGTTGCTTGCCGTAATCCGCGGGGGAAGGAACAGCCAGGCATGAGCCACGCAACAGGAACCAAATTCGTCGCCGGTCCGCTCACCTTCGTGGTGAAGCATGAGTTATGGGACGGCAATGTGCACGACCACGCCGACCAGGGCGTTTCCATCGTCGTGCGCGCCGATGTCGGTGGTCGGCCGACGGCGCTACTGCGGTTCAACTGCCTGGATATCGAGCGCAGCTACGTCTATGGCCCAGAGAACCCGGATCTGAAGCACGCCGCGCCGGAGATGCTGGGGGTTTCCGAGCGGCCGCGCAACGGCATGGGCCAGTTGTACCGGATGGACCCGGTGACCGACGGCAATCCGATCCGCTGGACCATCAAGACGCTGGGACGCAAGCTGACGACGATGCTGGAACGGTCGGGCTACAAGGAGATCGCCGCGCAGGTGGACCAGGCGACGGTGACCGCGGTGTTGCCGGAGGTGGAGGCTTGCGCGTGGGACATCTACACGTCCCGCCGCAACACGGTGAAGCACAATCGGGGCACGCATGTCTTCGAGGCCGGCAATATCCGCATCGGGCTGGAGATGCGGCGCCTGCCGATGGGCGATGGCGGGCTGGCGATCCATGTGCTGGGCGATGTGGGCGGCGGCACGCGCGCTTCCTACGTGGAGGAGACGGAACTGCTGGCGTTCGACTGCTTCTGGAACGGCGCGCATTACCACTACGGGCCGCGCAACAAGAACCATCGCATCTACTGGGACCTGACTGTGATCGACGATCCACTGGAATGGGTGTTCGACCAGTTTGAAAACCGGCACCTGCGGGCGATGCTGGAGCGGGCCGGATATCCAGGCATCGCCGCCGACCTGGACGATGAGCGGATCGCGGCGATCCTGCCGGAACTGAAGCGCCAGGCGCGCGCGATGTCCGACGAAGGGTTGCGGCTGACGGGGCATCCCGGCCTGCCGCTGGAGCCGACGCCGAACCTGGTGCCCGCCTGACGCGGGCACCAGATAAGTCAGTTCAGTCGAGGCGCAGGTTGGTGCGCTTCACCCAGTTCTGGTAGGCGGCGATTTCCCCCTTCATCTGCTCGCGCAGTTCATCGCCGCTGGCGATGAAGGGGAAGAAGCCGATTTTCAGCATCCGCTCGATCATTTCCGGTTCCTGGTTCAGTTCGTTCATGGTCTTGGCCAGGAGATCGACGATGGGCTGCGGCGTGTTGAGCGGCGCGTGCAGGCCGCCCCAGATGCGCAGGTCGATCGGGTAGCCCTGCTCCGCGAAGGTTTGCACGTTGGGGAATTCGGGCAGGCGGCGGCTGCTGATGACGCCGAGGATCTTCACCTGGCCGAGGCGGACCTGCGGGAAGAATAGGTTGTCCTGCATCATGTCCAGTCGGCCGGCCAGCAGGTCCGGCAGCGCTTCCCCACCGGTGCGGTAGGGGATGTGGTTGATCTGCACGTCCGCGATCAGGTTGAACACCTCGCCGCGCAGATGGGTGCCACTGCCGACGCCGGGGGAGGAATAGGTGAGCTTGCCCGGGTTCGCCTTCGCGGTGGCAACCAGTTCC
>Ga0315912_10005084_pt1 | contig 12186 bp, 9 predicted proteins | sample VfabasoilMG_FD_204469 | JGI IMG/M metagenome (GOLD analysis project Ga0315912, IMG submission 204469) | Garden soil microbial communities collected in Santa Monica, California, United States - V. faba soil | ecosystem: Environmental > Terrestrial > Soil > Garden | place: USA: California... | reverse complement strand
CCCAATGTTTGTCGGTTTCACTAAAAACATCTTCTACCACTCCGCTTCCGTCTGAACCGAGTGTGACTCCATATTTTATTCCCGGGTATTTTCCTTCTTTTATCCACTCATCTCTTCGGTTCAATGAGGTGGCTTTCATTTTTATTAAAGCATTTCCAGGCACTAATGCAGGTGTGGGTATTTCTTTCAATTCCGTTACTCCGGGGCTTGTAAGGATAAGGGCTTTCATAATGATGCAAAATAATAAATAGAAGCAGAAGTTAGAAGGCAGAAGTGAGGACAGAATAGAACCCTTCTGGTTTCTAATTTCCGCCTCCTGAAATTCTACCTTCATTTAACTTAAAAAGGTGTTTCCTCATCGGATGCTGGCGGAGGTGGCACATCGCGCACCGTGTTGACTTTGCTTTCAAGTCGGATCATGCCAGAGAAAGGATTTTCATGAACTCCGGTAGGGCCATCAAATTCAGCGAATTTGGTGTATTTACCAATGAATTTAAGTTTTACTGTATCGAGCGAGCCATTCCGGTGTTTGGCCACAATTACTTCGGCCATACCTTGTGTTGGAATATTATCCTCATCAACCGTGATTTTATAATATTCAGGACGGTAGAGGAACATTACGATATCAGCATCTTGTTCGATGGAACCGGATTCACGCAAGTCAGAGAGTTGAGGACGCTTGTCGCCACCGCGAGTTTCAACACCACGACTCAATTGCGAGAGGGCGATCACCGCCACATCCAATTCTTTGGCAATTCCTTTCAACGCTCGTGATATGGAGGCGATTTCCTGCTCACGGTTTCCGCCAGCTTCGCCTTTCATCAATTGGAGGTAGTCCACTACAATTAATTGAACGTTATGCTCCGCTTTTAATCGTCTGCACTTGGCCCGCAATTCGAGAATACTCAGCGCGGGAGTATCGTCAATAAAAATAGGTGCGGAGCTAAGGCGTGTTGTTTTGTGAACGAGCTGTTGCCATTCGTGCTCGGCCAGGTTGCCACGTTTAATTTTTTCCGATTCCAATTCCGCTTCCGCGGATATGAGCCTGTTCACCAACTGCAGTGAAGACATTTCCAGGGAAAACATAGCAACGGGCAAGTTAAAATCAATCGCTGCATTGCGAATGGCAGATACCACAAAAGCAGTTTTACCCATGCCTGGTCGTGCTGCAATAATTACCAGATCAGCTCTTTGCCATCCGCTGGTAACACGGTCGAGGCGCGAGAAGCCACTGGGCACTCCGGTTAGTCCGTCTTTATGGTTTTTTCTTTCCTGCAACTCTTTCACGGCTTTGAACATGAGTGATTTCATGTTGTCGTAATTCTTGCGCAGGTTTGAGTCGGATATTTTGAAAATGGATTGCTCTGTTTTGTCCAGCAATTCAAAAACATCGGTTGTGTCTTCGTAAGCATCGTGATGAACAAGCGAAGCGATTTGAATAAGCTCGCGCTTTATTGCCATCTCAATAATAATACGCGAATGGTATTCAATGTTGGCAGCCGAACTTACCTTTGAAGTCAATTCGGCAATAACGAAAGCGCCACCCACCAATTCCAATTTTCCAACTTTACGAAGTTGCGCCACCACGGTGCGCATGTCCACCGGCTCAGAACTTTTAAAAAGATCGGTGATGGCCTGGTAAATTTCCTGGTGCTGATCTTTATAAAAATGTTCGGGCCTCAGAAATTCGATTACTGCCGTGAGCGCATTTTTTTCCAACATCAGTGCACCCAGGATGGCTTCTTCCAGATCAATCGCCTGAGGCGGCAGTTTACCCAAACTCTCCGCAATATCCCGTGGGATAGGCCGCGTAGGTTTGGAACTGCTTAGCCTCAGTGACGTTGATCGTTGCTCCATACAGTGGTTGTTGGAATTGTGTTTCTTTTGGGGCTGTAAACGTAGTATTTCGAACTACAAAAATTATTGGAGAGCAGATAAATAGTTATCCATACGTTATCCACATAAGGATAACGTTATCAACAATTTTTTAGTTGATAATCAGGCATTGATTTTTTATGGCAACCCCGGCTCAATGAGGTTATTGATTTTCGTGATAATCAATTACTTTTGAAAACCTACCTGTAATATTAACTTCGGGAAAAAGGTGATGAGCCTGAAACAGAGGTTGATATGGTTTGGGTCCCGGATCAAAAGCTATTTTGAAATACGGATTAGCGAGGCCAATTGTCTGTTTTAGATTGAAAAACGAAGTAAATTCGGGGCCTAGGGGTAGTTAAGGGAGCGAGGTTGTCTTAAAGTGCAATGGCCGATTAGATATAGAAACGAATTTTATTCAACACCAGAATCGTTGTTGTAACGCGTATGGTTTTTTATTTTTGAATTATGCATCCCATGTCCACCGAAGTAGTGTTTGGTAAAATTGCCAACAAGCAACGGATCGTTATTTCGGGAAGCGAAGGTACCGGATTGGTTTCGGGGATAATCCGACACGTTCTGAGCATTTATAAGCGTCCCTTCGACTATTTTGAAAATGGGAATTATGAAGGGCAGCCTGGATCGCCCCTGGCAATAATTGTTGCCGGTGAAATTGTTGGTAAGAACAATCCCATTCCCGATTTCAGGAAATTCCAGCACCACATTGGCGTTATTTGTAATATACATAACACAGCTGGGAACGGATTTTCAACTGAGGATGAATACATCCGGCAGTATGACCTGTTTGCTGATTCCACACCCAAAGGCGGGATACTGGCTTACTGCGAACAGGATCCGATCGCAGCTGTACTTTGTAATAAGGAGCGGGCCGATGTTACTTACCTGCCGTTTAAGGCACACGCACACGGGAGCGAAGGTGGAAAACAATTTTTAATGAGCAGCAACAAAGAAAAGCTGCCATTTAATGTTACCGGAAATCACAATCTTCAATATGTTGGTGGAGCCAAAGAAGTTCTAAAAAGAATTGGCATTAGTTCCGACCAATTTTACCATTCCATTGTTTCTTTCCCCGGATAGACCTTTCATGCCTTTAAACCTAAAAACGCCTCTGTGTTTTTTCGACCTCGAAACAACAGGCATCAACATTTCGCAAGACCGCATCATTGAAATTGCGGTCATCAAATTAATGCCCAACGGAGAAGTTATCCGAAAGACTAATTTGGTAAACCCAACTATTCCCATCCCAAAAGAATCAACCGCTATTCATGGCATTTCGGACAAGGACGTAGAAGGCAAACCAAAATTCAAAGAACTGGCCAAAGAGTATGCCCGCTTTTTTGAAGGGGCGGATCTATCCGGTTTTAATATTCTGAAGTTTGATGTGCCCATGCTGGTAGAGGAATTTTTGCGTGCCGATGTAGAGTTTGACTACGCACGCAAACGGATCGTTGACTCTCAAAAAATTTTCCATCTCATGGAAAAACGAAACCTGGCCGCTGCGTTGAAATTTTATTGCGATCGCACAATGGAGAATTCTCATTCTGCTGAGTCGGACGCGGAAGCAACAATGGATATTTTGCTGGCGCAGGTGGCCCGATATGAAAATCAAAAAGTAGAAGATGGATTGGGAAATGTAATAGGCACGATTAGAAATGATATGGACGCCTTAACGCTGGCCACATCTTCCGAAATGGTTGACTTAGCGGGGCGAATGATCAAAGACAAAAAAGGAAATGTGATGTTTAACTTCGGCAAGCACCGTGGAAAGGATGTGCTGGCGTTGTTAAAGGAGGAGCCATCGTATTATGATTGGATGATGCAGGGTGAATTTCCACTTGATACCAAAAGGAAATTAACCGAGGTGAAGCTGAGTGCGCTGAAGAAGTAAAAATTCACACTTCGCTGATAGTCCATCAATATTTTTTTGACAACTTATACTCTTAGAGAGCCACGGAACCCTCGGGCGGCATAGTAAGATTCCGCACCGTTGTGATACACAAAGACATTGCCATATCGGAAATCCCCAAAGATGGCACCACCGAGTTTTCTAATCTCTGAAGGTGTTTTCACCCAACTCGATGTTTTTGTATCGAATTTTCCAAGTTTCTGCAGCTCGCGATATTGCTCCTCATTTAAAAGTTCAATGCCCATATCGGTTGCCATACCTACAGCGCAATTTTTCGGTTTATGTTCCTTCCTTGACTCCAACGCTTCCCAATCGTAACAAAAACTTCTGCGGCCAGGGGGGCTTTCCATTGAACAATCATAAAAAATGTATTCACCGGTTTTTTTATCCAGACCAATAACATCGGGTTCGCCACCTGTTTTTTCCATTTCAAGGAGCGACCAAAGTTTTTCTCTGCCCGCTGGCGAATCCAGTTTAGCTTGCACTTTAGCCCATTCAATACCTTTATGCCGGCTTACATTTTTTTCAAAACGGGCTCTTAGTGCCAACAGGAGTTCATCGCGTTCTTCTGGCGACAACTTTTTTTTATTGCTCTTGATCTTGCTCATACTCTTGTATTTCAGTTGAATAATGTATCACAAACTAATCCTCCAATCCCTTTCCGCTCAGGATATGCTTCCTGTATTTCTCAATCCTCGACTCTCGTGTTTTGGATTGTTTAGCGGCAGAAAAATAAAGCAGGTATCCCCTTTGCCGTCCTGGAGTCAATGCATAAAAAGCTTTTTTCAAAGCACTATTCTTTTTTAACTCATTTTGAAATTCTTTTGGGATGGCGTATTCAGAGGCCTTTTTTAAGGGCACTTTCAAACCGGCTTCCTCCACTTCCACGGCTTCATAAATATAGGCCTTCAACGTTTTTTCCAATTTCACTATTTCCTGAACATTAGTGAATCGAACCTGGCGTGCTGCCTGCACATTCTCCGTTTGTTGAATCAAAATGCCCTTTTTATCCTTTAACAAGGCGCCTTTAAAAAATAGAAGAGCACAGTATTCTTTAAACACATGTATTAAAACGATGTTACCTTTCTGAAAAGTGTAACAAGGGCTACCCCACTTCAATTCCTCGATCAGGTCACAACCTAGAACGATCTTCCTTAATTTTTCCGTTTCCTTCTGCCATTGCCCAGCTTTAGTGAAGTACCAATTAACCTTAGGATTCATTTGTATAAAAATTATTGAGACAATTTTCTATCTGCTGGTCTAAAGTACCAGGATACCACCGTGAGGACTATTAATAATATAGGTCCAAAAAATTCTTTAGCCTCATCTCCGGTGGCGAAGTGAGAAAGGACGGCACCCGACATAGCAAAGAAAAAGCCTGCGTAAGCCCATTCTTTTAGCAAAGGGAATTTAGGAATCAATACCGCTACAACTCCTAACATCTTCCAAACACCGAGAATTGTCAGCAAATAGAGAGGATAGCCCAATCTATTAAACATATCTGCTTCTTCTTTCATTTTAATTAATTGCACGACTCCGGTTGACACCATTCCCAGTGCAAGCCAGAGAGTAGCAATCCAGTAAATAATTTTATTTCTCTTGCTCATAGTAGATTATTTTAATTTGTTTAAGATGCCTTCATCCAATTGGCACGGTAAAATAAAATTTAGAACCTTTTGCTTCTATACTTTCAACGCCAATTGTTCCACCGTTACGCTCAACAAAGTCTTTGCAAAGCATGAGGCCAAGGCCTGTACCTTTCTCCTGTTCCGTGCCTAATGTTGAGTGCTTCGTGCCTACCTTAAATAATTTTTTAACAGCCTCCTTGCCAATGCCCACGCCATTATCCAAAATGGATACCCGCACTAATTTATCTATTTGCTTGGCTGATAAAATAATTTCACCACCGGTTGGAGTGAATTTAATTGCATTACTCACCAAATTTCGAACAACTGTGTTAATGGAATGGCGGTGCGCATACACCATCAAAGTTCCTTCGCTGGCATTGATGATGGTAATATTTTTCTTTTGTGCCTGAACTTTTAGTAGCTCATTGGTTTCGTTTAATATGGCAGTCAGATCAAATTGGGCGGGTGCAAAATCGATGCTGCCAGTTTGCGAGCGGGCCCATTCCAGTAAATTTTCCAATAATGTGAATAAATTCTTCAATGATTTATCCACATCGCCAGAAAGCATTTTAATTTCTTCCTTAGTAAGCGTTTCAGCATGATGAATGAGGAGCGATGAAAAAGCAGTAAGGGAATTAAGCGGTCCTTTTAAATCATGGCCAATGATGGAGAATAATTTGTCTTTGGTTTCATTAATCTCCTTCAGCTTGCGATTAGACTTTCGTATAACGAAATAGAGATAAAGGCCAAGCACACCAATGATCGCCCCTAACCCAATGATAAGCACAAGGAAATTTCGTTGCTGTTTTTGTTCTTCAATTACCTTCTCACGTTGCGCCATGTCAGCAGCTAACTTCCCAATCTTATCTTCTCTTTGCTCAATGGCATAACGGCTTTGTACTTCGGCCAGTTGGTCATTTTGTTTTTCATTCTGTAGCATATCTGAAATACCAGAAAGCCTTTCGCTGTAGTTTAAAGCGCTATTAAAGTCGCCTAATTCTTTATAACAAAGACTTAGCTGCTCGTAAGCGTTCAGCGTTTGATCCATCGCTTGTATATCAAGACTAATTTTTAAAGCGAGTTCAATATTTTTAATTGCCTGTTTATAATTCTTCTGGTCTATGTAAAGGCGGCCCATGTTATTGTAAGATTCCGCCATGCCCAAGGAGTCTTTCAATTGTTGCCTGATTTTAAGTGCAACATCGTGATTGGCTTTCGATCGCTCATAGTTTTTCATCTGGAGATAAAGCTTCCCAACACTATTAAGCGATTGCGCCTCCTTTATTTTATTTCGGGTTGACCGTCTAATGGCCAGCGCTTGTTTATGATTTTTTAATGCGTTTTCGTAATCTTTATTGTTGCCCTGCAACTGGCCTAACCGAAACCATGCGTCCCCTTCTTTATCTTTTGACTCAATGATGCGCGAATACTTTAACATTTGTTCATAATCTAACGTAGCCTCATCAACATGGCCCAGCTTTGTATTTACGCGACCGCGTTCGTCTAAGATCAAAATAAATAATTCAGCATCTTCCTTCGGTGTCAGTTTATACGACTGATCCAAAAACTCACTACTTTGTTTAAAGTCGTTCACTTCTTCAAATACTTTCGCTATAGCGATGAACGTAAATATTTTTTCCCGATTCAGTTTCAGGTTATCTTCTAGAATCAAGGCCTTCATCAACCAATCCAACGCATCACCATATTCTTTACGCTCGACCATGTGAAAAGAGGCCAATTCTATCATTGCCCTGGCTTCAGCCTCGCTGTCGTGGCTTTCGGCTGCAACCAATTGATTGCTGCGGAGTATTCTCAATACTTCTTCAGCAGATTTAGTTTTCCGTTTGCCAGCGAAAAGATTTTCGAACCATTGAGTGGAGGTTAAATCCTGCGCCTCCACGGAATTGTTCAAGCCAAGCCATAATACCACGAATGCAAAAAATATTCTCATTTAAAGAAATACACGATGGAATGCCAAAGTAAAAATAACACTATCGGGCAATTTTAAACAGGCATCCCTCACCCTAATAAATTTGAAAAGTTGAAAATGGGCTTTGGAACGAAATTATTTAAGGCTCACTTCACCAGCAAGAGAGTTAAAAATCAATACGGTAAACAAACACTGGGATAATCCCCAACTGATACTTCTCCTCTTGTTTTTGCATGTAAGTATCGTAATACAGATAAGCGGTATTTTGTTGGTTGGTAAGATTTTGAATATCTATTGAAATAGTTCGTGTGTAGTTTGGCTTATTTTTTCGCCAGCTAAGCCTAAGATCTATGCGAAAATAATCGGGCAATTGAATTTGATATAAGTTGCTTAAGTAAACTGTGGTTCCAAATTCTTTAGATGCCGTTGCATCTATTGCCTGCTGTCCAAGTCCACCAAGGTAAAGCAACCTGGAATGAATACCAAATGTTTTATTCTTTTTACTCCACTCCTTTCCTCCGGCAAAGTTATACGTAAACTTTCCGTTGTAGCGCGATGCGTAATAGTCTGCCGATACATTTGAAAACCCCGCTCTATACCAGGAGCCACCTACCATAAAATATAGTTGATTGACAAATTTCTTTTCGATCAATAACTCCACTCCTTTATTTTTTCCGAGGCCAGAAGAAACTAAATTTTTATAGACAAAGTCATCGAATTGATTAATCGCAGAAAATGGAATTGTTTCCGTAGAAACGGGAACATTGAATAATTTATGATAGTAGACTTTGGCCGTAGCCGATAGTCCTCCACCAAAACTTTTTTGATATGATGCCGAAAACTGGTGTACCCGGGTTAATCCAAGCTTTTCATTGCCATAGGCCAGGTAAGTTTGGGCCTGTTGCATTTGACTGGTAATGCCGTAATCAAGGGAAAGTTGCCCTTTTAAAATTATTGAGTTTATGTTAACCCGCGGCTCGATAGATGATGAGCTATTGTACCCAAACTGCACATAGTGAATGCCTCCCGTGAAACTGGCCAACCTGGTTTTCCATGTTGTGTTAAGATAGGGTTGCCAAAGCATACCATTAACCGTACCTGATACATTGGGGAACATATCATCAAAGTAAAGTGGGGTTACCGTCTCAACATCCAATTTGTGTTCAGTGGAGGTGGCGATCATGCCCGCAATTAAGTTGACAGATGGAGAAAGCTGTTGAGAATAATTTAGCGAGGTAGAAATTAAAGTGCGATCGCCTTTATAATTTTCAGTGTAAATGTAATTCGGCAGGTCATCAATTATGGCACTTTGCGATTCGCGCGATTGATACTGCCCGGAAACCGCAACGCCCATTTTTAATTTTGATCGCTCCCCGGAAAAAAGAGTGCTTAAAAATCCTACACCGAAAACTTTTCCTTTAAAATCAATATTGTAACGATCTTTTTCAGTTTCCCAATCGGCTGTGTCTTTGCGATCAAACTGGTTGGAGCTAAGTCCACCAAATCCAAAAATGGATAAATGCCTGCCCTTCCGTTGATCAAAATCAAGATGAAAGGTTAAATCCTGAAAATTAATTTTTTCATCGCCAAAATTTACTCCTACCGCTGAAAGTAATCCAACTGTCGAGTAGCGATAATTTACCAGGTAAGAAGATTTTGCTTCCCCGCTGTCGGTAACTTTTCCCATCGGCCCTTCTGTGGCCAGGTCAATCCCGATCAAACTTGCTTGCATGGTGTGCTCCCGCTTTGTTTTACTCCCCGGCCTGAGCGACATATCGAATGCACCGGAAAGTGCATTTCCATATTGAACAGGTAAAGAACCCGAATAAAAATTTGTTCGATCCAACACTTGCGAACTGAGAATGCTCACGCCTCCCCCATTGGCAACGGGTTTGTCACTTAAGGTTCCTGCATTTGCCAGGTGGTTTGGGTTAACAATATCAAGCCCCTGCAAGCGCCATAGCAGCGCATTTGGTGAATATCCTTTAATAGAAATGGAGTTGCTTTGATCGTTTGTAGCCACCACACCGGGCAAACTGGTTGCCATGCGAACCGGATCAAAAAAATTAGCCGGAACCCGCATGGTTTTCTCAATGGTGATGGAATAACCTCCGGAAAATTCTGAATTGCTTCCACCGGTTTGCACCTCCACATCTTTTAGTTGAACCGGAAGTTCCTTCATGGCGATGACTAATTGCGGAGACTTCCCCGCAATAACCAATAATTCTTCTTCAGCAGCTGCAAACCCTGTAAATGATGCTAACGTGCGGTATCGCCCAGGAAAAACAATAAATAAAAATTCCCCAGCTTCGTTTGTTGCTTGATTGTAAACAGTATCCAACCCTATTAATTGAACATGGGCTCCAATCAGAGGATTAGAAAATTCATCAACAACTTTTCCTTTGATGGTCTGTTGAATTTGAGCGGCTAAGGGAAATGAAATTGAATAAAAACTAACAAGCAAAATGCTTGCGTAGATTATCTGGCGGAAGCGCCTGCTTTTTCCAAGGCCAATAACCTTTTTTCTATCTAAATCTGGCGCGAGCTGACGCTCGCGCCAGTATAGATTCTGAATCAATTTCATTCTGAACGATAACTTTCCGAAAGTTATAAACTTTCGGAAAGTTTGGAGCATTAAATAATCTCCAACAAATTTTTTATCGATGCTTTCACACTATCGGACGATGAGCCAGGGTAAGATTCCTGCTCAATATAAAAATGCTTCATACCCGATTTTTTGGCCACAGCAAAAATCTTTTTGAAATCTATGGTGCCTGTGCCTACGTCAGCATTTTTGTTGCGATCGTCTTTGTTCATGTCCTTCACATGCCACTGCTCAAACCGGCCCGGGTTTTTTTCAATCATAGCCAGCGGATCCTGATTGGCATTCACTACCCAAAAAATATCCATTTCGAGGCTAACTAATTTTGGATCAAATTCTTTCAGCATTACATCATAAATCATTTGCCCCTCCACCTGTTTAAATTCAAAAGCATGATTATGATAGCCTAATTGGATACCAACTTTCTTTGCCACTTCAGCCGCTTTGTTGATGGAGGCACACGTTTTCTTCACATCATCAATGGTTTTGTAAAAAGACTCATGGAGCCACGGCACTACCACATACTGCTGCCCCAATTCTTTGGCCTCAATGCAGCTTTGCTCCCAGTTTCCGGTAATCAAATCCATTCCATAATGGCCACTGATGGTTTTCATTCCCAGGCCTTTCACATACTCGCCATACTCTTTATATGGCATACCGTAAAGTTTCCCATCCTTGTGCCCGTTGGTTTCTAATTCTTTATAGCCAAAATCAGCTACCGATTTCAAAACAGCTTTTGGGTCTTTGCTTATTACATCGCGAAGAGAGTATAGTTGGAGTCCAACTTTGTTTTTGTATTTAGAGCCAGCCGCCCATGCCGAAGTTACAACGCCTGCACCTGCAAGAGCTATGGCTGATGATTGAATAAATGTTCTGCGTTTCATGTGTTTATAATTTAATGTTAAGTAACGAGGAATGACCAGGTAAATTTTGTTGATTGAAGCAACAGTATTTAGACGGTCATTTTTATAATCTTTATCGGTTCACTTGAACAATTAATTTCCTAAAATTATTCGGCCAAAAGTAAATAGCTTGTCTTCTTTCCCCGCCTTAGGGTTTACGAAGACTAAAACAATATTATGCTTTCCCGTTAACTCCTTAAACGAAATTTTTGCAGATAGTCTGTTTACCCCCTGTCGCACTTGAACTTTAGGAGAGGATGCAAAATTTACCTGCCCTAATTTCTTACCAGCAAGGGAATCCAAATATACTTCAATCTGACCTCCCTTACTTGTTTCAACCACTTCGGCAATTGTAAACTCCATCGTCTTTACTTTAGTCATATCAACGTTTTGAAATGTTGCCGAGCTATTGTGAAAAATATTATCGAGTCTTTGGTTTCCACCTGTTGCTGATCCCTGCCGGGTAACACCACCTGTAAGAAGTTTGGCTGCCCCAGCCGTCAGCACGGGTGCCTTGAGCGCCAGTGATGCTGAGCCTGGCAATGAAATCGCATCGCCAATAGCATTGTCATCATATTGCGCACTTAATATGTAAGCACTTTGGGGGTTTACTCCCTCTTTCGCGGCAGGTGCCGGTTTGTAAGTACCAATGTGCGGCAGTCTTTTACTTTCATCTTCATCTGCCAAAGATAAAATATAGCTAACCATAGTTGAAGCATCGGCTTTTGAAATCTGTGGATGTGCGGCCATGGCTGCGTCCCCCCATGCACCGGAGCCTCCATTTATTACTTTATCAGAAAGCGTTTCAACAGCCTTGGTATCGACTTTGTATTTCCTGGCAATGTCGGTATAAGCGGGTCCTGCCGATTTTGCGTTGAGTAAATGGCAGGATTTACAATCGCTTTCCGCGATCAATATTTTACCTGGATGGGTAGGGCGCTGATGACCAGCAGCAACTTGCGCGGAATCATAGCCTTCTGCAAGAAAATCCACGGAAACCTTTATGCGTTCGCCAGAAATTTTTCCATCAGCAGTCGAGCCGTCTTCGTTATCGTTCACCTCAATTTTATATTTAAAAATAGTATTCGGCAAATAGAATGATTGGTTACCCTCAACTGAAATAGATACAACAGGCGGAACATTACCAGCAACAATAGTTAACCCAACCGTTGATTTCAATCCATTTTCATCCGTAACGATCAGCTTGGGGCGATACACACCGGCTTTTTCGAAAGTGAATTTAAAATCACCGGAGGGTGAAACCTGAACCTTATTACCAATTTCAAGTTCGTAAGTTATTTTATCGCCATCGGGATCGCTGG
>Ga0315912_10005083_pt1 | contig 12187 bp, 14 predicted proteins | sample VfabasoilMG_FD_204469 | JGI IMG/M metagenome (GOLD analysis project Ga0315912, IMG submission 204469) | Garden soil microbial communities collected in Santa Monica, California, United States - V. faba soil | ecosystem: Environmental > Terrestrial > Soil > Garden | place: USA: California... | reverse complement strand
CGGGCGATCCGGGTCAAACGCGCTTACGGCGAGGTGGTGGAAGGCGAGGCGCTGGTATCCATCGAAGGCTTCAGCCCACGCTATGACCTGGACCGCTGGAGCGGCCTGATCTCGCGACCCGGGCATGCGCTGGAAGGGATCAACATCAGGGACAAGATTCTGATCACTCCCAGCGCCAAAGGCGGCATCGCCGCGGGCTGGGCGTTCTACGACATCCAGCACAAGGGCATCGCGCCCAGAGCGTTCGTGTTCGGCGTCACCAATCCCGTCATGGTGCAGGGGGCGGTGTTCGCGGGCATCACGATCACGGAGGGCTGGTCGCGCAGTCCCTATGATCTCATCCGCACCGGTGATATCGTGCGGGTAGACCCGCGTAACAAGACGGTGAGCCTGGTACGAAGACGTGACGTCTGATCAAGCCTGAGCGCAGCCGGCCAAGAGACGAGAAACGACGGAGGAAGAGCCATGGCACGTTTCACCAGCATTGCGGCAGCAGTCTTGATCTGGGGGCTGTCCGCGACCGGCCCCGCGCAGGCGCAGGGCTATCCGGCGAAGCCGATCCGGTTCATCGTCGGGTTTCCGCCGGGCGGCACCAACGACATCGTGGCGCGGGCGCTGGCGCCGAAACTGAGCGAGTACCTGGGACAGCCCGTGGTGATCGACAATCGCGGCGGCGCCAACACGGCGATTGCTTGCGAGATATTCGTGCGCACCCCGCCGGACGGCCACACCCTCATGTTGAACGCACCCGGCCACGCGACCAACCCGGCGCTCATGAAGCTCAACTTCGACTCGATCAAGGACTTCGCGTTCATCACGCTGGCCGCGCAATCGCAGAACCTGCTGGTGGCACACCCATCGTTTCCGCCGACGACCGTCAAGGAATTGATCGCGCTCTCGAAGAAGCGGCCGGGAGAAATCAACTACGGATCATCCGGCATTGGCACCACGGTGCACCTCTCGGCGGAACTGTTCCAGTACATGACGGGCACCAAGTGGGTGCACATTCCTTACAAGGGCGGCGGGCCTGGGACGGTAGCGCTGATGTCCGGTGAGGTTTCGCTTACTTTCGGCAACGTACCCACGGTCATCCAGCAGGTGCGCGCGGGGAAACTGCGGCCAATCGCGGTGACCGGTCTGAAACGCGCGCCGGCGGTGCCCGATATTCCGACAGTGGCGGAGAGTGGCGTGCCGGGCTACGAGGTGACGACGATCTACGGGGTGTCGGCGCCGGCGAAAACGCCACGCGCCATCATCGACCGGCTCCACGGCGAACTCGTGCGCGCGCTGAACTCCCCCGATCTGCGCGAGCGGCTGCAGGGGCTGGGCGCGGACCCGGTGGGCAATACACCCGAGCAATATACAGCATTCATGCAGGCCGAGATCGCGAAGTGGGACAAGGTCATCAAGGCCGCCGGTATCAAGGGAGAGTAAAGCTGCAACGCGCTGTGAGGGCTGAACGTGGCGTTTGAGAAACTGATCGAGGAATTGCAGCAGAAGACGGCAGCCGCGCTGGCGATGGGCGGCGCCGAGAAGCTCGCCAGGCGCAAGGCCGAGGGCTACCTCAATGCGCGCGAGCGCATCGATTACCTGGTCGATCCCGGTTCGTTCATCGAATCCGGCCGCTACGCACGCAGCCACCGTCCGGAAGTCAAGGCCAAGACTCCGGCCGACGGCAAGATCGCGGGCTTCGCGCGCATCAATGGGCGCGAGGTGGGGCTCGTCTCGAACGATTTCACGGTGCTGGGGGCGTCTTCTTCGGTCATCAACATGAAGAAGATCAAGCATGTGAAGCAGATCGCGGGAAAACGCGGCCTGCCGCTCATTCTGCTGGGCGAATCGAGCGGCGCGCGCATGCCCGATCGCATGGGCGCAGCGGGGCGCGCCATCATTGCCCAGGATCCGACCGAGTACCAGCGCCTGCGCGAGAGCCCCTGGGTGTCCGCGCTGCTCGGCCAGTGCTACGGCTCCTCGACGTGGTATTCGGCGATGTCGGATTTCGTGGTGATGCGCAAGGGCGCGATCATGGCGATCGCGAGCCCCAACGTGACTTCGATCGCGATCAACAGGCCGATCGAGGCCGAGGATCTCGGCGGCTGGAGGCTGCTCACGGGCGTATCCGGGCTCGCCGACCTGGCGGTGGATACCGACGAACAGGCGCTGGACGCCATCAAGCGCTTCCTCTCCTATTTTCCCAGCCACAACATGGAGGCGCCACCGGAATGCCCGGTGCCGCCCGGCTCGGACGAGGCGTGCCGGAAGATCTTCGACATCCTGCCGGAGGAGCGCAGCAAGGTCTACGACGTGCGCAAGATCGTCGCGGCGATCGCGGACAGGGACTCGTCGTTCGAATTGAAAGAGCGCTACGGCAGGTCGATCGCGACCGTGCTGGCGCGGCTTGACGGCAGGAGCGTGGGCTTCGTCGCCAACAACCCGATGTACAAGGGCGGCGCGCTCGATGCCGACGCCTGCCAGAAGGTCACCAGTTTCATGGTGTTGTGTGATTCCTTCAACATCCCGCTCGTGTTCCTGGTGGACGTGCCGGGATTCCTCATCGGCCTCGAAGGCGAGCAGCGCGGCATGCCGGGCAAGGTCATCAACTGGATGAACGCGCTGACGCTGGTGACGGTGCCCAAGATCACCGTCATCATGCGCAAGAACTACGGCCAGGCCTTCATCAACATGGGCGGCGGGAAGAATGCGGATGAGGTCGCGTGCTGGCCCATGGCCGATCTCGGCTTCATGGATCCGGCGGTCTCGGTCAACGTGCTCTACGGCGTGAAATTCGAGGACGACCCCGAGCGTTTCAGGCAGCTCAAGGCCGAAGTCGAGCGCGACACCTCGTCGTGGGGACTCGCCGAACTCTAAGAGGCGCAGAATGTGATCGACCCCCGCGACACCCGCGACTTTCTCATCCGCACGCTCGAAGTCCACCGCCTGCGCCTGAAGAACGGCGTCGGCGAGCACCTGCTGCGCAACTGGCCGACGAGTTACTGAAGCCGGGAAAGCGGATGGGAAGGGGTCTGGTACGCTTGGCCATGGGAGATAACGTGGAATTCGGACAGACATTAGCGCAATACGTAAAGGGCGTGACGCTCGACAAAGTCCCCCAGCGGGATATCGAGGTGGCGAAACTCGCGATCCTCGATCAGATCGGCGTCGCTCTGGCCGGCGTGGGCGAGCACCCGGGGGTTAAGGTGCAAAGCATGGTCGATCGCTGCACCGCCAACGAGGCGACCGTGCTGGGCACGCCCAGAAAAACGACCACGTGGCTGGCAGCGCTGGTCAACGGCACACTGGGGCATACGCTGGACTTCGACGACTGTTCCACCTTTGGGCATCCGAGCGTGGTGCTGGTACCGGCGATGCTGGCGACCGGCGAAACGCAGGACCGCAGCGGGCGTGAACTGCTCGAAGCCTACGTTGCAGGCTACGAGGTGGGCGAGGCATTGTCGCGCATCGTCCCGCGACGCCCCGATCAGTTCCACGGCCTGCACAGCACCGCCATGTTCGGGCCCCTCACCTCCGCCACCGTGTCAGGCAAGCTGCTGGGCCTCGATGCCGCGCAGCAGCGCCATGCATGGGGGATCGCGGCCTCGCAGGCGGGCGGGATCACCGGCAATTTCGGCACCCACACCAAGCCATTGCACGGCGGCATCGCGTCCCAGGCCGGGGTCATGGCCGCGGAACTGGCCGCCAGCGGCTTCGAGGCGAATCCCGATGCGCTCGATGCCCCGCTCGGTTACATCAGCAGCGTGGTTGCGGCCGGGAGGATGGAGGGGGTCGATGTCGGCAAGGCCACGACGGAACTCGACCGCTGGCATATTGCCGATACCTGGCGGCTGAAGAAATATCCCTGCGGCTACATCGCCCAGGGCGCCATCGATGCCGCGCTGCGGTTTCGTGAACAGACCGGGTTGCGGCTGGAAGATCTCAATTCCGTGGAGATCCGCGTGCCGCACCTTCAACCTTATTTCCGGGTTCGTCCCACCGGGGAGTTCTCCGGCAAATTCGGCTATGAGTACCCCGTCGCGTGCGCGATACTCGATGGCGAGGTCGTCAAGAAGACGTTCTCGGATCAGGCGTTCAAGCGGCCGGAGGTGACGCGCCATCTCGGAAAGTTCAAGACGCTGGAAGATCCGGCGTCTAAGGAACATGGCCCGCTGGGTGTGCTGGTGATCGAGACCAAGGGAAAAATCATCATGCAACCCATCGAAATACCCCTCGGCGACGCCAAGCGGCCGGTGCCGCCGGCGCAGGTGGTAGAGAAGTACGTCCGCAATGCCGGGGAGGTGGTCGGCCCAGACGTGGCCCGGCAGACGGCGCGGATGCTGCTTGCGATCGAGACTCTCCCCAGTATCCGGCCGGTGCTGGACCGGCTGGCGAAGCGCTCTTAGCCGGACATTCATCGATCATGGGCGCGGAGCAACGGATCAAGGATTTGGGCATCACGCTGCCGTCGGGCAGCGCGCCGGCGGCGAACTATGCCAACGCGGTTCGCACCGGGAATCTGCTGTTCATCGCCGGCAAGGCGCCGCTGCCGGAGAACGGCAAGCTGCCGAAAGGACGGCTCGGACGCGAGTACACCGCTGAAGAGGGATACCGGTTCGCGCGCTCGGCGGCGCTCGATCTCATCGCCGTGATGCGCGCCGAGCTCGGGTCGCTGGAGCGCGTTGCCCGCGTCGTCGAGGTGCAGGGTTTTCTCAACGCGGTGCCGGAGTTCGAAGATCACGCGAAGGTGCTGAACGGTTGCTCGGACCTGCTGGTCGAGGTGTTCGGCGAGCGCGGCGTGCACGCCCGTTCCGTTCTCGGGGCAAGTTCGTTGCGCGGCGGCCTGCCGGTCATCCTGAAGGCGGTCATTGAAGTTGCTTCGTAGGTCGGTGTACGCGGAGCGTTCGCCGACACTAATTGAGCGTCGGGTAGCCGCCATTGCGGCAACCTGACTTACAGTGAAATCATGGCCCACGCAATAAGCATCGCGTCACTCTACCGCTATCCGGTCAAAGGGCTGAGCCCGGAGCCACTGGCGCGGGCGACGCTCGCCCCCTTCACGTGCCTCCCGCACGACCGGCGCTTTGCGCTGGCACGGGCAGCCACGCGTATCGATCCGCTGCGCCCGGAGTGGCTGCACAAATCGCATTTCTACATGCTGATGCGCGACGAGAAACTCGCTCGATTGCGGACGCGCTTCGATGAGGGAAGCGGCGCGTTCAGCATCGAGCGCGGCGGCGAGATGCTGCTCAATGCGCGGATCACGGATGCCGCCGGCCGCGCCGAGATCGACGCGTTCTTTGCGAAGTTCCTCGAGGAACTGCCGGACGGCCCGCCCCGGGTGGTCGAGGCGCCGGGCCACACGTTCGCGGACGCCAAGCAGAAACCGGCCGCGACCGGTTCCCAGTATGTCTCGTTTATCAATCTGGCGAGCATCGCCGCGCTGGAAAAAGTCACCGGCGTTCCGGTCGATCCGTTGCGCTTTCGCGCCAACGTGTACTTCAGCGGCGCGCCAGCCTGGTCCGAACAGGATTGGGCCGGAGCCGACATCGCGGCGGGAAGCGCGCGCCTGCGTGTCGTGTCGCCGATCACGCGCTGTGCGGCGACGATGGTGAATCCCGCGACGGCGGAACGCGACCTGAACATCCCGGCGATCCTGCAACGGGAGTTCGGCCACAACTGCATGGGGGTGTACGGCGAAGTGCTGGCGGGCGGTGAAATCTCGAAAGGATCCGCGATCGAGGTGGCGTCAGCGCCGCAAACGGCAGCCGACCGCGCGCCGGGTGCAGCATGATGGTGGGACTTTACTACCTGGGCCTGATCCTGCTGCTGCCGGGCGCTTGTATTGCGGTCTTCTTTTTGACTGTCGAGCGGGCGGCGGGACAGGGCACGCTCGGCCAGTTCCTTGCCAACGTCTGGCAGGCGCTGGGCTGGTTCTACAGCGGGGGTTTTTTTGTCATGCTGGCCGCCTTGATCGCCCTGGTATCTCTGGTCGCCTTCCTCCTGGTGGGCGGCGCGCTGCCCCGCGCCCGGCCGTACACGGCCGCGCTGGTGCTGGTCCTCGCCGCCGCGAGTCTCGCCACGATGCTGCGTATTGGCGGCATGCCCAAGGTGGAAGAACTGTTCATTCCTCTCTGCAGCGCCGGCTCCATTGTGGTTTCGGGCATCGTCCTGTGGCAGTCGGTGCTCGCGCTCGCGAAGGATGCCCCATAACCGGCTTTCCCCCGCTACCCGGACTCGCCGGCAACCACGGCAAGCGCGCAAGACCCTTTCCCGCGCCGTGAATTTGATGTAGATCAATAAATGCGGCCGGCCTTCCCCCTAAGCTGCCTGCGGCCCGCGATGTGGCCAGGGTAAAGGGGGATGGAATGAGCAAGGCTCTTGTCACGGCGACGTTGGTATTCGCAATGCTCCTGGCGCCGGCCGGCGCGGCGCTCGCGCAGTCTCAGGCAGCGGGCAAGCCACCCGCGAAGGCCGACGCGTCGTCCTGCTACGGATGTCACGCCCAAATCAAGGAATTTCATGCGGGCAGCAAGCACAAAGGCGTCAGTTGCACCTCGTGCCACGACGGCATCGAGCGGCATCGCGCCGACAGCAAGCAGCGCCCCGCCACCCGCACCGATCCGGCCACCTGCGGCGGCTGCCACAAACTCCAGTACGAGTCCTTCGCCAGCATGAACTGGCACCGGCCGGCGCGCTCCGAGAAATCGCTGCTGACCGGCCCGTCGCCCAATCCCGCCTGGGACAAGCTGATGATGCCGCACGGATTCACGCGCGAGCACAATCTCCCGCGCTCGCACACGTTTGCCCTGATGGACCAGTTGCTGGTCGATCGCGCATTCGGCGGCCGCTTCATGCCCAGGATCGGCTGGCAATACCTGACGCTCCAGGGGAACGTCAAGGTCTGGGACGTGCTCGAAGACAAGTTTCCCGGAGAAGATCACAAGGCGTTCAAGCCCGGTACCGCGGCAGCGGCGAACCCGGTCTGCCTGTCGTGCAAGACCCAGGACCACATCCTCGACTGGGCCTACCTGGGCGATCCGGTCCCCGGCGCGAAATGGAGCCGCACCTCCAGGGTCAATGATATGGCCAAGGACGTGAACCATGCCCTCAACTGCTTCTTCTGCCACGATCCGCACTCCGCCAAACCGCGCATCGTGCGCGACGGGCTGATCCAGGCGCTCACGCGTCCCGAAAAGGACACGCTGTGGCACAAGGATCCCAACGCCACGAAGATCGATGTCAAGGACATGGGCATGCGCGGCTATACCCGCAAGATCGCGCTGCTCGAGAAGTACGACACCAAGCTGCAGTGCGCGCAGTGCCACGTCGAGTACAACTGCAACCCCGGCACCGACCCCACCACGGGCAAGCCGATCACGATGGCCGATGCGCGAACCAACCACTTTCCGATGAAGGACGTGTGGGGCATTACCCAGCACTACACCGATCTCAAGTTCCGCGATTTCCGGCATGGCATCACCGGGGCCTTGCTGTGGAAGTCCCAGCATCCCGACGTCGAGACGTTCTGGAATTCGAAGCATGACAGGGCCGGGGTACAGTGCCAGAACTGCCACATGCCGAAGATCACCGATCGCAAGACCGGCAAGACCTACACGTCCCACTGGCAGACCAACCCCCGCAACTACATCAAGGAAACCTGCCTCACCTGTCACAGCGGGTGGAGTGAAACCCAGGCGCGCTATGTCATGGATTCGCTCAATGGCCACATTCAAGGCAAGACGCGCAAGGCCGAGTTCTGGCTGGTGCGGCTCATCGACAAGTTCGAGGAGGCCCTCGCGGCCGGCATCGACGAAGGCGCTGTCAGGGAGGCGCGCGACAAGCATTACGAAGCGCACGCGCATTGGGAGTGGTGGACCTCGGCGAACGGCGCGGCGTTCCACAATCCTGATCAGGCGAAGGAGTCCCTGAATCGCTCGATGACGCTGTCCCAGGAGGGGATCAAGATACTCGAAAGCGCCGTCAAGGTCAGGCGCAGCGCGGCGGCCAAGCCCGCGAACGGCGGCCCGGGCAAGAAATAGTTCTTCGCATGCCGCTTTCCACCGGAGCAGGCGCGTTTTGGCTCGCCGCGGCGCTGATGGCTGGGGTCGCGCTGGCGTTTGTGCTTGCGCCGCTGGTTGGCCGATCGGGACGGCGGAACGGCGTCACGCGCGCGGCGGTCAACGCCGGCATCTACCGGGCACAACTTGCCGAGCTCGACCAGGCGCTCTCGGCCGGAGTCCTCTCGGCCGCCGAGCACCGCGCCTGCACGGACGACATCCTTTGCCGGGTGCCCACCGATGTGCTCAAGGAGGGCCCCCGGACCGACCTGCCGCGTCGCCGGTGGCCCGCGCTTGCCTTGGCGCTGGCGCTTCCGGCACTTGCCACGGGACTCTACTTGTCGATCGGGAACCCCGCATCGCTCCATCCGCAGGACAGCGTCGCCGCAACCGCGCCCGGCGCGCGGCCGATGCGCGCCGAGCTGCCGGAACGCATCGCGCGCCTCGAAGCGCAGCTCGCGCACGCCCCCGCTGATGGCCGTGCCTGGGTCATGCTCGCGCGCGCAAATTTCGAGCTGGACCGCTTCGCGGACGCCGCGCGGGCCTACGAGCGCGCGCTCGGCGCGTCGCGCAAGGTGGCGGACGATCCGCAGATATGGTGCGAGCTCGCCGATGCCCTGGGCATGGCGCAAGGCGGAAGCCTCAAGGGCCGGCCGCGGGAGCTGATCGACAAGGCGCTGGCCCTGAACGCCAACCATCTCCAGGCGCTCGAGATGGCGGGCAGCGCGGAGTACGAAGCTGGCAATTACGCGCGTGCCCTCGTCCACTGGGAGGGGCTGCTCGCGGTGATGTCGGCCGAGGCGCGGGCGCGCCGTGAACTCGAAATCGCGATAGCGCGCGTGCGACGGCTCGCCGCGTCCGGCGGCAATCCGTCCTGATTCGCCCCTGCTGGTCAGCGCGGGACGGGTGACGCGGGCGGTAACTTGATTTGCCGGCTTTCCGCGACGGCGCGTAATCGGTCGGGATAATCGGAAATGATGCCGTCGACGCCAAGATCGATCATGACTTCCATCTCGGCCTCGGTATTGATCGTCCACACCACCACCTTGAGTCCCAAGCCCTGCGCTTCGCGGACGGTCTCGCGCGTGACCTCGCGGTAGTAGGGCGACCATACCGCGCCGCCCGCCGCCTTCACGGCGCGCGGGATCGAGCCGCCGAAGCGGCTGACGTGAAAGCCCGCGCTCCACGGCGAGTCCTTCTCGGCGAAACGGATGTTGTCGAGGAAGCCCTGGCGGGCGGTGAGATACACGGTCGAAATCTCGGGCGCGGCCTGTTGCACCACTTGCAGCGTGCGCCAGTCGAAGGATTGGATCGCGGTGCGCCCGGCCATGCCCCCCGCCCGTACCGCTGCAATCAGCTTGCGGGCGAAATCCTCCGGACCGGCGGTCTCGTCCGGGGCCAGCGGCGAGGTCTTCGTTTCGATGTTGAAACGCACGGTTTCGTTGCCGCTCCCGCGCACCAGCGCGAAGACGTCCGCGAGACGCGGAATGACCGTGCCATCCTGGGGCGCCTGCGCCGGAAAGCGCTGCGCGTAGGCGGAGCCCGGCTTGATGCGGCCGACATCGTAGCGTTGCAGCTCGGTCAACGCCAGATGGTGTATCGGCGCGCCCCGCGCTTCGAGCCATCGGCCATCGGCCGTGCGCGTGATGTCGGGATTCAGTGCCGGGTCGTGGCTGACGACCACCACCCCGTCGCGCGTGATGCCGCAGTCGAGTTCCAGCGTAGTGACGCCGATGGCAAGCGCGCGCGCGAACGCGGGCAGGGTATTCTCGGGGGCGAGGCCGCGGGCGCCCCGATGGCCCTGGATGTCGAGTGCCCGGACCGCCCCTGCGGTCATGACCAGCGTGACGGCGAAGACGAAGAGAGGCGTGTGCCGCCTGAAACGCCGGTTGCGCGAGCGAGCCCGATCATCCGTCACGACTCGCCAGCCACGATTCGGCTACTTGCCGCTGCCCGGCGCGAATCCCGTCATGCGCCAGCCGTTGGCCGTTTTCACGAAACACGCGGTGTGCTCGATCGGGCTGCGAATCTGCTCTTCGGGAACGTAACCCTCCCCCGCGCGCACGCGGATCTTCACCCATTTCTGCTTGCTGGCGGCGCTCTGGTCGGCGACCTCCCAATCGCGCACTTCGACGATATCGTACGACAGCGTGGCGAGCGTCTCGGAAGCCGCCGTCGGCGCGGTCTTGACGAGTGCCTCCTTCGCGACGATCGCGCCGCCGGCGAACGCATCGACGTCCTGCGGCCACCGCACCGAGACGTAGGGCGCGCACAATTCGCTCGGACCCTTGTCGTGCTTGATGTAGGCGCCGCCCAGAAACAATGCCGCCGGCAGCTCCCGCCAGAGCGGGCTCGCATCCGAATCGAGATCCCATTGCTTGCGGAACTCCACGACGCCGCGCCCGCCCTCCCCGCCGCTGCGCACGTTGCGGTCGAGTATGCCGAGCACGAACTTGCGGTCGCGTTTGCCGACCGCATCGATGAGGCGATTCCTGAATGCCGCCCACGACGGGTCCTTCGCCGCCTCGTCGACCGGCGGGAGTCGCGTCTCCTGGGCGCCGGCTGCAACGGACGCGAGCAGGCAGATGATGGCTGCGGCGCGCAGCGTGGGTTTCATGATTCGATGTCCTTGATGGGAGCGCGCCGCGGTGAACCGCCGCGCACCGGCTCAGGCAGGCGACATGGTAAGCGAGCGCCGCGGGGCTTACAACCCGGGACCTCGCATGCGCCTGGCGTTCTTGGAGAACCCGTCGGCGCTAAGCCGCCCGTCGCGATTTCCCCCCGGGCGCCGCGCGGGCGGCGTGCTGTTCCTGGAGGATGCGGATCGCCGCGTCGCGTGATCCGAGCACGCGCTGCCGCGCGATGGCCTCGGCCAGCGCGCCGTCGCCGTCCCGGATCGCCCTGAGGAGCTGCTGCCAGTTCTGCGCCGACTGGCGGCGGCGCTGCGGCGTCAGCAGTCCCAACTGGGAATAGCGGCGCGTCTGCGCCGCGAGCGCCTCGAGTATCGAGCGCAGCCGCACGTTGCGCGAGGCCTGGGTCAGCAGGCGGTTGAGGCGGAACACGGTCTCCAGATACGCTTCCCCCTGTTCGGACTGGCGCGCGAGTCGCGCGAGCCGGCTGACCTCCGCTTCCAGCGCCGGGAGCATGCGCGCGCGTTCCGGGTCCTCCGCGATCTGACGGTCCCGCAGCCCGTTCAGCGCGGCCCGAATGTCGAATATCTCCTTGACTTCGGCTATGCTGAGATTGGTTACCTGCGCGCCGCGCCGCGGCAGGATCGTCACCAGCCCGTCCTTCTCGAGCAGCCGCAACGCTTCCCGCACCGGCCCGCGGCTCACCGAAAATTCCGCGGCGACCGCTTGCTCCAGGATACGCTGCCCGGGCGCGCAGGCGCCGGCCAGGATGCGCTCCGACAGGCGCGCGGCGATCTGCTCGGCGAGCGACAGCGTCAGTCGGTCGCGGTGCTCGGTGGCGCCGAGCGGCGCGCGCGGTTCGGTTACGGCATCGGCCATGCCTCAACATAGCGCCATATTGTAAGATTGTCAACAATCACCTTGACAACAATCCAGTCTGACCCTAGCATAGCCGTGGGCGTTGCCGCGCGGCGGGCGTTCACCATTGAGGAGATCGGAGGATGGCTAGAATCGACGTCAAATCCGAGATCACCGGCACGGTATGGAAGGTGATCACGAAGCCTGGCGACAGGGTTGAATCGGGCGACACGCTGGTGATCGTCGAGTCGATGAAGATGGAGATCCCGGTGATCACCGAGGACGGCGGCACGGTGCAGGAGATCCGAGTGAAAGAAAAGGATCCCGTCGCCGAGGGACAGGTCGTCGCCGTCCTCGAAGGCTGACCGAGCGCGCGGCATGAGCTGGCGGAGTGAAATTGCCGAGATCCACCAACGGTGCCGGCTCGCTGAGGCGTGCGGCGGTCCGGAGGCGGTCGCCCGACATCATGCCGCCGGCAAGCGCACGGTGCGCGAGCGCGTGGCGGCGCTGCTCGATGCGGACTCGTTCCGGGAGGTCGGCAAGCTGGCGGGTCGAGCCGGCTACGACAAGGACGGTACGCTTTCGAGCTTCGAGCCGGCGCCGTACGTGATGGGCATCGGCAGGATCGGTGGCCGACCGGTGGCTGTC
>Ga0315912_10005082_pt1 | contig 12187 bp, 8 predicted proteins | sample VfabasoilMG_FD_204469 | JGI IMG/M metagenome (GOLD analysis project Ga0315912, IMG submission 204469) | Garden soil microbial communities collected in Santa Monica, California, United States - V. faba soil | ecosystem: Environmental > Terrestrial > Soil > Garden | place: USA: California... | reverse complement strand
GAGTTTATTCTTCTTCGGTAATGTGTTTGTATTTATTAATAAGTTTATGTCCTTTCAGCGTGGTAATGCCGTGCAGGAAATGATCGATGAGTTCGAGCTGCACTTCCCGGAAATTAAACTGGTCGGGCGGGAAGACGGCAGGGTCGAAGGCAAATTCTATTTCGGCCAGCCGCAGGCGCGCCATGATTTTTATGTTCAGGTCTTTCCGGTACAGCTGTTGTTTGATTCCGGCCTTCAGGTTCTCTTCGACGAAACCGCGCAGTTTTTTTTCTTTGAACTCCCTGAATTTCTTCCAGGCGGCAGGATGGAATTTCTGCAGGTCGTAAAAGAGACTGGGATTCATCCTGGCAAAGCTTCGTGAAATCATATTCATGATCTTCATAATTTCATCGATCGCATTGTCCGAACCTTTGTGAATCGAGTCGATGTCCGTTCGCTGGCATTCCAGTTCCATTTCTGCCAGTCCCGTAACCAGGTCGTTTTTATCCGTGAAGGAAGTGTAAATAGTTTTTTTGGACATCCCAAGGTGGGAGGCCACATCATCCATGGTAATGCTTTTGATGCCATGCCGGAAAAATAATTCCTGCGTGGCTTCCAAAATCCGTTGTCGCGTTTGGTTCCTTCTTTCCATTTGAGGGCGCAAAACTATGGAAACTAATTATAGATACAAAGTTTCCGTCGCTTTTTTTTACACGACGGGCATGAACATTATGTTAAATTGAAAAGAGGTGTTTTCCGGTTAAAAAGCAAGGATGGGGGCTTTAATCGAAAGATGAAAAGAAGTAAAATAGGCAAGGAGGAGAATAGGCAATTTGGGTATTATCCAAACATTGGAAGTTTAAGTCATTATATGATATGAAAATCACTCAGTTCCACTAAGACTGGATTCTGGACTCCGGATTCTGGATTCTAGACTCTGGACTCTGGATTCTGGACTCCGGATTCTGGATTCTGGACTCTGGATTCTGGATTCCGGATTCTGGACCCTGGACCCTGGACTCCGGACTCTGGATTCTGGACTCTGGATTCTGGATTCTGGATTCTGGATTCTGGACTCCGGACTCTGGACCCTGGACTCTGGACTCCGGACTCTGGACTCCGGATTTTGGTTTTTGGTTTTTGGTTTTTGGATTTTGGTTTTTGGATTTTGGACTCTGGACTCTGGACTCCGGACTCTGGAAATCCATTTTAACTTGTAACTTTTAACTTTTAACTTTTAACTTTTAACTTCTGACTTTTGACTTTTGACTTCTGACTTTTGACTTCTGCCTTCTGCCTTCTGCCTTCTGACTTCCGCCTTCCGTCCTCCGCGTTCTGAAATTGCCCCGAATTGCCTACCTTCGCCGTTTACATTTAACTATGGAACTAAACAGTCTCAATGCCATTTCCCCGATCGACGGCCGGTATTTTAAGCAATGTGAAGAATTAGGGGCTTTTTTTTCTGAAGCGGCCCTGATCCGGTACAGGGTGAAGGTGGAAGTGGAATATTTTATCGCCCTTTCTGAGATTCCTTTGCCTGAGATGGCGGACGCCGACGCGAAACTTCTTAACGGGCTCCAGGGGCTTTCCGAAAATTTCACCCCTGCCCAGGCCGCGGAAGTAAAAGCCATTGAAAGTACCACCAACCACGACGTAAAAGCAATTGAATATTTCCTGAAACAGGAACTGGATAAATCCAGCCTGAAACATTTTAAAGAATTCGTTCACTTCGGACTGACTTCACAGGATATAAATAATACGGCGTTTCCGTTGCTTATTAAGGATGCCGTTCAACTGATTTACATTCCCCTGTTGAATGAGATCGTGGATAAGATACATGCGCTGTCGGAAGAATGGAGCGGCATACCCATGCTTTCCAGGACGCACGGACAGCCGGCATCACCTACGCGCCTTGGAAAGGAGATTAAGGTATTTGTAGAACGGCTGAGCAACCAGCGCGAACAACTCCTGGCAGTGCCGGTTTATGCGAAGTTTGGAGGTGCAACGGGAAATTTCAACGCGCATCATGCCGCTTACCCGGAAGTAGACTGGGTTGATTTCGCCAACCATTTTGTTCGGGAGCGTCTCGGGCTGGAACGCCTGCAGCATACAACGCAGATTGAGCATTACGATAACCTGGCGGCACTGTTTGATTCCTTAAAGCGAATAAATAACATCCTCATTGACCTGAACAGGGACCTGTGGAGCTATGTTTCGATGAATTATTTCCGCCAGAAGATTAAAGCCGGGGAAGTAGGTTCGTCGGCCATGCCGCATAAAGTCAATCCCATTGATTTTGAAAACTCGGAAGGTAATCTTGGTATAGCCAATGCGCTTTTCGAACATTTGTCCGCAAAGCTTCCGATTTCCCGGCTGCAGCGTGACCTTACCGATTCTACCGTGCTCCGGAATGTCGGTGTTCCATTCGCGCATTCATTAATAGCCTTTAAATCCCTGCTCAAGGGACTGGGCAAGCTTATTGTCAACAACGAAGTGATTCACCAGGACCTGGAAAGTAACTGGGCCGTTGTAGCGGAGGGGATCCAGACGATTCTTCGCAGGTACCAATACCCGGAGCCGTACGAAAAACTGAAGGAACTCACGCGGGTTAATTCTACCGTGAATGCGGAGACCATCGGGAAGTTTATCAATACGCTGGATGTGGATGAAGAAGTCAAAACGAAACTAAAAGCGCTCACCCCGTTTAATTACACCGGTATTTAATGCACGTCAGCGGGTTTACATTTATCCGCAATGCGGCGAAGTTTGATTACCCGGTGGTGGAAGCCATCACATCCATCCTTCCGCTCTGTGATGAGTTTGTTGTGATGCTGGGTAATTCCGAAGATCAGACACGCGCACTGCTGGAATCCATCGGCTCACCGAAGCTAAAAATTTTCGACAGTGTATGGGACGATACCCTGCGCGAAGGGGGCAAGGTGCTGGCCGAAGAAACCAACAAGGCGCTGGATCATATTTCGCCGCAAAGCAACTGGTGTTTTTATATCCAGGGGGATGAAGTGATCCACGAAAAATACCTTCCGGCAATCGGCGAGGCCATGCAGCGTTTTGAAAACGACGGCAGGGTGGAAGGCTTGTTGTTTGACTACCTGCATTTTTATGGGTCCTATGATTATACAGGCGATTCCACGCAATGGTACCGGAAGGAAGTGCGAATCGTCCGCAATGACAAAAGCATCCGTTCCTACCGCGATGCACAGGGTTTCCGGAAAAACGGCCGGCCGTTGAATGTAAAAAAAGTGGATGCCAGCGTTTACCATTACGGGTGGGTGAAACCTCCTTCCAAACAGCAGGATAAACAGAAGTATTTTAATAAGCTCTGGCATTCCGATGCCTGGATGAAAACACACGTTCCTGCCACGGACGAATTCGATTATTCCAGGATTGACTCCCTTTCCCCGTTTACCGGTACGCACCCTGCTGCCATGAAAAAACGCATTGCTGAAAAAAACTGGACTTTTACCTACGATCCCTCCAGGAAAAAGCTTTCGCTGAAATCCTGGTTTAAACTAAGTGTTGAAAAACACACAGGCTGGTTGCCGGGGGAGTACAGGAACTATCGGATCATCTGATGCAGACGAAGGCATCTACGAATACGAATGCGTACGAATCTACGAATTTACGAATGTACCACTGATTCGTATAGTCCTAGATTAGTAACGGTATACGTTCCGCTGCGGAATGTGGAGTTGAAAAGTACACGGGGTGGCAGATCAAATCATCTGACGCAACCGAAGGCATCTGCGAATACGAATAAGTACGAATCTATGAATCTAAGAAGGTACCACTGATTCGTACATTCGTAGATTCGTAAAGATTCGTATTCGTAGATTATCTTGTTTATTACACTTTTAGCGCTATTTTTGTTTAACCAACAACCACCCCATATGTACACAGACAAAATCAGGCGCATCAGCATAGTAGAAGACGATGCCACATTTCAGCAGATGCTGATTGATTTTTTTGAGCGTAAATTTCCGGGCATCCAGATCAGCAGCTATGCTACCGGGGAGGAGTTCCTGGGAAAATTTACGTATGAAGACGATGTGGTCCTGTTGGATTTTAACCTGGACTCCAGTTCGCGCGCCGCCATGAATGGTCTGCAGGTGCTGAAGGTGCTGAAGAAGCGGGATCCCAATGCGCCGGTTATCTTTTTATCCGGGAATGACAGCGCTGAAATTGCTGCCAGCGTCATTTCCGAAGGTGCCTACTATTACGTGGTGAAGAATGAACATGCTTTCGCGCGGCTTGAAATCATGTTGCGCAACCTGTTCCACCAGCAAGGCATTCATAAGAACCTGAAAACGCAGCGCTTTTTTAATACGATTCTCGTGGTGATGTTGGTTGTTTTGCTCGGCCTGATTGTATTCCGGCGAATGGGTATGTAAGTTCCGGCAAGTACTCAAAAACCAATGCCAACGCCCAATTCCATCACGGGATTGATGTAGGGCGAATAGCGGTCTTCGATGACATCGAAAAGAACCAGGAAGCTCATGGAAGCACGCGATCCCATGGCCATGCGATATCCGCCGCCCAGCAGCAGGCTGGGAATGGTTTGCCTGCCGATATAAAACGGATCGTAAATATCCATGTTCAGGAGCTCCAGCTCGGCATGGGCGAAAAAATCATTCGTCACCATGAAGCGCGTAAAAATGCTCCCCCCGTAAACATGGGAACTGTAGTTGTAATAACCCGGATCGTCCACGTTGTAATAGATGTATGTGGCGCTTAATCCGCCCGAAAGCCTGTCCGTGATATGGTAGCCAACCATGGGAGAAACGTCCACATAGGTGTAAGATCCAAATTGAAATCCCAGGCTTCCGCCGAAGAACAGGCGGTCCGAAAATTTTTCATCATCTTGCGCAGCCGCCAGGAGCGGGAAGACAAGAGCCATTAAAAAGGATTTCGTAAATTGGGACTTGCGCATAAGTGGGATGGCTGGGTGAAAGCGGGTTCTGATTTATATCCGTGATGCAAGTTAAACACAAAATTGAAGATGAACATAGTTATCACAGGAGCGTCCAATGGAATCGGGTATCATTCCTGCCTGGCGCTGGCCGCTGCCGGGAATACAGTTTTTGCCTTGTCAAGAAATAAAGACAAGTTGAATCACCTGAAAGAAGAAGCGCTGCGTCGTAAAATAACCGGTGTTATTCCGGTCGTTGCCGATCTAAGCGATACGGGATCAGTTAGCCAGGCCGTCGCTGAAATTACCTCCACTTCAAAGAGCCTTGAAATCCTTGTAAACAATGCCGGCAAGCTCACCAACAAACCATTCGCTGCGCTAAGCATTGCGGAATGGAAGGAAGTATACGAGGTGAATGTATTCGGAACGGTGGAAATTACGAGGCAATTACTGCCCTTAATGAAGGCGGCCGGACCCGGCGCACATATTGTAAATATCAGCAGCATGGGCGGGGTGCAGGGCGCGCAGAAATTTCCGGGTCTTTCGGCGTATACTTCCGGGAAAGCGGCCTTGATAGCCTTGAGCGAATGCCTGGCAGAGGAATTCAAGGAATATGGAATCGCAGTAAATTGCCTGGCCCTGGGTTCTGTGGCTACGGAGATGTTCTCCACGGCTTTTCCCGGACTGAAAGCCGCCCTTACTCCGGATAAAATGGGTCGCTACATAGCCGATTTTGCCTTGAACGGACACCAGTTTTATAATGGAAAGGTGCTTCAGGTTTCGGCCTCTACGCCTTGAAAAATGGGTTTTACCTGTTGCTTTTGAACAAACGGGCATTAAATGTTAATAAAAATAGCAGATAATGTTTGCAGGTAAAGAAAGTCTCCGTAGATTTGCATCCCCAAAATTAAGGTTCTTTAAATACAGCACAGCATTTTAATGGTTTTCGGTACAGCAAACGGGCCGAAAAAAGATAATGAAATTTAACTCCTCATTATCTGCACATTAAGTAAGTTTTAAGTAAATAACTAGAATTTTGTTGGTAGGAATAAAAGTTTCACTACTTTTGCACTCCCAAATTTGAAACAAATAACCGAACGAGGTTATTTCAGATACGGAAAGTTCTTTGAAGAATTGGATAAATAGGAAATAGCAAGCACGTTCTCTGAATGGTTTTTACCAACCGAGATCGAATAACAAATCCCGACCAATTAATTTATCAAACTTTACAATGGAGAGTTTGATCCTGGCTCAGGATTAACGCTAGCGGCAGGCCTAATACATGCAAGTCGAGGGGCAGCGGGAGTAGCAATACTTGCCGGCGACCGGCGCACGGGTGCGTAACGCGTATGCAACCTACCTATAACTGGGGAATAGCCTTCTGAAAGGAAGATTAACACCGCATAACATCATGAAACGGCATCGTTTTATGATCAAATCTCCGGAGGTTATAGATGGGCATGCGTGACATTAGCTAGTTGGTGAGGTAACGGCTCACCAAGGCTACGATGTCTAGGGGGTCTGAGAGGATGATCCCCCACACTGGTACTGAGACACGGACCAGACTCCTACGGGAGGCAGCAGTAAGGAATATTGGACAATGGGCGCAAGCCTGATCCAGCCATGCCGCGTGAAGGATGACGGCCCTCTGGGTTGTAAACTTCTTTTATATGGGAATAAACCCCTGGTTTCTACCGGGGCTGAATGTACCGTAAGAATAAGGATCGGCTAACTTCGTGCCAGCAGCCGCGGTAATACGAAGGATCCAAGCGTTATCCGGATTTATTGGGTTTAAAGGGTGCGTAGGCGGACTATTAAGTCAGTGGTGAAAGCCTGCAGCTTAACTGCAGAACTGCCATTGATACTGATGGTCTTGAGTACATTTGAGGTGGGCGGAATGTGTCATGTAGTGGTGAAATACTTAGATATGACACAGAACTCCGATTGCGAAGGCAGCTCACTAAACTGTAACTGACGCTGAGGCACGAAAGCGTGGGGATCAAACAGGATTAGATACCCTGGTAGTCCACGCCCTAAACGATGATTACTCGATGTGTGCGATACACTGTACGCGTCTGAGCGAAAGCATTAAGTAATCCACCTGGGGAGTACGGCCGCAAGGCTGAAACTCAAAGGAATTGACGGGGGCCCGCACAAGCGGAGGAGCATGTGGTTTAATTCGATGATACGCGAGGAACCTTACCAGGGCTTGAAAGTTAGGGAATGATCTGGAAACAGGTCAGTCAGCAATGACCCGAAACTAGGTGCTGCATGGCTGTCGTCAGCTCGTGCCGTGAGGTGTTGGGTTAAGTCCCGCAACGAGCGCAACCCCTATCATTAGTTGCCAGCGGGTAATGCCGGGAACTCTAATGAGACTGCCTGCGCAAGCAGTGAGGAAGGTGGGGATGACGTCAAGTCATCACGGCCCTTACGTCCTGGGCTACACACGTGCTACAATGGCCGATACAGAAGGCAGCTACTCTGCAAAGAGATGCTAATCCCAAAAGTCGGTCTCAGTTCGGATTGAGGTCTGCAACTCGACCTCATGAAGCTGGATTCGCTAGTAATCGGATATCAGCAATGATCCGGTGAATACGTTCCCGGGCCTTGTACACACCGCCCGTCAAGCCATGGAAGTTGGGGGTACCTGAAGTCGATCACCGCAAGGAGTCGCCTAGGGTAAAACCAATGACTGGGGCTAAGTCGTAACAAGGTAGCCGTACCGGAAGGTGCGGCTGGAACACCTCCTTTCTGGAGAGGTGTTTGTTAGGCTTCGTTCTTGCAAAAGAATGGAGTCGCTTGTTGTTTCCTATTTCAATTCTTCTATTTAATGCATCCCATAACGAGCCAATCAGTGTCATCTGACCAAGAAGGCGGGAACACTTTGGCAGCAAGCAGTAACAGTAAGCAGGATCAGAAAACTGTAAACCGTCTACTGTAAACTGTAAACCAATAGTCCCGTAGCTCAGCCTGGTTAGAGCACTACACTGATAATGTAGGGGTCAACAGTTCAAATCTGTTCGGGACTACATGAATAGCGTTATCAGTTAGGCGTTCGGAATAAGGAACGAATAACTCGCTATGGGGGTATAGCTCAGCTGGCTAGAGCATCTGCCTTGCACGCAGAGGGTCATCGGTTCGAATCCGTTTACCTCCACCAAACAATTAGCCAATTTGCTAATTAGCCAATTAGCTAATTAATAAATGAGGTAATGGTTTTAAGAATACGTTCTTTAAAATAAGAGTTACAGGGTTGGAACCAGGGTTTTCTGGTTCGATTGGTTCGACTCCAATTGAATTCTCGATTCATTGGCTAATTGGCTAATTGTCACATTAGCACATTGAACAGTTCTTTGACATATTGAAAGAAAACACATTGATCTTATTTTGTACGATATTTTCGTATGAATAAGAAAGTAATTAAGGGCGCATGGTGAATGCCTTGGCTCTCAGAGGCGATGAAGGACGTGATAAGCTGCGAAAAGTTCCGGGAAGGTGCAAACAACCTTTGATCCGGAAATGTCCGAATGGGGAAACCCGCTCCAATGAAGTTGGAGCATCTTATAAGAAGCCAACCCAGAGAACTGAAACATCTAAGTACCTGGAGGAAAAGAAAACAATTTAGTGATTCCCTAAGTAGTGGCGAGCGAACAGGGAATAGCCCAAACCGTTATTGTTAAGGCAATACCGGGGTTGTAGGACTGCAATGTGAATATGAACGTTAAACTGAAAATTCTGGAAAGCTCTACCATAGAGGGTGATAGTCCCGTAAGTATAAGCAATCATATTCTAGCAGTATCCTGAGTACCGCGAGGTCGGAGACGCCTTGTGGGAATCTGCCAGCACCATCTGGTAAGGCTAAATACTACTGAGAGACCGATAGTGAACTAGTACTGTGAAGGAAAGGTGAAAAGAACCGCGAACAGCGGAGTGAAATAGAACCTGAAACCGTGCGCTTACAAGCGGTTGGAGTCTGCCTTCGGGCGGATGACAGCGTGCCTTTTGCATAATGAACCTACGAGTTACTCCTCTTTGGCAAGGTTAATTCTTTAAGAGAAGAAGCCGAAGCGAAAGCAAGTCTGAATAGGGCGAATAGTCAGAGGGGGTAGACGCGAAACCTTGTGATCTACACATGGCCAGGATGAAGTGTGGGTAACACCACATGGAGGTCCGAACTGATAAGCGTTGAAAAGCTTCCGGATGAGTTGTGTGTAGGGGTGAAAGGCTAATCAAACTGGGAAATAGCTCGTACTCCCCGAAATGTTTTTAGGAACAGCCTCGAATTAATTGTCATAGAGGTAGAGCTACTGATTGGGCTAGGGGGCTTCATCGCCTACCAAACCCAGACAAACTCCGAATGCTATGACATCTATTCGGGAGTGAGCCCTTGGGTGCTAAGGTCCGAGGGCGAGAGGGAAAGAACCCAGACCATCTGCTAAGGTCCCCAAATGTATACTAAGTTGATCAAACGTGGTCCGATTGCATTGACAGCTAGGATGTTGGCTTGGAAGCAGCCATTCATTTAAAGAGTGCGTAACAGCTCACTAGTCGAGCGATCGGGCGTGGATAATAAACGGGCATCAAGTATACTACCGAAGCAATGGACTTTGCAGCAATGTAAAGTGGTAGGGGAGCATTCTAACAGCGCCGAAGGTGTGCCGTAAGGCATGCTGGAGCAGCTAGAAAAGCAAATGTAGGTATAAGTAACGATAAGGCAGGTGAGAAACCTGCCCGCCGAAAGACTAAGGTTTCCTGATCAACGCTAATCGGATCAGGGTTAGTCGGGGCCTAAGGCTAATCCGAATGGAAATGCCGATGGACAACAGGTTAATATTCCTGTACTGGTGTAATTAGTGATGGGATAACGAAGAATGTGAAAGGTCTGCGTACTTACGGAATAGTACGTTAAAGCCAGTAGCTATAAGATTTGCAGGCAAATCCGCAAGTCTTGGCGAAGGTGACAGTACCGAGAGTCTCCGGACAATCGGATAATGACCCTAATCTCGCTTCCAAGAAAAATCTCTAAACTTATAATTATACCACCCGTACCGTAAACCGACACAGGTAGTCGAGAAGAATATTCTAAGGCGCTCGAGTGATCCATGGTTAAGGAACTCGGCAAATTAACCCTGTAACTTCGGGAAAAAGGGTGCCCCCTTCGGGGGGCCGCAGAGAAATGGCCCAGGCGACTGTTTAACAAAAACACATGGCTATGCTAAATCGAAAGATGATGTATATGGCCTGACACCTGCCCGGTGCTGGAAGGTTAAGAGGAGATGTTAGTAGCAATACAACGCATTGAATCGAAGCCCCAGTAAACGGCGGCCGTAACTATAACGGTCCTAAGGTAGCGAAATTCCTTGTCGGGTAAGTTCCGACCTGCACGAATGGTGTAACGATCTGGGCACTGTCTCAACCATGAGCTCGGTGAAATTGTAGTATCGGTGAAGATGCCGATTACCCGCAACGGGACGGAAAGACCCCGTGCACCTTCACTATAGCTTAACATTGATTTTGGATAAATGATGTGTAGGATAGGTGGGAGACTTTGAAGCGGTGGCGCTAGCCATCGTGGAGTCAACCTTGAAATACCACCCTTCATTTATTCGGAGTCTAACCCCGCTACCGCGGGGGACATTGTTTGGTGGGTAGTTTGACTGGGGTGGTCGCCTCCAAAAGAGTAACGGAGGCTTTCAAAGGTACCCTCAGCACGCTTGGTAACCGTGCGCGGAGTGCAATAGCATAAGGGTGCTTGACTGTGAGACATACAAGTCGATCAGGTACGAAAGTAGGATATAGTGATCCGGTGGTTCCGCATGGAAGGGCCATCGCTCATAGGATAAAAGGTACGCCGGGGATAACAGGCTGATCTCCCCCAAGAGCTCACATCGACGGGGAGGTTTGGCACCTCGATGTCGGCTCGTCACGTCCTGGGGCTGGAGAAGGTCCCAAGGGTTGAGCTGTTCGCTCATTAAAGTGGCACGCGAGCTGGGTTCAGAACGTCGTGAGACAGTTCGGTCCCTATCTGTTGTGGGCGTTGGAAGTTTGAGAGGACCTGACTCTAGTACGAGAGGACCGAGTCGGACGAACCTCTAGTGTACCTGTTGTGGCGCCAGCCGCATCGCAGGGTATCTATGTTCGGTTGAGATAAGCGCTGAAAGCATCTAAGCACGAAACTCACCTCAAGATGAGACTTCCTTTAAGGATCGTCAAAGACTATGACGTTGATAGGTTGCAAGTGTAAAGACAGTAATGTCAAAGCTGAGCAATACTAATTATCCGTTAGCTTTCTATCCAGCCGAAAATATCGTACAATAAGTTTTTTGTGTTTTCTTTCTCTATATGTCCTAAAGGTTACACGATGATCCGTTCATCAAGACTTTTATGGTGACTTTAGCAAGGGTGTCCACCTCTTCCCATTCCGAACAGAGAAGTTAAGCCCCTTAGCGCAGATGGTACTAGGTTTACCCCTGGGAGAGTATGTCGTTGCCGTAAATCATAAGCCCTGTACAGAAATGTGCAGGGCTTTTTTATTTCCGCAATTGCGGGATTCTGAATTTCCAGGATTCTGCTGACTTGGAAGAATGTTTCTTATTGCGCACGCAGCTCACCGGGATCACCGGGGAGAACACGGAGATATTTCTGCTGCTTCCTGATCTGCTCATTAAACCGGATATTCCATTTCACCGCAAAGGCGCTAAGACGCAGAGGTTAGCAGTTTTTAACTTTTAACTTTTGACTTTTGACTTTTGATCTAATGTGTCTTCACAAACCGAAAAGCAGCCGTTTCACTTTTCATGAAATACAAGCCATCGGAAAGATAGCTCACATCAATCGCCCTGTTTGAATAACACTCACCGGCGAGCTGACCTTGTACATTGTAAATAATAAAGTGCGCAGGCTGTTCTGTTTCAATATACAGTTGATCTATCACAGGATTGGGATAAAATTTGATGCCGGCTTCCAAATGATTTTTAACAATACCGGTAGATAAAGAGGACAGCCTGGCAACAAACATATCCAGGCCACCTGCAGCATAGACCGTGTCGCTGTCGAAGGCAAGAAAACTATTCGTAAACGCTCCTGTTACAAATACATCGCCGGGCATATTCGGGTCTGCACAGATGCCAAATGCATAATTAGCTGGTATTCCCCCGCCTTTCATCCATTTCAGGTTTCCGGATGAACCAAATTTGGCCACCAGCAGCGCTTTGCTATTCGGACCCGGGTTCGGATTTAACAGGGAGTCGTTGCCAATATGTACCGATGGCCCGTCAAAAT